>Ga0210400_10003503_pt1 | contig 13906 bp, 10 predicted proteins | sample IncBWH26MmetaG_FD_155456 | JGI IMG/M metagenome (GOLD analysis project Ga0210400, IMG submission 155456) | Forest soil microbial communities from Barre Woods Harvard Forest LTER site, Petersham, Massachusetts, United States - Inc-BW-H-26-M | ecosystem: Environmental > Terrestrial > Soil >...
AGAGAAAGATCCGCGGGCGGAAACTTCGCTGCTGGGGCCGCCGTTGAAAAAACTGTTGGGATTCGTTTCCTGCGTCGTGCCTGGCGTGAGCGTAGCGAGCTGCACGAAGTCGCGGCCGTTCAAGGGAAGCTGCGCGACCTGCTGCGAATTGATGACTTGGCCGAGCGTCGGATCGGTGGTCGTAACGGCGACTGCGTCGGCGACAACTTCAACGGTGGAGGCGACGGAGGCAGGGCTGAGGCTGAAATCCAGTTCGCGCGATTCGTCGATCTGCAGCCGGAGGTCTTTGGCCTCGGCAGCCTGAAAGCCTTGGAACTGCACGTGGATGGTGTAGGCGCCAACCGGCAGGTAATTCACGATGTAGTGCCCGGTCTCATCCGTCTTCGCCTCGCGAACGACACCAGTGCCCTGAGATGTCACGGTCACGGATGCCCCGGCGATGGAAGAGCCGGACTTATCAGTGACGGTGCCTGAAAAACTGCCGATCGCCTGACCGAACGCGGCCGGAGAAAAACACACTGCAGCCACGCAAATCATCAGGACAAATAAAATTCTCTTGCTCATCATTCATACCCCTTTTTTAGGAACCCTGGACTCATCGCAAAGAGCGGCAAAGATCAAGGGATCGACACCCCTAATCTCAACACCGGGACTGAAGCACCCTGGAATCGCGGCAAAAGAATAAAATCATGACCGCCAGCGAGTCCTCTTGAAGTCCCCGGCGGCTCGAACGACGCTTCGAGTACGGGGAAAATATTGCAGTGAAATTACTTCTCTATTGCGGCGGTGTCAAGCGGATGTTTGCGGAAAACTGTGCAAGATCCTGATAGGCCGCATCTTAACGGCAGATTCTTTCAGAAGATGACGGCCCGGGAGCACGGGAAAATTTTCACACGGCGATCCCGGAAATCGTGCAGGTCCCTTTTGTGATACGTTTCGTCTATTTCAGCGATGCCGCTACTTTTTGTCCGTATTCTTTCGCTTTGGCTATGGCCGACGGCTCGTCTACGGTGAGCAACTTGCCGTCCTTCAGCAGAGTTTTTCCGCCGACCACCACCGTCTGCACTTCGCTGGCCTTCAACGCATAGACAATCTGCGAGTAGACGTCGTACATGGGGACCGCGTTCGGCGCGTCGAGCGAGAGGATTACGAAATCCGCCTTCTTCCCGGTTTCGAGCGAGCCGATCTGCTTTTCCATGTGCAGGGCCCGGGCACCTTCGATCGTAGCCATTTCCATGGCGCCCTTCGCCCCTAACGCCCGGGGATCGACGCGGTATGTCTTCTGCAGCTTCGCGGCGAGATCCATCTCTTCCATCATGTCGAGGTCGTTATTGCTTCCGGCGGGGCCGTCGGTGCCGAGGCCTACCCGCATCCCGGCGGCGCGCTGATCCACAACTGGCGCGACCCCGCTGGCGAGCATCATGTTGCTCGAGGGGTTGTGGACGCACCCCACCTGACGTTCCGCAAGAATCTTCATGTCGGTGTAATCGGTCCAGATGCAGTGAGCCGCGAGCACGTCGGGGCCGAGGAATTCGATGCGCTCCAGATATTGCACCGGCGTGGCGCCATTTTTTTCGATGCTGTCGGTGAACTCTTTGCGCATCTCGGAAACGTGGATCAGGATCGGTGCGTGGTATTTGCGGGCCATCGCGGCGGCGTCCCGCAGTGTTTTTTCCGAGCAGGTATAAATCGAGTGCGGAGCGACGGCCGCGTGGATCAGCGGGTCGCCCTGCCACTTCTTCAGGAATTTTTCGCTGTACGCCGCCATCTCGGCTTCGTTTTTGTTGTCGGGAACCGGGAAATCGATCCACGTTTCACCTAGGACCCCGCGCAAGCCGGCTGCTTTCGTCTCCTCGGCCTCGGCATCCTCGAAATAATACATGTCGGCGAACGTGGTGGTGCCGCTGCGGATCATTTCCGCCAGGGCCAGCCGGGAGCCCCAGCGGACGTAGTCTTCGGTGACGTTACGGGCTTCGGCGGGAAAGATTGATTTGCGCAACCAGTCGTCGAGTGTGACGTCGTCTTTCAATCCCCGCATCAGCACCATCGGTATGTGCGTGTGGCCGTTGATCAGTCCCGGGATGATGAGCTTCCCGGTAGCGTCGACGGTTTGCTTTGCGATGATCCCCTTTGGATAAACGGCGGCGAGGTCGGGTCCCACGGCGATGATTTCGTCCCCGCGGACCGCGATGAATCCATTTTCAATCACCCGGCGGTTCGGGTCCATCGTCACGATGGAGGCGCCTTTGACGAGGAGGTCTACGTTCACCGCCTGCTTAGCCGCATCCTGCGCAATAGCGGCCGAAGAAAACAGCAGGAAGGCTGCTATAAATAGAAATTGATTTCGAAACGTACGCAATGGATTCATGAACCTGTCCTTGTACGATTTGTAGCTCGGGCCTTCAGGCCCGAGGCTTTTCACTGCGATGAAACAATTTTGGCCGGGCTTCGAAAAGCCTCACCCCTGAAGTCGTGAGCTACAGATTAGAAGAGTCAAACGGTTTCGGAAAGAGCTGGCTCATGCGCAAGACTTCGACTTTGCCTTTCAGGTTGGCGAGCACTACCGGAATGTCCCCGCAAAATTCCCAGATGATCTGCCTGCACGCCCCGCAGGGAGAGCTGAGCCTATCGGTATCGGTAACGACGGCGATGGAATCGAAGCGCCGCTCGCCTTCACTGATGGCTTTGAAGATGGCGACGCGTTCGGCGCAGAGGGTGAGGCCGTACGTGGCGTTTTCGATGTTACAGCCGCTGAAGATTTTTCCCGAAGGCGTGTGAAGCGCCGCGCCGACCTTGAAGTTGGAAAATTTGGCGTGCGCGTTTTCGCGAACCTCGGTTGCGGCAGCGATAAGTGAATCGTACTCGGACATTGGGCCTCCACGAAAATTCAGCACTGCCTGGAACAACAACAGATTCGTCAAATCTCAATTCAATAAATCACTAAACCCTACCCAAAAATTGTCATCCTGAGGCTATCCGACGAGGTCCGGTTTGTGGACTCCGGTGGAATCTTGAGAGTGTACTGTAATCACCGGACTCCAAAAACCGGAGATAGCCGAAGGATCTCAACTCAGACAACTTGCACAAAAGTATGGAAATTAGACGCCAGTCGCGATCTGCGGAATCACCGCGCGCAGCAGTCCGATGAACTGCGATTTGACGCGCTCGGCGGTCTCGAGCACTTCCTTGTGATCGAGCGGCTGGTCGAGTACGCCCGCGGCGGCGTTGGTGACGCAGGAAATGCCAAGAGTTCGGATCCCGGAGTGGCGCGCGGTGATCACTTCCGGAACGGTGGACATGCCGACGAGATCCGCTCCGATGGAACGGAGATAACGTATTTCCGCGGGGGTTTCGTAACTGGGACCGGCGAGCGCGGCGTAGACGCCTTCGCCGAGATCAATCCCAAGCCCTCGTCCGGCGGCCAGCGCGAGTTCGCGGAATTTTTTGTCGTAGGCGTTGGTCATATCGGGAAAGCGCGGGCCGAATTTATCGGCGTTGGGTCCGGAGAGCGGGTTGGCGCCCTGCAGATTGATGTGATCGCTGATCACCACCAGGCGGCCCTGTGTGAATTCCTTTTTGATTCCGCCGGCGGCGTTGGTCAGGATCACGGCCTTGACGCCGAGGCGCGAAAAAACGCGGATGGGGAAAGCCACGTCCTGTGCCGAATACCCTTCGTACAAGTGAACGCGGCCCTGCATCCCGGCGACTTCGATGCCATCCACTTTACCGAGCACTAGTTGCCCGGCATGACCAATGGCCGTGGAGCGTGGGAAGTGCGGGATCTTCCCGTAGGGAATACGGGTAGCGCTTGCAAACTCGTCGGCGAAAGCGCCGAGACCAGAGCCGAGCACCAGCGCAATTTTTGGTCGAAGCTTGGTCTTTTTCTGGATAAACCGCGCGGCAGCTTCCGCGCGCGCGAACTGTGCGTTTGCAGCGGAAGAAGTTTTTCCGGAGGACGTCATGAAAGAATTCCGACGATGCACGCGGACATAAGGTTCGCCATCGTGCCGGCTAGCATGGCCCGGATCCCGAACCTGGCCAGCTGCCCGCGCTGCTCCGGGGCGAGTGCTCCGATTCCGCCGATCTGGATGCCGATGGAACTGAAGTTGGCAAAGCCGCAGAGTGCGAAAGTGGCGATCGTGAAAGATCGCGGGTCCAGCGAACCCTTCATTGGGCCTAGCTGGCCGAACGCCACGAATTCATTGATCACCATGCGGGTTCCGAGAAGATTGCCGATTTTCGCGGCGTCGTGCCACGGAATTCCGATCAGCCATGCGACTGGGGAGAATACCCAGCCGAACAGCGTCTGCATGCTGTCGGGAAACCATGCCATGTGCGGCCAGTTGTGAATGCCTCCCATCATGGCGTTCAGCAGGGCCAGAAGCGCGATGAAGGTGATCAGCATGGCGCCGACATTGAGGGCAAGGCTGAGGCCGTCGCTGGTGCCACGGGCGATCGCCCCAAGAAGATTGGACTCCTTTTCCATCGGCGGCATTTCCACGCGCCCGGCGGTCAGCGATTGCTCCGTCTCAGGAACCAGCATCTTGGCCATCAACAGCGTGCCGGGAGCGGTCATGATCACGGCGGTCAAAAGATTTTTTGGATCGGCGCCGCCGACCTGGATATACCCGGCCATCATGCCGCCGGAAATGTGCGCCATCCCGCTGGTCATAACGCACATCAGTTCGGACTTGGTCAGTTTGGGAAGAAATGGCCGGATCGTCAGCGGCGCTTCGGTCTGGCCCATAAAAATGCTGGCGGCAACGTTCAGCGATTCGGCGCCGCTGGCGCCCATCACGCGCGTCATGATCCACGCAGCCGCGCGGATGATCAGCTGCATCACGCCCAGGTGGTACAGCACGGCGAAAAATGCGGCGATGAAGATAATCGTCGGCAGCACCTGAAAGGCGAACGAAAATCCCAGGCGAGACAGTTCTTTCGGCAGGCCGAGATCCCCGAACACAAAAGCGGAGCCGGCGTAGGAAAAGCTGAGCAGCTTGTTAGCCCCGGCGCCGAGAAAGCTGAAGACTTTGCTGCCCAAGGCGGATCGGAGGACGAAGTAGCCCAGCGTCAACTGCAATCCCAGGCCCCACAACACCGTTTTCAACTGGATGGACTTGCGTGAAGTGGAAAAGAGATACGCTCCGGCAAGGATGACCAGCATGCCGAGAACTCCGGTGAATCTTGCCATTCCGTCTCCTTCTGCTTTGCCTTCGTCTAATTCCTCGTTTTGTCTAGCCGCCGATGATTCGCCGGATTAAGGGACGCGCAGGTGGCTTTTTATCACTGATCTGGTAACTGGCTGCAATCATTTCTTGCGCGGCGCTAAGTTGCGCATCGCCATTGTAGGCGATGGTGACGAGTGTTTCGCCCTCTTTGACGGGATCCCCGATGCGCTTGTGGAATTCCAGGCCGACCGCGTGGTCCACGTTCTGTTCTTTCTTTTCCCGGCCGCCGCCGAGCATCGCAAGTGCGATGCCGAGGTTGAGGCAGTTGATGTCCCCGATGAAGCCCGTGGAGGGAGATTTCACGTCGGCGTGGCTCCGGGCAGCAGGCAAAAGGGAAGTATCGTCGATCACGCGAGGATTTCCGCCCTGCAGGCGAATGCATTCGCGGAACTTCTCCAGCGCTTTCCCCGAGGAGACCATTTCTTTCGCCAGGGTGCGGCCCTCATCAAGATTTCTGGTGCGCTCGCCGAGGAAAAACATCCAGGCGGAAAGTTCAAGGCTCAGGTCGCGCAGATCGGCGGCGCCCTCGCCTTTCAGGATCTGGATGGACTCGATCACTTCGTTGGAGTGGCCGGCGAAACGGCCCAGCGGCTGGCCCATGTCCGTGATCAGCGCGACGCACTTCTTGTTCATGCGCCTTGCAGTGTCGACCATAACTTCGGCGAGGGCGACGGAGTCCTCTTCCTTGCGCATGAAAGCCCCGGAGCCGGTCTTTACGTCCAGAACCAGCGCATCGATCCCTTCAGCGAGCTTTTTGCTCATGATGGAGGCGCAGATCAGGCCGATATTTTCGACCGTGGAAGTGGCGTCGCGAAGCGCGTATATTTTCTTGTCGGCGGGCGCGATCTCGGCGGTTTGGCCGATCAGGGCCATCCCGCATTCGCGCAAGACTCGCTTGAATTCGGCCAGGCTCAGAAACGTGTTGAAGCCGGGGATGGCCTCGAGCTTGTCCAATGTGCCGCCGGTGTGGCCCAAGCCGCGGCCGCTGATCATCGGGACCGCCAGGCCCCCCGCCGCAACGATGGGCGCGAGGATCAGGGAAGTCTTATCGCCAACGCCGCCAGTGGAATGCTTGTCCACCTTCTTCGCCGGGAGGTAGGAATGATCCACGACTTCGCCCGAGTGCAGCATCGCTTCGGTCAACCCCGCGAGTTCCGCCCGGGAAAGGCCGCGAATCCAGGCGGCCATCAGCCACGCGGCCATCTGATAATCGGGAATTTCATCGCGGGTGTATGCGGAAATGAGGTAATCGATTTCTTCGCGGGAGTGTTCCCCGGAATCCCGCTTTTTTCGGATCAGGTCAACGGCACGCATGCGTTTGGAGGCGGTTGCGAGACTACCATCGGAGTATTGGGGCGTCAACGCGCGGCGTGCGGAGATATTGTCGTCACTGCCGGTCGCGGCGTGGACGGCGGTTTGATGCCAACTTGATTTACGGGTTGCCGAACCTTGCAAGCGGTCCATCCATGTCAACGGATCATCCGAATAGGGTTTGCGGAATTCGAATAGAAAAGACAACACAGAATGCCGAGGCGCAGTTGGAGGTCCGGACGGAGCACGAAACGCCGCTCATTCAACATCGGGTTTCAACTTGGAACTAGTTGACTTAATAGAGCTTACGGGATGATTCCCAGGTTGGAAAACACTGCAAAACTTTTCTCTTTTTTTGCAACTGGCTACCCGGCCGTTACAAAATTGGATGTTATCGCAAAGTGTACTCCGGGCCCGTTGCGCCAGTTAAGCGACCTGTATTCTATGAGATAGAAAGTACAGCGAACAAACGGCAAACTCTGGCCCAGTGATTGCCACCTGTAAGAGTGGAAGTATGTGGAGAATTTGGCTGGGCTACGTGGGAGACGGCAAGCTGCACTCACCGCAGGTGAGCTTGACCCTCAACTGATTGCCAGAACGATGGCTTGAGCCAGATTTCCAAATTGAAGTAGCAAGTTTGATGGCTATCCATGGAGACCAGAATGAAATTTCTAAAGTGGTTTGCGGTTGCGGCTGCCGTTGTCGCGATTTGTCTAGCATCGGGCGCCCCAGTGCTCGCGGATGCCGTCGGGTCGCTCAACGTCGCCAATTGCTCAGGTGGTGGCGTGAGTGTTAGCTCGACCGGCATCACGTGGCTGCCCTCGGGCACGCTGGCGGGAACGGGCTGTATTGCCACGGGTACGGGAACGAATGTGACCTATTCCGGCGGTTTGTTGGTTTCCGGCGTTATCGGCAATATCGCGAACGTGACGTTCGGATCGAGTCCGATTGACCAATTCATGACCTTTCAGGGGACGACATTGGACTTCATGTTGACCTCCCTCGGTCCCGGTTCCTCCAACACCAATTGCGCCCTGCTTACTGTGGGACAATCCTGCAGCATCGCTGGCGGCTCGCCGTTTGTTCTCACCGATCTCGGGTCCAGCACAATCATCGGATTCTCGGCTGGAGGCATAGTTACGGATGGCGGTACAAGCAGCTGGTCTGGTGCATTCAGCACCCAGGTCAACATGACTGCGTTGCAGATTCAGAACGCTCTTCTCGGCGGCGGGTCAGTGACCAGCACCCAATCGGGTCAATTTTCGGTCCAGTCCGTTCCCGAGCCTTCATCCCTGCTACTGCTGGCGTTCGGGTTGTGCTCTTCGGTTGGCCTGGTTCGCCGCAAGCACTTGGCTTAATCGATCTCGACAGTTTGGCAGCGCCCAGCACGGCAACACCGGCTGGGCGCATTTTTTTTGCTCACTGATAGATTGCCGGAAGCGAATCGGCCCGCGAGCGCACTTCCATTGCAATTTCTTCTATGCCATTTAAGAAATCAGTTCTTCAGAGCCGTTAACTCCTCCACCACAATCGAAACTGTGCCGGGAGCCGGAGCTCTCCTGTGGCGTGCCAAACGAATTAAGACTCCGACTTTCTGGCTCTCGACCTCGTTCCTTGGCGGCTTCGCTTCTGCGCTCTCCACTAGCTGCTTTTTCCGTTCGGTATTTTATTGAGGTTAGCCAAACTGCGATGAATCCGGCTGTTTTCACCGCAGCAACGGGCGAAAGCCATAAATTAGAGGGACTTAACTTCCATCGTACGGGCAGAAACGACCGGAAGAAAAATCGCGTGGAGCAGGTTGCGGCTCACTTCCGGCGTGATATATTGCCGCGTTCGACTTACTGCGAGGGACACGGATGAGCAAGGTACCCGGGATTGCTGTGGTGGGCAGCGCGAACGTGGATTTAACGACCTTCAGCGACAGGTTCCCCCGGCCGGGCGAAACGATTTTCGGACAAAAATTTGATTTGGGATTTGGCGGCAAGGGCGCGAACCAGGCCGTTGCGGCGCGTTTGTGCGGAGCCGAAGTGGTGATGGTGGCCAAGCTGGGGAACGATCTGTTCGGCGAAGCCACGGTGAAGAATTTTGCGTCACTCGGGATTGATACCACCCACGTTCGGATTGTGGATGGCGTGTCCAGCGGCGTCGCGCCCATTTTCGTCGAGCCCAACGGGCAGAACCGCATCATCGTGGTGAAAGGTGCCAACGACACCCTGAAGCCCGCGGACGTGGACGCGGCGGCCGACACGTTGCGCGGCGTGGACACGATTGTGCTGCAGTTTGAGATTCCGATGGAGACGATTGCGTACACCGTGGAGTTTGCACGCAAGAACAAAATCCGCTGCATCGTGAATCCCGCACCGGCGCAGCCCGTGGATGCGAAGCAACTCGGCGCGGCGGACTATTTCATTCCGAATGAGACCGAGGCGGAAGTGATCACAGGAATCGCCGTGCATTCGATCGAGGAAGCGAAGAAATGTGCCGCGGCGCTGCTGCAGCAGGGTTTTCGCAAGGTGATTCTTACTTTGGGGAGCCGGGGTGCGCTGCTGGCTTCCCCGGAGGGCAGCGAATTGATTGTCCCGTTTACGGTCACGCCGGTGGATACCACGGGGGCCGGCGATGCATTTATCGGCAGCTTCGCGATGTTTTTGGCCGCTGGGTTGCCGGAAAAAGAAGCGCTGACCCGCGCGAATCTTTACGCCGCGATGTCCACAACGCGCGTCGGGACCCAGAAGTCGTTTCCAACGGGCGCGGAATTCGCCGCGGAGTGGAATCGTCGCGGCGGCAAGGCGTAGCGATTGTAGGGGCGGGGCTTGCCCCGCCCTCCTGCATTTGTAGCGGCCGCCGTCTGCGGCGGGCGCTTTTTCCATCTCCCCGCCCTACAAAGACAAGCGGGGTCTCGACCTTGTCTGCGCTGCTACGCGATAAGGTGATGAGTTTGTGAGGGCAAGAGAAGTTCAAAGGAGCGTAAATGTTTGTTCTCCAGAGTTATGCGTGGGCAGTGGTTTTCTGCATTATTACGATGTTCTGCTGGGGTTCGTGGGCGAATACGCAGAAGCTGGCGAAGAAAGGCTGGCGATTTGAACTCTTTTATTGGGATTACACGATTGGCGTTTTGCTGCTGACGCTGGCGCTTGGGTTGACGTTGGGAAGCAATGGCATGGTCGGGCGGCCGTTTCTTGCCGATCTGGGGCAGGCTTCACACGCAAGCCTCCATTCGGCGCTCATCGGCGGCGCGATTTTTAATCTGGCGAATATTCTGCTGGTGGCGGCGATTGATATCGCGGGGATGTCGGTGGCGTTTCCGGTGGGAATCGGGCTGGCGCTCGTGCTTGGCGTGTTTGTGAATTACCTGGAACATCCGTCGGGTAACGCGGTGTTGCTGTTTGGCGGCGTGCTCCTGGTGGTTCTGGCGATCATTCTGGATGCGGTGGCCTACCGGAAATTGCCGGGAGGCGCGGCGGGGATCAGCACGAAGGGTTTGGTGCTTTCGCTGGCTTGCGGCGTGACGATGGGATTTTTCTACCGGTTTGTGGCCGCGGCGATGTATCCGGACTTTGCCGCTCCGCAACCGGGGAAGCTTGGGCCGTATGCGGCGGTTTTCGTTTTTGCCATCGGCATTTTCCTGAGCAATTTCATTTTGGGCACCTTCATCATGAAGAAGCCCTTCGTGGGCGCGCCGGTTTCCTTCGGCGACTATTTCAAGGGTGGATTGGGGACGCACCTCACGGGCATTCTGGGCGGGCTTATCTGGGGAGTCGGGATGTCGTTCAACATTATCGCTGCGGGTCGCGCGGGATTCGCTATCTCCTATGGGCTGGGGCAGGGCGCCACGATGGTGGCGGCGTTCTGGGGCGTGTTTATCTGGAAAGAGTTCCGCAGCGCGCCCAAGGGAACGAACAATTATATTGCGGCGATGTTTGCGTGCTTCTTGATCGGATTGGCCCTGATTATTGTGGCGAAGACGGAGTGAAAAAAACGGAGTAGTGAAGTGGCTTCGTTGACTTCCCATGTTTCCACCCCGCTCTCACCCCGAATCCCCGCTTGCCCTGAGCGATTTTTGCGATGGGCGCTTTTTGCGGGGGCAGGGAACTGTTTTTCGCTTGTGGGCTGCGTTCCGGCAACGATGCCAACAGTGCCAAATGAAGTAAATAATTAATGAAGTAAAGGAAGTGAAGGAGCAAGAGAAGAAAAGGGCGGAGGGAGTTGCGTAATGTCGGGAATCAGGTGGAGTTGCATTACGTTTTTGATGCTTTGCGTTTTTGCTTCGGCGGCGGCCGGGCCCCGGAAGGTGATTATTGATACGGACCCGGGGACCGACGACGCGATGGCAATCATGCTGGCGCTGAATTCGCCGGAGCTTGATGTTCGGGCCCTCACGGTGGTGCCGGGAAACGTTACCGCGGCGCAGGGATTGGAGAACGCGCTGCGGATGGTGTCCCTGGCGAACCGCTGCGACATTCTGGTGGCCGGCGGGGCGCAGCACCCCTTGTTCCAAAAATTGGTCACCGCCGAATTCTGGCATGGCCAAAACGGACTCGCGAACGTGGAGTTGCCCCCGAGCAAGTGCAAAAAGGATCCGCGCTGGGCGCCCGACCTGATTATTGAGATGGTGCATGCGAATCCGCACGAAATCACGCTGGTGCCGATCGGGCCGCTGACGAATATCGCGCTGGCCATCGAAAAAGATCCCTCGATCGTGCCGCTGGTAAAGGAAGTGGTGATCATGGGCGGCTCGATTACCGGCGGCAATGTGAACGCAGCGGCGGAAGCGAATATTTACAACGACCCCGAAGCCGCGCAGATTGTGTTTCAGGCCGGCTGGCCGCTGACGATGGTGGGGCTGGACGTGGGCGACAAGACCCTCCTGACCCGGAAGCACATCGAAGCCCTGAAGAAGAATCCAGGTCCCGAGAGCGATTTCATTTACAAGGTGGCGGACTTCCTGATCGGGTTGAGCGAAAAGTTCGGCGAACCGGGCACTCCGATGTACGACCCCCTGGCCGTGGGTGTGGCGATTGACAGCGCGCTGGTGAAGGCTCCCGCGATGCACGTGGACGTGGAAACGCGGGGCGAATTCACGCGCGGGGAGACGGTGGCTAACCGGCGCGGCGCGATTGAGCGCAACGTGCTGCACCATTTTCCGGATGGCGACCGCTACGTGATCGAGGGAGTCGACAACGTCCAGCCCAACGCGAAAGTTTGTACCGAAGTGAACGCGGAAAAGTTTCTGCAGATGTTTGTAAGCCGCATCCAGGGAAAGTAGCGGAGCGCCTGACACCGAGGAGGATTTTTCTGGCCCCAGAATGCAAGACGCACAGCAAAACAAAGACGTGCGGTTTCACTGACATGAAGCGGCGGAAGTTTCTCGGATTGCTTGGGCAAGCCGCCGCTGTTTCGCAATTCACACCTTTTGCTTTTCTTCCGGCCGTTCTGGAAAATCCCGGACGCGCCCGTTCGACGGACACTATGCATTGGCCAAAAGATATTGGAAGCCCGGTTCTCGATAGCTTGCATTACGCCATCGAAAGTTCGCGCGATGTGCGCACGAACTACGAAAAGATCGTGGAGGTGGCGTCCTGGATGGCGTACGAAGAGTTGCCAATGCCGGAGTACGCGCTCCCCTTCGGCTTAAGCCAGGCCGATCCGGATTTGGCCATCGATTTCGTGATGGTGGCCGACTCGATTGATACCGCGTTTACGGATTTTGCGAAACACGAAAAATTCCAGGTCGATTTTGCCGGGCAACACTGGTCGGACTCCGAAGCCGAGTTCGCGTGCATCAAGCGGGCGCTCGACAATGGCGTGCCCTTTTTGGACGGCAAATTCCTGGCCAAAATTACGCGGCTGGAACTGAACAAGGTTTTTGAGGGCAACATCGAAATGCCCATGCTCGATGAAAAGCTCGCCGTGCTTCATCAAGTGGGCAAAGTGTTGGCGGAGAAGTACGACGGGAAGTTCCACAATTTCGTTCACTCATGCTCGCCCAAGCTTTACGACAACGGAAACGGGCTGATCGACCGGCTGGTGAAAGAGTTTCCGCGCTTCAATGACGTCAGCATGCTGGACGGCCATGAGATTAAATTTTACAAGCTTCCGCAGTTGGGCATCTGGTTCCTGTACGCCACGTTGCACAAGGCCGGCAAGTTTCGCCTCGACGATCCGCAGAAAATGACCGCATTCGCGGATTACATCGTTCCAGTGGCCCTGCGGCTGATGGGCGTCACCAGCTATTCGAAAGAGTTGGAGCACGCGATCAATTCGTACCAATTGATTCCCCGCGATTCGCGCTGGGAAATTGAACTCCGCGCGCATTGCCTCTACGCCACGGCGCTGTTGACCGACGAGATCAATAAATTGCGCCCGCCAAACTTGCAGATCATCATTCCGCAGATTGATGCGCGGCTGTGGACGCACTATCACACGACCACCTGGCCCCATCATTTGACGCAGACGATCATGTACTAGGCGGCCATCCCGGTTTTTCTGTTTTCATACCTCGAAAGGAATTGCTTTATGAAATCATTTGTCAGATTTTGTGGATTCGCGTTGGTAATTTTAAGTTGCGCGCTCTGCTTGTCCGCACAGGCGAAACGGAAAGTGATCATTGACCAGGACGCCGCTGGGCCGGGCGGAACAGACATGCAGGCGATTCTGGCGTTGGTGAATTCGCCGGAAACGGACGTCCTTGGTATCACCGTGCTCACCGGCGATGCCTGGCGCGATGAAGAAGTCCAGCACACCTTGCGGCTGATGGAAATCATCGGCCGCCGCGACATTCCCGTTGTGCCCGGCGCGGCGTTCCCACTCGTCAGCAGCAAGGAGTACATCGCGAAGTGGGAGACGATTCACGGCAAAGTTGTGTACCAGGGCGCCTGGAATTTCGCAGCGGGCGGCAAAGTGCACGGCCCCACGGAAATTCCCCCGATGCCGGAGGGCAAGCCGTCAATCAAGGCCGCCAACGAAGACGCCGCGCATTTCATGGTGCGGATGGTGCGACAGTATCCGCACGACGTGACAATCTATGCGGCCGGGCCGATGACCGACCTGGCACTGGCAATCGCCCTGGACCCGGAGTTCCCGGCGCTGACGAAGGAACTGATCGTGATGGGCGGAAGCATCAATCCCCAGACGGACGACCCCGAATTTTCACTCACCCCGACGCGCGAGTTTAATTTCTGGATGGATCCCGAGGCCACCCACGCCATGCTCCACGCGAAGTGGCCCCGCGTGGTGCTGACCACGGTTGATATTTCCGTGAAAACGCACATGGAAAAGATCCTGATCGAGCAGGTGCGCAAAAGCGCAGAGCCGGCGGCCCAATACGTTGCGAAGTACGCGACGCCGGGCTACTTGTGGGATGAACT
>Ga0210400_10003504_pt1 | contig 13906 bp, 13 predicted proteins | sample IncBWH26MmetaG_FD_155456 | JGI IMG/M metagenome (GOLD analysis project Ga0210400, IMG submission 155456) | Forest soil microbial communities from Barre Woods Harvard Forest LTER site, Petersham, Massachusetts, United States - Inc-BW-H-26-M | ecosystem: Environmental > Terrestrial > Soil >...
TCGCGGGTGAGTGCCTGCAACCAGGCCTCCGATACCAGGTCCAGCAACGCGGATGCGGTCAGCACCACGCCGTCAGCGAGCGGCAATTGATGCAGGCGCCTGGCAAGGTCCAGTTGAAGTATGCGGACGTGGCAGTCGAACGACGGCGCCGCGTCGCGCAGTTTCCTCTCCAGGGCCTGCAGCAGCAGGGGATCCTGCTCCACGAGCAACCAATCCTGCGGGCCGCCCAGCCGTGGCGCCGCATAACGAAGGTTGGCGCCGGTGCCTGCACCCAGATCGATGAGGGTCAGACGCGAATGCTGCCGTTTTTCAGACGCCAGATCTGCCCTCAGAAAAGCGCACAGGTCCTCATCACGCGAGGCGACATCGAGCGGCTCGCGCAGCTGCAGCCACTGCGCCGAAAAACCGCTCACGGCCCGTGAGCAAGGCTTAGCGCCAGCGGCGGCAGGCGCGTGGGATCACCGAAGGCAGCCATCGACCAGGGGCCCAGCTCGCTCATTTTTCCCGCCGCGGGCCGCACCGGCACCAGTCCGGGTCGAAACCCGTCCGCCTGCAGCGCCTCGAGAATCTGTGGCTGGCTGGCGATGACATGCACCGGAACATCCCAGGAGGCCCCCTCCCCGCTGACATTGGCCGCCGGCTGATGATCGCCCAGGATAATCATGACGAATTTGGCGTTGGGTCGGGCCCGCAGGTAACTCGTCAGGGTGTCCAGGAAGTACTGCACCGAACTCATGTAGGCCTGGCCCATGTCCGTCCACACCGGAGTCTGGGTCAGGGAATGCCGCAGCGGTTCGGCGTCGTAGGGATGTGCGCTGAGGACCCGCTGCCAGTCCGGCTGCAGCGGTGGCGTGGGTTCGAACGGCATATGCGTCGAGACCGTGGGAAAGAAGACGAACACCGGTTTGCGCGGCTGCGACTGCAGTTCGCGCGCATCCAGTGCCGCCAGGGAGAACTGGTCCGGGATGCGCCACCAGCCGAATCCGGGCCCCTGGTAGTTCAGCCCCGAGGCGCCATAGATTTCGTCGAACCCGTAGAAGGCCCCTTCCGGCCAACCCTCGCGCAGCCCCGGCATCACGGCCACGGTGCGGTACCCCGCGCTTTTGAACAGCGACACCAGCGTCGGCCGTTTCTGCGTCATCAGCTGTACATAGTGATCGGAGTCGCGCACCTCAACGCCTGACAGCAGGCTCAGATGGGCCAGCACCGACCCGCCGCCGAATGTCGGCGAGGTGACGAACGCCGAGACCACCCCGCGTCCGGTGTCATGAATCGCCGCCGCCAGCCGCTGCCGCGCGGGCAGCAAGGCCTGCTGGAACTGCGGCCGGTCAAAGGTCGTACTGCCATACGACTCCATGAACACCAGCAGCACATCGCTGCCGGCGAGGGCCGACAGATTCGATTGCATGGCTGGCGAGGCCGGCAGGCCGTGGTTCGGCTGCCCCGACATGGCATCCGCAACCCGGGCGATCTGCGCGGCGAAGGTGCGGGTCACCGGGATGGAAAAGCGCGGGATTCGCGGCACGGCGTCGCTGATTTGCTGGGCGATAAAACAGACGACCAGCATCAGCGCGACGGCCCCTAAGCCCCAGCGGGCCGGGCGCTGGCGTCGCAGTACCGCATCAAGCTGCCCCAGCGACCAGCGGGCGATGAGGTATAGCAGCCCCAGCGTCAGCACGATGCCCAGGCACACCGCCGCCACCACCCAGGGCGAGGCCACGCGTACGAACATGCCGGTGACCGCGGCAAATTGCGGCGCGTCCCAGTAAAGGTTGATGTCCCGTCCGTACAGCGCCTGCACCGTGACATAGGCGTAGCGCCCCAGCGCGAGTAGCACCATCACCGCGGACAGGAACACAAGCACGCCCCGGCGCGTCGGTCCGACCCAGGCGTTTGACAGGCACAAGGCCAGCAGCAGCACGCCGAACTCGACCGACAGCTCCCCGGGCCAGTGCACGCCCAGTGTCGGCCACACATTGTGAAACGTGACGGAGCCGTTCAGCAGCAGCAGCGCGATACACAGGCCAATTCCCTGCAGAACGCGCTCGCGCAGACGGGAACGCGCCGCGTTCCGGAACAACCAGACCACATCCACCAGGAAGGACAGGCTCAGTGCGCCCAGTCCGACGGCGGCGATGGCTGGTGCGACCCGCGCCGGGACAAATGGCGCCAGGGTCAGAATAAGGGCGACGACCTGGACGACGGCAATGAATTTTCGCCGGGTGCTGGGCGGAAGCGGACGGCGCAGCCAGGAGCAGGCCATGCCTGCGACGACGAAGCCGTAGCGCAGCAGCCCGGATAACAGTACCCAGGCGCCGGTCCTTCCGGATTGCCAGGCGAGCGCCGCCAGCACCAGGATGAAAAAGGCATCGGTTTCCATGTCGAAACGGGCGCCGAAGTCGCTCGAGATCTGCTTGCGGCGGGCCATCCAGCCATCCAGGCCATCGAGCACCGCGATCACCACGGCCGCGGCCATGACCACGACGGGCAGGCCGACCGCAGTTGGCTCGCCCATCAGGCCGGCCAGCAGCGCGACCAGCGCGCCACGGGTGACGGTCACCTGATTGGCGGCGCCGAATGAACCAAAGGGATGATGTCGCGGCAGGCCGATCAACACCAACGCGGCGCCGGCGGCAAACACCGCCAGTGCCTTCTCAAGGTAGGCCGCATCCAGGCCGAACCGATACGTCAGCAACGCGCCAACCACCCCGGTCATGAGCCCAGCCGGTAAGATGCTGAGCAGCGCGCTGCGCCGCAGGCTGCGATGCGGAGCCGGTGCCATCGACAATGTCACGTCAGGAGATCCTATGAGTCGGGACGAAAGCCTCGCGTTCTGGATCGCGGCACCGGGCCGCGGCGAGCTGCGCCACGAAGCGATGCCGGCGCCCGGCCTTGAGGAAGCCAGTGTACGGACACTCTTCAGCGGTGTCAGCCGGGGAACCGAGTCGATCATTTTCAGCGGTCATGTGCCGACGGGCGAATACGCGCGCATGCGCGCCCCCTTTCAGGCGGGCCAGTTTCCGGGACCCGTCAAGTACGGCTACAGCAATGTCGGCCAGGTCCTGCGCGGACCGGCCGAGCTGGCCGGCAGAACCGTGTTCTGCCTGTATCCGCATCAGGAGCAGTACGTGGTGCCCGCTGATGCGCTGTATGTGCTGCCCGAAGCGGTGCCGGCCCATCGCGCCATCCTCGCGGCGAATCTGGAGACCGCGCTCAATGGCATGTGGGATTCGGGTGCGGGACCGGGCGACCGGATCAGCGTGATCGGCGGCGGCAGCGTCGGCTGTCTGACGGCCTGGCTCGCCGCCCGGATACCGGGATGCGAGGTCGAACTGATCGATCACAATCCGCACCGGGCTGCGATCGCGAAATCCCTTGGGGTGAAATTCGCTCTGCCGGGCGCCGCCTCGCCCGATGCGGATGTGGTGTTGCATGCCAGCGGCTCGGCCGAAGGCCTGTCGCTGGCGCTGCGTCTCGCCGCGTTCGAAGCCACGGTCGTGGAATTGAGCTGGTATGGGGATCGACCCGTGACCCTGGCACTGGGTGAGGCCTTCCATGCGCGGCGTCTGACGCTGAAATCCTCCCAGGTCGGCGCCATCGGCGCGGAACGCCGCGCGCGCTGGAACTTGAGACGACGGATGGCACTGGCGCTGGCGCTGCTCACCGCACCGGCGCTTGACGTGCTGATCAACAGCGAAGGCCGGTTCGAGGAGCTGCCGCAGACCTTGGAGCGGCTGTCACGCGCTCCGGGTGATGTCATCATGCACCGGGTCCGCTACCGCTGACGGGTCCGCGGATACAGTAAGGAGTGGGTATGTATACGGTCTGTGTTCGCGATCACATGATGATCGCCCACAGTTTTTCCGGCGCAGTGTTCGGTCCTGCGCAGCAGCTGCACGGCGCCACCTACGTGGTGGATGTCGAGTTCCGGCGGCCCGAGCTGGACGAAAACGGCATCGTCGTGGATATCGGCCTGGCCGCCACGGCGCTGCATGAGGTTCTGGCCGCGCTGAACTATCGCAATCTCGACGCGCACACCGAGTTCTCCGGACAGAACACCACCACGGAATTCCTCGCACGCGCCATTTTCGAGCGTCTCGCCCAGGCCATCCGTGAGGGCCGGCTCGGACCCTCGGCCGCCGCCATCACCACCCTGCGGGTCACCCTGCATGAATCCCACGTGGCCTGGGCGGCATTCGAAGGCGGAATCAGCGCCCAATGAATGTCCGTTCGCTGGAATTTCTCATTCCAGGGGACCTGCAGGCCGCGACCGGTGGCTATGCCTATGACCGACGGATCATCGCGGGCCTGCGCGCGCTGGGCTGGCGGGTGACGGTGCACGGGCTGGATGCCGGCTTTCCGCAGCCCTCGACCGCCGCGCTCGATCACGCGCGCAAAGTCGTCGCCGCGCTGCCGGAGCAGGCGCTGGTGCTGGTGGACGGCCTGGCCGCGGGGGCGATGCCGCAGGTCCTGCAGGCGCACGCTGCGCGTCTGCGCCTGCTCGCATTGGTCCATCATCCGCTGGCCGCAGAGACCGGGCTTGCGCCCCGGCTGGCGCAACGGCTGGCGGAATCGGAACGCCAGGCGCTGGCGGCCGTGCGCCACGTGATCGTCACCAGTCACGCCACGAAACTGGCCTTGCGCAACTATGGCGTGGATGCCGATCGGATCTCGGTGGTGGAACCCGGGACGGACAAGGCATCGCCGACCCGCGGCCGCCGCGGCGAAACCTTGCAACTGCTGTGCGTGGCGACGCTCATTCCGAGAAAGGGCCACGACCTGCTCCTGGATGCCCTCGCCGCGCTCGCCGCTTCGCGCTGGCGCCTGACCTGCGTCGGCAGTCTCACCCGCAGCCCGCAGACGGTGGAACGCGTGCGGGCACGGATGCAGCGCCTCGGTCTGGAAGCGCAGGTCACCCTGACCGGGGAAGTGGACGCGGCCACGCTGACACAGTTTTATTCGAACGCGGATCTGTTGGTGCTGCCGAGTCGCGTTGAGGGCTACGGCATGGCCGTCGCCGAGGCGCTGGCGCATGGACTGCCGGTGCTCAGTACGCAGGTCGGCGCCATTCCGGACTTGCTCGGCACCGGGGCGGGACTCCTGGTCGCGCCCGGGAATGCGGATCTGCTGCGCGCCGCGCTGCAACGCGTGCTGGATGAACCGGCGCTGCTGGAATCCCTGGCACTGGGTGCGGCGACCGTGCGCGGCACCCTGCCGGACTGGCAGCAGGCGTGCGAACAGCTGTCGTGTGTCCTGGAAACCGCAGGCCTACAGGATTCGCCGGACCGCCGTGGATGAAAAGGGGTCGTGGCCGTTGGCCGCGCCATTGCCGGCGGCGCGCAGGTCACAATCGAACAGGATGTCGTTGCCGGCGCGATAGACACGATGCTGCAGGCGCAGACAGTCCTGAAGCCGCGCCTGGGGCGGCAGCCGTATCGCCGGGCGACCTTCGCCGATCAGCAGCGGCGCGATGGCGATGTGCAGCCGATCGAGCAGGCCGGCATTGAGAAAGGAGGACACCGTCACGCCGCCGCCTTCGACAAAAATGCGGCTGTAGCCCAGGACGCGCAGTTGCCGCAGCAGATCCGGCAGGTTCAGCGCCCCTTCAGGGGCTGCCACTTCCAGCGTGCGCTCGCCGCGGGCGCGCGCCTGCACCGCCGCCGCGCTGCCCGCCGCGCAAACCCGCAGGGTGAGGGCTTCCCCATCGGTGAACACGGTGTGATCCGCGGGCAGGCGGCAACCGGGGTCGAGAATCACGCGCACCGGATTGCTGCCGGTGACCAGACGGGTTGTCAGGCGCGGATTGTCGGCGATGACCGTGCCGGCACCGACCACTACGGCATCGCACAGCGCGCGCAGCCGATGCAGGTGCAGAATGTTTTCAGGTCCGGTCACCGAAATCGCATCCCCGGAATGCGTCGCGATGAAGCCATCGAGACTTTGCCCCAGGTGCCCGATGGTGATGGGCCGGGAGGGCGTCCCGCTGCTGATGGGCAGGTAAAGATCCAGCAGATCCCGTGGCGGGCCATCAAGCGGCAGCAGCGACTCCCAGCCGATGGCCGGGTTCCAGGTCAATGCCGCGCCCGGAGCATTCCCCTCCAGGCGCTGCAGGCCACCCTCAGTGGCGAGCGCAAATCGTCCCGGCTGCTGCGCATCGAAGCTGCCGATGGCCCGGGCTGCGGCATGGGCAATGGCCCAGGCGTCGGGGATGGGGGAGGCAGCTTTGTCCATGCACCATCTTGCCCTAGCCGACCTGCTTGGGCCATCTCAGCCACGGGGTTGCGGCTGCGGTTTCACGGCGAGGGTGACCGGACAGCGATTCTGCGGGCAGACATCCACCTCGCAGAGCTTGCAGATGGCCTCGGCGGAATCCTCATCACCCGTCAGCATCGCCAGCATGCGCTCCAGCATGCTCGTGAAGGTCTTCTGCTCCTTCACGGGCAGCGCCGCCAGCACTTCATCCAGACAGCGGCGCCGGGCGCGCACGATGCCCTGCATCTTGCGTCTGCCCTGCTCGGTGAGGAACAGCGCGAGGGTGCGTTTATCGCTGCCGGACTTCTTGACGACGAGACCTGCCTTCGCGAGCTTCTCGACCAGCCGGACCGTCCAGGAGTGACTCAAACCCAAGGTCCGGCGCAGGAACTCGACCGTACGGCCTTCGTTGTAGGCAATTGCGACCAGCGCCGCCGGCCCATCGCCGCTGATCTGGGAGATCTGCTCGAGGCGCTTGCTCAAGTGATCATGCAGACCGGTCAGAAATGCACCCAGCAGGTTCGCGGTGCGCGCATCAGCCATTCCTTGATTCTCCTTGAGCGACGTCAGGCTCAGGCGTGAAGACGATATTGCCCACGGCCGTGTTCGAGGCGGGGACGTGATAGAAACGGTGCAGTTCACGAATCTTCGGTCCCAGCGCGCCGCGCATCGTCAGCCACATGATCAGTTCCATGCCTTCGGAACCGGCCTCGCGGATGTATTCCTCATGCGACATGGTGCGCAGGGCATCCGGATCCGAACTGAGCTGATCCAGGAAGCGGGTGTCCCATTCGCGGTTGATGAGGCCGGCGCGTTCACCGGCGAGCTGATGGCTCATCCCGCCGGTGCCCCAGACCTGCACATTGAGATCTTCGGGGAAGGACTTCACGGCACGCGCGATGGCTTCGCCCAGCCGATAACACCGATTGGCGGTCGGCGTCGGGTACTGAATGACATTGACCGCCAGCGGGATCACTTTCACCGGCCATTCGGCGGGCTGTCCGAGCAGCAGGGACAGCGGCACGGTGAGCCCGTGATCCACTTTCATCTCATTCATGATCGTGATGTCGAATTCATCCAGCACCACGCTGGTCGCGATATGCCAGGCGAGCCGCGAATGCCCCGGTACGATGGGCACGCGGCGCGGTCCCCAGCCCTCATCGGCCGGCGCGAAGGAATCAGCACAACCGAGGGCGAAGGTGGGAACGATGTCCAGGGAGAAGGCGGAGGCGTGATCGTTGTAGATCAGAATGACCACGTCGGGTTGCTGTTCGGCCACCCATTGGCGGGACCATTCATAGCCGGCAAAAATCGGCGCCCAGTCCGGATGCGCCGTGCGGCCGCCGTCGAGTGCGGCGCCGATCGCAGGCACATGGCTGGAGCCAATGCCTGCGGTGATCCGGGCCATCAGAAACGTCCCGAGATCGACCTGAGACCCGCCGGATTTCGTCCGCCGCTGCGCATCATCGCAGCGTACTCTTCGGTCGATTGACCGGCAAAGGAGGCCGCCACCGACTGGGTCGGCCGACCGTCCACCGCCGCGATTTTCAGCACGAAGAAAATGTTGCCGCCCTGTTCGAGCAGCGCCTTGAAGTCGCGCCGCATGACGGCCAGTTTCTGCGCTTCGCTCATCGCCCATTCATCCAGGTAGGCGCGTTCATCGTCCTTGAAGCGCAAGCGGTTCGCGGCGCTCATCAGCGACATGCAGAAGCGGTTCAGGTGACGCCCTTCGATGGCGCGCTCGCCCGTGAACACGTAGGTCCCGGGAATGTCTTCGAAGGCTGTGGTGGTCATGGGATGCTCGCGGAAGTCCTGAAGTGGGAGCCATTATATTCTTTGCAAACTGCAATAACTAAGACCATATTACGACCTCAGTTTTTGCGATTCGCGATAAATAATGGATACAGTCGCCAATTTGCGCGCTTTCCTGGCGGTGGCCCGGTATGGCGGGTTCTCCGAGGCCGCCCGGCAGCTGCATGTGGTGCCCTCGGTGGCCGCCAAGCGGGTGAGCCAGCTCGAACATGCCATCGGCACCAAGCTGTTCGAGCGCTCGACCCGCAAGGTCGTTTTGACAGAATCCGGCGAGCAGTTTCAGGGACGCGCCCGCAGCCTCATCGCGGATCTGGACGACACGCTCGCGGGACTGAAGCGCTCAGGCGATCGGCTCGAAGGGCGGATCCTCATGATGGTGCCGACGACCCTCAACGTCCTGGTGCTGTCGGACGCCTTGAGCGGGTTCCTGCGCCAGCACGAACACATCACCCTGGAATTGGCGCTGGTGGACCGCTCCGTCAACCCGGCGGAGGAAGGCTTCGATCTGGCCATCAGCGGCCATGCCGCCAGCAGCTATGAAGGCGTGATCGATGTACCGCTGTATCCGTTTGAACAGGTGCTGTGCGCTTCGCCCGAGTATCTGGCCCGACGCGGCACGCCCCTGCGGCCCCACGATCTTGAGGATCACGACGGCCTCTTCTTCAAGCCCCTGGGCACGGCCTGGCGCTTCGACACGGACCAGGGGCAGCTCAGTGTGGACGTCAAAGCGCGACTGATCGCCACCGACAACGTGACGCTGCGCGCCGCGGCGCTGGCCGGCACCGGCATCGCGATGCTGCCCCGCTACGTGTCGGGCGAGGCGCTGCGCGCCGGGCAGCTGGTGCAATTGCTGCCGGGCTTTGCCCTGCCAAAATCCTGGTTCCGCGCCCATGTCACCCAGCATCGCGCCAAGCTCGCACGCATCGTGACCCTGCTGGAGTGGTTGCAGCAGGCGCTGCGCGCGGCATTGCCGAAGGTGGAGGCTACTTCTTAGGATCGACGCAGCGGAAATTCACGGCCGCATCGATGCTGCCCTGGCCGCTGTAGCGTGCCACCTGTGGGTACGCACACAGCGGGCGTGAGCGCACCTCCTGCTGGTTCACCACCCGTGCGGCGCGGATCTGATCCGGCGCCTTGCCCTTCTCGACCCAGTCCACCAGGGCCGTCACCGCATCGAAATGATCGGTCGCGACCCCACCCGAGCAGTGACCCATGCCGGGCACCATGAACAGCCGGAAAAACTGCGGCGTGTTCGGGCCATTCCGGGCCAGCGCCTGCTCGTAGTAGTTGACGCCCACCATGGGCTGCAGCACCGGATCGGCCCACCCGTAGGTCATGATCAGCTTGCCGCCGCGCTTGTTGAAGCGCGACAGATCCGGGTTGGTGGCATTGACCAGCTGACCCCAGGCGTCAAGCAGGTGCGTATCGCGATCAAAATCGAAACTGCGATAGTCGTAGGCCGGCTGCGGCGGCGTGTGCACCAGGTAGCGCAGGGTATTTTCGGCCAGGTTGAAGTCAGCGGCCCGGCGGTCCGGCTGGGCCGGAACAATGAAATTCATCCAACCGGTTTCGCTGCCCAGCATGAAACCCGGAAAAATCGGCCGACCCTGACTCACCGGTCCGCCGTAGATTTTCAGCACCGCCGTGGACTGCGCGGCGGTGAGACAGCTGTCATTGTCGGTGCCCGCGGCACAGGCCGGCAGGTCCGCTTTTGCATCCAGCGTGCACGCGCGCGGATCATCGATCTGTCCATCCTTCAGGCCATCCAGGGCATCGCACTTCGCCATGACCGCCTTGGCGACCAAGGCGAGCTTCGCGGCCGATAGGGGCGCCGCATCGATTGCCTTCTGGTTCCACGTCGCCCCGAGCGTGAAGCCCGTCTGGTCGACCCACGGTGAGTTCGCGAGAATGCCGTCGAAGTCCTGCGGATAGCGCTGCGCCTCCACCAATCCCTGGCGCCCGCCGTTGGAACAGGAGTTCCAGTAGGAGCGCGCGATGTCCTTGCCATAGTAGGTCTGGGTGATGCCCTTGGCGGTCACCGCGGTCAGATTCACGGCGCGGTAGGCATAGTCGATCGCCTTCGCCGGGTTGCTCATCACGAATGAGGCGCCGGGCTCCTGGCGCGCATCGTGGCCGGTGTTGGTCTGCGCGAAGGCGAAGCCGGCCTGCAGCGCTGCATTGCGCTGCGACACCCGGCCCGGATCCTCCAGCGATTCCCCGGCGTGGCCGCCATTGCCGATCATGTAGAAGCGGCCGTTCCAGTGCCCCGGCAGACTCACCTCGAAGGCGATCTGCGGCGCCAGCTCGCCGGTGACCTGGCAATGCGCCGGCACGTTGGTCGCAGCCGCGACGGCGACCGCGCTGATGCGCACCAGCTCTCGGGCGCTGTACTGCGCCAGTGACGTGCAGCCCATGCGCGGGGTGAGTTTGGCCTGGGTGTAGTGCGTCAGCGACGTATTGGCGGCGGTGAAGGCCTGTGCGGCCACACCCTGGCTTGTCAGGGCCATCCCGGCTGCAACGCCTACAACCAACGTGGGCGCGATCCGACTGTGGCCATTGCGGCGAGTTGGCATGCTGGGTCCCCTATCGATGCTTATGGCTTCACCGGTGACGGGTGAGCAGGTTCTTTGGGCGAGCATAAACGGCTCCGCCCGGGAACGCGAGTAACCGACTTTTTATTGCAGGAGATTGAACATGAAACGACTTCAGAAATTACTGTTGCTGGGTGCTGCGATGCTGCTGCCGGCCGGCGCATTGTTGGCGGGCCCGTATGGCGACACCGTCAGTCTGTTCAAGAATGCCGGCCAGAGTGCCGACTACTTCGGCGACTCCTATGGCTATGCGATCTTCCCGACCATCGGCAAGGGTGGTCTGGTGGTGGGCGCCGCGCACGGCTCAGGCCATGTCTATGAGCAGGGCCACTACATCGGCAACACGAAGATGACGCAACTGAGCGTCGGCGCCCAGGCCGGTGGCCAGGCGTACAGCGAAATCGTTTTCTTCAAGGACAAGCGCGCGCTGGACGAATTCATCAGCGGCCAGTTCGCCTTTGATGCCGGCATCGGCGCCGTCGCCATCACCGCGGCGGCCGGTGGCTCCGTCGGCACCGAAGGCGGCGCAACCGGTGGCGCCAGCGGCGGCAAGAAAGACGCCCTGACGGCCGGTCGCTACCACAAGGGTGTGGCGGTATTCACCATCGTCAAGGGTGGTGCCATGTATGAGGCCACCGTGGCGGGCCAGCGGTTCTCGTTCAAGCCGAACGCCGCCTGACCCCGATCGCGATTGCACCCCGGCCGCTGGCGGTTCCACCGCCAGCGGCCTTTCGCGTACGCAAATCTCCCTGAGCGATTCACCGATATCCGCGCTAAGTGTCCGCTAAGGTACGGACGGGACACTCGCGAATCGCTGAGAGGGGACCGACAAGACCGATGCGCATCCTCATCGTCGAAGACGATGCCATGATCGGTGCCAGTCTGGTGCGCGGACTCACCGACGAGGGGTATGCGGTGGACTGGGTCCGCGATGGCGGCCAGGCCGAAGCGGCCCTGATCGATCGTCATCATGAATTCCAATTGATGCTGCTGGATCTGGGCCTGCCGCAGAAGTCCGGCACAGATGTGCTGCGCCGGATCCGCGCCGCCGGCGACAATATCCTGGTGATTGTCATCACCGCCCGGGATGCCCTGGCGGACCGCATCGAAGGCCTGGATCTGGGTGCCGATGATTTCCTGGTCAAACCCTTTGAACTGACCGAGCTGAAGGCCCGGATCCGCGCCGTCTCGCGCCGCCACGCCGGGCGTGTCGAACCGCAACTGAAGACCGCTGTCTTGAGTCTTGATCCGGCGGCGCGCTGCGTCGTGCGTGACGGCCGGCGCATCCAGCTCACGGCCCGGGAATTCGCTTTGCTGCAGGCCCTGATGCAACGCCCGGGCGCGCTGCTGTCCCGTACCCAGCTGGAATCGCGTATCTACAGCTGGTCCGAGGCGGTCGACAGTAATGCCGTGGAGTTCCTGTTGCATGGGCTGCGGCAGAAAATCGGCGCCGACCAGATCGAGAACGTGCGTGGCGTGGGCTGGCGTATCGTGACCGGACCATGACCTCGCTGCGTCGGCGGCTGCTGCTGTCGAGCAGCCTCGCCGTGGGCATCGTGGGACTGCTCTGCGCCACGGTGGCCTATCGGCAGGTCAGCGATCAAACCCGCACCCTGCTGGATGATCAGCTCGCCCAGATCGCCCGCCTCGCGGCACAGACCATCGATGGTTCGGAGCTGCAAAGTCGCGGCGATGAGGACATCGTGGTCTCGGTGTGGAGTGCGGATCAGAAGCTCGCCTTCTCGAGCGCCACCGGTCTGGGACTGCCGCTGCTGGCGCCCGGATTCGCCGAGGTGGTCCTCAAAGGCGAGCCCTACCGGGTGTACTCGACCGTGATCGGCGCACGGCACATCGCCGTGGCGCAGCCGGTCGACATTCGCGATGACCAGGCGGAGGCCGCGGCGCTGGCCGCGTTCCTGCCGCTGCTGGTGCTGATGCCGGTGCTGGCCATCGTGCTGGCGCTGGTGATTCGCGCGCAGTTGAAATCGGTGCGCAGCCTCGCCGCGCAGGTGGCCCGGCGCGGCCCCTTCGAGCGCGACGGACTCGAGGCGGCGGGACTGCCGGCCGAAGTGCTGCCCCTGGTTGAGGAAATCAACCGCCTGCTGGCGCGGCAACATGCCGCCGCCCAGCGCGAGCGCCAGTTCGTGACCGACGCCGCCCATGCCCTGCGCACGCCACTGGCCGCGCTGCAGCTGCAGGCCGACGTACTCGAAGGCGCCACCACGCCCCAGGAATACGCGGCCCGCTTCACCGATCTGCGCGCCGGGGTGCGCCGAGCGGCCCACCTGTCCGACCAGCTGCTGTCGGTCGCGCGCAGTAAACCGGCCGCGGATCCGCAGGGCCTGCCCCTGGAGGTGGCGGCGATGCTGCGCGAAGTGGTCGATCTCTACCAGCCCGCCGCCGCGGCCGCGGGCATTGCGCTGCGATTGCACCCCGAGAGCCACGCCAGCGTGCGCGCCGATTCGCGCCGGCTGCTGCTGATCTTCGGCAACCTGGTGGACAACGCCCTGCGCTATACCCCGGCCGGCGGGGAAGTGCAGCTGCGGGCGCAGTCCGCCGCGGGTACCGTGCGCATTGAAGTGCTCGACCAGGGCCCGGGATTGCCGCCCGCGGAACTGACCCGCGTCTTCGAGCCCTTCTATCGCGCGGCGGGCGACCCGGGCGGCGGCAGCGGCCTGGGCCTCGCGACGGTCGCCAACCTGGTGAAGGAGCTGGGCGGCGAGGCCAGTCTGCATAATCGCGAGGATCGCAGCGGCCTGGTGGCCTGCATCACCCTGCCGACGCCGTAGGCTCTGCGGTGCAGGATTGCTGGTAACCTATTGAGCTCGTGTGCGGCGCGGAACTCAATGAATGACCGACTATCATGTCTACGAACCCCGCCATGGCCATGGCCTGAAGCACGACCCGCTCAACTCCATTGTGGCGCCGCGCCCCATCGGCTGGATCTCGACCCGCAGTGCCGCGGGCGTGAACAACCTGGCGCCCTACAGCTTCTTCAACCTCTTCAACTACAAGCCGCCCATCGTTGGCTTTGCCAGCATCGGCTGGAAGGATTCGGTCAACAACATCCAGGCCACCGGCGAATTCGTCTGGAACCTGGTCACCGGGCCACTGGCCGAGGCCATGAATGCGACGTCCGCCATGGTCCCGGCCGAGCAGGATGAGTTTGAACTCGCCCGGCTCACGCCGGTGGCCGCCCGACTGCTCAAGGCGCCCCGGGTCGCGGAAAGTCCGGTGTCCTTTGAATGCCG
>Ga0210400_10003506_pt1 | contig 13902 bp, 12 predicted proteins | sample IncBWH26MmetaG_FD_155456 | JGI IMG/M metagenome (GOLD analysis project Ga0210400, IMG submission 155456) | Forest soil microbial communities from Barre Woods Harvard Forest LTER site, Petersham, Massachusetts, United States - Inc-BW-H-26-M | ecosystem: Environmental > Terrestrial > Soil >...
TGGATTCAGAGGTCTGCAAGGACCTCGAACTCATTCTTGCTTCCACGCTCACTCTTCTCGGCCTCATCATCGGATTCAGTTTCTCCATGGCCATCAACCGTTACGATCAGCGCAAAAATTATGAAGAGGCCGAAGCCAACGCGATTGGCACCGAATATTTGCGGGCAGACTTGCTTCCGGCCGCCGATGCGGCGAAAGTTCGCCCTCTCCTGAGGGACTATCTCGATCAGCGTATTTTGTTCTATGAATCTCGTGACCAGCAGGAGCTTCAGCGGGTCACTCAACGCACGGCCAAACTTCAGGCCGATTTGTGGACCGGCGTCCGGGTTCCGGCCGCCGCGCAGCCGAATCCGGCTCTGGCCTTGGTTCTTTCCGGCATGAACGATGTCCTGAATTCGGAGGGATACACCCAGGCGGCGTGGTGGAACCGAACCCCGATTGGGGCTTGGGGTTTGATGGCTACGGTCGCAATCTGCTCCTGCATGTTGTTTGGTTATATTGTGCACCGGGCCGCGGAGGGATTCATCCGGTTGCTGATTCTGCCGATTGTGTTAAGCATCGCATTTTTTCTCATCGCGGATATCGACAGCCCGCGAAGCGGCGGCATTCGCATTCTTCCTCAAAATCTCATCAGTCTCGCTCAGTCCCTGCAACAGCGCTAATCGGCCGTCCTCTCCTCTGCGCGGATTGCAATCGTCTAATCCCCCGGGAGTGGCAGCTCGATCCGTGTGATTTAGGAATACTGCGCCCAACTTACACGAATATTCGCCAGATATGCGCCCACACCACCAGGCGCGAATACTGCTGTTACTTTTGACAATGGCCGGCGGTGTTCACTGGAGATATGCTTATCAGGGTTGTGCAATGGCCTTTCCTTGTTTAGCGAACACTTCGTTCCAAATCCCACAAGGAATTTCCACGGAAGATGCCACCAATTTCTGATTTTGTAGCCAAATTCAGAGTAAGGAATTCTGATCTCCCGGGGGATGAAATGAACATTTCAAGATGGATTCGATTCTGTGGAATTGGCGCCTCGGCCTTTGCCGCAACCCTTGCGAATGCACAACACAAGAAAGAAATACCCGCAACGGATGTCATCAGCAAGTCCATTAAAGCTGTTGGGTACGAAGTAGGAGGCGGCTCCACCAAGGTAGTTTTTCTCGGTACCAGTGCCGCAAGCCAGGCCAGCGGCCACGCCAAAGTGGAGGCCAAGACGGGCGGTACCAACATCGAGCTCAAAGTTACGTCCATGCCCCAGCCCACGACGCTGGGCGCGGAATTCCTGACCTACGTGCTCTGGACTGTCACCCCCGACGGCAATACGACCAATATTGCTGAGATTCCCATCGATAAAGAGGGAAATGGAAAACTGACTACCAGAGCACAGTCGCAAACCTTCGCGATGATCATAACCGCCGAACCCTACTTCGCCGTGGAACTCCCAAGCGAAGTCGTGGTGCTGGAGAACGACACAAAGAAGAACACCAAGGGCAAGATCTATCCCGACAACGACTACAAGCTGATGAAGCGCAGCCAATATGCCAAGCTGGGAAACCCCTTGGCGCTGACTCCGGATCTCAAGAATGTACCCCTGGACATGTACGAAGCGCGCAACGCCGTGGACATCGCCAAATCCCAAAAAGCAGAGCAGTATGCTCCGGAAATTTTCAGCAAGGCGACCGGCAGTCTCCAAATGGCCGAGAGCGCCTTAGCTTCAAATGCCGGTAAATCGCAGATCATCACCAACGCGCGCCAGACGATTCAGTTCGCGGAGGACGCTCGCGCGCTTTCCGCGGAGCGTCAGGACGCCGAACGGATTCAGAACGAAAAAAATGCCGCCGCCGCCAAAGCCAAGGCGGAAGCAGACGCTGCCGCTGCCGCCGAAGCCAAGCGGCAAGCGGAACTCACCGCCGCAAGGGAAGCGCAACAGAAGGCAGTCGCGGAAATTGCCGCACAAAAAGCTGCCGCGGAACAAGCTGCCCTGCAAGCCAAGGAACAGGCGGCAAGGGAAGAGGCGGCGCGTGCCCAGGCTGCTACCGCTGCCTTGCGCGCTCAATTGCTTCAGCAGTTGAACGAAGTTTTGCAGACAACGGACACTCCGCGTGGCCTGGTCGTGAATATGGCGGATGTTCTGTTTGAAACCGGGAAATTTGCCCTAAGTCAAGACGCCCAACTGAAGTTGGCAAAGCTCTCCGGCATCATCCAGGCGCATCCGGGGCTCAATCTGGCCATCGAAGGCCATACGGACACAACCGGTACGCCGGACTTCAACATGAAGTTGTCGCAGCAGCGAGCCGACGCCGTTCGCGAGTTCCTGATTTCGCAGGGAATGTCGGCAGATACTATCTCTGCCAAAGGCCTGGGTGAGGACAATCCCGTTGCGGACAACAGGACGGCCGCCGGACGCAAACTGAACCGCCGCGTGGAAATCATCGTGTCCGGTGAAGTGATCGGCGCCAAATTGGGCAAGTAACCCTGGGCCGGGTCTTGGGCTGCGACGCTCGAGCCGGCTTGACTGTGATGGCTCGTTTGTTCTCACCTCATGCTCGGCTTGTTCGCGCCGGGTGCCCCAGGTTCCGGTGTTTGGCGCAGGGTCTTGGAATCTCTTTCTTCCGCTTCCTGATTACTGATCGCTGATTACTGATTGCTGATTGCACTTTCTCGGCTGAGCATGCGGTAACATTCGGTTATGCCGCTCTGTCTCGAAGACGCGCTTCTGGCTGTCTACCAGCAATCGCTTGTCGAAAACAGGAAGACGGTATTGCTTGAAGAGAAGAGCTTTCCGGTTCGAGTTACGGCGAAGAGAAAACTCAGGCAGGTGGATTTTCAATATGACGGAAGGGATTTGCGGGGACTGGAACAGAATCCGGAGACGAAATCTCGTTGGGCGGCGATGGCCAGGAGCGGGAAGAAGGTGATGCAGTTTCTGGAGGGTGGGAGATATGTTGCGGTTGTTGCGGATGGGAAGGTTCATTTTTATCCGCGGAAGAAATAGGACGGCGGGGGGAGTCGGATCGAAGAAATCGGAGAAAACCCGCACCCTCAATAGCGGAGGCCCTTCAGTTACGCTCAGGGTAAAGTGCGGCACCGGGGCGGCGAAATGGAGCGGGTCGGAGGGATGTGTCGCCCCTCCGGGGCTTGGTGTTTTGGTGGGTTGCTGTCCCAGCCCTTACGGGCTGGGCTAACGTGTGTCGCGCCGCTGGCGCTTTGGAAGAGGCAAGAACGCCATTCGGGAGAATGGCGTTCCCAGGGCAAGCCCTTCGAGTTCACTCAGGGCTGGCAGGAATGGGTGAGCCCGTGCTATTGCTTGTCGTAGACCGCTATGGAGTTGATCATCTTTCCACTCGAATCGGTTCCCTCGGTGGTGACGGTGCGGGTTTTGCCGTCGGCGGAGAGGACGATACGGCCGGTGAAGAGAACCTTGTCGCCCTTCTTGACGCTGAACGTAAGCGTGTGATCGTCGATTTTCGTGACCGAGCGCATGTCGGAAGTGGAATCGCCGGTGACCGCGTAGTCCTTGCCGTCGTACTTGCCCATCCACTCAGTGTGCGTCGGCTTGCCGGCGGCGTCGGTGCCGTCGATGGTGACCATGACGTTGTCGCCCATGGTGGCGTAAACAACCGTGGAGTTCTTCGCCGTTCCCGGGGCCAGTTTCGATTTGAGCTCGTTCAACTTCCAGGTGCCGATAAAACCGTCGGCGGCGAGGCAGAGTGCGGCGCCGACGAAGCCCAGGGCCAGAGTCATGGCAATAGCTTTTACTTTCATATTCCCTCCTGAATGTGAATTGTCGAAAGGCTAGGCCGGGCGGGTCGTTGAAGGGATTCTAGCGCCAGGAAGGGCCGAGGGCAACCACAATGCCCGCTGCAGTATTCTTGCGGATTGTTATACGCAAGGATGGGCCACGCCTTATGTCCCCCAGATGGACATCGCGCCAATGCACCTACACGAGCACCGTTCCACCATCCACCACAACGATCTGCCCGGTCGCGAATCCCTCGTGCATCAGAAACACATAGGCCTGCGCGATGTCGTGAGGTTCGCCGACCCGACCCACTGGCAGACTGTTGCCCACCGTCTCATACATCTGTTCTCGCTGTGCTGCGCTCATGTTCTGCCAGAGCTCCGTCCGAACCACTCCGGGAGAGACGGCGTTCACCCGAATCGGCGCCAGCTCGATTGCCAGGGCGCGTGTTAAGGCTTCGATGGTTCCACATACACTTGCGGCAACTACCCATCCCTTGCGGGGGCGTTGGCCGGCGATTCCGGTTGTCAGTACGATCGATCCGCCCTTTTGAATATTTGGGCTTCCGTATTTGACCGCCGCGAGCGCGGACCAATAGCGCAATTCAAAGGCGTGTCTAGCCTTCTTGAGATCCGTACTCGCCAGGTCGTGCAAAGCGAGGCTGTCCCCCGCGGTGTAAACCAAGTGATCGAAGCGGCCAAGCTTTGCGAAGAAGTTTTCCACGGCCCGCTCGTCAGCAAGATCAACCGCGTGCCCCTCCACTTCTCCGCCGACGGATGCAATGGCTTTCTGAACCCGTTCCGCGCTGCTTGAGGCGATAACGACCTTGGCTCCCTCCGAGGCCGCCAGTTTCGCTACGGCGAACCCAATTCCCGACGACCCACCAAGGACAACTACCCGCTTATCCTTCAAACCGAATCCTAGTCCCATAAAATTCTCCTTCCGCGCATGGCTGACTAACACTCACATAGATGACGGGACTACAGCATGCGGTTTATGCATAATAGACATGATCATCATGCGTATAGAGAAACTGCGCCAAGTCGATTTGAATCTCCTCATCACGTTTGCCGCGATTGCAGAGGAAAAGAGCGTCACGGCCGCCGCATCACGGCTATTGCTGAGCCAGCCTGCCGTAAGCAGAGCTTTGCAGCGCGCACGGGCAATGTTTCAGGATGACCTTCTGGTCCGCTCGCCGCACGGTTTCGAGCTCACCTTGCGAGGCCGCAAGATCCTCCAGGATCTGGAGGGCTTGCTGCCGAAAATGGAGCAACTTATTGCGCCGAACCTCTTCGATCCAACGCGTGAGAAGAGCCACTTCCGCATTTCCGGCCCTGACAATGTTTGTACGGTTGTGCTCCCGCGCCTGTGCCGGCAATACGCAAACGGACGTTACCAGGTGCAGTTTGAATTTCATCCATGGCAGAGCGGCATCGCGGAGTTGGTGGAACACGGGCAACTGGATCTTGTTCTCCACATTGATGACGGGCTCCTTCCGTCGCACTTTCAGTCGGAAAGGCTCTACCGGGAAGATTGGATTTGCGCTGTCGCGCGCGGCACCCGCTTTGGCGACCGGCTGTCGCTTAAGCAATACCTGGCGGCCAGCCACATCGTTGTAGCTACGTATGCCGGCGTGCAGACAATTCCGGACAAGCAGTTAGCGGCAGTCGGTGCAACACGCAGCTCATGCATTCGAGTGCCTTACTTCGGTGTGGCCCTGCAATGTCTTCCCCGCACGGAGCTTGTGCTCACTGTAACCAGCGGCATGCGTCCGGTGATTGAAGGAAATCGCGAGTTGCGCGTTGTGAAAGCGCCGCAGGAATTGCATGCATTTCACTTCTTGATGGCCTGGCATCCGAGGCTCAACTCCGATCCGCCTCATGTGTGGCTCCGCCAGGCAATGCGATCAATAGCAGCGGATCTCAATCGCTAAGCCAACGTCACCGTATCTGCAGAGCGGGCCTCCAAAGCGCCAGCCGATTTGGCCTGCTTTGGCACATCGTATCCTCCGGAGTCGTTCAGGTAGTAATCCAAGAAGACGGGTGGAAGCAAGCAGGATTCAAGGAGCGAGCGAGGAGCGAGCCGCTCGATGATTTGCCGCGTGCCCCAGGTTCCGGTGTTTGGTACCTGGGCCACCCGCGTTTGCCAACTGCAGCACAACTCGCGCCGCTTATGCGCACGCCCACGACGTGCGCAGCGCGTTCGAATCTGCGATCTGGCGCGGACTGTCAGCCCCGAATGTGATCGATGACCGTGGTGGAGGTCGGGCCATGATAAAAGTTTGCCGAAAGTGTGTAAGTATCTGCATATGTCTCTTTCAGGGGAATAGTTCATGAATGTACAAGTAGCCGCGTCTTGAGAGTGGTAACGAAAGCCCCGGGAGTTCGCGGATTGGCCTCAGAAGTGCACAAACCTTCGCGTCGGTCTTCGTGTGATTTAGAAGTGTGCCCTATCATTCGGTATCCAAAATGATAGGAGTAATGGACACTCGGCTTTCAAGTCTGACCACGCTAAGGAAATAGTGGGACTTTCTTGGAACCCGATGCCCGATCACTCAGGAGGCCCCATGAAGTACTCAACTCATGTGGTTATTCAAAGCAGGGCCCTGCGTTCTGATTGTGCGTTTGGAAGTGCATCCTTCGTTCTGCCCAATCTACTTATCCTCCTGCTGTCCCTCTCCTTCAGTGCAGGAATGGCCCGGGCCCAGTGTGGGAGTTTGACCGCCCCTTCGACGACTTGGAGCAATGGTAACGGTACTTGGGGCATATCCGGCAATTGGACGAGTGGGACTCCCAATGCTTCCACTAACGCCTGCATCTTGGATGGCACAAGTACGGTCACCCTAGACACGAACGGGAATGCATTCGGCCTGCAGCTTGCCAGCGGCAATAATTTGAATGTCAACGCAGGCCAGAGTCTAAATCTGGTATCAGGCACAAGCTTGAACTACGGCAGGATCAATAACTCCGGCGGGATCAACAACATCTTCGGTGCCAACCTTTTCAACTACGGCACGCTGATCAATACCGGTTCCAGTGGTGCCCTTTATAACGATTCCACCAGCACGCTTAACAACTATGGCGGGATCAACACTCTCGGCCCACTCACTAACTATGGCACGCTCACCAACTATGGCGGGATCTTCAGTGGCGGCGCCGGGTCCGGGAGCGTCGCAAACTACGGCACACTCATCAACACATCTGCGGCCTCCATCACTTTCAACATCAGCTCCTTCCTGAATAGCTCGGGGGCTACCCTTATCAACTCCGGCACCATCGACATGTTTGATGGGGGCTACTTCAATGCTGGCACAATCAACAACTCCGGCACGATGACCTTCGCCTATCCTGCCAGCCAATTCGTCAGCTCCGGAACAATCAACAACAGCGGCACGATCAACAACAATTTTTACAACACATTCATAAACTCCGGCAAGCTGAACAACTCCGGCACGATCAACAACATCGGCAGCCCTCCCGCTTCACCCTACTATTCCGCCTACTTCACCAACACCGGGACGATCAACAACAGCGGCACAATCAACAACAACTATTTAGGAATCATCGTCAACAGTGGCACGATCAACAGCAGCGGTACGGTCAGCAACTCCGGCGGAATCACCAACAGTGGGAGCTTTACCAACTCCGGGTCGGTGACAATATCCAGCTCGGGCCTCTTCACAACGAGCACGAACTACACGCAGAAGGGCGGCAGCACGCTTGTTGATGGCACGCTTACAGCGACCGGCAGCGCCATCGTGGATATCCAAGGCGGTTCCCTCGGAGGAACTGGCACAATTAACGGCAATGTGTTGATGGCTGGAACTATGATGCCAGGAGACGCTCCGGGTACCCTCACCATATTCGGAAACTACGAACAGACGGGTTCAGGAATGTTCGATGGGCTAATTGGCCCCTCGGCATCTTTTCTCAATGTAAACGGGAACGTGTTTCTTGACCCAGGTGCATTTCTAGAGATCACATTGCTGAACGGATTCGACCCAATTAACCAAACTTTCGGCATCATGGATTACTCTAGCCTGTCAGGACAATTTGCAAATGGCTCCAGCTTCTGGGATGACGGTTTTCTGTGGGACATCACTTACGGGCAAAACCAGATCAATGTAACTGCCGTGAGCACACCTGAGCCCGGTTCGCTGCTTCTACTCTTCATTGGATTAGGTGTGCCTGCTTTCTACATGCACTTTAAAATGCGCAAGACGCAGCGCCTTGCTTGATCCTCAGACTGCAACGTACAGTGGCGCCACTAATTCATTCAAGAGGTGTGTTCAATGAGCGACGAGCCGAGAAGCTTCGGTGTGGGCCGAACAATCTGGATTCTGGCAGGACTTCTCGTTGTAATCGCGGTAGGGTTCCATATCCTTCGCTACATCCGTGGCTCATCGATTCGATTTAGTACGCCTTACCAGGCAGTCCTTCTGACGAACGGCTCTGTGTATTTCGGCCACCTGCAGGACTACGGCACTCCTCACCCTGCCCTGACCGATGTATTCTACGTTGTCAGCCAAACGAACCCCGAAACTAAGCAAGTCAGCAGCGTACTCATCAAGCGTGGCAAGGAACTGCACGAACCCGACCGTATGTACATCAACCCCAACCAGATAGTTTTCGTCGAGACAGTGGGCCCAAATTCGGAGGTTGCTCGGCATATAGCCCAGGGGTCGCACTGAGCTTTCCCCCGGGTGCCCCATCCTTGCGGTTTTGTTTTATGCAAGGGTGGGTCTTGGGTTCGCTTCCGCTTTGCTTCCTGCTTACTGATCGCTGATTACTGATTACCGTTTTCGCCGCTGGTTGTCGGACTATAACGGTACCGGCCGGGTGACCCAGGTTCCGGTATTCGGTACCTGGGTCTTGGGTCCTCTTTCTTTCCTCTTCCTGATTACTGATCCCTGATTACTGATTACGCTTTCTCGGTTAAGTCCTCACGTTTTCCACAGCCCATTCGAACGTTTCCCCGGTACTGTTACCGATTTTTGTCGTAAAAGATACTTATCAGTACCTTACCTATTCGCGAACTATTCTTCATGAGCAATCCGCTATGACAAAAAGACCCGACGCATCCTACAACCTCTGCACCTTCAAATTCGCCAACGGCAAATTCTGCACTATGCCCGCCCATCCCAATCACGACGGCCTCTGCCTCAGCCACGCCACCATCCATCGCCGCACCTTCCACCGTGAAGACGATCTCGTCAAAGAGCTCGCCACCCCCGCCGGCGATTTCATCACCCAGATCGACATCAATCACGTCCTCGGCAAACTCTTCGAGGCCCTCGCCGCCAACCGCGTCTCTCCCAAACGCGCCGCCACCCTGGCCTATATCGGCCACTTGTTGTTGCAATCCCAAAAGGGCGCCAAAAGCGAAGCCAACCGCTGGGAAATCGATACCAACATCTTCCGCCGCCTCGTCGAAATCAAATATCCCGTCGCCAAACATCCAAAATCCGTTTGTTCCAAACCTCAGTCTCGCAGCGAACTCCCCGACTCCGTTCCTCCGGCCTCTCCAAACTCTCCTCGAAACCCCTGATCCTCCCGCGACCTCATGCCTCCCCGTCCATCCGCCGAAACGCCCCTCTCCCGCGAAGGCGGGCCTTTCCGTTTTCCTAGCTGTGGGCTGTTGACTGTCGGCTGTAGGCTTTCTTCTCCTAACTCTTTTCTCTCCCCTACATCCACGCACCAAGTCCATAACTCCTTTCTTTCCCCTACATCCGGAAAAACAGGGGGTGTCCCCCCAGTTTCGACGAAACCTTAAAGTTTTACTTTCAATGTCGGCGCGCCGACATTTTTGAATTCTCCCCATATTTTTTACACTCTCTAAAAAGCTGCTGTCGCAACAAGACAATCCCACATGCCGCGTTTACGCACAACAGGCGAGGGACTATAATGCCGCGCATGAGTTCCCCGGCACGAGGCCATAGTCACATCCACGGCCATAAGGCGCACCGGTGCAGCTTTCATCCGGACCGCCAGGATCTTTACGTCCGCCTCGGCACCGTCACCGTTTTCGTCCGCGATCAGAATCGGAGCCTGCGCTTTTATCTGGATCAGCTCGGCTTCGAACTGGCGCTCGACGCCCATTTGCCTTCCGGCGCCCCCGGGCTCGCCGTCAGCCCGCCCGACGGAACCGCCATTCTCGTCCTCGTCGCTCCCAAACCCGGCTCGGAAGAATACAAACTTATCGGGCGCCCGACGCAGATTGCGTTCCTGACGGAGAATGTCCAGGGCAAGTACGAAGAATGGTGCCAAAAAGGCGTTGCGTTTTCCGAGCCGCCGCAAACGCAAGCCGGGGCAGGGAAGTCCGCAATGTTCCTCGACGTGGACGGCAACTCCTTCCTCCTCGTCGAAAACGAGACAGCCGTCCGCGAAATCGAAGAGCAGCGCCGCGAGCACGCCGAGAGACTCGAAACCGAACACATGGCGGCCTTGGAACTGGAAACCGCGAGAGAAGTGCAGGCGAGGCTTCTTCCCCAGACACAGCCCGAAGTCAGCACGCTCGAATACTGCGGCCTCTGCATGCAAGCCAGGACCGTCGGCGGCGATTACTACGATTTCTTCACGCTCGGCCGCGACCGCTTCGGCTTCGTGATCGGCGACATTTCCGGCAAAGGAACACCCGCGGCGCTGCTGATGGCGAATCTCCAGGCGCACCTGCGCAACCTGTGCTCCACGTATTCGAGCCGCCCGTACACGCCCTTTGCCGTGGAGCAGCCGCAACGGCTCCTGCAGGCGGTCAATCAACTTTTCTGCGCGAACACGGCCTCTAGAGCCTTCGCAACGCTCCTCTTCGTCGAATACAACGACGTCACGCGGCGCTTGCGCTACGCGAATTGCGGGCATCTTCCTGCGCTCATTCTCCGCAGCGATGACGCACTGGAAACGCTGGATGCCACCAGCACGGTCGTCGGCCTGTTCGATCGCTGGGAGTGCGAAATAGGGGAAAGCCGCCTTTCCGCCGGCGACACCCTGGTTTTCTACACCGACGGCGTTACCGAATCCTTCAACGATTCCGAGGAGCAATTCGGACAAGAGCGCCTTATCGAGGCGTTACGCCGCAATCGACAGCTTGATGCACCGGACCTGCTCCGCACGATCGTCAGCGAAGTCCGCCGCTTCAGCCCCCAAAAGCAGCACGACGACATCACCCTGATCGCCGCAAAATGCAGGTAAACCGAAGAGTCAGATGGGGCAAAGAAAAAGAAGAAGCAAGAGTAAAGATAACGCAGAGACGCGGAGTTCGCTGAGGTACGCAGAGATGAAGAGGGGCCGGGCGAACTCGGCCCCTACATGTTCGTTCGGATGTCGCTTGCCACTTATGGCACGCGGGGCCACTTGAAAGTGGCCGCTACTGGCCGTCGGGGCGGCGCTTCAGGGTGGGGCGGTCGTCGTCGGAGCCGTCGCCACTGGTAGTGGCGTTGGGATCGCCGGATTTTTGCTTGTCGGTCTGCTCGGTCTTGGTGCGCAGCGTTGGCTTGCCGGGCTGGTTGTCCTGCACTTTTTTGGCGAACATCACGTTGCGCAGGCGGCCCTTCACGGAATCGAATTCGGACGTGGTGACGATGTATTCGTCCTTATCCGGCAGGATGCGGGCGATTTCCTTTTGCGCCAGTTCGATGCGCTCCGGCGTCGGCGGATGCGTGGAGAAGAATTTGGGGATGGTCCCGGGGCGGCGCTTCTCGTCGGCCTGAATGCGCTCAAAGAAGGTCACGTAAGCGTTGGGATCGTAACCCGCCTTGTACATGTACTGGATGCCGAGGAAGTCGGCTTCGCGTTCGGCGTCGCGCGAGAATTTCAGGAACGTGAGAGGAATGGCGAGGTTCATGCCCTGATAGATGCCGTAGCCGGCCCAGCCATAGGGCACCACGATCATGGCGGCCATCGCGCCGAGTTGAATGAGCTCACCCTTGGTGGCTTGCTTGGTGCCGTGGCGAGCGGTGACGTGCGAAATTTCGTGGGCCATCACACCGGCAAGTTCAGACTCTTCCTGCGCGCGGAGAATCAGGCCGCTGTTCACGTAGAAGAAGCCGCCGGGAAGCGCGAAAGCGTTGACTTCGTCGGAGTCGATCACCTTGATGGTGAAGGGCACTTGCGCGTCCGAATTGCGCACAAGGTTCTGGCCGACGCGATTGACGTACTCGGTGACGACGGGGTCGTCAATGAGCTTGGAGCTGCGCTCGACTTCCTGAGCGAGGGCCTTGCCGAGGGCGATTTCGCGCTCCAGCGAGTAGAAGTTCATGCCCTTGCCGACGTTGCGATTGCCGATCGCGTCGACGTCTTCCTTGGAATTCTTCGGGTGAACCGTTTTCTGCTGATCCACGGGCGCGTCAGCTGTGGCAGCGGGCTGCGGCGCAGGGGTAGCGGCCGGAGCCGGAGTGGTCTTGTCAGGAGGGGGTGGTGGGGGAGGCGGCTGCTTGCTCAGCGGAATGGGGGTAGCCGACTGCGATTGGTCAGGAGCCTGCGTCTGGCCCTGCTGCGGCTGCGTTTGGGTCTGGCTGGGCGGAGTGGAGGACTGGTTTTGAGCGGAGGCGACAGCCGGCCGACAGACAACGCTCCCGGCAAGCAACAGGGTCAAAAGGAATTGCGAGGTTTTACTCATAATGCTTACCTCCCGGATCCAAAGCTGAGTATACACCCATGCGCGGTGCGGGGGCTTTCTTTGTTCTAGGATGTCGGCGGGGTGGGGAAGGTTTGCCAAAGTTTTGAAAAATTTGGCCGAGGAGGGTGGTTTGGACAGTTGACAGGGTGCTGCGGGGTACATAGAGTCACATAGAGTCACATAGAGTCAATCACGACAACATGAGCGCACGGAAAATTCAGATCGGCCAGCTTTGGAAGAAAAAAGAGAGTGGAGACACTTTTTTGGTGACCCGGGTATATACCGAGGCGTTGAGCACCTTCGTGGTGCTGAGGAAATCGGGATCCGAAGGAGAAAGCTTGGTAAGGGTAAAGGTGGAACAGACACCCGGAGGGCAGGGCCTGCCGGGATTTGTGCCGGCCGTGGAGGACGATTCGGTATAGGAAATCGAATGAATTTGGTTGAGTGTATCGCAAAGGGGCTCCCGCGGCGGGGCCCCTAATTTTTTTTGCCCGGAAATCAGATGGAGCGGACGGGCAGGGTAACGATGTCGTCGGTGGACATGGGTTCCTTCTGCAGGAAGGGTTCGCCATATTTTACGCCGATGAGTTGGCCGTGGTGCCGGGCTAGCAGGTTCATGCGATTGTCGAGTTCGTCGATGGCCAGGAAAACGCGCTGCTTGCGTTCGCTTTTCGCAGGCCGAAATTGCGAGCCATAAGCCAGGATGGCTTTGCGGCGCTGCGCATATTCCTTGGTGATATCCACGATGAACGTGGGCGGCATGCCTTCAAAGGAAGTGGCGTAGAGAATTTTGAATGGACGGTATGGTTCGCCCGTGAGTGGGAGCTGCTTCAGTCCCGCGAGGAAGCAACCTTCATAGCCGAGGGTGCAGGCGTGATAGTGATCGGGGTGACGCGCCTCCCAATAGGGAATGATGACGGTGTGCGGGCGCAGATCGCGGATTAGTTGCGCGAGCCTCATTTTGTTCTGCCGGGTGGGCTGCACATCGGAGTCGGGCACGCCAAGATTTCCGCGCCAGGAAACGCCCAGGATTTTCGCCGCAAGCGCGGCTTCTTTCGCGCGCGTTTCGGGAGTGCCGCGCGTGCCCATTTCGCCGGCGGTGAGATCGAGGATGCCGGTCTTGTAGCCTTTTTGCGCCATTTTGATCAGCGTGCCGCCGCAGGTGAGTTCGACGTCGTCGGGATGCGCGGCGATAGCAAGAATGTCGAGTTTCATGGAGAGGCCTCGGATGAATCCCGGGAATTGTAGCATCGGAGGGACGAAGGTGGAGGTGAGAGAGCAAGTTTGAGTGCCTGGTATGACGACGTAAAAGCGGTGGCAGAGCGGACGCACTCCAAAGGGGGAGTGTGTTAAGTTGGCGGGATGAGTGAGGAGAAGAAATTGGCGGGGCGGGTGGCGCTGGTCACGGGCGCCGGGAAGCGCCTTGGGCGGGCGGTGGCGCTGCGGTTGGCCGGCGAAGGCGCGGACGTGGCGGTGCACTATGGGAAGTCGGAGGCGGAGGCGCGCGAGGTTGTTGCTGAAATCGAGAAGATGGGGCGCCGCGCAGC
>Ga0210400_10003508_pt1 | contig 13896 bp, 9 predicted proteins | sample IncBWH26MmetaG_FD_155456 | JGI IMG/M metagenome (GOLD analysis project Ga0210400, IMG submission 155456) | Forest soil microbial communities from Barre Woods Harvard Forest LTER site, Petersham, Massachusetts, United States - Inc-BW-H-26-M | ecosystem: Environmental > Terrestrial > Soil >...
CGAGGTCAGGATGGGGTGTATCGTCTCCGGCGATCGTTCGGGGTACCAGCGGGTTCTTGCCAGATGTCCCGGCAAGACATCGCGTTCGAATACGCTGCGGGTGCGCGCCAGCGACACCCAGGTCGCGCCGAGCGGCACCACGAGGGTCTCGAATTCGGGAACGATTGATGGAGTGACGTGCTCCGACTTGTCGCGCTCCTGAAGCTGGAACCAGTAGAAGCCGTATGGCGCCAGCGTGATCATGTAGGGCAGTTCGCCGATCGCGGGAAAGCGGGTGCGGCCGAGCATTTCCAGGGGAATGCGGTCTTTCCATGCCGAAAGATCGAGTTCGGTGGCCTGCGCCGATCGCGACAGGTTGGCGACGCAGAGGATGGCCTCGTCGCGATACTGTCTGACATAGGCGAGCACCGAGCGGTTGGTCGGGCGGATGAACGTCATGCTGCCGCGACCAAACGCCAGCGTCGACTTTCGCACCGAGATCAGCCGCTTGGTCGCGCTCAACAGCGACGACAGGCTGCGCGACTGGGCTTCGACGTTGACCGCCTCATAGCCATAGACCGGGTCCATGATGGTCGGGGCGTAGAGTCTTGCAGGGTCGGCGCGGGAGAAGCCGCCGTTGCGGTCCGGCGACCATTGCATCGGGGTGCGAACGCCGTTGCGATCGCCAAGATAGATATTGTCGCCCATGCCGATCTCATCGCCGTAATAGATGATCGGCGTGCCCGGAAACGACAGCAGCAGCGAGTTCATCAGCTCGATCTTGCGCCGGTCGTTGTCCATCAACGGCGCCAGGCGGCGGCGAATGCCGAGGTTGATGCGTGCGCGCGGATCGTTGGCGTAGGTCGACCACAGATAGTCGCGCTCGACGTCAGTGACCATCTCCAGCGTCAATTCGTCATGGTTGCGCAGAAACAGCGCCCATTGGCAGTTGCCGGGAATATCCGGCGTCTGACGCAGGATGTCGGTAATCGGAAAACGATCCTCCTGGGCGATCGCCATGTAGATCCGCGGCATCAGCGGAAAATGGTAAGCCATGTGGCATTCGTCGCCCCGGCCAAAATATTCCTGTACGTCTTCCGGCCACTGATTGGCCTCCGCCAGGAGCACCTTGCCCTTGGCATAGGCGTCAAGCTCGGCGCGGAACCGCTTGATGACGGCGTGGGTCTCCGGCAGATTCTCGTTGTTGGTACCGTCGCGCTCGCACAGATAAGGGATGGCGTCGAGGCGGAAACCATCGACGCCGGCATCGAGCCAGCGCTTCATGACCTGGACCAGGGCGCTGACCACCCGCGGATTGTCGAAATTGAGATCCGGCTGGTGTGAAAAGAAGCGATGCCAGTAGAATTGGCCGGCTTCGGGGTCCCAGGTCCAGTTGGATTTCTCGGTGTCGGTGAAGATGATCCGCGTGCCGGTGTATTTCTGGTCGGTATCGCTCCAGACATACCAGTTGCGTGCGCTCGACTTCGGATCGCTGCGCCGGGCGCGCTTGAACCAGTCATGCTGGTCGGAGGTATGATTGATGACGAGTTCGGTGATGACCCGCAAACCCCGCCGCTTGGCTTCGACGATAAAGCGGCGGAAATCCTTCATCGTCCCGAAATCGGGATTGATGGCGCCATAATCGGCGATGTCATAGCCGTCGTCGCGGCCCGGCGAGGGATAGAACGGCAGCAGCCAAAGGGCCGTCACGCCGAGGTCTTGCAGATAGTCGAGCTTTTCGGTGAGGCCGGCGAAATCGCCCATGCCGTCATTGTTGCTGTCGGCGAAGGCTTTGACGTGGAGCTGGTAGATAATGGCATCCTTGTACCAGAGCCCGTCGTTGTCCAGCGCGGTGTCCGGCCTTTCCTCGGTATCTGTCGACGACATCAGATTCAACATGGCACCCCACACACCAGACAGCGAAACAGCTGGGCGGGATTATGAAGGTCTTCATGCCGGATGGTAGCGCCAGTTGGGGCGCTCTCGACAGTTTGAGTTGTTTTGTTCACGGTGATGCCGCTGACATGGAAAATGACGTCCCATTTCGTTTGTGCGAAAGGAGATGCTCGGGACATATATACAAAGCCGTTCACCGGGCATTGGTTCCCGGGGAACAGCGGGGACGCGTGAGCGTTAAGCACAGCTATCCTCTTCCTAAATCTACGGAATTCGCGACGGCTCCGTACCGTTGTGTGCAAATGGCGTGCCGAATGGACCTTTACAGCAGAGCCAAAAAGCTGGGTATTCAGACCGAATTTGTGGACGGCCAGGGTCACCGCCATGTGACGGATGCCGCGGCATTGAAGATCATCCTCGATGCACTTCCGGTGCGGGCACCTTACCGGTTTCTCCACGAAGCGGTGGTGATCCGTTCCGGTCACCCGGCGCGGACCGAGCTCAAGAAGGCCGCGACGTTGCCCCTGCGCTGGAAGATCGTTGCGGGCCCCAGGGTAATTGCGCAGGGACAAACCGGTGATCGCAAGAGCGACACCGGTGATCGCAAAGGCGACACCGGGGATCGCAAGGGCGACACCGGGGATCGCAAGGGCGACACCGGGGATCGCGCCATTGTTTGGCCGGCGCATTTGCCCGAAGGGTCTTACCGGCTGCATCTGACCGACGCTTCCTCCTTTACGGAAGAAGCGCCGCTGATTGTCACGCCGCCCAAGGCCTATCGGGGCGATTTCGACCGCGGCTGGTTGATGGCGGTCCAGCTCTACAGCGTCCGCTCGGGGCGCAACTGGGGCATCGGCGACTTTACCGATCTCGAAGCGCTGATTGAATTGGCCGGCCATCTGGGAGCCGATGGCATCGGTCTCAATCCCTTGCACGCTCTGTTCGATGACCGGCCGGCCGACTGCAGTCCCTATTCGCCGAACAGCCGGCTGTTTCTGAATGCGCTCTACATCGATGTTGAAAAGATCCCCGAATTTCAGCCCGGCGCGTTGGCCGAGAGCGCCGGCGCCATCGCGCGGTTGAGGGCAAGCGATATCGTCGACTACACAAGCGTCGCCGAACTGAAATGGCGGGCGCTGCGCGCTGCGTTCGAGAGATTCAGGGTGCATCCGGCGCCGGGTCGAAAAAAGGATTTCGACGCATTTCGCGCCGAACGCGCGCCGCTGTTGTCGCGCTTCGCCTGCTTTGAGGCGCTTCGGCACAGATTCAACAAGCCGTGGTGGGAATGGCCGGAGCAGTGCCGACAGCCGAATGAAGCGGAATGCTCCGAGTTGCGCCAGGGACCGGACGCGGCCGAGATCGAATTCGTCGAATTCGTGCAGTGGACGGCGGACCGGCAATTGCGGTCCTGCCGCGATCTTGCGCGCAGGCTTGGCATGAAAGTCGGTCTCTATCTCGATGTCGCGGTCGGGGTGCAGTCCGACGGTTTCGACGCGTGGAACGAGCAGATTGCGATTTCCCGCCATTTCGCCGTCGGCGCGCCGCCGGATCCCCTGAATCTTGCCGGCCAAAACTGGGGTCTCGCCGGCTTCAACGCGGCCGGCCTCGAACTAGAGTCGTTCGAGCCGTATCGGGAGATGCTGCGGGCGTCGATGCGCTACGCCGGCGCGATCAGGCTCGATCATGTGCTCGGCCTGAAGCGGCTCTACCTCGTGCCGCACGGCTTTGGTCCCGAGAACGGCGTTTATGTGCAAATGCCGTTCGAGGCGCTGCTGGCGGCGACCGCGCTGGAGAGCGTGGCAAATCGCTGCGTCGTCATCGGCGAGGATTTGGGCACGGTGCCCGAGGGGTTCCGCGATACAATGGCGGACTGGGGCATCTGGTCGTATCTGGTGATGATGTTCGAGCGCGACGACCGCGGCGCGTTTCGGGATATCGGGCACTATGCGCCCAACGCGCTCGTCACCTTCAATACCCACGATCTGTCGACCTATGCCGGCTGGCGCTCGTTCAGCGATCTCAAGCTGAAGCGCTCGCTCGGGATCGACCCGGGCGAGAGCGACGACGCCCGCTGGCACGCGCTGAGCATGCTGAGCGACGTGCTGCGTCATAACGCCATTGACCGTCATGATCTCTATGCGGTCGCGGGCTTTCTGGCGAAAACCAGATCCCGACTGCTCGCGATTTCGCTGGAGGATCTGCTCGGCGTGATCGACCAGCCCAACATTCCCGGCACCGTGAACGAGCATCCCAACTGGCGCCAGCGGCTGCCGATTGCGATCGACGAGATTGCCAAAGAGATCGACGTTCCCGCGCTCAGATCCGCGACGGGCGAGAGGGCGCGTTTAACGGCGTGAGACGCCGCATTTTCAGCCGGTGAAGAACATGTCCAGCAAGATAGAAGACTATGGACTGATCGGCGATTGTGAAACGGCGGCGCTCGTCGGCCGCGACGGCTCGATCGACTGGCTGTGCTGGCCCGCATTCGATTCCGATGCCTGTTTCGCGGCGCTGCTCGGCACCCACCGGAACGGGCGATGGCTGATCGCGCCGGCGGAAGAAGTCACAAAATCCTCCCGCCGCTATTGGGACAACACGTTGATCCTGGAGACGCGCTTTGAGACCGAGAATGGCGTCATCGCGCTGATTGATTTCATGCCGCCGCGGGGCTACGCCTCCGATTTGGTCCGCCTGGTGCGCGGCATTACCGGCAAGGTGAAGCTGCAGATGCAGCTCGTGATACGCTTCGACTTCGGAACAGATATTCCCTGGGTCAGGCGAACCGAAGATGGCGGCCTTTTGGCAATCGCCGGGCAGGACATGGCCGTGCTGCGAACGCCGGTCAAAACCCGCGGCGAAGACCTGACGACGGTAGCCAGCTTCGAAGTAAGTGCCGGCGAGACCATCCCCTTCGTTCTCACCTACGGCCCTTCGCATTTGCCGGTGCCCAAGCCGATTGACCCCGCGCAGGCGTTGCAGGACACCGAAGAGTTCTGGGCCGAATGGAGCAGCCGCTGCACCTACGAGGGCGAGTACCCCGACCTCGTGATGCGGTCGCTGATCACGCTGAAGGCGCTGACTTACGGGCCGACCGGCGGCATTGTCGCGGCGCCGACGACCTCGCTGCCGGAGAAGCTCGGCGGAGCGAGAAACTGGGATTACCGCTTTTGCTGGCTTCGCGACGCGACCTTCACGCTGCTGGCGCTGATGAATTCGGGCTATACCGAGGAGGCCGTGGCCTGGCACAATTGGCTGTTGCGCGCCGCGGCGGGATGGCCGGCGAACATGCAAATCATGTACGGCATCAAGGGGCAGCGGCGCCTCCTGGAATGGGAGGCAGACTGGCTGCCGGGGTATGAAGACGCACGGCCGGTTCGGGTCGGCAATGCCGCGCATGCCCAACTGCAGCTCGATGTCTATGGTGAGCTGATCGACGCCTTTTATCAGTCACGCCTCGCAGAACTGCAGCTCGACGCAGGCTCCTGGGCGCTCGCACGGGAGGTGCTTGCGCATGTCGAGGAAGTATGGGACGAGCCCGATCACGGCATCTGGGAAAAGCGCGGCCAGAAAAAGCACTACGTCTTTTCGAAAGTGATGACCTGGGTGGCGTTCGATCGCGCCGTCAAAGCCGCGGAGCGGTTCCGGTTCGACGCGCCGCTCGATCGATGGCGGGCGCTGCGCGATGAAATCTGCCGCGACGTCTGTGAAAATGGCTTCGACTCCGAGCAGAATGCGTTTGTCGAATCGTACGGTTCGCAGTCGCTCGACGCCAGCCTGTTGTTGCTGCCGGCGGTAGGTTTCCTGCCGGCGACCGACCCGCGTATTCGCGGCACCATCGCTGCCATCGAAAGGCATATGATGTGGGACGGGTTTGTGCTGCGGCACGACCCTCGCGAAGTCTCCGACGAACGGCAACCAATCGAGGGTGCGTTTCTCGCCTGCAGCCTTTGGCTTGCCGATGCCTACGTTCTGGCCGGCGACATCGCCAAGGCGCAGAAGATGTTCGAGCGCGTCGTGGCGGTTGCCAACGACCTTGGCCTCCTGGCGGAGGAATTCGATCCCGGCGTGGGACGGCAGACCGGGAATTTCCCGCAGGCCTTGACCCACATCGCGCTGATCAATACCGCGCACAACCTCAGCGAGGCTTGCGCCCCGATGGAGAAGCCTGCGGTGCAGCGGTCGACGTAGCCGCCGGACCATTTCGTCTCCCAGGCGAGGAACTTGCCAGCCCATAATTCATTGTTGTCCGACACCTTTGTGGAGCGGAGCGTCGGCGGATGTTACGGCTGTTCGTCGCGATTATTCTTTCGGGCTGGCTCGCGCTTCCGGCGCTTGGAGCCAGGCTCGATGCGACGGCCATCAACAATGCTGAACTTGGCTCCAGGCCCCCGGCCGGCGACAAGATCGACCCCGTCACCATCAAGGCGCAGGTTCTTCTCGACCGTGCTCTATTTTCTCCCGGCGAGATCGACGGCAAGCTCGGCGAAAACGCCAAAAAAGCCCTGAGGGCCTATGCCGAGGCCAACAGTCTGGCCGCCGACAAGCCGCTCACCTCCGAGATTTGGACGATGCTCTCGAGCACCTCCAAAGATCCCGTGATCGCCGAATACACGATCAGCGCGAATGACGTGAAGGGACCTTTCCTGAAGAAAATACCGGCGAAAATGGAGGCGATGAAAGACCTCAAGGCGCTCAGCTATACGAGCCCGCGGGAGGCGATCGCCGAAAAATTTCACATGAGCGAGGGTCTGCTGGCGGCGCTCAACCCCGGCAAGAAATTCGATCGCGCCGGCGAAAGTATTTTCGTTACCAACGTCACCAACAAGCCAGCCAGGCTCGCCGTCGGCCGGATCGAGGTCGACAAAGTGCGTCAGACCGTCAAGGCGTTCGACCCGTCGGGCGCGCAGATAGCCTTCTTTCCGGCAACCGTCGGCAGCGAAGAAAAGCCGACCCCAAGCGGCAGCTTCAAGGTGGTTTCCGCCGATGCAAACCCGAACTATCGGTATAATCCGAACTATAAGTTCAAGGGCGTGAAAACCAACAAGCCGTTCACGATCAAGCCGGGGCCGAACAATCCCGTGGGATCATTCTGGATCGGACTGTCGGCGGAGGGATATGGCCTCCATGGCACGCCCAATCCTTCCAAAGTCAGCAAAGCCGAATCCCACGGATGCGTGCGGCTGACGAATTGGGACGCCGTCTTGCTCGGCAGCAACGTCAAAAAGGGAACGCCGGTGGTATTTGTCGACCAATCCCAGGCCGACCAAAAGAGCTGAGAGACGCGGATCAAGGTTCGTCGTTATTCTTCAGAATCCTCTCGATCGCCTTGGCGAAACCCTCGTCCTCGTTCGAGGCCGAGACATGCGTCGCCGCCTTCTTGACGTCGTCAGTCGCGTTGCCCATGGCGATCGAGATCCCGCTTACCCTGAACATCGCCAGATCGTTCTGCATGTCGCCGATGGTGGCGACGGCGTCCAGCGGGATACCGAGGCGCCGCGCAATCGCCTGCACGAAGGTTCCTTTGTTGTAGCCGGGCGGGGTGACGTCGAGATAATAGCTTTGCGACCGCACGGCAGTTGCCTGCGTGCCCAATGCTTCCTGCATCGCCATTTCGCAGCGTTGCAGCATGGCAGCATCGCTGCTGGCGCCGACGATCTTGCAGGCCGACGCCAGGTAGGGTGCAAAATCCGTGACGATGGTCGGGTCGGCCCGGATGGCGCGCTTCTCGTGCGGAACATATTCGCCACTGGCATTCCGGATGAGCCAGAGGTCGGTGGTGAACAGCCAGATTTCGGCGCCAAACTCGTCGAGCACATCGAGCGCGCGCTTCGCTGCCGGCGCCGGGATCAGGTGCAGCTCGATCGGCTTCAGTTGCGGGTCGACAATGCAGCTGCCGTTGAAGGCCCCGATTGGCAGCGTGATGTGCAGCGGCTCGATCAGGAATCGCATGCCGATGATCGGACGGCTCGAGGTGATGGTGAGGCCGATGCCGGCCTCGTGCAGTTTTTGCACTGCGCGACTCGCCCCGTCGGTCAGCGTCTTGTCCCTGGTCAGCAACGTGCCGTCGACATCGGAGACAACAAGGGCGATGCGGGTCATGCGCGGTTCCTGCCGGGTACGCGGTCGGTGGGATGAGGCCTGAGCTGGCGGACGATGTCGTCGGCGATTGTCTCGACCGAAGCATCGATCGACACCGTGATGGGATTTTCGTCCGCGTCGGGCGGTTCCAGCGTCGCGAACTGGCTGTCCAGCAGCCCCGGTGGCATGAAATGGTCCTTGCGCTGGGCGAGCCTGTCGGCAATCAATGGCTGTGTACCGCTGAGAAAGACGATGCGGACATCATCCCGGCCATGGATGAGCAGGTCGCGGTAGGCGCGCTTGAGTGCGGAGCTGGCGATCACGACACGCCCGCCGGCCTGACAGACCCTGTCGATCTCATTAGCGATCGCCCGCAGCCACGGCCAGCGGTCCTCGTCGGTGAGAGGCTGGCCGGCGCTCATCTTGGCGACATTGCCTGGAGGGTGAAACCGGTCGCCATCCTCGTAAACCCAGTTCAGCCGTTCGGCGAGCCTGGCCGCGATCGTGCTCTTGCCCGATCCGGATACTCCCATCACAATCAGAGCGCACGGCATGCCAGCGGCGTCATCGCTCACGAAGATTCTCCGCCAAGAGCTGCCTGATCCACCAGAAAGACTGTGTCGCCCGTGGAGCGCGCGCGGTTCGCCGGCAGGGTCTCGTCCGCAAGCAGGCGCGTCATGATGGCGCGCTTGTCAGGGCCCGCGACCTCGAACAGCATTTCGCGGCTGGAGGCGAGGGCGGGCAGGGTCAGCGTGACCCTCGGCACGAACGGCTCGACATGCGCCCTGGCCACGCCGACCACCCAGCGCCTGGTTTCTTGCAGGGCCGGATCATCGGGAAACAGCGATGCGGTATGACCGTCAGGCCCGACGCCCATCAGCACCACATCGAACAACGGCCGGGCGGAATCGAGCTCATTCGCACCGTAGAACGATTGCAGCTCACTCTCGTAACGGCGTGCGGATTCGTCGGGATCGGCGGTGTCGGTCGGGATCGGGTGGATGTTGGCGGCCGGCGCCAAGCGATCGAGAAAAATTTCCCTCGCCACGTGCATATTGTTGAGGGGGTGATCTGGCTGAACAAAACGCTCGTCGCCGATGAACCAATGCACGCGCTCCCAAGGGATCCGGCCGCGATAGGGATCGGTCGCAAGCAACTGGTAGAGCTGTTTCGGACCCGATCCGCCGGTCAGGCAAATCGCCACGCGGCCGGGGTTCGCTTCGATCCTGGCCAGCAGGCGCTCCGCGGCGGCCTTTGCGACCGCGGCCGGGTCGGCGACGACGATCCTGAGAAAGTGATCGGGCGGCGACATCGGGCCTAACCGAGCTTGCGCCAGCTGCGGCCGTCGCGTTTGAGCAACTCCTCGGCGGCCTTTGCGACCGCGGCCGGGTCGGCGACGACGATCCTGAGAAAGTGATCGGGCGGCGACATCGGGCCTAACCGAGCTTGCGCCAGCTGCGGCCGTCGCGTTTGAGCAACTCCTCAGCGGCGGCCGGGCCATCGCTGCCGGCCTTGTAGCTCTCAAGGCCCTTGGCGCCCGCCTTCTTCCATGCATCCAGGAAGGGTTGCACCGCCTGCCAGCCCGCCTCCACGCCGTCGGCGCGCTGAAACAGGATGTTGTCGCCAATCATGCAATCGTAGATCAGGGTTTCATAGCCCGTCGCGGGCTCCACGTTGAAGTAGTCCTTGTAACGGAATTTCATCTCGACGCCATCGATGTTGACGGTCGGGCCCGGCACCTTGGTATTGAACTGCAGCGTGATACCCTCGACCGGCTCGATGGAGATGACGAGATAGTTTTGCGACAGCCGATCCACCGGCGTATCGCGAAACATCGCGAACGGGGCCTTCTTGAACCTGATCGCGACCTCCGTGCGCTTCATGCCCAGCGCCTTGCCGGTACGCAGATAAAAGGGAACGCCGGCCCAGCGCCAGTTGTCGATGGTCAGTTTCATCGCGACATAGGTCTCCGTCGTGCTGTCGGGCTTGACGTCCTCGGTCTTGCGATAATCGGGGATCTCCGTGTCACCGATCTTGCCGCCCTGATACTGGCCGCGCACGGAATTCTGCAGCGCCTCTTCCTCGCTCTGGGTCTGGATCGCCGCCAGCACCTCGGCCTTTTCCGAGCGCACCGCATGCGCGTCGAATCTGGCCGGCGGCTCCATCGCCACCAGCGACAACAACTGGAACAGATGGTTCGGCACCATGTCGCGCAACGCGCCGGTGGCGTCGTAAAAACTGCCGCGATGGCCAACGTCGAGCTTCTCGTCGACCGTGATCTGTATGTGGCCGATGTGGTTGCGGTTCCAGATCGGTTCGAACATGCCATTTGCAAAGCGCATCACCAGGATATTCTGTACCGTCTCCTTGCCGAGGTAGTGATCGATCCGGTAAATCTGGTGCTCGTCGACGATCTTGAGCAATTCGCCGTTCAGCGCCTTGGCGGAGGCGAGGTCGGTGCCGAACGGCTTTTCGATCACCAGCCGCCGCCATGCGCCTCCTTCTTCCTTCAGCATGCCGGCGCGGCCAAGTTCTCGTACGATCGGCGCGAAAGCATTGGGCGGCGTCGCCAGATAGAACAGGCGGTTGCCGCCGGTCGAGCGGTTCGTTTCAAGTTTCTCAAGCCTCTGCCGCATCGCATCGAATGAGGCGGGCTCGCCCGGATCAGCCTCGATGCTGGTGACGCAGTCCAGCAGACGCTGGGCGATTGCTTCGTCCACAGGGCGGGTTGCGAACCGGTGCAAACCCTCCAGCAGCTTGTTGCGCAATTCCTCGTTTGACATGCGCCTGCGGGCGACACCGACCACGCAGATTCGATCGGGCAAGAGATCGGAGGCGGCAAGATTATACAGGGCGGGAATCACCAGCCGGTGCGTCAGATCGCCGGTGACGCCGAAGATAATGAAGGAGCAGGAATCCGGCTTGCGCTGCTTTTTGGAGGGCTCTGTCACGTCCGATCCCCTTTCGGCTTGATGATTTCGGGCGAGCTCTGCCGTGCCGGGTCTGGATGCTGCTGCGGCTCCTTGTGGCCGCCAAAACCATCGCGCATCGCGGAGAGAATTTTTTCGGCAAAGGTATGTTGCTTGCGCGAGCGAAAACGCGCGAATAAAGCCGCCGTCAGAACCTCGGCCGGGACTGCTTCGTCGATCGCGGCATTGACGGTCCAGCGGCCCTCGCCGGAATCTTCCACAAATCCGGAATAGGTCTCGAGCGTGGGATTTTTGGCGAGTGCAGCGGCCGTGAGATCGAGCAGCCAGGACGGGATCACGCTGCCGCGCCGCCATACTTCGGCAATGTCTGCAACGTTCAGATCGAAGCGATGCTCCGCCGGCAGCGCCTCGATATTGGCATTCTTCAAGATGTCAAAGCCCTCGGCATAGGCCTGCATCAGGCCATATTCGATGCCATTGTGAACCATCTTGACGAAATGCCCGGCGCCGACGGGACCGGCGTGGATATAGCCTTGCTCGATGCGCGGATCGCGACCCGCGCGCGCTTCCGTGCGCGGAATATCGCCGATGCCCGGCGCCAGCGCCGCGAAAATCGGATCGAGACGATCGACCACCGCCTTGTCGCCGCCGATCATCATGCAATAGCCGCGGTCGATGCCCCAGACGCCGCCGGACGTGCCGACGTCGATGTAGTGGATGCCGCGCTCCTTCAGGGCCTTGCCCCGACGCACGTCGTCTTGCCAGAATGTGTTGCCGCCATCGATGATGACGTCGCCGCTTTCCATCAATTTCGACAGCGCATCGATGGTCGCTTCGGTGATCTTGCCGGCAGGGAGCATCACCCAGGCGGTGCGCGGCTTCTCGAGCCTGGAGACGAAATCTTCCAGCGCGCCCGAGCCGATCGCGCCGTCGGCCGTGATCTCGGCGACAGCCTTGGGATCCTTGTCAAAGACGACGGTCGAATGTCCGTGCCGCATCAGCCGGCGGACGATATTGCCGCCCATCCGCCCCAAACCGATCATGCCGAGCTGCATTTTGTAATTCCCTTGGTTCGAACGAATCACTATGAGACTTGGCGTCCGCATTGCCGCAATGATGGTCGGCCCCCTCTCCCGTGGGGAGAGGGCCGGGGTGAGGGAGCACGGTCTATCGATGGAGCGTAACCCCTCACCCGGATCGCCAAGGCGATCCGACCTCTCCCGATGGGATTGCCTTCTTCTATCGTCATAACACGCTCTAGTTCAGTGCATACCTGATCCAGGTATCGAGCGCCTCCAGGCCCTTCTCGAGATCGCCCTTGAGATGGATGTGCAGGGCGCGCCGGCCGCGCTCGGTCAGCACATCGAAATCGCCGCGTGCTTGTGCCGCCTTGATGACGCCGAAAGTGGCCTTCTGGCCGGGGACCGGCAAATCGACGGGGTCATCTGCCGTGATCTGCAAAAATACGCCGCTGTTCGGGCCACCCTTGTAGGCTTGGCCGGTCGAATGCAGGAAGCGCGGACCGAATTCCGCGCAGGTGGCGACTTGGCGCTCGTCGCGCACCGCAAGCCGCAGGTCCTGAAGCGCATCGATATGCGCGGCGTTGCGTTCGACATAGGCGAGCAGCGCGACATAATCACCGCCACGGGTGCGGGAGAGATGGGCCTTGAGCCACGAGCCAAGCTCGCCGTCGGCGCCGGCCTTGCGCAACTCGCTCGCATTCTTTTCGTCGGTATAAAGATCGGCCTCGGCTGACGACATCACCGGCTGTTCGTCCGGCAGCGTGCCTGTCTTCTCGAACGCGGCGGTGAGCTCCCGGGTTTTGATCTTCGCAGCCTCGACGTCGGGCTGGTTGAACGGGTTGATGCCGAGCACGGAGCCTGCGACCGCGGTCGCCATTTCGAATCGAAAAAATTCCTGGCCGATATGCTCGACCGATTTCATGACAATGCGGACCACGGGATGCCCGGCCTTCTCAAGCGCGGCAAGCTTGTCGTCATGGGCGGGATCGTTTTCGTCTTCGGTGCGCAGATCGATGAAGAAGCGGTCGTTGCCGTAGACCGCGAGGTCACCGAGCGGTTCGCCGGCGATCGGGATCAGGCCCTTGCCGTCCTTGCCGGTGGATTCGGCGATCAGTTGCTCGGCCCAGGCGCCGAAATCCGATACCTTCCTTGAAGACAGGATCGTCACCTTGTCGCGGCCCTCAAGACCGGCAATGCCCATGGCGAGGCCGAGCTGAACCCCGGGATTTTCCTGCGGCGGCACATCCGGCCCGCAGGAGCGCTGCATCGAAAGGGTGTGCTTGATAAGGCTGCGAACGTCGATGCCGGCAGTGGCGGCGGGAACAAGGCCAAACGGCGACAGCACGGAGTAGCGGCCGCCGATAGAGGGGTCGCCGTGGAAGATGCGCGCAAAACCCTCTTTGGTTGCGACCTTCTCCAGCGACGAGCCGGGATCGGTTACCGCGATAAATCGATGCCCGGCCTTCTCGGCGCCGATGGCCTCGGCGACGCGCGCAAGGAAGTAAGCCTTCATCACGTTCGGTTCGGTGGTGCCGCCGGATTTGCTGGAGACGATGAACAGGGTTTTCGACAGGTCGATCGCGTTTTCCATCGCGCGCACCTGCGCAGGGTCGGTGGAATCAAGCACATGCAATTTCGGGAAGCCCGATTTCCGCGGAAAAGTCTCGGCCAGCACTTCGGGCCCGAGGCTCGATCCGCCCATGCCGAGTACGACGGCATCGGTGAAATGCTGTCCCTTCACGCGCTGCGAAAAATCCTCGTAGTCGGCGATGTCGGCGGCGGCGGCGCTGTTGAGCCAGCCCAGCCATTTATCCTCGTCGTCGCCGGTCCAGATCGACTTGTCCTTTTGCCAAAGCCTTCTGATTTTTGCTGACGCGCGCCATTCCTCGGTGGCGTTCTCGACGGCCTTCTTGATTTGGCCGCCGAGCTTCAGCTCCTGGCGATCGATCCCGTGGCCGAGCACCGCCACGCGCTTGTGCGCCACGGCGCCG
>Ga0210400_10003509_pt1 | contig 13896 bp, 14 predicted proteins | sample IncBWH26MmetaG_FD_155456 | JGI IMG/M metagenome (GOLD analysis project Ga0210400, IMG submission 155456) | Forest soil microbial communities from Barre Woods Harvard Forest LTER site, Petersham, Massachusetts, United States - Inc-BW-H-26-M | ecosystem: Environmental > Terrestrial > Soil >...
TTGTATGACGAAGGATTTACGATTGCGGGGGCGCGGAGGCACCTTCGCGGAAATGGCGGTGCCGGCTCTGAAACGATTTCGTCGGGGCCGCGCGATGACAATGCCGGCGAGGCTTTGAGCCGTAAAATGCTGTTGGATCTGCGCGATACGCTGCGCGCTTTCTTGACGCTTCTTGAACGGCGATGATACGCTCGTTGTTGTCGATCTGACCCTCACTTGGTCACGCGGTCGGGACGTAGCGCAGCCTGGTAGCGCGCACGCTTGGGGTGCGTGAGGTCGCTGGTTCGAATCCAGTCGTCCCGACCACTTCTTTCCTTCCCTTGCGATGATGGATTCATTTTTTACGGAGCATGCATGCTCTCATTTTTGAGACTGCGTTAGACGAATGCCGCATATTTTATTGACGAACGATGATGGAATTCACGCTGCGGGGCTGAAGGCGCTGGCGGCGGGGCTCGAAGGATTTGGCACGATCAGTATCGTGGCGCCGAGCCGCGAGCAGAGCGGAGCGGCGCAATCCTTGACGCTGCGGCAGCCGATCATTTGCCATGAGGTCGGCGAACGGCAGTGGGCCGTGGACGGCACGCCCGCGGACGCCGTGATCGTCGCATTGCACCGGCTTTTGCCGGAGCCGCCGGACCTGGTGATTTCCGGAATTAATTTTGGCGCGAATCTGGGCGAGAACGTCTACTACTCCGGGACGGTGGGCGCCGCGCGCGAGGGCGCGCTGCATCATATTCCTTCGTTGGCGGTTTCCCTGTGTTCAAAAGGCGCTGGCGTGAAGTTTGATACCGCGGCGCGCGTTGCGCGTTCGGCGGCCGAGCTAGTCCTGAAGGAAGGATTGCCGGATCAAGTTTTGCTGAACGTGAATGTGCCGGAGCCGTGGACGGGCGGCGTGAAATTCACGCGGCAATCGAAAAAGATTACACGCAATCAATTAAGCGAAGGGAAAGACCCGCGCGGGCGTACGTATTATTGGCTATTCGAGCAGCGCATTGACAAGGACGTCGCGCCGGACACGGACTATGCGGCAATTTTTGGAGGGGCGGTTTCCATTACGCCGCTGCACCTCGATCCCACCGACACTAAATCTTTGAATCACCTTTCGCATTGGGCTAAACCGATCGAGCAGTCCTCGAAGTAACGACGTTTTGGTACGCGTTTTCCTCCGATTCACGAGAATCCGTGCAGGTTCTCGATTTGACAGCGTGCAATGACACCGCTACCGTTATTTCCTTGCCTGCGGCGGTTGGCGCGCGCTAGCGGGGCGATACCTGCAAATAAATGACTACGAGGCGTGATGAAAGTTATCGTTGCTGACAAAATCAGTGAACGCGGCGTGGAACTGCTGCGCAGCGCGGGTTGGAACATTGTCCTTACCACGAAGGACACGCTCAATGCCGAGATCGCGGACGCCGACGCCCTGGTGGTGCGCAGCGCGACCAAAGTGACGCCGGAGCTGCTGGAGAAAGCGCTGCGCTTGCGCGTAGTGGGCCGCGCGGGAGTCGGCGTAGACAATATCGATCTCGAGGAGGCCACGCGGCGCGGCGTCCTGGTAATGAGCACGCCCGGGGGCAACGCCGTAAGCGTGGCCGAGCACACCTTTGCGCTGATGCTCGCGCTCGCCCGCCAGGTGCCGCGGCACGACAAAGCGATTCATGAAGGCCGCTGGGAGAAATCGAGCGCTGCGGGAACGGAAGTGCGCGGCAAGACGCTGGGACTGATCGGTCTGGGGCGCATCGGGAGCGAAGTGGCCGTGCGCGCTGAGGCTTTCGATATGCGCGTGATTGGCTATGACCCATATATCAGTGAGGCCGCCGCGCGCGAGGTGCAGGTCGAGCTGGTTCCGCTGGAGAGGCTGCTCGCGGAGAGCGATTTTGTTTCCTTGCACACGGCGCTGAGCCCGGCGACGCAAAATCTGATCAATGCGAATACATTGGCGCAGATGAAGAAAGGCGCGCGGTTGGTCAACGCGGCTCGCGGCGAATTGATCGATGAAGCGGCTCTGGCAGAGGCATTGAAAAGCGGCAAGCTGGCGGGGGCCGCTGTCGACGTTTTCGTTGAGGAGCCTCCGAAGAATTCGCCGCTGATTGGTTTGCCTAATTTGATCGCTACGCCTCATATCGCCGGGTCCACGACAGAGGCGCAGGAGGAGGTCGGGACGCAGGTGGCGGTGCAAGTTCGCGATTACCTTGCGGAAGGCGTGATTCGCAATGCGGTGAATCTGCCGGCGCTCTCCGCGGACCAGTATCGCCGGGGGCGACCGTACGTGGCGCTGGCGGAGCGGCTTGGATCGTTTGTCGCTCAAGCGGCGGCTTCGCGGCCGGCGCGCATTCGGATTCGCTATGCCGGCGAAGTTGCCGAGGTCGGAACGCATCTGCTTCGCAGCGCGGTGCTTACGGGCCTGCTGAACGTGGTGCTGGACGAGAAAGTGAACGTGGTTAACGCACCGCAAGTGGCCGCTGCTCGGCGGCTTGCGGTGGAAGAGGAAACCCGCCGCCGGGAGCACGGCTTCCCGAACACCCTGGAAGTTGCAGCGCTGCCGGATAAGGGCGCGTCTGATCCAGCCGCGGAGTTCACCGTCGAGGGGACGGTATTGCACGACGGCTCGCCACGTGTGTTGCAAATAAACGGGATACCGGTGGAATCGCAGCTCGAGGGGACGATTCTATATTTGCGCAACCGGGACGAACCCGGGGTTATCGGTCAAGTCGGGGCTACTCTGGGTCAGCTTGGAGTGAACATTGCCACGTTCGCGCTTGGACGGCGGCAGGCTGCCGTTGGCGCTGAGGCAGTGGCTTTGGTGCGATTAGACGGAGAGGTGTCGCCATCGATTTTGGAGCCGATCCGGAAGATTCGGGCTATTACCGAAGCGCGGTTGCTGCACCTTGGCGGGAGCTGAGCGCTCAGGGGTAAACGTCGCGCGATTTCGGTTTTACTCTTTTCTCAGCGGGCAACCAAGGTCGGTTTCTCTCGAGACAAGCCGAGCACGTGCTTTTGAACGCATTGTTCCGCGAGCACTGGCGCTGTGTTAAACTGCAACCTGTGCTTGGGCTGAACGCCTGAGCTTGTCGGGGCGTAGCGCAGCCTGGCTAGCGCGCCTGGTTCGGGACCAGGAGGTCGAAGGTTCAAATCCTTTCGCCCCGACCATATTTCCCCTCTCGATTCAACAATTTAGGCTGCGTGTTTAACTTCACGTCTTGCTTCGTTTTTACGGACAATACGGACAACATCGGTGATCTGGGGCGGAAGTGCGAAACCCAAGCCCACCGTTTCTGCTTGTTCCAAACGGAATGCGCCATCTTCTTTCATCTTGCTGTAGCCGTCTCCAACGGTCTCATTTTCATGTCCCATCCAAAATCGTTCCAAGTCGGCATGGACGCGATTCTTTCTGAGCCATGTAAGACGGTAGCGACGGAAAGCATGAAAGCCTGCTTTGGGCTGCTTCAATTTCTCCAAAGCGGGATGTAATCCGCGCCTCAAGAGATTTGTCTGTGAGAGAAAGTTTCCCTTCCGATTGTGAAAGAGAAAACCGGAAGTTCGGTTTCCGACAAACGCTTTGAGCAGTGCTGCGAGCTTGGGGCAGAGATCAACGTCTCTACGTCCGGCATCGGTCTTGAGAAAGAGTTCTAATTTCGTTCTCCGTACCTTCTGGCGAATGTAGAGCGTTCTGAAATCTTCTGAGATGTGCTTGTCGATTTCAAGCCCGATTGCTTCTCCGGCGCGGAGTCCCGTTCCACCCAACAGGGCACAGAACATTTGTTTATACCCTTTGGTGGACGCGAGAATCCCAGCGATGACTTCGCTAGTGAAGTGCGGCGTGTTCTGTTTGCTCTTGTCCACCACTGGCATGTCGACGAATTCGTGGTTCCATTTGCGAGGGAAGAGTTGTTCGCCCTCCTCGTTAACGGCAGAAGCCACGACCGACTTCACGACCTGCGAGTAAGTGTTGACCGTCTTGGGCGAGAGGCCCGCCTTGACCATTTTTTCCACGAGCCCCTTGAGAGCGAGATTTCCCACAGAGGACAGGGGAACATCGCCGAGGTTCGGTAGAATCCATACATCAAGACAGCCTTGCCATGATTCCGCGGTTGCTGGAGCGATTGGCTTGCGCTTTCGTTGTTGCACGTGATTGATCCACCATGCCGCCTGCTGACGTAACGTAACACCGCAAGAAATACCTTCCGCGTGGGCTAGGCACTCCGGTGTGTCGGCTCCGCTCTCGGCGATGATTTCCCTTGCCTTCCTTTCTCGTTCGGGTTTGGTCAAACTCCCCAGGCCGTTAATTGGACTGATCTTCACGCACATATGTTTTCGTTTCTCTTGTCCTGGAACGTCCATCCAAAACCGAACCACGTACCAGTTACCACTTTTTTCGATATGACCACTTTGACCAGATCGGCGGCTCATGCACTTTCTGCTTTCCCGCTTCTCTGGCGTCGCTCTGGCGACTGTACCAACCAAGTGGCCCGGCTTCAATGGCGTACTGTGTTCCATTCCTAGTTCTCAAAGGTGGGGATAGGCTAATGTCCAGGCTCGCGATTTTTCTCGGCTTCGGTGGAAGAATTCACCGGGGGTTGAGTTGGCGTAGTCGCGAGTTCGGCCAGCGCTTTCTCGACAGTGTGACGGGCGTAATATTCCGGGTTCGATTTGTCAGTGGCGCGGTGCCGTGCGATTCGCTGGACGACCGTTTCGGGACTGTCACCACGCGCGAGGGCGCGTTTCGCGAAGGCCCAATCGTGCTCGGACTGGCTCAGGCCGCCGCGCGAAGGCGACGCTGGTCGGGAGCGGTTATGGTAGTGGTAACGTGGCGAATCCTGGGCGTCGATGTGCAGCTTGAAATCGCGAAGATGATAGGTCTCCGTAGAATCTTTGCGTGCTTCCACATAGAAGTCCGTTTCGTATTTCTTGTTGGCAAAACCGGGCAGTCGCAAAACACGCGTGGCATCGGTGGCCGCAGGATCACCGCCGAATTCGCGGGCCATGGCGTGCAATAAGCTTTCAGCCTCCTCCAGAGTCATCTCCTCCACCTTCCATACGACCTGGAATTTTCCGGGAGAACTCGTCAGCACATAATTCGGTTTGGGGACGGCGCTTGAGTTTCGAACGGATTCGAGAGCTTCCGGACCGCCTTGGTCCAGGTCCAGGTAAACATGCCGAATGGATTCGATCTCTTCCTTTGTGCGTGTCGCGGCATCTTGCCGGAGAGGGTTCATGCCCATATAGATGTCCGACCCGTTCGCATTCTTGTAACGAAGCCAAGCTTGAAATTCGGGACTCGCGGCTTTTTGCGCGCTGGTGATGCGCTGGATGGTTTCGCCGAAATCTCGATTCAACACAAGCATGGCAATGCGATCGGTCGGCTCGAAGTTGTCGAGGATATATTCCGAAGCAGAGGGCAGCAAAGAGGCCGCGTTCTCCACGAGATTCATGGAAGCTCCTTATGGCCGTCGAAAATGCAACGGTAGCTGTACTCATCTCGGTCGGGATCGTAGCTCTGGATTTCCACGACTTCGGAAACGTAGCGCCTGCCGGGGCGGCGTTCCAGGTGCACGACGACGTTGAGCGAATCGCTGATGTTGGTCTTGATGGCGCGGTATGGGAGGTCCACGCCGCTCTGCAATACGCAACTGGTGAACCGTGCGAGTCCCTGCCTCGCCGAGGTGGCATGGACGGTCGAGAGACTGCCGGAGTGTCCGGTGTTGAGAAGCTGCAAGAGATCGAAGGCTTCGCTTCCGCGGATTTCACCCAGGATGATGCGATCTGGGCGGTGACGAAGCGCGGCCTTGAGGAGTTCCCGGATGGTAACGCCGGGCAGGCCATTCTGTGGTTGGCGGGCTTCGAAACGGACGAGGTTGTCTTGAGCCATGTGGATTTCCGAGGTGTCCTCGATGAGGAGGACGCGTTCGTCGGCGGGAATGAATTTCCCAAGAACATTGAGCATCGAAGTTTTTCCTGACCCCGTAGCGCCAGCGATGAGGATGCTCTTCCGAGCGAGAACGTAACCCTCGAGCTGATTCGCGAGCCAGCGCTCGAGCGTTCCCGCCTGCACAAGTTCTTCGACACCGAAGTGCCGGGCGTTGAATTTGCGGATCGTGAGCGTCACACCGTTCACGCTGCACGGAGGGATCACGGCGGCGACGCGGCTTCCGTCCGGGAGCCGCGAATCCAGGATGGGTTTCGATTCGGAAATATCGTCACCCAATCGGCGCGCGATATTCTTTACCGCCACCATCAAGGATTTATCACCAAGATGGATGCCTTGGACCGGCTGAAGGAATCCGGCCTTTTCGATGAAGATGCGGTCTGGCCCGTTGACCATGACCTCGCTGATGGACTCATCAAGAATCAGGTGCTCGATGGGCTTCAGAAACGGGAGTATGGTTTCAAATCCGTTCATTAGAGTTCTCCGTCGGCGAACTGGCGGAAATAGGATTTATTCACGTCGTTGTAGTAGGGCTTGAGATAGCAAAACGTCGGGGGCATCGGGTTCGTGCCGTCGTAGGCGATGGTCACGGACTGTGCGTTGCGAAGCTCCATGAAGGTCTTGGTGTCGAACCGCAGATCGTGGTGAGGGCTGTAGCTTTTGGAAGCGGTGATATTTGCTCTGTGCGAAAGGGCTTTGCCGGTCAAGAGGCTGACCCGTGCGTCGTGCCCGCTTTCCGAGAGGTTGTAGCTGGCCTTCAGCCGGTCGTCGCGCCCGCAGAGTTCGCTGGCCGTGCGCGCGGAAAAGTCATCGGAGAGCGACAAAAAGATTTTCGTCCGAAACGTCTGCAGAAGAGTGCGCCACGATTCCCCCGGCAGCGCGGACTTGAGGGAGCTGATGCTTTGCGTGGCGATGATGGGGATGCACTTGGGTTGGCGCGACAGGCTGAAGAATTTTCCACTGCCCGTGCGGCCCAGGATCATGGAGTGGGCCACGTCGCGATAGTGGAGATTCAGAAAGTACGGCGTGCCGTGGTTGGTTTCGAGTACCGCCAAGTATTCTTGCCGGAGTTGCTGGTTGCGGGTGTTGCCGGAGTGCAGGGTGAATAGAAACGAAAGATCGGCGTAGTTTGTGTTGAGCAAATAGAGATAGCGAAGATTGAATGCGTGATTGCCAGGGACCGCGGCGAGAAAGGCATTGAGCAGATTGTAGCCTTCGTCGTAGAGCTGCGCATCATGCACGCTGAAGACTTTGTAAAATTCCGCGGCCGCGCGCTCGACCGCGGCGAGATCGCGGTCGTAGAGGACGACGGTCAGCGAAAAGAGACCGAAGTAGTTGCCATGCAGCTCGATCTCCTCGATTCCCTTCCCTAGCTCGCGAACGTGCGATTCCTTGGCGTCGTCGAGCAGGGCGTCTTGGGCCGGGGCATCGTTCAGGTTGACCTGGCTGAAAAACGAGCGCTTCGTGTTGTGGAAGTGCCGGCGCTTGGCCTGGATGGTGCGGCGCGTCTTGCCCGGCTCCTCTTTCTTCCATTCGGTTACGACGTGGTAGTTCGCGCGGACATCCAGAAGACCCTTCAGGAGCAGCGGAAATGTGTGCGCGGAAGGCTCTTTGAGCGTAAGGACTTTAACGTACTCCTCGCCCACGCGGAGGAAGCCGCGATGGCACTCGAGATGGGATTCACAGAGGTAGTAGTCCAGGAAGGTGTCGTGTTTTAGCTTCGCGGCCCGCACCTTCAGAGGGTCAAAGTTCAATGTTTGCTTCAGAACGACAAACGCTTCTTGCTTCCCGAGAATTCTCGCTTCGACGAAGTCGCTGACGTGCACGCGGAAGCTCTCCACCTTTTGAAGCAGGGCGGATTCCGCTCGCGCGAGCTCTCGCCCGTCGAGCCGCAGGGAGACTTGCGTCGAGAATCGGGCGCGAAGGTTGGCAATCGATTTCCGCGGATTGTCGGGAAATTCGAGAACGGTGCCGGCCAGCGACCGGCGCGCGGCGAGGGCCGGGGAGAGGACGATGTAAAAGATCGAGACGGAGAAGAGGTTGTCCGATTTCTCCGCGAAGTACGCGATGCGCTCCCGGATGGCGGCATCCACGACGGGCTTCCCGCACAAGGAGTGCGGGATGGCCTGGCGGTTCCGTTTGAACAGCAGCTGATAGACGCGATAGTTTTCGTCAAAGAGACGCATCGCGGATTCGAGGCGCTTGGTGAGCGCGTCGAGAGTTGGAGTGTCCAAGCACTCGTAGTCCACGCCGCGCAGTTCGAGAATGATGCCCGCATCGCCGGATTTCGTCAGCAAGACCTGGGGACCGATGAACCCAAAGAGATTGACCATCGCGTTGAGCGAGCCGGCTTCTTCGTAGTTCTTGAAAATCCGCCGCAGGTTTAGCATGGCGTCCCTCGGATGACAGCGATGGGTGTCAGTTTGGCGGGGTCGTACTGCCTTCGGAGTTTTGCGCCGTGGAGCAAAAGACGCAGAATCTGTGGGTCCGTCGCGGTCGCCCAACGAGCGACGAGGTAGAGCAGAAAGAACATCAGGACACCGCCGAGCAAACTGCCCAGCAGGTTGAAGGTGGCTGCCCCGAGGCACATTGCGAAAAAGAACAGCTTTCGTTCCGCGCCGAGAATGGTCAGGGGCCGCGAAAGCGCCCGCTGGACTGGGTTGATGCGCCGCTGGTAACTCATCGATGGGCCCTCGCTCGCGCCGGATCTCACGGAAACAGCCAGGCCATGAAGTTGACGGCGGCGATGGCCATGCCGACGCCGAAGAGAACGCCGGCAAGGACGCGCTTCGATCCCCCTTCGCCAAAGGCGAAGGTGAGGCCCGAGACCACGATGGCGACGAGCGAGAGCCCGCGCGCGATCGTGCTGGTGAAGGCCGTTTGCAGAACTCCGACGGCGTTCTCCCAGGGCGAGTTGGTGGTGGCCTGGGCTAACGCCGATGTGGCAAGCACGAGAACTGCGAGAGATGCCATCAGCACTCGGGCCGGACGGCGCCAATGAGAACTAGCAATCAAACGCATTTTCATTTCTAGACCTCGGAAAGAGTTTGAATCGCAAGAACGTGGATCGCGGGAAGAAGCTCACACGCCTAGTCGCCCCTGTTGGTGTGAACGCGCTGGCCTGGAGACACCAAGGTGTGCCCGGCACGTGTGTTCTGGCGGTGCTTAACGCCCCGCGACGGCGAAGGGGGTATCCAGCGTGAACTTCCCTCTATCTACCAATTCAGTGTGCGGAGAGAAAAATGTGTCGCGCGAAGAGATAAAAATATCTGAATAGGCGGCGAAGAGCGCCGAAAATGTCCGTACATCAAGACGAGACACGTTCCCTCGTTCCGGGCGGTCACTTTCCGTAACCATTCTGAGGCCACCGTGCGAGGCGGCGGAGTTTCCCCAGCAACCGCTTCAATCTTTGCCGGAGTGCGTTCGAGGAAGTCCCGTTCGATTCGCAAAGTTCGGCACCGGTGATGCCTTCGAGCTTGAATTCAATCAAGAGCTCGAGCTCCGAGTTCGTGATGAGGCCCTTGGTCGCGCATCGATAGAGAAAGTGACGCAAGAGTGCCTGGCGTTCGAAAGACTCGTCGACGGTCAGAGCGGCGAGGATTTCTCCGGTACCGTTGAGGCTTCCGTTGCGTCCGCCCTCGCGATTGGCCCATTCGAACACGCGGCGTTTGATGGCCCTCGAAATCGCAAAAGCGAAATGCGACTGGCGGGTTTGGAGTTCGTCTGAACGGAGATACTGCAGCAGGATCACCAAGGCCTGTTGGCTGACGTCTTCTGGTAAGAGTGCGGGTTGCTGCTTTGTCACGCGGCGGATTGTCCCGTGCAACATCGGAAGAAATATGAGAACCAGAAGACTCTCGACGAACACAGGATTGCTTCCGCGGGCGGCGAGAAGTTCGCGAATCAACTCATCGGACTGAGCGGCTGCGGGAGACTTTCTCAGATGCAAAAGCAAGGTGGAAACAGATGGAAACTGACGCAACTCTTTTGAAACCGGAAGCAACTCGTGGAACGCGTTCGACTCAATGAAGGCCGAGTCTCTGAGCAGGTGCTCCTCGATACTGCAGAGTGTGCAGGTACACGTTGGTCCCAGGGGCATGGGGCGTCCTCCCCTCATCCCCAGTGGCAGACTGGGGCAATACGGGAGAGCGGGGACGTGCTCTCGAGATTTTCTGAACCGCAAAGAAACAGGAATCGGTTGCGGGGATGAACCGATGTCGATGCCCCGCCGGCGACTCAGCGGCAGCGAGGAGCGCATCCTCCGTAATTCCGGGAGGCGGTGGTGAATTTTTTTTCCATTGGCAGGAATGCCGGACAAACAAAAAGGCCCTCCGGCTTCGCCGGAGGGCCTTCGCACCTCGCTGTCAGAACGGCGGCTCTGCGGATTCGCCGGTGGTTTCCGCGCTAGGTGCTGCGGGGATTTCCGTTTCGGCGCGGCTGAGGCGACGCAAGGAGTTGGCGCGCACGCTCCAGAAGACCGCGACCTTCGCGGTCTTGGGCCTTCTTGCCTTTGCCGTTCGCCTGCTCGTAGGTCGAGCTGATGAGGCTGCCTTCGACGAGCACATGAGCGCCTTTCTTGATGTTAGTGAGAACAGCCTCAGACACCCTCGTGGAGCAGCCCGGTGCGTCGGCGGTTTCGTTACAACCCATAAACGCTAAAACTCGCCGTCGTGACGACGTGGAGACACTCCTTATTCTTTTTGCTCACATACAAATAGACGTTGTGGGCGTCACCATCTTTGCATTTCAGGTCGCTGAGCGGTTCCGAGGACTTTGCATTCTCAACCGCGGCGGGCTGTACCGTACATGCGTACGTTCGCAACGGTCGAAAGCCACACCTTGCAGTCGGGTCTAGGTTGTTGATCGTTGTCACGTCGCAATTGGCGTAAATCTTGTGACCATCGTGCAGCAGGACGTAGTCAACCGCAGTGTGAGTTCCCGCCGTTTGAAAGTTTGGGACTTCCTTCTGCGCGCGTTGGATGCACTCGTATGGGTTGGTTTCAGCGCTTGTCGTCCGCATTGTGCTTGGCGGCTTAACGTTCGCAACGGCGAACAGAAGCAGGAGAGCGATTCCCAATACGAAGGTAGCGTGCGCGGTTACGCCACAGTCCAAACAGAAATTCGTGCAGCTTTTCTTTGCGTTTGTTCCAACTGACATCTTTGCCGCACTTTGCTGCCGCGTCGCGTAATTCCTTGACGTATTCATCTAGCTCTGCTTTCGTCTGAATGCCGACGACTTGAACGCCTGCCGGCCCAACGCCCCTTCAGCTACGGGCTGGTCCAAATCGAAGCGGCCGACTGATCGTTAACACAAAAAATAGAAAAGGCCCTCCGACATCGTCGAAGGGCCTTTGGAAGTGAAGCGTCAGAACGGAGCTTGGTTACTTGTGTCGGATAACGGCTCGGCAGCGTCGGGACCGGATACCGGTGCTTGTGGTTCTGGCTCGCCGCGGTCGAGCTTGCGCACGACATCGGCGCGAATCGACCACGACGTGATCTTTGCAGTCTTGGCCTTCTTGCCCTTGCCATTCGCTTGTTCGTAGGTCGAGCTGATGAGGCTGCCTTCGACGAGCACATGAGCGCCTTTCTTGATGTTGTTGAGAACAGCCTCAGCCAGCCGAGGGCGAAATATCGCGACGCGATGCCACTCGACTTTCGAGACCCATTCGTCTTCTGCGTTTTTCCAGGAGCGTTGTGTAGCGACGGAAAGAACGGTGAATTTTGAACCGTTGTTCCGCGCTTGACGCTGCTCCGGGTCGGCCCCAACAAATCCGACGATCGTTATTGAGTTCAAATAGGACATGAAAATGTCTCCTTTTTCTGCCCCATTTTCTGGGGCACCCAAAAGCGAGGGCTTCTGCTTCCAAAGCGAGCGGCTGCTTTATGGGAGGGAACCCAATGGAGTAAGGGCGGAACCGGGAAAGCAGAAGCCGCGAAGCTGCCGGACGCAGGAATTAGCCTGAAGCAGTGCCCAGAAAAATGAGCGGCAGAAAAAGGCTGGCCTGCTGAACTAGGAAGATCGGCGTGGCACCAGCCGAGACATCTGGGCAGGTGAAGCGGAAGAGAAAAAGTCAGCTGTGCGACGATCACCACAGATTCGAAAATGGGGCTCGATTCGAGGGGCTCCTGCCTTTTGCGGCGGTTACTTCCGGTTTGCCTACGATACGCCCAGATTGTTGCGGGAGCTGGCGGACACTCCTTGGGTGCATTATGGGGTGTTGCTCTTGAAAATCCGTCTTGCAGTCGCGAACGCTCACCGGTGGCTTCTCCGTTTGAAAATCATATAGGACTAAGTTAGTCTTATATCCAGTTGCAAATGACTTTCAAAAGGAAATTTTGAACTCTAGCTCCGTCAGATGCCTTCCCGGAATTTTCTTTCTCGTTTCTCTCGCCTTTGTGACTCCGGTGGTCCGCGGTCAAGAGAGTCCGTACGTGGTCACCTACGACCACTATCTAGAAGAACCGGGAAATCTTGAGATTGAGTACTTTTCCACGTTCGGCACTCAACGCGCCGGCAACGACTTTCACGCCTTCTGGGCGGAGCTGGAATACGGGGCCACGGCCTGGTGGACCACCGAACTCTACTTAGAAGGCCAAACCACATTTAACGAAAGCACGATCTTCACCGGCTACCGCTGGGAGAATCGTATTCGCCCTCTCAAGAGCGAGCACTTCATTAATCCCGTCCTTTATTTCGAATACGAAAGCAAGAATGGCGCCGACAAGATTTTGAAAGAAGTCGAAGGCCACGACGTGCAGGCCGATTTCCTCACACCTAATGCCGACGCGCGCAAGGAACACATTCACGAAATAGAGCTAAAGCTCATTCTTTCCAGTACCGTCAAGGGATGGAATTTCAGCGAAAATATTTTGCCGGCGAAGAACCTTTCAAATAATCCCTGGGAATTCGGATACGCCCTCGGAGCGAGCCGCCCTCTGGCAATGAAAGCCTCGGCCACGCGATGCAGCTTCTGTCCGCAGAATTTCGCGGCTGGCCTTGAAATGTATGGAGGTCTCGGCGACCGCCACAGCTTTGGCCTCAGGAACACTTCGCATTACCTCGCGCCCGCCGTTGCATGGAACCTCCCCTCCGGTTGGACCCTGCGGCTCTCCTCAGGATTTGGATTGAATGACAACAGCCACCGCTTTCTCCTGCGATGGGGAGTTGCCCGAGAAATTTCCGGCTTCGGCGAGATGGTTACCCACATGTTCGGTGGCCGCCGATGAAGGAATCCATCGCGGCGCTGGCCGCCACGGCCGGTTTGTTGATCGTCTCGGTCGCTTTCGGCCAGCAGGAAACATCCCCGGCCTATAAATACCAAGGAGACCCGCGAGTTTACGCCGACCTCGCCAAAGCCCCTGAAAAAGCCCGCGCCAAGCACAACCCGTTCGAGACAGACACACAGGCCGTCGCCGCTGGACAAAACCTATTCGAACAGCATTGCGCCGAATGTCACGGCAACGCCGCAGACGGCTCAAAGAAAGCTCCAAGTCTTCGCGCCGAAGAAGTTCAGAACGCCGCACCGGGAGCTATTTTCTGGATCCTGACAAACGGTGTGGTCCGCCGAGGGATGCCGGTCTGGTCCAAGTTGCCCGAAGCGCAACGCTGGCAGCTCGTGACCTTCATCGAGTCACTCGGCCCGCCTTCACCAAACTCAATTGAGAAGAAATCACCATGAAAACCTGGGCCGGTCCAGCGAACTCGGCGGCTCGCTGCAATTGACCGGTAAGTGGGCTGACTGGAGATGTGCTCGGCGGTGTCACATTTGCAACCGGCCAGGCGCGTTCTGCGATTAGGCACTCGTCTTAGAATCCGGCGGTGGCGTAGCGTCCCAGCAACCACGAAGCCCTTGGCGGAATTTTTCGCGTTCCTCGGGCGTCATCTTTTCCCACCGTTCTCGCATGCGTTCCCCCATACGCTCCGCCATGCGTTCTCTCATGCGATGACGAATATGCCCTTTTTCGCCTCC
>Ga0210400_10003510_pt1 | contig 13894 bp, 21 predicted proteins | sample IncBWH26MmetaG_FD_155456 | JGI IMG/M metagenome (GOLD analysis project Ga0210400, IMG submission 155456) | Forest soil microbial communities from Barre Woods Harvard Forest LTER site, Petersham, Massachusetts, United States - Inc-BW-H-26-M | ecosystem: Environmental > Terrestrial > Soil >...
TCCCTTTTGGAACAGGTCCCTACGTCGTAGCATTCGACGGACTCAACGTCTGGGTAGTGAATTATGGCGACAACACCGTGACGAAGTTACGGGCTAGTGACGGCGCACTTGTCGGCACCTATTCGGTCGGTCACAATCCTTATTTCATGGCGTTTGACGGGAGTAACATCTGGGTCACAAACGGCGGCGACAATACGGTGACCAAGCTACGGGCCAGTAGCGGGGCATTTCTCGGTGCGTACCCAGTTGGCTTGAGGCCTGATATGGTGGCGTTCGATGGAAGCAATGTCTGGGTCACAAATGATGGTGGAGGCGTGACCAGAATAGGCGCAACCAAATAAAAACGGCGGACGCCTGAGCCCCGGCAAACCAAGCCGGGGCTCCACCTTTTTCAGTATTAACCCGGCTCGCGGCGGCTATACGACGACGAGGTTCTCATGGTAAAAGACCTCAAGCCCGATTGAAATACGGGGCTGTCCTACTTTGCCTTGATTCAGTCGGCGGTTGAACTGAGCGTCCTCCGTGTCCAATATCTTTTCAAGTCAGAAGTCCACCCTCGAAACAGCGATTCACGCTGGGGCGGCTGGTTTTGGGTGGTAGTCGTGAACGGTTGAGCCCGCTCTTGCCAAAAAAGGCGCTTCACCCCGAGAAAACGTTGTCAATCTTTTAGCCCCGCGACAGGCACAACCGTCGCTGCTGAATCGCTTGCACCGAGCGGCCTAGTGCTTTAGCGCTGGGATGCGCGTGCCCATTAAGCGGCAGGCGACGATCAACAGGTGGCATTACGAGGCTTTAGGCGGGGGTGTGATTTCCTTGAGCCGCATCATCCTTTGAACGTAGCAGTCTTCATGGACGGCTTTCCCATCCTCATCCGTCTTCGAGGTTTCAAGCTCCACGGGTTCGTTGCAGATGCTGCAGTTCGGCAGTCGCACTTTGTGAAGAAATCGCAGGAATGTTGGCACTGTGCAGCCTCCGAATGCGAAATGGTCAGATCGCACGTGCGACCGGGGCCGAAGGGCGCGGAAATGAAGCAGCCCACTTCTTAAGCGTGCGCTAAAAGTGGGCTGTCCTCCGATTTGAAAAGAGAATTACATACCGCTCTGCTGAAACAGCAAGGCTTCTTTGTCACGATGGAAGTCGATCTCGGTGAGCGTATTAGTCGCCGAGTCAGTCACGATATCGTCTTGAGTCACCTGGGCATCATTCGTCTTCAATGCCGCCGGGACCGTCGCCACAGCCTTCCCATCCCGCAGGAAGGTCACCTGAATGTCGGGGCCAGTTCCTTGCCATTCCACCTTGTAGTTGCCGGGTTTCAGTTGCGTGCCGCCGACCAGCACAGCGGATGGAATATCCACCGAGTGCTGATTCTTATCTCGTGCCAAGAGGCTAAGCGGGGACAAAATGGCGACAATCGACAAAAGTGCCTGGTACCGCAGATATTTCATTGCGAATTCTCCTTATGACCTTTTTGGATTATGAACGATCAGTTCAGAAACTAAACGTTCTCGTGCAGTAACAGATGCCGTTGCACAATCCGAGGATTCACCGGGTCACGATGTAAAGATAAGCGAATCTTTGTAAGCTTTCATTATTCGACCGACTCGCGCCGAGACGAAAAGTTTATGTCACACGCTTGCGCTGAACACCCGCGCAAACCAAAGCCCACTAACGAGACCTAAGCGGGAGACTAGCAGAGCGATCGTGATGGTCTGAATGTCGAACCCAACTCGGGTCGTGTTCGACAAGATTTATGCAATCGCTATTCCAATTCTCTTAGTCGCTGCATTTTGTTTGTTTTTGCCAGGGCGAATCGGTAATGTGCGATAACACAGCTTGGCCGTACCCTGCCGGGGTTCTTTGAGTGCAGCAGTTCGCGTACACAGAAGGAAAAGGAAGAACATTGCTACGGCTGGCGAGAAAGCAGAGGGACTGACAACATCAACACCGCCTTTGAGCGAGCCTGAACTAGAACGGCACCCCGCGCCTCTGGACACGCCGGGGTGCCGATTGTGACCCCGCTACTCAATAGCAGGTGACGGCGTTGTACAGCAGTTGCTCGTCGTCGGTGCCTCCGTTGTATTCAGGAAAATTCGAGACAAAGACGCCAGTGTACGTCTTGGCTTTGTACACGCTAACCAATCCAACGTAATTGTCGGACTCGGCGACCGCCTTGGCTTTTCCCAGATTCCCGGTCCAACTTCCGGTCGCGGGTACTTCTGTGTAGGGGTAACCGTTGGATTGCCACGAGCTTCCCGTGATCCCCTTCAACAGACAGGCCTTTGCTTTTTTCTTCACGAAGAGGTTGGAAATACCGACCTGGCTGGTGTTGTATGCGATTGTGGAACTCAATCCGAAGACCGGTGCCAGGCCTCGGTTATCGATGGTCGACCACTGAAACACTAGATACGTCCCGAGAACGGTATGCCCTTTTTTGGCATACTTGGCCACTGCAGCGATCTCGGCTGACGAATATTGTTGGATGCCCCCAGCTGGATTGCTGAGGACGATAACATTCGCCTTCGAATCGACGAGGTTCTGGTAGGTGAAGTCGCTGCTGATGTAGGTGTCGTCCACAGAGACGGGTATTTTTCCAAAGTTTTGCCAGTTGGTGCTCATGGCATCCCAGATGCTGTTGTCGCCCCATGATTTCAGTATTGACACTTTCACCGTCTTCGCCGGGGCAATGTTGGTCGTTGCGTAATTGTCGGCATGCTTGGACGCACTTTCCCTTGCGGGAGAGGCTGCCTCTTGCGCGGCCAATTGAATGGCAAACAGAACTCCTAGTACCAGGCAAACAGCGAATCCAAATCTTTTCGGCATGTCAAACTCCTTGAGTAGCGCGGGCTTTAAAGGTTGAACTTCGGGGAGGCATTTTACACCAAATCCAGCCTCAGCTTTGCATCAAAAATGCCTTAAGCTTTTCTAAGACCTGAATCGCCCATCGCTCGGCGAGTATCACTCCGCCGAATAGCAGCCACAAAGGGCCACTCGAAGACGTCGCTATCGGTAGCTTTAAGACTAAGCCACTGCACTCTGCAATTTTACCCCGCTTACGTGAACATTGCGTGAAAAGTCTACCCTGTTTGATTCTTGTGCTCGGCTTCGAAAAGTGAGCAATTCTGGACAGCCTGTTGTCTTTGTTGTGACGTATTCTTCACATTGAAGAGGCGGTCCGCTAAATGCGGGAGCGGACAGTCCTTGCTGGGCGCGCATGGGTTTGCGGCTACGTTCTGACCCTCACGTCCGCTCCGATCATTCTGCCGCGTTGGTCAACACCAGTACAAGGTAGGCGCATTCATGGAAATAGTGCAGTCACCCCTCCGAAAACAGACCTTGAAGAATTGGAAAGCACAAGATTGGATCGAACATGCTTCATTCGGCTTAGGGCAGATCAGCGAGAGTCGAGAGGACAAGCTCGACATTGAGTTTGTGAGCGGCGGCAGGAAGACGATCCTGAAATCGACGGAACTGAAACCAGCCACATCCCCGAGCCCGGATTTGAACTTCCCAAGCGTCAAGGGCAAATCTCGCAGCCCACAAATCAAGGTGGAACGTCTGACTCGCTCACCTCAGTAGATTGCAGACGCTCTGAAGACTTCGCCACGGTAAGCGAACGCTGCGCCGCTGGCTCAATCCCTCAGGTGACCCGCCTATCAGCACTAGCCTGAGCGGGATGTTTTCCACTCCAACGGCGGCAGTTCTGAGTTTGCGACATGCTCAAGATATGCACGGGCGTGCGCTGATGTTCTTTCCTTGCCCTCCTCAATATCGTCAACTTCTTCGGAGGGTGCAATCCAACTCTTCGTGTTGACGTTGTAGACGGACGCCTGCGTACCCTGAGCATTGCGCTCCGAGAAGAGCCGCAGGTGTTCCTTGCCGACTTGGACTTCGGCCCATACGCCCTCGGTTAACATGGCAAGAAACCAGACACGCTGACTATTTTACGCCATGCGTATCGGCGGGCGGATTCGTGCGCCCGCGTCCAATCATCTTCGGCGTCCCACCATAGTCCGGCGAGGGCGAGTGTGAGTTCGGGTGGCGGCGAAGTTACCAAGACTGATCTCAAGCTACAGCGTTGCTTCGGGGCAAAATCATGACGTAGATGTTGCCGTCATCCCAAAAGCGTTCACGAGTCTCCTTGAGATCATTCCAAGCTTGCTGAAGCCTTCGCGTGGGAGTCGCATCGTATGCCAGAAAACAGGCGTATTCGTAATCCCAACCGAATCTTAGCCCCCCTGCTCCTGCTGGTTTCGCGGGCATCGCCCGGTAAAAAAACGTCTGATACAAGCCGCCCACGAGCTCCGAAGTCGCAATCTGGCGGCCGGGCTGATTGAAATACTTGCACTCGAAGACCACTCTGAAAGGCGCGAGCAGCGCAATATCTGGGGCTACAGCAGCAAAGACTGCGTGTTTTTTTGGGTTTTTACCGCTCCACCTCTTGTAGAGATCACTTGGATTCGAAACGAGTGCCTTATAAAACGGATGGCCATGCGTCCATATCGGTGTTCCGCATGCAAGTTTTCTGTTCTTGGCCTGAGATGATTCAGCTAGTATCAAATCACAAGGTAATTTGCCGTCCAAAGCCTGTGTTTTGTCCCGATATTCTTTAACATTTTCGCTCAAGCATTCCATTACGATTTGATCGATAAACGCTAGTTCCAATTGATGACGCGGAAACAACGTGTGCTTGCTAAGGGCGTCATTGACTTCAGTTTCGTGTTCTGTCTTAACCAGCAGCCGCGTGCGAAGTCCATCGAGAAACGATTTAATCTTGTCCTTCGTCAAATTCAGTGTCGTATTGACCATAATGCTTCTCCTGAGGTGAGTCCAGTCATTACCACCACAGTCCTGGGAGCGAGAGAGAGAGTCCGGCTGGCGGCTCGGTGGCGGTGAGTGACTTGCGCAAATCGTCTACGGTCATGATGGGTACTCCGTCAGGCTTTGGTCGGATGATTCCCTCCTGAGCGTTCCCAGTTATCAATCTTTTCGGGAGATCAATGAGTAGTCGCGCTCTGCTCCACAGTCTCCCGATTCCTACCGGCAATGTGGACATCTTTGCCGCAGATACCCGCGAACTTTATCGCCATGCCAAGGAGTCGAAATTCCTCTTCCTGATAGTCAGCGGCGAAGGCGTCTTGGTGCATGATGACTATCGGGAGGTCAGGTGCGCGGCACGCTTTCGCAAAGTCCGGGAGCATGGTTTCGATAGCAGCGATGAGGTTGGCTTCTTTCCGTGCAAGTTCAATCGGATTCCCGTGCGACATTTTCAGCGACCTCCTCCATCTTTGAAGAATATTATCTCGTCGCCAGAAAACGCCAGCAGCCAGGGCAGTTTGAAATTCACGGGCTAGCAATCAGTTCGGAATCTGTGGGAAACTCTGGGTATGACAAAACTGACTCCAAAGAAAAAGGCCAAGAGACAAGAAGTGCGAAGCGAACGCAAGGCAGCCAAACAGGAACGCAAAGAGCTCCGCGAACTGGAACAGCGAAGCGAGCCGAGGACGTAGACCAAATCGCTTCGCGGAGCACACAACCATAAACCGGTCAAACCTCGTCTGGAGTCGGATGAGCGTGGCAGGCTGCTATCGGAAGGACCGATAAACACAACCTCTTGAGGACGGAAGTGACGTTAACCGTGGTGTCTTTTTTCTGAACTATTAAAGCCCCGTTGTAGTTCGCGCCAGGCTTATCGGTTTAGTTCGGTCGGAGTTTCGTCGGTTGGACTCAATGAAAATGCCAATATCCTTCGGTGGCATGGGTTCCGCAAACAAGTATCCCTGGCCTGAACCACAACCGGCCAATGCCAATAGTTGATGTTGGCTAGCTGTTTCTACGCCTTCCGCGACCACGTTAAGCTCTAGATTACGAGCTAGCCCAATGATGGTCTTAACGATGGCGTAGTTTTCGGCATCCATGATCTTCACGAACGACTGATCGATTTTCAGAGTGTCGACTGGAAAACGACGAAGATAGCTTAGAGAGGAATATCCCGTACCAAAATCGTCGATACTCAGCTTCACTCCCAAAGTCCGCAGCTGGGACATTGTTTGGAGAGTCGCCGCAACGTCGTTCATGGCCAAACTCTCAGTGAGCTCGATGGTTATGCACCGCGGATCAATCGCACTCTCTGCCAGTGCATCTTTGACGTGCCCAATAAAACCTGCGTGAGAGAAATGCTTTGAACTGATATTGATGCTCACATATAACGGCGGGTCAGGATAGCGCTTTTGCCAACTCGCTGCGTCGAAACACGCCTTCTTCAGAACCCAAGCGCTAATCGGGACAATCAGTCCGCACTGTTCTGCTACTGGTACAAAAGTGCTTGGAGATATTGAATTCGATCCCGACGGTTGCCACCGCAACAGAGCCTCGAAGCCCTGCACAGCCCTCGTATCGACCGCCACGATGGGCTGGTAGTGAAGAGTCAGTTCTTCGTTCTGGAGAGCATATCTCAGCTTGGATTCCAGAAGAAGTCGATTCATGACTTGCTCGTGCATGGTGCGGTCAAAGAGCTCGGTGCGAGCCTTGCCCTGATCTTTCGCACGATACATAGCGATATCGGCATTCTGAAGAACCGCCTCCGCCGATGTCTCTGGTGACGTCAGCGCGATTCCGATTGACATACTCTTGAAGAGCTCCAGACCGTCCAGTAGGAACGGCCGTTCAAAGGAGCCCTGGACTCTCTCGGCTACACGGATGGCATCGCTCGGGTCGGTAACGTCCTCCACTAGAACCGTAAACTCATCTCCCCCCATCCTGGCTATTATGCCGTCGCTGCGCATGCATGCCCGCAGTCTGTTGCTCACTTCCTTGAGTAGAGCGTCCCCCACTGCATGGCCATAGCAGTCATTGACAACCTTGAAACCGTCGATATCCATGAAAAGGACGGCTGCCGCCTCGTGTCGGTGCCTCTTCTTCCGCTCCACCACGCTCTGCAAACGTCCCAAAAACAGGGCCCGCCCTGGAAGGCCGGTGAGCGCATCGTGGGTGGCGTTAAAAAGCAATTGTTCCTGAGCATGTTTTCGTTCTGTTATGTTTCGGGCATTGTAAACAATGCCGCCGATATTCTTATGCTGAATCAAGTTTCGAACAACACACTCGAAATAAAACCACCTTTTGTCTGCATGTCGCATCCGGAATTCGACTATCGGATTCTCGCCGTACCCTAACAATCGCTGCCCCAAGCTCACGACCTTTGCGAAATCGTCCGGGTGTATTAGTTCGATCATGTTTGTTCCCACGAGATGCTCGCCCTGCACCGCTAGAACTGTATGAGTGGAAGGACTGGCGTATTTGATTTGCCCAGCGGGATCAGTGATAAGAATAACGTCGGTTGATTGCTCGGTAAGAGCGCGAAAGCGCTCTTCACTCTCGCGGAGGGTGTTGCGTTCGGTTTCCTGCAACTGGCCGAGGTGCTCTTGTCTCTTGAGTCCAAGAAAAAGTATCAGGATGGTGGTCACTGCCAATATTGCGGCCGCCAGAAATTCGTTTCGAGCTCTCAGCGCAACACTTTGAGCCCATTCGTCCTCAGCTTCAACGGCGACCTGCACTTGGTGCTGCACCAAATCGAACTGGAGACCGACCGCCAGGAAATCGGCCCGCTTGGCTTCGTCGAAGTCCCCAACTTGCAAAAGAATCCATTGCCGGTCGGCCGACGCGATGTAGTTGTCTAAAGCGAGCCAGACGTTCTCTAAGGAGGCGGCGTGATAAGCATGAAGGTGTGCCGCCAGCAATGCTTTGGGCAATGCGTGTCTTGCCTCCCGCATCTCAGTGTCGGCTTCGGGGGTAAGGTTCTGCTCTTGCAAGGCAGTCAACGTAAGATTGTTGATCTTTCGCGTAAGAACAGCAATTTGATGAAGCACGACTTGGGCAGAGCGGGCTTCGTCGACCTGATTCCTGTGAAACGAAGAAAGACCCGCCAAGACGGCGATGACCGTCGCGAGAAAACCAAATACAAAGGCCAATTTACGACGTGCAACTAGACTCCTGCATAGTGGGTTCAGGGTTCTCAGCGTAGCTCTGACCATTTTAATCATGAAGAACCAAGCAAATCCCTTGGAAAGCGTCAGTGCAGGGCGGGGGGAAATGGCTGATTGCGCTACAGCAGCTGCCACATACTACTATCGAGTATCAGGTCCGGTTTTGACACATCCGGACCAACACAGCACATTACGAAAGTGCGTGGGATTTTAGGGCAGAGTGTCACGGCGTGACGTTTAGAACCACAGCGAACAGCCTCGATGGCACGATAGCGGCTCCTGCAGCGACATCGCAATCGATGGTCAGTTAGTTAGTGGCTGCTCGCCCATCGCCACACCCTTGCTATGACCCACGTTGCCACAGCGAGGAATGCCAGCGTAGAGCGAAGCAAATATTACTACCGCTACCACCGGTAGCACGTTCAAAATCCAAGTTACCATTTATCCTCCCATCACACGTCGTCCACGTTTGTGCAGACTAGCGAGCAGCGGGCGCAAACCGCACGCCACGAACCGTACATTGCACACGCTCGAAGGCAACGCGCCGATCGTCGGCAGGTGTAATCGCCCCACATTTCGGACATACCCCACAGAGAGACGCCTGCACTTTTTCGAAACTGACTTCCGGCAGCCACGCCGCTTTCACATTCATTTTCCGAACATGTTATCATCCGCCTAATCTGCTGGGCCCACTGAACCGTAGCGGCGAGTCTATCCCAGCAACTCTCCCACGATGCTGCCCCATTCCACATCCAGCGGCTCCCGGCAAACCGGCTTCCCCGCCCGACCATACCAGTAGGCTGCATTGCTCGGGTCGCCTTCCTTGCGATGCAGGTAGGCATGTACCCAAGAACCCTGGGGGCTTTCGTCTTGCTGAGCCGATTCGTGTGCTCGCTTCCAATCGCCTTTGGCGTCCCACCATAGTCCGGCGACGGCATGGGTGAGTTCAGTAGGCTGGTCGGATGCGGTGAGGGATTGACGGAAATCGTCCAGGGTCATGTTCGGTGCTCCGTGACGAAGGGCTGGATGCTAACACACTGATCGGAGAGTAATATTAGCGCATGGCGACTGAAGGCTCAGACACGACCGCAATCGGATTCAGGAACAAACACGGTCAGGTGGTGGTGCGAAATACCGGGAAACCCGGGATGGATCATTTGCAATACATCTATCAGCTTGCGTGCAGCAAGTGTGGCAACAACTATGGCGCAAACGGATCAGACATTCACGAGCGCAAATGCCCTGCCTGCCAAAGTGGGGCACCGGGATTCACCCTCTGAGCGCCGTAAGTGACTTCGGCCCGCAGCTACCCACTGGCTTTTATGCAATCGCTATTCTAATTCTCTGAGTCGCGGGCGTTTTGTTTGGTTTTTGCCAGGGCGAATCGGCAATGTGCAATAACACAGCTTGGCCGTACCCGTGCCACTACCACGACTGGATTGGAATACGAGACGTATGCGCCTCTGTGGAAAACCGAACATCCGAGGTGTTGCAAAAGGATACTGCGAGAATGCATCGTGTCGGGAAATCCAGCTATGAAAGAGATCATCATGGACGGTTTTCATCGAAAGCCTCACCATCGCGAACCTCGGACAGGTAGAGACTGCCAATACTGCCAATCTTTCGATTCGGAATTTGGAAAGCGTATTCCCGCAGACAAGCTCGTTTATACCGAGATGGATGACACAGCCCGGGCGCACATGACGGAAGATGGATACGTCAAGCATCGAATGCTTGAAATCAGAGTTCGCTTTCCCTCCACGGAGATTCGGTTCTTGCACGTCGCCTAGGGCAACAACCAGTGGAGTTTGCGATGACAGGCTCGGTGGTTCGATGCCCCTACTGCGTGTCGGAAGACCACTTCAAACCGATGGTGCGTCATCTGGACGGGCGCTTCATCTGTGAAAAGTGTGGTCACTTGGCGGTACCGACTGATCCTGCCTTCAAGTGTTCCCGCTATCGTTGCCGAACATCGTGAACAGCGAAACAACAAAACGTTGGTGGGAGAGGAACTTCAGCCTATGTGCTGGAATCGTCCTGTTCATTATCGTCCTGGTGGTCTTTTTGTGGACAAAACTATGAAACTGATAGAGGTAACAGAAGCCTTCGGAACTGTTATGGCACGTACGTGTAAAATCCAGACAACGAATCTGGCTATTTGTCCCGGAAACGCCTAAGCTCCACCTATGCGGCCCGCCCGAACTCAGGGCGTAATCTCGAACACGACGCCGTACTCAGACTTTCCTCCCAGGAGTGTCGTACCGTAAATATGGCCGCTGGAGTCGAGCACCAGGGTGCTATACGGCACCTGTCCGTCGCTTCCTCCGGTAAACCGGTGCAACAAGGTTTCTTTCCAACCACTGCTGGTATGGGTCAGCTTAAATACTGTGCCGTTATCACCAGCCGGAGGATATCCCTGGGTCGTACCGTAGAGATTGCCAGCAGCATCCATGGTGAGCTTGGCCCAGGGTCCGGGTTGGCCGCGACCAGAAAAATTGTAAAGCGTGCTTAGCCTCCAGCCGCCTTTCGCGGGCGCAAGGCTGTAAACCGTACCTCCGCCTCCAAGGCCGCCGGAAGAGGTTGCGCCAATGAGATTACCTGATTTCTCAAAGATGAGGCCCGCTTGCGGGAATATCCCGTTGCTGTTGCCGTAAAAATCGTGCAGGGTAGTTTCACTCCAACCACTCCTAGAGTGAGTTAACTCGAAAACCGAGCCGCTATTGTTAGTGCCGCCATCCAGCGTGGTGCCGAAAATATTGCCCGCTTTATCGAGAATCACTCCGCTATACGGGTTACCCCCGTCCGGGCCACCAGTAAGGTTCCAGACAATGCTTTCTGTCCACCTGCCTTTCGATGGCTTTAACTCATAAACAGTGCCGGGACCCCCAGAGCCGCCCTGAATCGTCGTGCCATAGAGATTGCCTGCCGCATCGAAGGCAAGATCCCCGGTCGGATAAAACCCGTCGCTATTGCCCTTGAAGCGATAAAGCACGGTTTCCGTCGAAGGACAGAACTTACTTTGGCAAGTTGCTGGCGGTTTCAGGCTGAAAACCGTACCGCACCCACTTGGGCATGCTGACTTGCCTCCCTCTATGGTTGTGCCGTAAAGGTTGTCACCCGGCCCAATCGCGACTCTGCCGTAAGGACCTTGGCCATCATTCCCTCCGAGAAAGGCGTACACGACCTGAAAAACCCAGCCAGACCTAGAGCGCACTAACTTGAAGACGGTGCCGCAGCCGATATTCGCGGGCGGACAGGTCCCTCTTCCCCCGGCGTTCGCAGTGCCATACAAATTTCCGCTTTGATCCATGATCAAACCCGCATACGGATACGCTCCGTCTTTCCCGGCGGTGAAATCGTGGATCACGCGGAAGCTCGGGGATGCGGTCTCCTGTGTAGCCAGCAGCGGAACAAATAAGATTATCGAGACCAGCGCAATCGTCAATTTTCGAGATACGGGCATCAACTTTTTGGGTTCGGTGCAGCCATCACGGGCTTTATCTGCCTTTCAAGGTCTGAAACCGGTTAGCCAATGTGCTGCTCTGATTCCCCTCAAGAAGGAGGGGTTGCTCGTCAGACGAAGATTCTCCGTCGCTATCTGCACTGCACGGGCGGAAATGACCAACGAACCGTCACAAACCGTCTGTGCTGTTGGAGAACATTCCCTAAAGGCTCGGAAATAGACCTGTGTTCTTCGTCTGCGGCTTGGGATTCGCCGTCAGCAACCAGCGGGTAGTGTTTGGCGAGGAAAGCCATCCGGACTCATCGGATTTCCTCATGTTTCACCAAGTGCGTTTGTCTAACTCCAGCCGTAGGATTTTTAAACTGTTACGCGCATCGACGATAGCCCGTAGTTCTTCGGATGTGCTCGTGCGGTCTGCCCGCATTTCCTGCACGCGCCTGTCAAACGCAGCCTTAGCCGCCTGAAGGCAACTTGGCAGTTTCTTGTCGTCGGTTTCAAGGAGGGCAGCCTCGTATAGTTCTCCCCAGACATAGTTGCGGTTATTTCCCATTGACCGCCAATAGAGTAATGAGGATGACCAGCGAACAAGCGACAGCAAGCTCCGCAGGGTACCGCCGATCAATCTCAGCCATAATCTGCTCACCCCACCGAACCGCATCGGTGATGGCGCTCACGGTTGCAGGAACCCGCGTGCCGCCTTCATACTGTGCCAGCTTCCTCGCGGCAAGAATCGCTGCCATGATTCCGATCACCCGCTTGCGACCTTCGTCCACGGCGGCGATGTTAACAGATTCGCTATTCATTCGCCTACGTGATATCCTATTTCCGTCGTTTTCGACCAACGCGATGTTTGCGACACAGCACGATCTATGGTCATGGCACCCTCCGGTCGGAGTGTGGATTGGTATTCTCGGCTTACTCGGCGTGGTTGTGCCCCTAATCCGAGACCTCGCGAAGATCGGCAAGGGCGAAAAGGCAGTGTGGACACTGGTGATGTTCGCGTTGCTATTGCTCGAAATTAAGTCGGTCTATCAGGACCGCAGCGAGCATGATCGAGAGCAGGAGCAAGCAAGATCAGAGCAACTCAGTGAGTTCGGCAAGATTGCCGATGGGATCAATAACACGATTGATGCCAGCAAACAGCAGTTCGAAGCGACAATGACTCGTTCTGACACCATTGTCTCAGGCGTCAGCAACAGCATCAAGACTCAGACTGGAAGGCGATAGCTTCGCGTTTGTCACTTTTACACCAGAGCCGAATCAGCAATTCTTGATCGCCATCACCAGTCACGGAAAGTACCCACTGAGAGAAATCAATGTGACGCTGATGGACGACGAGCGAAGAATGCGGGGAATGCTGGAATACAACAAGCGCCCGGAGGGAGATTGGATCAAGGCAATTCAATCTGGAGATACCCGCTTTCGCGTGCCCTATTTGCGCCCTCAATCAGCAGAAGGTCCGTCAGGAGATGTGGAGATGTTGGGGATGTACCCTTTTGGCTCGAAGGATACAAATGATTTGAGCGTTGCATTCTCCAGCTTCAACGGGTACTGGAACGAGCGCCTACACTTACGCAAGGTGAATGGCAAATGGCACCAAGCTCTGAGCGTCATGGGGCCAACCGTAAAACAGGCGTTGCATCCGTTCGTTTGGTTCGACGCCGATTATCCAGAGGGCAAAGCACTGGCTGAGAAGGACTGGAAACCAGCCGGGCCGAGGTCACGGCACCGGTGATTCATGAAGAGGATTGATATTGTATGCGGGAAGGCGGGACGGATGGCTCCCGATGAACTTGAACCAACACTAACGAGGAACGACTGAAGAAGGCTCCTGCCAGTAGCCTATCGAGTCGCAATGCCCCGTCATTATCGTTCCCATACATGCCCGCCAAGGTGGCCACAAAGGCTCCCAGAGCCTCTGAAACGCCACAGCAGCCCCTTACCCCCCGGGGCAGGTAAGTCCCAGCAGAAAGGCTTAGGCTCCCCGAGCCCGAAAACACATAATCAATCTTCCCCACGATCCGCTGGGCTCATTGCACGGAGGCGTGTGCCCGGCTCTTGCGACTCGGCAGTCAGGGGGTCAGCTTGAATACCGTTCCGCATCCATACGGGGGATTGCGGGCAACATCGCCCCCTTGTTCGGTGGTCCCGTAAAGGTTCCCCTTCGTGTCCCGGATCAAAGCTGTGAAGGGGATTCGCCCATTCGCTCCCCCGGTGAAACTGTGCAGCACAGTCTCCTTGCCGTTGCTACTCACCCTGTACACCGTTCCGAGTCCCGAAGCGCCACCCACCTCCGTAGTGCCATACAGGTTGCCTTTTGCGTCGCGGACGAGGCCTTCAAAGGGGTTGCCCCCATCCGCCCCGCCAGTGAAGGTGTACAGCACGCTTTCCTTGCCAGTCTTATCGACCTTGTACACCACTCCGTTGCCGGAGGTGCCGCCGAGCGCGGTGC
>Ga0210400_10003511_pt1 | contig 13892 bp, 8 predicted proteins | sample IncBWH26MmetaG_FD_155456 | JGI IMG/M metagenome (GOLD analysis project Ga0210400, IMG submission 155456) | Forest soil microbial communities from Barre Woods Harvard Forest LTER site, Petersham, Massachusetts, United States - Inc-BW-H-26-M | ecosystem: Environmental > Terrestrial > Soil >...
ACATGTGACTATTCAAAACTCACCGCCCCTGAAACTAAAACGCTGGCTGACGCCGAGCACAAACGCAACTACACCGCTTGCCTGAAAGGCTACGGCTATTGCGATCCCTCTCGCCTGACCGAAGAGGAGACGCATTCCCTTCCCGCCAAAGGACGCTGACTCTTCAATCCAGATATTCCTCCGCCATTCAAGTCAGGGCCGGGCTCCAGAACTGAACGCTGTCGCCTAGAAACTCACATCCCTTGAACTCTCCCGACTCTTACCCCGAACATTGTTGCGAGGTCGCAGAACGCGGTCCGACCTTCCTTTTGTCAGCTGACCGGACTATACCTCGAACTATCCGCGGTATACGCAACCTAGTCGCTGCCAACCAATCGGATAGGCCCGCCACCTTTTCAGATAGACTCTCCCGCGTACGAGCCGAGTAGACGATGGAGCGCTCGGCGCTCTGCAGAGGACAATAGGCCATAATTTACCCAGTTGGCTGTAACGCTCGGAACCCGGTTGCCACTATTCATTTGGAACAGGAAATGCAGTGGTGTAGAGTAAGTGCTCCGGCTCCCTGTCCTAGACCACCGTCTGAAGCCGGAAGACCATTACAGCAGGCGTAAGAAAAATAAACATTCCATCGGGGATTCGTGTACCTCGATCCGCGTGCGGCTGATGCTCGCAAGAATTGAGTCCGGTCGCGTTCCAACGGGGCGCAAGTCCTCTAGCTGCGAGGGCGAAAATGAACCAGCCAGCGGTTTTCATTTTCGAGCGAATCGCGACTCTCTGCAACATTCTCAGAGAGTCGCTGCCCCCTTGCGGGCTAAAGGTAACCTGCATCTCGGAAAAGAATGAGTTAATTCGCTCTCTCGAGGCTCGGCAACCTGATCTCGTGCTCTTGGGACCGTCCTGCGTCGGTCCGGAAAACAATCTTGAACTTGCTGGCGAAATTCACAAGCTCTCAGGATCAGCCCGACTGGTTCTTGTTGTAAGCCATAGTTCTGAAGAACTCGCCATTGCTGCTTTGAAGGCAGGGATCAGCGACTACGTCAAATATCCCTTTGTGCCCGGAGAACTGGACCGCGCCATCTGTCAGTCTCTGTTTCTCTCGGAAGACTCTAAGGATGTGCCCCTGTGCAGCGATCCTTCGCTGGAGGGCATCGTCGGTGACAGTTCAGTTATGCGGGAGATCCGAGCGCGCATTGCCCGAGTGGCGTCAAGCGACAGTAATGTCCTGATTACCGGGGAGACCGGAACCGGTAAAGAGCTCCTGGCCGAGGCGGTGCATGGAAAGAGTTCGCGGCGCAACAAACCGCTTGTTGCCATCAACTGCGCCGCCATCCCCGACAGTCTGCTGGAAAGTGAACTCTTCGGCTATGCCAAAGGAGCCTTCACTGGCGCCGACTCCAATCGAGACGGCAAACTGAAGGCGGCTGATAAAGGTACAGTGTTCCTCGATGAAATAGGGGACATGAGCTCCTACGGCCAGGCTAAGATTCTCAGAATGATTGAAAGCAAGGAGATTCAACGCCTGGGTTGCAGTCGCGGGATTCCCCTGGATGTCAGGGTGATCGCGGCCACCAACCAGGATTTGGAACAACTCAGCAAAGAAAACAAGTTCAGAAAGGATCTCTTCTTCCGTCTAAACGTGGCGCGAATACACCTGCCTCCGTTGCGGGACCGGAAGGAGGACCTGCTGTCCCTGATCAAGCACTATATCGGGCGTTTTAACCGGCACTTCGGGCGCAGTATCCGTGGACTCTCGGAAGAAGCCCTGGATTGCCTGCTGGCCTATGACTGGCCGGGCAACGTGCGGGAGTTGAAGAATCTTCTGGAGTCGATTTTCGTGGAGGCTTCAGGTCAGCATATTTCGCTCGCGGATCTACCGCTGCAGTTGCGGCTGCGCTGCAACGAATTGAAGTCACTGTTTGGGAACGAACGCGAACGCCTCTTGTGGGCGCTCTCCGCGACCAATTGGAACAAGAGCAAAGCTGCCGACAAGCTGCAATGGTCCAGGATGACGCTCTACCGGAAGATGGCAAGGTACAACATTTCGAGGGCGGGTTGAGTTGGCGGTTTTGTGGCGAGCCGCAAAGTGACTCACTCTTTACAAAAAAAAATGGGAGCTCCGATGGATGTAGCAACCGAGGGCAGAAAACCAAGTTTGGGAGCCGTCATTGGAGGGCTGGTGACCGTGGTTACGCTCGTGGGTGGCGTGCTTGCCATCAAGCAGTACTACGACCAAAATCCCAGCGACATCAATGGAACGTGGATGATTGAAACTGAGATCCAAAAAACGGCAGACTCGCATTACCAAAATATGAAATTGACCTATAAGGTCGTTCTTGTGCAAGAGGGTAACCGCTTCAAGGGGACCGGAGAAAAAACGGCAGAACAAGCGGCAGGTGCGGTTCTGCGCGAGCTTGTGGGCAAAGAACGTACCCGCATCAACATCACGGGGAACATCTCAGGAAGCACGATTCACGCCGATTTCGTCGAACGTGGAAAGGACCGCGACAGCGACGGGGCGTTCGCTTGGGAGCTTAAGCACGGCACCGGAGTGGGTACTTTTTCTTCCCTGGCCGCCGATTCCAGCGGCAGCAGTAGTTTGAAGCGCCAGTAGATTTTCAGGGCAGAAGTCAGGGAACGGAAACGGTCACCTCACCGGGACTGACGACTTCAATCACACCTCCCCACATGCACATCAGTGTGCAAGTGTTGTCCAGCGTGGGATTGCCGCCTAGTATGACGGTCGGAGCGCCCGGAACCCAAGGCGACGTGGTCACGGGTATGCAGGGCACGGGAGTGAGCACTCCCAGCGCGGCAGTAGTGGCCGCCGCTACCGCAGGGTTCGAGGGCGTCATGCACATGCCAAACGGCATAATGTTCACCAGAGGTATGTGATCCATGATATTGGCATCGGGCTGGTTGCCGGTATTGACCCGGTTCACGGGAAGGACCACCAGTGTGCTCGGCGCCATGCCCATGGCGCACTGTAGAGTTGCTCCGTTACAGACTTGCTGCGCCATGTGAGTTACCTCCCAGCTGGGACCGATTTAGAGTACCTCAAAATCAATAGCTGCGTCCTTTAGCCGCGCGATGAGTCTCGACTCCGCCGCCGGACACTGGCAAAGCAGGTGGAAAGGCGTGGGAGGCCGGTCTCGAGGAGAATATTGGTTCGGTTTCATCCAGTTCTGATTCGCTCTCCGCAGGATATCCATTACTCCCTGAAACTGTTCGAAAGACGCTGCGGAGAGAAAAAGGTCAGCGTCGGGGATCGCGATGAGATACGCGTTGCCTTCGATCCAGTCCAAGTCGTTTATGCATTCCTCGAACGCGTCGCCGTTCTCGCCGAAATAGTAGGGGAATTGTAACGCGGCCGAAATCTCATCGAAGAAATCAAACACCGTCTCACTCTTCCTTCCTCTGACAGTGCGAACGATCGCGTCATTGTTACTACGAACCAGGTCGAGGGTCAGGTCGGCGAATGATCCCGCGTCCATCGTTGCGATATATGCAACCGGAGAACCTAAACTAAACAGCTTTTTCCCTTCCATCGTGAAGACTACCTCAATCAAAATCGAGTGAAACTGCGATAGTGAGTGTCTGTGTAGTATCTATTGCCGTCGCTGCCTATTACCACCCTCTCGGCTCCTCGGTTCACACCCGCCCTACGCGGTTTAACGTCATACTCCCGATACGTAATTGGATTGCCTGCCCCGTCGTTTCTGGGCAGGATCATATCATTCGGGGTTAGGCCATTGTTGCCGTAAGGTCTACCTCCTTCAAATCCCGGCTGAGCGGCGCCGCCGTTAGCCGCAGCATAATCGGCTGCAGTGGAAGCTTCTGCCGGAGCTCGACCGGAGTTGCCATCCCAAATGGGATTTCCCGCCGCCAGGAACCGCTCGAGATCCCCAGCATTCCCCAAGCGATTCAGCATATTTTCAAGCTGACCAGCATCTGCGACTCGAGGACTTGCCAGCAAGCGTTCCAGTTGGCTGGCATCGGTAAGCTTTGGGTTGTTGAGCAGCCGATCAAACTGAGCGGGATCGGAAAGCTTGGGATTGCGCAGCAAACGATCCAGTTGAGCGGCATCCACTATCTTGGGATTTCCCAACATCCGTTGCCGGAACAGATTTGCGAGGTCCTGTTCGATCGGCTTGAGTTCCACTTCTTTCTGTGGATCCGTTAGGGAGGCGTTATCCTCAATTGCCTTGATCTTTGCTTCATGGTCGGCAGAGATTACCGAGGAATATTTTTTCCGGATGTCGTCACAGGGAGACGCACAAACTTCGCACTTGCCCTCTTCGTTGATTCTGATACTTCTCTTTCCGTCCTCGCTGGGAACGGGCTTGCCTTTGGCCTCCGGAGCTTTCGGATCCGGCTCTTGATGAGGACCCTTTGGCTCGGTGCGACTTTCGACGCTTACCGCCGGCCTTTCTACCGGGAAAACTTTCCCCTTAATGAAGTTGTAAATCCCCTTCATGACATTGGCGATGAAGTGCAAGATAAGCATGACGAGAATGATCACCGCCGTCATGGCGAGGGCGATCAGGCTATCGGCGACGCGATTGTAGGCGTCGGCTTTTTGATTTTTTGTGGTCGCTCCCGTCTTTAGCAGCAAGACTTTGTGCTCAATGTCAGTGAGCTCCGTTGAGACGAAGGCGGCAAGGAGGGATTCGCCCACGGCAGCCGCAATAGCTTTCACCAGAGGATGTGGGACGAATGTTGCGACGATTAACGGGACCATCAGCGATCGCATCAGGATGCTGACCACCGTCTTGGAAATCAGGATCGGGATGTCCAGGATCTGCAGGATACTGGTCCATAATTCTTCCAGCGATCCGGCGCTTAAAGGTCCGGTGACGATCTTTTTGATGTCCTGGAAGAGCTGAATCACATCCTTTATGTTTCCGAGAATGGGGAACACCAGGTCGATCAATAGCCCTTTCACGATCGCCAAGGGATTCGATTTGAACTCGTTCCATTTCTTCCCCATCATCTCCAACACTCCGTTGCCTATGTCACCCCAGGAGGCCGAAGTTTTGGCTTCCGGAACGGCAGTGGTGTCGAGCTGGCGGTGAACGGTTGTGGCTGAAGCCGTGTGCTGTGCCTTGGCCGGGCTGGCAAAATATTTTGCGACGACACCGGCAAGTTTAGCTTCTACGCCACTGAAGGCCGCCACACTCTTCTGGGCGAGGATCTCTATGTACTTCTGGGGATTCTCGAAAAAGTCTTTCAGGAAGCGAACAAGCTGCCCAAACTGGACGATTCCGGCAATTACGACGTTGATGCCGAAAGAAAGAACACGCTTCACGAACGAAAATACTTTATCGATCGCGCCGTCGACCCAGGACTTGACTTTGTTGAACAGTTTGTTCCAGCCATCGTTGATGCTTTGCCAGAGGCTCTTGAGCCTGTTGATGACAGCAAAAGCAATGTTCTGTAGAGCATCGGGGAGCTTCTTGAAAAGGAAGTTCCCGGTAAGGCCGGAAACCCTGTTCAGGATTGAGGTGGCGAATCCGTTGATGCCTCCCCATAAATTGTTGATCTGCTGGAGCAGGCCGTCCGTCATGCCTTTGAAGCCGTTAGCGACGGTGGAGACGACTCCAGAGAACTGCGACCAGGCTTTGGCAATCGACTGAGCATCGAAGCTCATGATTGCGTCGGCGATAAAGCTGAGCGGGCTGGCCAGGAACCCGATGATCCCTGTCAACGCCTTGGTCGCCGAATCTAGCGCGGAAGACGCGAAGTCTTGAAGGGCATCCCACTTCTCACCCAGCCAGTCGATGCCCGAAGAAACCAGACTCTTGATTTCGTCGACTATCCATTCGAGGCCCGATACCGCGGCGTCTTTTACTACACCCGCGGCGGTCTTTACTCCCTCAAGGCTGGGATCGAATTGATAGTTAGTGAAGGGAATGTCAAAGTTGTACCAGTGACGTTGAATTTCGAATGCTCCCCTGTTGTGTTTGGTATGGATCGGTAGCTTCTGAGAATTCGGGTTAGTGCTTGATCCAGGCAGAGCTGTTATGCGAGAAATCCGATTTGCCGGGCTGGTGGAACGCGGATTAGAGTTCAGAAGATCGGGGTTGACTGTTTGTCCATGGAGCGGACGAAGGGATGTGCCTTCGTCCTGATCAAGTGCTGGGTGCCGAGCCAGAGATTTTAGCTGTCGGGGCGTATGCAGGGAGCCTGATTTAATCAATCTCTGTACCGCCTGATTTCCTATCGTTCTTTGCTGGAATAGAAGCTGCGCGTGCAGATCTCCGGGGTGCGGGCGTACCTCAGGCTTTCGGCCTTCAGGAACAGCCCTTTCGAGTTTTGCATCGGCCTTGGCCGCCGGAACCTTGACGCTTTCAGGCATCGAGTGTCACTCCGATAGGTTACTCGGCTGACTCACGTTGAAGGTGTAAGGAGAGCGAAGGGCCATCCTGCGCTTTCAATAAGTGATGCTTTTTTCTTTCCATGATATTGGCATCTGGCTTCTGCCCAGTGTTCACCCGATTCACCGGCAGCACTACCAGAGTGCTCGGCGCCATCCCCATAGCGCACTGAAGAGTTGCTCCGTTACAGACTTGCTGCGGCATGTGAATTACCTCCCTCGTCGCATGGCTGCTTCAATCTATCTTGTAACCATAGAAGTAGCGCTGGCCGGCTTGGTACTCGCCGCCATGCTTTCCCAACCAGCTCTCCCACTGTCCGACGACTTTCTTGATTGGCTTGGATCCGAACGATTCGCCAGTCCAATCCTCTAACTTCATCAAGACAGCGTCCATCGGAGTGTTCATGTTCTCGCGCAATTGGGCGATGAAAACCCTTGGATGAGCAAACACTCCCATGTAATAAACCTTATCCGGAAGAAACTGCGAGGACACGGATGTGAACCAGGAACGAACTCGTGAAACCTCTCCGACATCCTTCCCCGGTTCGCCCGCATCTTCGTCATACAACTCCATGTCATCGCTCAATACTGACAAAACTGATTTTCCCAGAACACGGACAAGAGCCGTGCGTGCGTCCTCGCGACGCGCCGGGTCAGAGTCATCCAGGCAGGCTATCAAGGGCGAAATACAGGCTCCACGGCCAAGACCTTCGAGAGCATAGATTCCGACGTTGCGGGTCTGCGACTCCGGATCAGATTCGGCTATCTTGGCCAGCAGTGGAAGCGACCTCGGCGCACCGATCCGCCCCAGATAGTGAGCGGCGCTCGATCGGACTGACCATGAGGAACTTCCCAACTCCACCATAAGAGTCGCCACTCCGTGAAAGATCCCCAGCTTCGCCAGCTCGAACGCGGCTTCGATTCTAGCTTTAGGTTCCGAGCTTACAATCTGTCGTCTTAGTTCTTCGGTCTGTGCCGATGCTGCTCGACTTGGCCTCTCAGGCATACCTTCGTCGTCCTCGTCTAAGGAATCGGTGCTTGGCGCAACTTACTTCCCTGCACAACTTTCTTGCCAGTGGTATAGATCGCTTCCCATTCGGCGTCCGTGAAGCGGACTCGGATGCGGCGCCAAACTGAATTCCACCAGGTGGTAAATATGCTATGTTCAGCGCCGGGGAGGGGAATGAGATTCTCAATCAGGTTGCCTCCGCCGAAACTCACGGGTTTGATGTGATGCACTTGCCACGCCTTCCCAGCTGCATCCACAGGCCAGTCCAATCCTTTCTTCTCCGCGGCGGCCAGGGCCCGGTCGAAGAACGGCCACAATTTGCGGTTCGCCCGAGCAAGGTCCTGCAGTACCTGGGTATCCCGAACAACGCCCGATAGAATGGCTTTCTGAACCGAGAACCCGCCGGACGGAAAAGGAACACCTCGAAGCTTTGGATAGGACTCGACCTCGGAAAGCACCCGGGCGGGCAGACTTCTGCAGTTCACACTACCAAGGGAACACGCCTCGGCCAGGGCTTCGGGAATCTTAAGCGCGTCGGCGGCACCTCCGGCGGCACGGTCGGCCAGTTCCTTTTCAATCTTCCCTGCGAGGTCCTTCTCTCCATTTCTCGCGGCCTGCTCAGCGAGTTCCTTGAGCTCCTTCTCTCCCATCTTAGAGAGGGCTTCAGCGAGTTCTTTTTCGCCCATCTTCGCGAACTGCTTGAGGATGGCTTCTTCGCCCTTCTCCGCGAGTTCCTTGCCGCCAATTTTCAGTAAGCGCTCGAGCCACGCACGGATGGCACCTTTGGCTGCTTGCTCTCCGACCGCAGCGCCACCTTCGGAGAAGAAACCCGCGACGTAACCTGCGATATCAATCACCGCGACGGTGCAGCGCACCGCTCGCTCGCCCAAACCAATTTCGCCGCCAGTGATCATGTTCTCGCCGGTCAAGCAGCCGCAGCCATCCTTCACCGTGCTGACGACGGGTGTTAGGTCCGTGGCTATGTCGCTGGCTTTCTCGGATGTGCTTCCCTTCGTGAACAGACCTCTGAAAGCACAGCCCGCGGCCTTGCAGGCTGCCCATGCCCCCACCAAAGGAAGGGTGGCAGGATTCAGTATGGCGGCCGCCTTGGCGACCACCTCAACAACTTTCTTCGCCTTTTCGAGGATCGGCCCCAGACGCTCCATCAACGCCTTCGCCTTTTCCTTCACGAAGGCAAGAGCTTTGCTGCCGATGTCTTTAACCCACCCCCAAGCCTTATCAAGGCCCAAAGCCTTGGCAACATCGACTACCTTGCCCCCGACCCATTTCGCATAGCCCCATGCCTTACTTCCCAGAGACTTGGCCACGCTCCAGGCCTTGCCACTGTATTCTTTGACCGTATCCCAGGCTTTGCCTGCGAAGTTTTTGGTAGCGTCCCACGCTTTGCCAGCCCAACTCTTCGCGGTGTCCCACGCCTTTCCAGCCCAAGACTTAGCCGTATCCCAAGCTTTGCCGGCCCACATCTCGGCGGTGGAGATCGCCTTGCTGCCCCACGACTTCGCGGTTTCCCATGCTTTACCGGCCCATGTCTTCGCTGTGTCCCACGCTTTCGCTGCCAAATTCTTAGCGGTGTCCCAAGCTTGGCTCGCCGCATTCTTGGCTGCATCCCAGAGTTTGCTTCCCCAGCTCTTGGCCGTTTCAAGAGCTTTGCTTGCCCAACTCTTGGCCGTCTCCAATGCGCGGTTTGCCAACTCACGAGCTTTGTTCAACACCCAAGCCAGTAATCCTGACGCTTTACCCAGAATTTTGCTGGCGAGGTCTGCGACTTTGCTTGCCAGTCCGCCCGTCAACTTATCGGCGAGGCCGAGCAGTTTGCCGGCGACGTCCTTGGCGCGTTCGTAGATACCGGCGCCGAGTGCCTTGGCTTTTTCCCAAACCGCCTCGCCCAAACGCTTGGCGGTGTCGATAGCTTTCGCGCCTAAGTTCTTGGCGGAATCCCACAACTTGCCAGCGAGCGCTTTGGCTCGATCCCAAGCCTGCGTTCCCATCCGTTTGGCAAAATCCCAGGCCTTCGTGCCGAGCCGTTTGGCGCCGTCCAACAATTTGCTGCCCAGATTCTTGGCACTGGTCCAGGCTCGTCCCGCGAGATTCTTGACTTCGCTGACGGCTTTGGCAAGCGCCTTCTTGGCGAGATCCTCGATCTTCCCGACCCAACTCTTTACTCCATCCCAGAGCTTGCCACCCCATTTCTTCGCGAACTCCCACGCTTCGGAGCCCAACTTCTTCACTGCTGCCCAGGCTTTCGCAACATAAGGCGCGACGGCTTCGTAAGCTTTGGAGGCCAGCCAGCCAATCGCCTTACAGAGATTTTCCAGCGAGAGTTTGCCGCCGACTGATTTGGCGAGGTTCCAGATCTTGGAGCCCCAGGTTTGAGCTGTCTTCCACGCCTTGCCCGCGGCACCCTTCACCGCTTGCCAAGCCTTACTGCCAAGAGCCTTGATGGTGCTCCAGGCTTTTCCGACGCCACCCTTCACGGTACTCCAAGCTCGGCTGCCCCAGCTCTTCGCTGTGTTCCAGAGACCGCTGCCCAGACTCTTGGCGCTGTTCCAGACGTTGCCGCCGAAGCTCTTCGCCCAATTCCACGCTTGGCCACCGAGATTCTTGGCCGTACTCCAGACTTGGCTTCCCTTCTCCTTAGCCCAATTCCAGGCGCTGCTCCCGGACGACTTAACCAGACTCCAGGCGCGGCTGCCCAGGTTCTGAGCGGAGTTCCACGCATTCGCGCCCAGGCTTTTAACCGTGTTCCAGATCGCGCCGCCGGCATCTTTGATTCCTCCCCACGCACTCGATCCGGCGTCCTTAGCCGCGTTCCACGCGGAACTGCCAAGGCTCTGTGCGGTATCCCATGCGGAACTGCCCAGACTCTTGATTCCGCCCCACGCTGATTCCGCCAATTTCTTAGCGGCGTCGAGCGGGTTGAGATCGCTTAGGCTGAAGCGATGAACGGCGTGAGGGGCTAGCTGAGATGTGGCGACTCCAGCTTGGCCGACACTGGACGCTTCCAATCGCGGTCCGGCACTGGGCGCGCGAACTGCCGCGCTTTGGTGGGCGTCGTCGATGACGGGTGAGGCCGTCGATGCACGGTCCTTCAAAATGCGTTGCACCGCGCGGTTGCCGCGGGTTTGCTGCAACTGCAGAAGGAAAGCGATCTGCATCGCATCCGTGCCGGGCCTGCGCGGTACAGAATTGCCCGCCTCAACGGCGGGATTCACCGCCTTGTCTTGACGGGAAAACATCGCTGCATAATGCGGATTGATCGCGAACTCCGGCCGTGGCGACTCTGGGATCTTTACCGCCGCGATGCTGGAAGCAGGACGCGAGGGTTTCGCGCGCCGCTGAGGGGGCTTGGATCGGGTGCGAGTTTTCAGTCCGCGTGGCATGAAGTGAGTGCAATAGAATTAGCGATCCGACAGCTCTCCGTTACATACCTGTTGTGGCATTTGGATTTACTCTTCCAACGCAAGTCGCGGCTGCCAGATGTGACTTGCCACATGACGTTTTACACCCCTATCCAGGCTCAGGCCACAGGCGCGCTTCCCCCTTCGTTCGGCATGCTCAAGAAGAGCCCAACTACGACGGCAGCTGCCGTAAGCCCACTAAGAACCGCCAAGATGGCCGAAATAGCCTTGCTTATCGGTTCCGGTATGGGTAGAAACAAAACAACCAGCGCGACGATGAGGGCTATTAACGCTGCAACTAACACTGCCGCCGCCACGGGGTGCGCAGCAAGTTGCTCTTTGAACTTCTGGAACCAAGATTTGCCCTTCTCTTTTTCTGTTTCCTTCTTCGTCACGGGGACTGGAGGTAAGTCAGCCTTGCACTGGCAGCCGCGGGCTTTGAGCTGTTTATAGGTAGGTTCGCAGAAATAGAGATACAGGCCTGCGCTGGGGGGCTTAACAAACAGGTCTTGGACCTGGCACCCAGGCGTAGGTGAGAGCGTCGGCATTACCATCCCCCCCACGAGGGGAACGCCAAGTGGCGCAACAATCTTGGTTGGGTATTTGAGTTTCGCGGCTGGAATAGCCGTCGTCAGTTTTGCCGTTCCTGCCTCAATTCCCTGCGGGTTGTCTGGTTTGATTTCACCAATCTCAAGCCGGTTGTTGCCGCGCCAAAACGCCAGATCAGGAGTAACACCTCCCAGAACGAACTCCGTCTCAGGGCGCAAGCCCTGCGCCAATAGCTGGCCTGTAAACTCAAGTTGTATGATTCTATGGGCCGCCGTGCCCGCATTCGCCGGTCCCGGTGCGTCATAACAAAGGCCGCATCCGCCCGCGCCGCCTTTGTTGTCTGTTCCATAATCTTCCGTCGGCGCGCCAAACTGAGTAGTTAACGGGCTGCCTTTGCCACCAGCCGACGCCGCAGCCGCAGCCATGGCCGGAGACGACTTCCCCAGAAACGCCTTCGCAATGTCTCGAACTTTGGCCAAGAAATTGACTAATTCCCTTGGACTCGACGGGACTGGAATGACTTGTCGCAATTTTGCTACGAGTTGGTTCCACAATCGCTGCATCCGCGCTCGCAAAACCTGAAGCACTCCCAAGATGCTCTTCAGCCATTTCCATTTCGCCTTGAGCCAGGCAATGGCGCGGCTGATCATAGCTTTGAGCCATGCCCATTTACGCTTCAACCACTCAAGAGCAGCGCGAGCTTTGCGTTTGATCCAATCCCAAGCGCTGCGCGCAGCGCTTTTCAGCGCCTCCCATGCTTTCTTGACCCACTTCCATGCGGCTTCGGCCTTCCGCTTCAGCCACTCCCATCCTTTGCTCAGCATGTCCCAGGCGCGCTTTGCCAGGCTCTGCAATCCGTTCCAGATCCGAGTGCCCAAGTCCTTCAGGCCAGTCCACACACGAGCCCCCAGATCTTTGAGGGCGGTCCAGGAGCGGGTGCCAATGTCTTTCAAACCGCTCCAGGCACGCTCGGCAACGTCTTTTAGTCCCTGCCAGGCGCGAGCCCCAATACCCCTGAGCGTTTCTCCAACTCTGGCAAACGTCGAGCTGACGAAATCGAGCGCCCTGCCCGTCATGCTGCGTACCCGCGAAATCAGGGACGACACGGCCGATGCGAGGAATTGCACGATGCGGCCAACCGCTCCATTCAGCCTGCCGATGATGCCGCTGATCTTGCTAGCCAATGAAGTTACGATTGAGTTAGCTGCGGTCTGCAGAGCCATCCAAGCCGCCGCCGCGGCTGCCTGCAGTGCGAGCCACGCTGCCGTGCCCCGGGATTTGAGAGCGCTCCAGGCGCGCGTGGCCATATCGCGAAGCGCAGGCCACGCCTGATTCGCCAGACTCTGCAGCTTTGTCCATGCCGCCGTCGCCAGGTTTCTTACCCGGGCAACTGCGGCGCTGGCTTGCTGGCGAACGTCTGCCAGCGCCTTGGCTGCTGTGCTCTGTAGGGAGGACCAGCTCGTTTGCAGCGTGTTCCATGCCCGGCTCGCAAGGTTGCCGATGCCGACCACCAGCGCCTGCCCGCGATTCGTAATTTTGGACCAGATTCCAGGTGCCCGTGCGTTGACACTTTGACCGGCATCTTCAGTTTGTTGAAGACTGGATTCTCCGCGCTCGGCCACCGTCACCTGGCCCTGCAACTCGGACCAACGCTTTTGAAACTGCTCGGGATTGTGCTCGCCAGAACCTTGATATTCCTGGATTAGCGCAGTCTTGCCGTGAACCAGCGCTTCTGTCTGAGTAGTTGCCGCTTTTACGTGCGTGCTTCCCTGCGTTTCCAGAACGTTCCATTGGTCCTTAATTTGTCCGTCCGCAGCGTCGCCCTCCCCGTGAACAGCTTTAACGTCGGCCCCCAGAGTCCCCGTAGCGTCATTCACGTTGGAGCGCGTTTGTGTGTCAAGCGCGCCGAGATCGGCCTGTAGCTGTTTCGACTTTCCACCCGCTTCCTGCTGGATCTCCGCACCGCTTGTGGACGATTGGGAAGTCAACTGGCTGGCGTTGGCATCCGCTTGGCCTTGCAGTCCGCGACCCTGAGCCTCTGACTGAGTTTCGACCGATGTGCCCTGAGTTGTTGCCTCCGTGCCTAGCGCCGTTCCCTGCGTTTCGGATTTGCTTTGCAAATCGCTGGAACTCGTCGCGCTCTGGTTCTGTAACTGGGTCGAGCGCTGGGTGGCGTCGTTTTGCACGTCGGCTTCATCTCGGTCTGCATCTCCCGTGAGACGGTGAAGTAAATCGCTCGCCCAGTCCAGCGGGTTCAGCGAGTCACGCTGAATCTGAGCGCCCTCGATCTTTCGCGAAGGCTGGTGGAGAGCTCGATCTAGGCAGCGGTTGCCGACTGCCCGCTGTAGATACTGAACCGTCAGTACTCTTTGTGAAGAACTTCCCCGGCGCCCGGAGTTTGTCTGCAGTGGTGTTCTCAAAACGGCAAACGGGGACGCATGTTCTCGGAGGGACTTGGAGACGTTTAGGCTGGTAAAGCCGGAATGATCGAGCCCACTGAGAGTCGACCGTTTCTTCTCGGGCGCAGTGCGTCTTTCCAGGG
>Ga0210400_10003512_pt1 | contig 13891 bp, 15 predicted proteins | sample IncBWH26MmetaG_FD_155456 | JGI IMG/M metagenome (GOLD analysis project Ga0210400, IMG submission 155456) | Forest soil microbial communities from Barre Woods Harvard Forest LTER site, Petersham, Massachusetts, United States - Inc-BW-H-26-M | ecosystem: Environmental > Terrestrial > Soil >...
ATGCCCCCCGCCGTCCAAGGGCGCTTGTGTTGCAACAACCAGAACCCGAACAACATCATCACCAGCAGAATGAGATTGGGTTGCCCGAGATCGAACATGTCGAAAACAAAGGAGACGGTGACGAAGGCCGGCAGCGCAAACAGCCACGGCGGGGTTGTCCGTCCCGAGCCCGTCATCGCGTTCGATAACTGGGCCGTCATCCACCACGCGGCCACATTGACCACCGACAGAAACAGGTAGAGCGGTATCTTGCCGAAATAGCTCGGTATCGCGAGCAGAATGGCCGACAGCGGCGGATAGATGAATTCAAAATATCCGCCGGGATTGCTGGGATAGAGATCCCTGCCCTGCAGGACCTGTTGCCCGGCCCAGAACCAGAGCGGATAGTCCTTTGTCTTTCCACTGCCGAGAATCTCCGGACCGAGAACGTCGGCGGTCAGCACGATGCAGCAGACCAGGAAAAGAATATCGAGCGGGGCTCGCAACGACGGATATTTTAACACACGTCACTTTCCGAACATCAGAGGGCGATCACGTCATAGCGACCGTCCAGAAAAAATCTCTATCGTCGCAACAGCCCGCCGAGCGCACCGCGCACGATGGCGCGGCCAACCGAGCCGCCGACCGGGCCGCCCACGGATTTGCCGAGACTGGCGACGGCCCCGCCAACCACCTGATTGGTGACGGACCGCGTCACGTTTCGCGCGATAACCTGACCGGTCGACAGTTTGCGGCGCGGTACGTTGGTCCCGAAAATCGTTCCGACGATCGCGCCGATTTGTCCGAGGATTCCCCCGCCGGCCCCGCCCGCCGCGGTGCCAGCGACGCGCTTCTGTAGCACCTCATAGGCGGATTCGGAATCGATCGTGGTGTCGTATTTGCCCTTCACCGGGCTGTTGTCCATGATGGCCTTGCGTTCCTCCGGCGTGATGGGTCCGATCCGCGCCGAAGGCGGCCGGACCATGACGCGCTCGACCATCGCCGGTACGCCGTTGCCCTCCAGAAACGAGATCAGCGCCTCGCCCTTGCCCAATTCCATGATGACCTGGGCGGTGTTGAGTTTCGGATTGGGCCGGAACGTCTGCGCCGCCGCAGCAACCGCCTTCTGGTCGCGCGGCGTAAACGCCCGCAACGCATGCTGCACGCGGTTGCCCAATTGGGCGAGCACCTTGTCCGGGACATCGACCGGGTTTTGCGTGACGAAATAAACCCCGACACCCTTCGAGCGTATCAGCCGCACCACCTGCTCGATCTTGTCCATCAGCGCCTTCGGCGCGTCGTTGAACAACAGATGCGCCTCGTCGAAAAAGAACACGAGCTTGGGTTTCGGCGGATCGCCCACCTCCGGCAGTTCTTCGAACAACTCCGACAGCATCCACAGCAGGAAGGTCGCATACAGTTGCGGACTCTGCATCAGTTTGTCGGCCACCAGAATGTTGACCATTCCCCGGCCGTCTCTGTCGGTGCGCATGAAGTCCTTCAGCGCCACTGCGGGTTCACCGAAGAATTGGGCGCCGCCCTGATTTTCCAGCACCAGAAGCTGACGCTGGATGGTTCCAACGGTTTGTTTGGAGACATTTCCATATTGCGTGGTCAATTCGGCGGCGTGTTCTGCGATGAAAGACAGGATCGCGCGCAGATCTTTCATGTCCAGCAGCAACAATCCCTGCTCGTCCGCGACCTTGAACGCGATATTCAGCACGCCTTCCTGGACATCGTTCAAATCCATCATGCGCGACAGCAGCAACGGGCCCATTTCCGAGACGGTCGCGCGTACCGGGTGACCCTGCTCGCCGAATACGTCCCAAAACACCGTCGAAAACTGGTCAGGCTGGAAGGTGAGGCCCATCTCGCCGGCCCGTTTGACGATGAAATCCTTGGCCTCGCCCGCTTCGGAAATGCCAGAGAGGTCGCCCTTGATGTCGGCCGCGAACACCGGCACGCCGGCACGCGCGAACCCTTCGGCCATCACCTGCAGCGAGACGGTTTTTCCGGTTCCGGTCGCACCGGTGACGAGGCCATGGCGATTTGCAAGCGCGAGCGTCAGCCAGGCCGGCTGCTCACCCTTGCCAATAAAAATCTTCTCGGCGGTATCGGCCAGGTGGTTGTCGGATGTCGCCATGGGTTCGCCTCGTCGCGCGCATCGGGGGGTCGCAGCCGCCAAGCACCACGATTATACCGCATCTTGCAAGCCGATTGAAACCGGTCAACGGACCTAACCTATCCTGTGATCCCGTAGTATCGCGGTAGAAACCCACCGCTCCGTGCGCAATATAGCGCGAATCTCATCACTACTCTGGCATTGCGGCAACACTCGTTATCGATCGAGGATGAATCGGACCTTCGCATGCGGTCCTCGCTTGTAATTCGTATCGCAGAAGATCAAGATAAGTTCCACAAGCAACGATCCGGCAAGCAACCGGTTGAGGGCGGGGCGTTATGGACGAACTGATAGGACAGCTGGCCACCAAGGCCGGCATCGGTGATGCTGTGGCGGAAAAAACCATCGGCATCGTTCTGGGTTTCCTTCGCGATGAAGGTCCCGCCGACAAGGTTCAGGCCTTGATCGACCAGATTCCAGGCGCAGAAGCTGCGATCTCAGCCTCCAGCAATAACGGCGGTTTCGGACGATTGATGGGTGGCGGCCTGATGGCACTCGGCACCAAGCTGATGGGACTTGGTTTGGGCATGGGCGAGATTCAAAACGTCGCGCGTGAACTTTTCCGGGTCGGCCGAGACAAAATCGGGCCGGATCAAATGGGCGAGATCATCGCAGGGACCCCGGGCCTCAGTCACTTCGCATAAAGCACCTTTTTCATATTGAGTACCATGACATATCCTATTTCCGAGATTGATGGCTTACCATCATTCGCCGCTTCCAAACTGAGATCGCTGGGCATTCGCACCACGGACGGGTTGCTTGAAGCGGCCCGAACCGTCAAGGGCCGTAAAGCGCTGGCGGCGAAGACCGGCATCAGTGAACAGCAATTGCTGGAATGGGCCAACGTTTCCGACTACATGCGGATTCCCGGCATGGGCAAGGCCAAGGTCGGTCTGGTGCGCGCCGCCGGCGTTACCACGGTTCGCGAGCTCGCCCTGCGCAACCCTTCCCGCCTGGCGCAGAACATGAAAGAAGTGAACCTCCGGCGTAAACTCGTCCGCGTCCTGCCCTCTGAGAGGTCGGTCGAGCAGTTGATCGCGCAGGCGCGCAAGCTTCAGCCCAAGATCACCTATTAAGATCAGTCGGCCAGGCTGACGCCCGCGCCCGGAGCGCGTCTCGCATCTTGACTCCCATGCACGGACCGCGCAAAGCGACCGCATGATCGCGACCACGTCCAGATCCGCCCCGGCGGCCATCCCGGCAGATCATCCGGGGTTGCCTGCGCTTTTGTCCAGGCCCTATCCAGCCGTGATGGGCGTGCTCAATGTGACGCCGGATTCCTTCTCCGATGGCGGACAATTTGTCGCGCCGGAGCGTGCATTGGCGCAGGCCCGGCGCATGATCGCAGAGGGCGCCGACATCATCGACATCGGTGCGGAATCCACCCGGCCCTATGGCGCGCAGCCGATCTCGGCCGATGAGGAACGACAACGCCTGCAGCCGATCCTGGCCGAGGTCGTTTCGCTCGGCATTCCCGTATCCATCGACAGCATGAAATCGTCTGTCGTCGCCTGGGCGTTGGATGCGGGCGCGGCCATCGCCAACGACGTCTGGGGCCTGCAACGCGACCCCGATATGGCCGCGCTGGTGGCGGCGCGCCGTTGCCCGGTCATTGTCATGCATAACCGTGACCGCGCTGATGCCTCCATCGATATCATGAAGGATATCGTCGCGTTCTTCACGCGCTCGCTCGACATCGCCGGCAGGGCGGGCATTGCACCTGATCGTATCGTGCTCGATCCCGGCATCGGGTTTGGCAAGACGTCAGAACAAAGCATCACGGCGCTGGCGCGGCTGGAGCAACTCCACGTTTTCGGCCTGCCGCTACTGGTCGGCGCATCCCGCAAACGATTCATCAGTTCGGTCACGCCGTCCGAGCCGCAGCAACGCCTTGGCGGCTCGATCGCAGCCCACCTGGTCGCGGCGAAAGGCGGCGCCCGGATCATCCGGACCCACGATGTGTCGGAAACCGTACAATCCCTGCGTGTGGCCGCGGCGATCGAGGACCAGGGATGACCGATATGATCTTCATCACCGGCGTCGTCATCCATGCCCGTCACGGCGTCATGGCACACGAGACTGAGGTCGGTCAGCGCTTCGTGATCGATCTCGAACTCTCGGCCGATCTGTCGGAATCCTCACGCACCGATCGTCTCGCCGATACCGTTTCCTATTCCCATGTCGTCGCGACCGCGACGGCAGCCTTCGCGAACGCCAATTACAAATTGCTGGAACGCGCCGCCGGCGCCGTCGCCGATGCCGTCCTGGCGGCGTTTCCACGCCTCAGCGCCATCAAGGTCACCGTTCACAAGCCGCACGCGCCGATCGCCGCGATCTTCGACGATGTCGGCGTGGTCCTGACCCGTACCCGGCAACATCCCCCGCATGGCTGACGTCCTGATCGCGCTCGGCGGCAATGTCGGCGACGTCCGCGCGACATTCCAAAAGGCGATCGCCAACATCTGCGGCATGACGCAGGCGGCCTTGCTGGCCCGGTCGTCCGACTACGCCACTCCGCCGTGGGGCGACGAGCAGCAGACCCGCTTCATCAATGCCTGCATCGAGATCGAAACCAGCCTCAATCCCCACGCGTTGCTGTTCACGCTGCATAAAATAGAGACGAAGTTCGGCCGCGACCGCGCCCATGAAAGGCGCTGGGGACCGCGTACGCTCGACCTCGATCTGATCGCCTATGACGACGTCTCGATCCGAAAGCCGGAACTGACGCTGCCGCACCCCGGTCTGTTTGAACGCGCCTTCGTGCTGGTGCCGCTGGCGGAGATCGCGCCAGATCGCCTGATCGCGGGACGTAGCGTAACGGCCGCGCTGGCCGAGCTGTCAGCCGAAGGAATCCAGCGATTACCCGACCTCGGCTGACCCCCGAAGGTCCAAAACAACCGTTTGGCTTGGCGGTCGGCCCGTGGCAATTTCGGGATAACAGCAAGGACGGCTGCCGGGAGCGACCCGCCGAATGACATCCGTAACTGACGACCTGCCACTGGCAGCAGATTTCGCGCCGGCGACCTATGACGACTGGCGCAAGCTGGTCGATGGCGTGCTGAAAGGCGCGCCTTTCGAAAAACTGGTCGGCACGACCTATGACGGGTTGCGGATCGAACCGATCTATCGGCGCGCCCAGGATACCGCCCCGATTGCGGGCCGCGCCGCGGTCGCGTCCTGGCAGATCATGCAGCGCATCGATCATCCCGATGCGGCCATGGCCAACGCGCAGGCACTGCACGACCTCGAAAACGGCGCCAACGGACTGACCCTGGTATTCGCCGGCGCCAACGGCGCCTACGGCTTCGGCCTTGAGCCGACGGCGGAAGCGATCGAGAAGGTTCTCGAGGGCGTTTTCATCGACGCCGGCATTTCCATCGAACTGCAGGTCGGCCCGCAATCGCGCATGGCCGCAATTCACCTCGCGGAATATGTGAAGCGCAAGGGCGTCAGCCCGGCGGCATGCGATATCCGCTTTGGCCTCGATCCGATCGGCGCCTGCGCGGTCTGGGGCTCCAGCCCCTATGCGTGGCCCGAGATCGTGCCGGCGGTGACGGGCGCGATCACGGGTCTCGCCGCGATGGGTTTTAGAGGTCCGTTCGCGGTTGCCGACGGACGGGTGATCCATGACGCCGGTGGATCGGAAGTGCAGGAACTGGCGTTCGTGCTGGCAGCCGGCCTCGCCTACCTGCGCGCCATCGAAGGGGCCGGTGTTACGCTCGAAAATGCGCGCAACATGGTCTATGCGCGGCTGAGCGCCGATGCCGATCAGTTCCTGACGATGGCGAAATTTCGCGCGTTGCGTTTGCTGTGGGCACGCATCGAACAAGCCTGCGGTCTTGAGCCAAAGCCCTTGTTTATCGCGGCCGACACCGCCTGGCGGATGCTGACCCAGCGCGATCCCTATGTGAACATGTTGCGCGCGACCATGGCGACGTTTTCCGCAGGGCTCGGCGGCGCCGACAGCATCAACGTGCTGCCGCACACACTGGCGCTGGGATTGCCCGATCCGTTCGCGCGACGCGCGGCCCGCAACACGCAACTGGTGCTGCTGGAGGAATCCAACCTCGCCAAGGTGTCCGATCCCGCCGCAGGCTCCGGCGGCATCGAAGCCCTGACGCACCAGCTCTGCGAGGCGGCATGGCACCTGTTTCAGGAAACCGAGAAGGCCGGAGGCCTGTTCGCCTCACTGGAGCAAAACCTGGTTCAGCGCCAAGTCAAGGCGACGCGGGCCGCGCGCGAGGCCAATATCGCCAGGCGCAAGGAGGTGCTGACCGGCGCCAGCGAATTTCCGAACCTGTATGAAGCTCATGTGGCTGTGCTGGATGCGGAGCCGGTGGCGCTCGCGCCCTATGGCGAGGAAAAATTCAAATTCGACGCACTGCCGCCGATCCGGCTTGCCGTTCCCTTCGAACGCTTGCGCGACCGGTCGGATGAAAGGCTCAAAGCCAGCGGCACCCGACCAAAAGTGTTTCTCGCCAATCTCGGCACGCCGGCCGACTTCACTGCGCGCGCAACCTTTGCCAAGAGTTTCTTCGAGACCGGCGGGATCGAGGCGGTCGATACCGTGGGATTTATCGATCCGGCAGCTATAGCTGCCGCATTCAGGACCTCGGGCGCGGCGCTGGCCTGCCTGTGCTCATCCGACAGGATCTATGCGGAACAGGCGATCGCGGCCGCGGAGGCCCTTCAAGCGGCGGGAGCAAACCATATCTATCTGGCTGGGCGGCCCGGCGAGCAGGAAGCCGCGCTCCGTGCCGCCGGGGTTCACGACTTCATCTTTGCCGGCTGCGACGCGCTGGCCACACTACAGGAAGCCTATCGGCTGATGGAGTGAGCATGACGGCGGCGACCAAACCCATTCTGACCGGCGGCTGCCAGTGCGGCGCCATTCGCTTTGCGCTGTCGGCGGCGCCGGTGAAGGTCAGCATTTGCCATTGCCGGATGTGCCAGAAGGCGGCCGGCGCACCGTTCGCATCATTCGCCGACATCGAAAAAGGCGACTTCGCCTGGACCCGTGGCACGCCGGCCGCTTTCCGCTCCTCCTCGATCGCCGAGCGCAATTTCTGCCGGGATTGCGGCACGCCGCTCAGCTTCCGCCGCATCGACGGCCCGCGGATCGAGATCATGACCGGCACCTTCGATCGCCCGGACCGGGTGGTGCCGATCCAGCAATTCGGAACCGAATCCCGGCTCGGCTGGGTGGTAGCTATCGCCAACCTGCCGAGCCAGACCACATTGCAGAACTACGGATCGGACAAGCTTAACGGCATCGTCAGCCACCAGCATCCGGACCATGATTGATCAACCTGGAGCCAAGGCATCAGCGACGATTGGAGCCAGTCATGCTAGAGTCCGCACCGAACTGAGACCTATCGCGCCGAGATCGTAACCGCAGGACTACCGAAATGGGCGCAATCCTGAACCTGTTGGCATTGTGTCTCCCCGACTTGTTGGTATGGCGTCTCGGAAAAAAGTGGGCGGAGAGCCGATCGATTGATTGTCGAAATGATCCCGTCCACAAGAAGAGCGGTTTTGACGATCCCGTCTACAAACGGAATGTTCAAAGGTTGATCGAACGCAATCGCAAGCTTGAGGAAGCCATGGAATGACTCGCATTCCCAATTTCGCTGATGTGGCGTTCGAGGCTGTCGCTACGGGCGCGCCAGCAGGCAATGCCGAACCATGGCTCACGCCCGAAGGCATCCCCGTCAAGTCAGGCTATCGCGAAGCCGATCTGGAAGGCCTCGATTTCCTCGAGACGTGGCCCGGCATCGCGCCCTATCTGCGCGGCCCCTACCCCACGATGTACGTCAACCAGCCCTGGACCGTCAGGCAATATGCCGGGTTCTCCACGGCGGAAGACTCCAACGCCTTCTACCGCCGCAATCTTGCCGCCGGGCAAAAAGGCCTCTCGGTCGCATTCGATCTGGCGACCCACCGCGGTTACGATTCGGATCATCCGCGCGTCACCGGCGACGTCGGCATGGCCGGCGTCGCGATCGATTCGATCTACGACATGCGCACGCTGTTCTCGGGCATTCCGCTCGACCAGATGAGTGTGTCCATGACCATGAACGGCGCGGTGCTGCCGATCCTGGCGCTGTTCGTGGCCGCCGCCGAGGAACAGGGCGTACCGCCGGAGAAACTTTCGGGAACGATTCAGAACGACATTCTGAAAGAGTTCATGGTGCGCAACACCTACATCTATCCGCCGGCCCCCTCGATGCGGATCATCTCCGATATTTTTGCGTACACGTCGCAAAAAATGCCGAAGTACAATTCGATTTCCATATCCGGCTATCACATGCAGGAGGCCGGTGCGACGCAGGATCTCGAGCTGGCCTATACGCTGGCCGATGGCGTCGAATATCTGCGCGCCGGACTTGCCGCCGGGCTCGACGTCGACCGCTTCGCGCCACGGCTGTCGTTCTTCTGGGCGATCGGCATGAACTTCTTCATGGAAGTCGCGAAGATGCGCGCGGCACGGCTGTTGTGGGCCAAGCTGCTGACGCCCTTCAATCCGAAAGACCCGCGCTCGCTGAGCCTGCGCACGCATTGCCAGACCTCCGGCTGGTCGCTGACCGCGCAGGACGTCTACAACAACGTGATGCGCACCACCATCGAAGCGATGGCGGCGACGCAAGGCCATACCCAATCGCTGCACACCAATGCGCTCGACGAGGCGCTGGCGCTGCCGACCGACTTCTCGGCGCGGATCGCGCGCAACACGCAATTATTCCTGCAACAGGAAAGCGGCACCAACCGCATCATCGATCCCTGGGGCGGCTCGTATTATGTCGAGCGGCTGACGCATGACCTCGCCGCCAAGGCCTGGGGCCACATCCAGGAGATTGAAGCGCTCGGCGGCATGGCCAAGGCGATCGAAGCCGGCGTACCTAAGCTGCGGATCGAGGAAGCCTCCGCCAAGACCCAGGCCAGGATCGACGCCGGCAAGCAGGCGGTGATCGGCGTCAACAAGTTCAGGCCCACCAACGAAGCGCCGATCGACGTGCTGAAGGTCGAGAATTCCACCGTGCGGCGGCTACAGATCGACAAGCTGTCGCGGCTCCGGAAAGAGCGCAACCAGAAGGACGTCGACGCCGCGCTGGCGGCGCTGACCCGCAGCGCGGGCGAAGGCAACGGCAACCTGTTGGCGCTCGCAATCGACGCCGCGCGCGCCAAGGCCACCGTCGGCGAGATTTCCGACGCGATGGAAAAGGTGTTTGGGCGGCATCGCGCCGAAATCAAGTCCATCACCGGCGTCTACAAGCGGGAGGCGTCCGCCATGTCCAACCGGGTCGAAAAGGTTCAGGCGCTGATCGATGCGTTCGAGGACGCCGAGGGGCGCCGCCCGCGCATCCTCGTCGCCAAGATCGGCCAGGATGGCCACGACCGCGGCCAGAAGGTGATCGCCTCGGCCTTTGCCGATGTCGGCTTCGACGTCGATATCGGACCATTGTTCGCCACCGCCGACGAAGCGGCGCGGCAGGCGGTCGAGAATGACGTGCATATTCTTGGGCTGTCTTCGCTGGCCGCGGCGCATCTTACCGCGGTGCCGGAACTAAAGGCCGCGCTGAAGAAGCAGGGCCGCGACGACATCATGATCATCATCGGCGGCGTGGTGCCGCCGCAGGATTACGACGCGCTGTACAAAGCGGGTGCCGAGGCGATCTACCCGCCGGGCACGGTGATATCGGACGCGGCCGAAGAACTGATCCACAAGCTCAACGCGAGGCTCGGGCACAGCGAGGCGGCGGAGTAGGATTTTCCTTACCGGCCAATTCGTACAGCGCGACACCACTGCCGGGGATCGGGCGATAATGGCGTTGCTATATTCCAATTAAAAAAATCTCCGTCGGCTACCAGTTGGTTCCCGGCACGAACGCACTGCTGCGCCGGAAACAACGACATTCCATTCCGTTGACCGCGATCCACGCCGCGCGTTGAGTTAGTCGGGTGGACCGAGCTCAGAACAACTCAATATGGGAGCGGATATCATGTCGACAAAAGGAACTTACGACGCGGTGGTTTCTGCGAACAAGGTTTACGCCCGCGATTTCGGTGACAAAGCGAAGCTGGCGTTGCCGCCCGCGCGGCATTTCGCGATCCTGACCTGCATGGATGCGCGGCTCGACCCCGCCAAATATGCCGGCCTCGCCGAAGGCGACGCCCACGTCATCCGAAATGCAGGCGGCCGGGCCTCGGACGACGCGATTCGTTCGCTGGTGATTTCGCACAAGCTGCTCGGTACCGTGGAATGGTTCGTGATCCATCATACCGATTGCGGCATGCAGTTGTTCACTGGTGAGATCATCGCCGGCCTGCTGGAGGACAATCTGGAAACCGCCTCGTTCGACGGCAAAGTATGGTCCAACCCGAAGCATGGCGGCGGCTCCAAGGCCGGGCACGATGTGCACTGGCACACTTTCACCGACAACGCCAAGAGCGTCACCGAGGACGTCGAGCGCATTCGTAATCATCCGCTGGTGCCGAAACACATTCCGATTTACGGCTTCATCTACGACGTCAAGAGCGGCCGGCTTGACGAAGTAAAAGAAGCCACTGCGGCGGGAAAAGCCGCCGGCTAAGCCAGCCTCTCGCCCCCGCGGCGCTATCGCTGTAAACCGGCGGGATGGAGTGACCCGCCGTCGCCGGGGAAGTCGATGTTTTGCGGCTGGCGGCGGAGCAATTCCACGCGACCGTACATTCGAAGGATTTCCCTTGCGCCCCGCAGCCACCATTACGTTCGTCCATCGGATAGGCTTCATTGCCGCCGCCGCCTGCCTCGCGCTGGCCGCAGCGTTCGCCGCCGATCCAAAACCCGACGCATCCATCAAGAACAGAAACGTCGAAGCCAGCATCGTCCTCGACGACAAGATCAAGGCCAACGCCGCGCTCGCGGCCGATTGCCTCGCCGAAGGCAGGAAGTGGATCGATAAAGCGGCTGCTGACGCTGACGCCTCGCGCAAGCAGGACCCGGTGCTGTTTCGCAACGGCGGCTGGAATTTTGAGCGCACATACACCGTCAGTTCAGTGGTCGACGGACGCTACATCAGTAGCGTCAGATCCGACTACATGGACACCGGCGGTGCGCACCCCAATTCGGATGTAGACACGATCCTGTGGGACGACTCTGCGAAGAAGCGGATCAGCATTCGTCCGTTCTTCACCGAGACCGCCGATAGCGGACCAACGATGAAGGCAATGTTGAAGGGGGTGATCGCATCGCTGAACATCGAAAAGAAGAAACGCGATGCAACGGATACCGCGACCGCTGAATGGTACAAGGGCCTGGAGCCGAAACTGCTCAAGATCGGGGCGGTGACGCTGGCACCCTCAACCGAACCGACAAGAGTTCCGGCCTGACATTTCATTATCCGCCTTATGCCGTCGGTCCCTATGCCGAGGGTCAGTATGTCGCGTTCGTGCCGTGGGAAAGCCTGAAGCCGTATTTGGCGCCGGGTGGCTCGAAGGTTTTCGGGGGCGCGCGGCCCAAGAGCGACGATGACGACGGCACACGATAACCCGCTGCGCCTTACCCTTTCCGCTCGCACGGCGCAGGCGAGCTGACGAATACTCGAACCCGATGGCATAAGCGAAAATCTGTGCGGGTCCGTCGAATTGCGGGCGACGATCGTTATTGTGCCTTGTGGCAGGCACGTAACGGACCCGACAGGCGGCGTTGACGATGTCCGCTCATTGTCTGGTACCCGACCGAGAGTCCAGGAATTTTGCGGTATGCTTATGGAACCGCACGTGACAACTGGCGTTTTTGGCGTGGAGGTTGAAATGCAACTCTTCACCCTCAGGATTACCGACTGACCACCTTCGAGTCCGTCCCTCATGAGCAGTGGGCTGAGAAGGAAGATCTGTTCGCAATTGGTAACCGCTTCGCGCATACTCGCCGCAGATCCTGATTTTCGTCACCGAGGTATGTGCGTGGCAATTTACGACGAAGCTGGAACAGCGGTGTCGGTGATGCCACTAGACACCTTGCTATAGAGTCCCCCTATACCTTGCCCCGCCTCGACTGGGCTTCTCTTGACGGGGCTTCTTATTGAGAGTTCGGAGACAAAAACGCATCACGCTGGAGCTATGGCAATGGCGATTTCCAAGTGGGTGCTTTTATTTCTCGTGGTGTCGATTACAGTAGGTCTACCGAGCGTCGCGAACCGATCCAGCGTATTTGCTGACGTTGCGGGGGCACTGTTCGACGCACTCCTTGTTATTTTCGTGGTCCTGCTTGTCTTGGGCTTTACTGTCTATCGACCGGAGTGACCCTCCGGCAACGTTATTGGCATGTATGCGTTCCGCCTGCGGCGAATTTAGACGAGCACGTCGCGCGCCGTGCTGGCATCGATTGAGCAGTTTGACTTCAACCACAGCGGAGGCATGAGCATGACGAAAATTGCATCCTGGCTGATGGTGATCACTGCGGTAATGCCGGCCGTCTTGGGCGGCAAGGGTAGCCGCACCAACATGGCGGCGACTGCGATCGTGTAAGACCGGCGACCGCAAATCGCCGTTGGCAACATCAAGCCTGCGGGAGTCGATCATGAATAACGGCGGAAATAACTGCCAATGCATCTCGCGCCGAGCGATTCTCACCGGTACGGCGTTTGCGCTCGGCGGCGCAGTAGCCGCTGCTACGGTCTCCCGAGCGGCGGCGCAGCAGAAGATCAGTCAGACGGACGCCAAATATCAAAGTACGCCAAACGGCGACCAGCGCTGCGGCGGCTGCTACAACTTCCAACCGCCGAATGCGTGCAAATTCGTCCAGGGCGACGTCAGCCCGAGCGGCTGGTGCCAGCTGTTTGCCCCGAAGACATAGGTTCTGACCACGCGTAACGACTAACGGCTGCCAAGCCCGGTGATCTCCCGGTTGTGGCAGGCGAGCAAGTTTACCTGGGTGGTCAGCCTCAAGACCGCCAAAGAGCTCGATATAGTATGGCCGTACCCCGGCATGGCTATCGCTCGCCGGCAAGGTGATTGAATGGAAGGACCGACAACTTCCGTTATTATGTTGTGGACGGCTCCATGTATCGCAATTTCCGCCGTTCGACCGCAGTACTCGATCTGGATTTCAACGCAGCATTGCTATAGTCGTCAGCCGACCATAGAGCTGCGGTTAGTACGTGGTCTGACTGATGGATAAATGATCCGATGCTTGCCTGTTTTGGCGCGATCCCGCGTCTCTCGAAATACCTTTTCATCACTCTTCTGGTTTTTTACGCATCGTCAGCAGCCTCTGCCGCGACGAATCCCACCGCGCATCGGAAAATTTATCTGCTGCGCGGGCTGACCAACGTTTTGTCACCAGGGATTGATCAACTCGCCGACGAGCTGCGCGGGAGGAACATGGATGTAACGGTAGCCAACCATGTATTTTCGGAATCCCTCGCCAACGAGGCGATTCAGGAATGCAAGAGCGGGCGTGTGAGCTCCATCGTCCTGGTCGGCCATTCACTTGGGGCCGCTGCGGCAGTGAGCATGGCCGAGCAATTACGACAGGCCGGGCTCCGCGTCGCCCTGATTGTCACGCTTGACCCTGTCATGAAAACCGTCGTTCCGAATAACGCCCATCTTTTGAAGAATTTTTATCTTTCAAGTGGTGTCGGAACAAAGGTGGAGCGTGGTGAGCAATTTCACGGCGTGCTCCGGAACGTGGACATGGGTCGCGACACGCAACTCGGCCATGTTTCCTTGACGACAGCGCAGCCGATTCAA
>Ga0210400_10003513_pt1 | contig 13890 bp, 17 predicted proteins | sample IncBWH26MmetaG_FD_155456 | JGI IMG/M metagenome (GOLD analysis project Ga0210400, IMG submission 155456) | Forest soil microbial communities from Barre Woods Harvard Forest LTER site, Petersham, Massachusetts, United States - Inc-BW-H-26-M | ecosystem: Environmental > Terrestrial > Soil >...
ATCTGCGTACAGAGTCGCCTGAGCCTCCTGCTGTGATACCTTGAAGAAGCGCGGAATCTAGCGGCCAAACAGAGAGGCTCACACGATGGATCAACAGCAGCCGGTGCAGGGGCAGGTGCAGATCAAAGCGGATGAAAAGGAACTTCAGGGCGAGTACAGCAATCTTGTGATGATTCACCACAATCTCGAGGAGTTTACGCTGAATTTTATCTATATTTTCCCGAACGGCGCGCAGGGCAAGCTGCTCAAGAGCATGATCGTCAGCCCGGGCCACGCCAAGCGTATCTTCCGCGCCCTCGGTGAGAACATCGCCCGCTACGAAGCGCAATTCGGCACCATCAAGGAAATGCCCGAAGGCGGCCCCACCCCCAACGTGGGCTTTGTACAATAAGCAAAAGCCCGAGCGCCAGCACAGCAACTTGTATGCGAAGAAGAGCCGGCCGTGTTAAAATTTGCGTTTATTCCCCGTGGGCCTGTAGCTCAGGTGCTGTTTGTTGATTCCGCGTGGCTTAGGTCCATTTTCAGGCCCTTCAAAACCCCTCTCTTGTACACAAGTTGTACTTAATGCCACACCCCCGGATACCGGGGCACCAGTCTGCCCTCTCTTTGACATCGAACCGCTTTCTGATAGTCTCTTGCCCACAAGGTAAACCCTTGGTTTCGCTCCATTAGCTATGTGTCGCCGATGCCCTCAGGAGGAAAAATGCCTGATGCCAAAATTGAGTTCAAAGTTGGTGGGGTTTCCTTTTCAGGGGAAGGCACTGAGAAGTGGTTGTCGGAGGAATTGGAAAAGCTAATTGAAAAGATTCCTCAACTTTCAAAAGTTCCCGTTCAAAAGCAAGAAGATACCGCTGGAACTAGCACCGGGGCAGGCACAGGAGCGGGAGCAGCAGCAAGTCAAAACACAACAGGAACGCTGGCTGCATTTTTGAAGGCGAAAAGCGCCACAACCAATCAGGTAAGAAAGTTCCTAGCCACGTCAATTTGGCTTCATGAAAAAGGCACTGACCTACTGAGCACATCAGATGTCGTTACCGCGCTCAGTGATGCAAAGCAGAAGGACTTGACTAATCCTGCAAACTGTCTGAACCAAAATGTCTCTAAAGGATTTTGTTCAAAGAGAGAAAACAATCAATTTTACGTGACAGACGAGGGGCGTGCCGACATTGGATAGCCCATGACCAGTGCCCTAACCGCTCTGACCGCTATCCCTTTGGGTCTTCGCAAGCCGCTGCTGGACGAATATCAGACAATCGTTCAGAATTTCCTTGAACATCGTTGGCTTCCGTCTGAACTGAGCGGCGGCAGGTTTAGTGAAATCGTCTACACGATTCTGCTTGGATACGGAAGCCCGCCATACGCATCGGCTCCATCCAAACCAAGTAATTTCGTCAGCGCGTGTCGGGCGCTAGAAGGCAACACCCACGTTCCACGGAGCTTCCAGATTCTCATTCCCCGGATGCTTCCCGTTTTGTACGAAATTCGGAATAACAGAAATGTAGGGCATATTGGCGGTGACGTTGACCCTAACCACATGGACGCGGTTGCCGTTCTTTCAATGTGCAACTGGATTATGGCCGAACTAGTGCGCGTGTTCCACGGACTATCAATCCCTGAAGCACAGAAAGTAGTTGATACGTTGGCTGAAGTGAGGATGCCGGTCATTTGGACAGGTGGCTCTGTAAAGCGCGTGCTCAGACCAAAGCTAAAGTTGAATGAGCAATTGCTGTTGCTAACTGCGACATCGGCACCAGATGTAGCCGCAACAGAACTGAAGGAATGGACTGAGTACGAGGACCAGAAATACTTCATGAGAACGCTGCGAGACCTTCACAGGAAGCGTCTTGTAGAGTTCACCGAAAGCACGGGCAGAGTCCAGATTCTGCCGCCCGGAACCGAGTTTGTCATGAACTTGATTCGGAAAAAGAACCTTCACGATATTACTTGATGATGCTGACGGACCAACTGCTGAAGCGAAGTGAAGACGCCGCGCAGCGTGCGATACGACATTATCTAGCCAAGGAGTATGACCAATTTTTGATTCACGCTGGCCATTCCTTTGAACTTGTGGGCAAAGCTAGACTTGCTGCCATCCACCCCAGTCTTATTGTTGACCGAGATTTTGACTCTTTTTTGCATGTTTGCGCCGCTGGCAAGCACGCAAAGAGACCCCCTTGGAATCTCAAGACAATTACCGCGACCGAAGTGTTGAGCCGGTGCATTCAGCTTCACCCAGCCTTGAACGACTTTAGTGCCCGTCTGAAACTTCTTGCTGACTATCGCAATAGCGCAATACACCTTGGTGAAATCGTTCAGGAAGAACAAAAGGAAATCTTCCACGCATTCATAGCGTCTGCGTCTCTAATCACCGGCGAAATGGGAGTAAAACCCAAAGAGGTTTTCGGGGAGTTCGCCGAACTAGTGGCAACGCATTTAGATAATTCTTTGGCGGAAGTAAACCGAGAGGTTGCCGAAAGGTTGGCCCGTTCCAAGACGCTCTTTGAGCGTCGATACTCTGCGCTCGATAACACACAAATGCAAGTTGTTGCGAAGTCTGTGGAAGCCAGCTACCCGGTTGACAAATACGAGCGCAGGCTGATTGATTGCCCTGCTTGTGGGATGCAAGGGCTAATCATCGGTTCTTACGATGTGGACTGGCAAGTGGACATTGACCGCGATGGAAGTATTTCGGGCGGTTATCCAGTAGTGACAATGACCGCATCAGCCTTTGCTTGCGGCTTTTGCGACTTAACCTTAGACGATGCAGCCGAATTGAAAGCTTCTGGCCTTCCAACCACGGTGGACATAGAAGACGCTGACCCGAAGGATTTCTACCCGGAACGAGATTACTAAGTCTAGATTCTCATGGACTACTTTGTTGTAGACAATCCCCGTGGCACCACAGCAAAGGGAAACCACTTGACACACAAACACAAATTGTGTGTTACCTATTAACTAACAGTTGTTAGTTGACACACATTCTGCACCCGCGTAGTGTCTCTCTCTTGTAAGACGATTCCAACAAGGAGAACCAACCAATGAAGACCATGAATCTCTACCGAGTCGAGTACACGACCATCAGCAGTGCGGAACGTTCGTTGAACGTCGCTGCCCCAACCAAAGCGGCAGCCAAAAGCCAGACGAAAGACTATTCCAAGACCATTACGAAGGTCACCGGAGTTGAGCGCATCGGCAATGTCAATGTGCCGGTGGCGCTGCCGTCTGGTCTGTAATGGCAGACAAACCCAAACTGCTTAGGTTACTACGTTAATACTCTTAACCTAACGGTTGACACCGATGCCCGGCCTGCTGTATAATAGTAGTGCGAGCTGGGACAAGGCCATTGTAGGGATGAAACCCAATGCTGTGCTGCCTTGTTCCAGCTACTCTCTGACCGGCACTCTAAAGTGCCCGCTGGCCGCGTGATTGCCGGTAGCTGAACCCACACAGCCGTCCCTCAGGATAGACGCAAACCCTGACAACTGAATCTTTGCATCGCGTTCGCGCCATTGGTGCGGACGTGTGTGCGAAGAAGGAGAACCCGGTGAGCAACAAATACATTCAACGCGAACTATGGCGAAAAATAAACGCCAACCGTGAACGTGCCCGCGAAGCGGTCCAAAGAGACGAACGCGAAGCTGAAATCATTCGGCTGTTGAATCAACGGCCAGTCAACACTCAGACCGGCACCGTGCAGTGTGTGCGGTAGGGGATGGTCTGTTGACCGCATCCCATGCACCGTTATGCACTGGGTGCGGCGTATTGACCGCACCCCGCATTCTGCGGCTGTGCTCTGCACAGACCTTGCTGCTACCCGGCGAGTGTTTTTTGAATGCGAAAAAAGCGAGAGCAGCCAAGCTTCGTTTCTATATTCAGTTTATTGTTCAGCTTCTTTCAGTCTATGGGCGGTCTGTACGCCGCGTGGGTGCGGCCTATAGACCACAGGTGGATGGTCAATACGCCGCATGTGGGTGCGGTCAACAAACCAGCGGCCTCTTGACCACATGTGGTCTATACGCCGCACCCCAACCGAACGAAAAAGGATGGAATACAGGTGTCGAGTGAACGTGAATCAATAGTTGCGCTGGTCTGGCAGCACTGCCCCAGCAAATACACCGGAAGCACTCTGGTCGTGCTGTTGAAGCTGGCTGGCCTCAGTTCAAAGGAAGGCAGCGCGTGGCCCAGCGTCGAGTGGCTTGCCAAAGCGTGTGGCGTAGAAAGACGCTGGACTCAGAGACTGCTCACCAAACTGAAGAGTGACGGCTTACTGAGCGTTAAGGCACGGAAGGGTCACAGTAACAAATTCTTCCTGAACGTCGAGGAAATCAAAAAACTGCCGTTGGCGGTTCCAATCCATCAGCAAGACCAGAAGGCAGCAGAAGAACCGGCACAGCCCGGCCCGGCGCAAGAGCTTTCCAAGCTATTACAGCTTAGCTTCGCGGAGAAGTTGCCACAGGCGCAGATTCCCGCTGATTGGCAAACGGCGTGGCCGAATGAGTTTCAGAAACTTCTGGACGCGGGTCAGACAGTGGACGGTATCAGAAAAATTGCCCGGTTCGCGTTGGGAGTGCAAGGTCATCGTGAACAACTTGCTAAAGACGGCCCCGCGTTTCTGGTTCGGAGCTTTACGACTCTGAGCGAGCAGGAACAAACATTCGGAAAGGCCGCGTAGCGCACCCAGTACGTCAACGGAAACCGGCCTGCCAGCGACGAACGGTAGTCAGGTGAAGGGTGACTACGTGCGAAGCGGAAATCGGCTGCTATTGCGAAGTTGAAGAAATAATTTTGAGATGCCTGAAAAAAGACCTGAACCGCGAGACTTGTAGTATGAGGAAAGAAAACGTGATTGCCGAAGCTGAAAACCTGTCTCACGAAGAGACGATATTTCTGAATGACCCACTGAGCTACTTCGGTGCTGACCCGGTGACGTTCCCTGTGTCGGACGGTTCCACGGTGACCGTATCAGCGCATGCAGAGTATGCACTACGCGAGACGTTCGGCATTGACCGTGTGAAGGCCGTGACCGCGAACGGCAAGAAATATCTGTACACGCCTTTTGAGATTCCAGACCTAAACGTGATTGCTGTTTATTTCGGCAAAGCAAGCGCACCGCGCCGTTGGCTGCTCGCTGACTTCGTAGCGCGTCACATCTACCACCTTCATGTTTATATGCCCGGTGACGGCGCGATTCATCACAACGGTTCCACCAGTTTTTTGCCGAGCGATTACACCCGTGAGCGGTGGCCTGAACACAACTCTGAGCCACAACCACAGGAAAAAACTCCGAAAGATTATGTGCCGAAAGTTGGCACTGACTTGATTAAGCTACAACTTGGATGGTTCGCGGAACCCGCATTGCGAACCGAGGCTGTGAAGTGGGCTGCCAAGCTCACTAACCCCATCGTGGGTGAAGAGATTGTGCAGCAGGTTTACCTGAAACTGTTCCGGCAAATTTTGGGTGGACAGTGCGAAGCGACTGACGCCAAAGGCGTGCATGACTATGTACTCACCGCTGTGCAGTTCAAGTGCAGAACCGCCGCGAAGAACGGCAAAATAAACGGTGATGTCATTCCCGATTTGCTGACGCGCAAAGGTATTGCCGTTGGAATGCCGGAAACAGAAAACCTCTGGAACGATATGTGTCCGACTGAACGAGCGGTCTGCGCCCCAACATACCAAGATTGAAAAAAGAATTTCCCTGTGCTTCCAACAAAATAGAAGCGGGACGCGGTGCTAACAACACCGCGATAATTTTGACGTGAACAGTGCAAGTGATTCCATCCGGTTTCCGCTTAGCACCCGCGCCTTCATCGCGGTCCTCTTCACGTTGATAGCCCGGCATTGATGTTGAGATGCGTCAGTGCCGGGCAAATGATTTTGTAAAAACTTTCGCTGCTCAACAGCGAAGCCAAGGGGCATCAGACGATGCCTATTACTGGTTTCCGGGGCAGTCTTGGACTATGAACGGCGGTCACTCATCCTGACCGTTGCAGCTAAGGCTGGCAAGACTGCCACGGTTTTATTTTACAGGCTTGGGTTTGTCGTTGAAGGGAATGGCATGGAGATAATTGAGACACCCATAGTGGAACGAGCTTTGCTCAGCATTCAGAACGGAACTGCAACGTTCCATGACTGCGTGGTTGTGCGGGCTGCAATCATACTTGTGCGTCTGAATCTATTTCTTGTCGCCTGCAAACGGCTGGTGTTTGAAGCTCAGACCCGTCTCATCCTTCGTCTCCGTGGCTACTGAGTGCCAAGAGGGGTATGGCTAGTGCAGTCTTCCCATGCTCAAACGAAAGACCGGCGCTGTCCCAAAGTTTCCTTATAGCCCGTTCGAAACGAAAAATTACCAACATTTAGCGCCAATTTGTAATCACTTTTGACCGCATTCAGGCGGGTTTAACCGAGTTTGGAAACCAGAACAATGCCAGCACACAGAAAGAGCAAAGCTCTCAAGGAGCTTCACGGAACGCTTCGCAAAGCGCGTGAAGCAGCACGCACGAAGCCTTCTGACCCGCAAACAGAGTTGGAAGATGCACGCGAAGCTTTGGAATCGATGAAGCAGAACATGCGTCAGGCCACACAGCAAATCGCTGAGAACGGTTTGATGGTGCTCACGCAAATTGCAGACACACACGGAAAGTTCAAAGGAGTATTGAGACTTAACCCGGCTGTCAAAGTACAGCGCGAAGCGATGCGGGCTATCAAGTCGCTGAAGCGGCAAATCGCAGAGCTACAGGAAGAAATCAATGAGCAAGAAAAAAGCAAACAGCAGGAAGAAGAACGTTCGGAATTTGCGATGGACTTTGACCGGCCTTCGTAATCTGCAAAGGAAGATGAAGGCTGACTTACGCTCTGTAGCTGACATGGAATTGCCTTTCAGCTACGGACTTTTGCGCAAATACAAACTCATCCCTGAACGAACAAGCGCGATTATCGTGATGCGCGTAATGGTGCGCGTTGCAAAGCATCCCGGTGTGGCGAAGCTGCGTGGCTACCTGCCGCTGAATACGATTTTGCGCCTGATGAGTCCAAGGAAGCTTGCCGAACTGCGCAAGCGATGCGCGGCGAAATGAAACAAGGCAAGACCAAGAAAATCAGCGGCATTGATTTGTCTTCTTCCAGCTTTGCGTATGTTGGTAATCAAGATGACAAAGATTCATGGCAAGTACCTCTGTTCGTGCCCGGCGATACCAGCAAGACCGCGAACCTAATTAAGAACGCTATCCATCGGTTCTGCGAAATGAAACGCGTCCCTAAAGAAGTGCGTGGGCAGGTATGGCAACGCGTCGTTGGTGCGGCCCTTGCGCATGGCATCGAATGCGATGCGAAGTTTGAAGCCAAGCCTGAAAGCAGGGACGAAGTTCAGGCAGAAGTCAAAGTGGTGGAACTGAACGAAGTTGGCCCGGTGCCAACCGATGAAGGGCTTTCAGAAGTGCTTGCATTAGCTGACCGGCGAGCGGATGAGATGCTGAGGATGCTTGGCCTTGAGTGAAAAGAAAACAGTTGTGTGCATCGGTTGTGATAAGCGCGTGACCGATGGCCGATACATAGAGTGCAACGTCTGCCGCTGCGCAGTTTGCTATGAGTGTGACCCTGAGTGTCCGAACTGTATCGACAAAGAGAAATTGTTGGCGAGACATTGTACCGCCGCAATCAACTAAAGAGAGAGAGCGAGAAATGAGTGCATTGCAAAAACGGAAAGAAGAAATCGTCTCTGAATTGAGCGTGCTGAGTAAGCAGATGAGCACGCTTCGTGAGCGCATTTCTAAATTGGAGTTTGAGTACCGGCAAGTGCTTGATGCGATTTACGCACCAACGCACAAGCGGAGCGCGACCGGAAGGGAATACCGGGGATGAGCACGGCAACAAAAAAGGAATTTCGATTCCTGGCCCAAGAGCTTAGGGCAGCAGGAACGGACGCGAAGCCCCGCATTCAAGGGTACGCGGCACGCTACGGAATCAAGACTCAGCTACAGCCCGGCTTGCGAGAAGTCATCATGCCCGGCGCATTCCGCAAGACGGTTGCGAACAAGGATGCTTGTTACGCCTGCTTCAACCATGACCCTGAGAAAATCTTGGGCCGTGTGAGTGCGGGCAATTTGCGTCTGCGCGACGATGACACTGGTTTGTATTTTGACTGTGACATAGACCTTGGGGTTAGCTACGCATCTGACCTGTACCGCAACATCCAGAACCAGACAATTAGTGAATGCAGTTTTGGGTTCTATGCGTTGAAAGAAGACTTCGTTGAGGATGATGAAGACCAAGGAGAAATTCTGCGCGAGTTGCGCGAATGTTCCGTCTTCGATGTCAGCCCGGTGATTGAACCACAATACCAAGGCACTTCTGTGAGCGCACGTTCGCGTGCGATGTTCCCAGACGGCCTACCAGAAACCGTTGAGCTTCGTTCGAAGCGTCCATCATCCATAGAAGTTGACGAACGAGAAATAGCCGCAATGCGAGCACGCGTTGCTATAGCGCAGCGCAGCTAGTCCCACAAAAATTCCCCAAAAAGGAAAACCTTGACCCGCTGGGTTGCAGCAACGCGGGAATCCATATCTGAAAGTGTGTGTGAGCGAAGTGAAGAAATCAGAAATACTTGAACGGGCGCAAGCTCTGCTTGCTGAAAAGCCGTTCTCAAAACAGAACGAAGCGGAGTTCAAGAGCTTGATGCTTTTGCACGATGCGATGGAAGAAACAGAAAACGAAGCGGCGAATGAAGATGCGCTGAACCGCATTAACGCGGCCCGTCGAGATATGGGAATTACTGCTGCCGATTCGCGCAGCAACAGTCACAAGGAACAGCGTGACGCTCTGTATGCCTACATCAAGGACGGTGAGTTTCGTTCTTATGCAGGGTTGAACACCACAATCGGCAGTTCTGGCGGGTTTCTAATTCCTGCTGACTACCAACGTGAACTGTTTCTAGGAATTGCTCAATACAGCGACCTGCTGAATGAAGACAACGTTCGGCTGATTCGCACCCCGACCGGCAGCCCCTTGACTGTTCCGGGTTTTGACCTGTCCACAATTTCTGCTTCTATTGTTGGTCAAGGCGTTGACAATCCCCCTTCAGGCGCACCACCGGTTATCACGCGCAATATCCTGAACGGGTTTACGTACAAAACTGTTCCTATCGTTGCGACACTTGAAATCGAACAAGACAGCTTTGAGTCTGTTTGGTCAATTCTCTCGCAAGCGTTCGCGGTTGGCATTGCACGCGGTGCAGGTGCAGACCTTGTGAACGGCAACGGAACCACAGCACCGCAGGGAATCCTGACGGCAGCGGCCAACTCTGGCGTGACAAGCACGGTCAGCGGAGTGTGGTCCGGCATTGACCTTGCAGCAGTCTACGCGTCTGTGAACCGTGCCTATCGTGTTTCCCCGAAGTGCGCGTGGCTGATGCATGACACCACGTATCAACAGATTGTCGCGTTGAAGGACGCTAACGCACGGCCACTGCTAGGTATTCGGGAAGATGCAGAGACATTGTTCGGAAAGCGAGTCTTGATTTCCCCAGACATGCCGACCGGTCCCTCTGCAAAATCCATCGTGTTCGGTGACCTGAGTCAGTACGTGGTGCGCGTTGCAGGCAATTCACTCAATGTGCGTCGAAGTTTTGAAGTTCCGGGCATGGCTGAGCAAGGCGTCGCGCAGTACACGGGTTACGCTCGCATTGACGCCAACCTGATTGCACCCAATGGCGTGAAGCCGATTGTCTTCGCAACTGCTCACGTATAAGAAAAACAAAAAGTACTGACGGCTGGGCTGCTTCGTGCGGCCCAGCCCTTTTTCATTTACAGGAGACAAGAGTGGGTCTTGAGTGGATGACAGACCGGGATGCTGTGTTGTCACCGGAGTTTTTCTCGGAAGCGGATGCGATTGAGCTTCCTGAACTTTCATGGCGTGACGTTGAATCTCTCGCGGGAGAAACCGGCGAAGAAATCACCGCTCAGCGTCCTGCCCCTGAAGAAACAGAAGAACAGCAGGAAAAGCAGACACCAGAGTGGCGGGTCAGGCAGAAGAGCTATGCGGAGCTAGATGCGCAGCTTGATTGTGTTTGCCTCGATGACATCCTTTTCGCTGTTACGCCAACGATGGCAAAAGAAGTGAGAGCGTTTCGCAGCGTGGTTACTATGTACTTCACGATTCGGAGCCGCAGCTTAGTGAGTATCGCTCGCTATTCCGGTGAACCTTCAGGGACAAAGAAGCTTTACAAACCAAACCGGCACGATTTTGTTTGTGATGTGGAAATGAGGGCGAAAAAAGCCTTAACGCCAATTCTGTTCAGGCTTTTCGACAAGATAATTCTGCAAGAACTTGGCGAGCGTTGGGCTGATGTTCCCGCGAAGGTAAGAAACAAGATTGAGTCAGCGGTCGGAACCGCGTACGACAAAGCGCACATGATGCGCTACTTCAGTTGATTGGATTGAGATGGCTAGACTTAAAAACGTTTTTCATCAGCGTGCTGCACAGAAGCTGATGCGTGCGGTGCTTGGTCAGGCAATTCTGGACGCCTTAGACCCTGCTGCTGATGCGGAAGACAAAGCAGATGCCGTGGATTTTCTCTTCACTGAGCGGTCGGACCTTTTCATCATGTCTCAGGGCATCAGCAACCTTGATAGGTTCCGCGATAAATTGCGCGAGAGATTTTCGCAGCGAGAAATTGAAGTGTGGATTGAAGACCGGAAGCCGGTGACGTTTGCCCGTCTGGTAGAAGTTCCAAGAACAGTTTTTGAGGAAGTAGGAAAGTAAATGGCGATTTCACTCGGAAGCATAGTTGTCGAACTGCTCGCAAACACCGGAAACTTCCTTTCCGGCATGGACAAAGCAGGGCATCAGGCCAAGAAAACAAGCAAAGAGATAAAAGACTCTTTCAGCGACGTTGGTAGCAAGCTCAACAACGCCTTCAGCGGTGCCCTGTCATCTATGGGTGAGCTAGGTTCTGTTGTAGGTGAACTGGGCAAAAATCTTTCCGAAGCGTTCTCTGGCATCGGAGAGAGCAGCAACGGCATTGCCACAGCCGTGACTGCACTCGGTGGCCTTGCGGCTGCTGGCATCGCGGCTGCTGGTGCTTTGTCACTAATGGCTAAGGAAGGCGCGGAAGTCACAGAACGACTAGCTCACATCTCGGAAAAAACCGGAATATCTACGCACGACCTTCAGGTGTTTGAGGCAGCGGGCAAGACCGTTGGCGTGAGTTTGGAAGAAATGGTGACGGCGTTTCGCAAGTTCGACCAAGCCATCACCGGCAACGGGAGACATGCAGGGGCAGCAACCAGCGTTCTGAAACAACTGGGAATCACTGCGCGTGATAACCGCGAGGCGCTCTTACAAGCGGCTGACTCCTTCAAGGGGATGGAAGACGGGCCGAAAAAAGCGGCTGATGCTGTCGCGCTCTTCGGCAAATCCGGCTTGAACATGATTCCGTTCCTCAACAAAGGCCGCGATGGGGTCTTGGAATTTGAAGACGCGGTTTCTACGTTCGGCCCGAAGATAACCAAAGAAGGAATCGCTAACACTGAGGCTTGGAAGGTTTCCGTCACCGAACTATCTCTGTCATGGCAAAACTTGGCTGTGACGATTTCAGACCAAGTGCTTCCAGCATTGACGAAGACCACCACCGGAATCGCTGGTTTGGTGCGCGGCGCATCGGTGATAACCGGCGCATCACTGACTGCTATTGGCGCTCTTCTTCACGGGCAAAATGTCGGCGGTGCCGTCGCTATGTACCTTGGTGAGAGAACTGACGAAGGCGGTACACAGGCAGAGTTGCAGGCGCTGCAAAGAAAAAATGAAGCCATAGCTCTGTACAAGGAGCACTACAAAGAAATTTTTGACTTGGAGAAGTCTGGTGGGCAGGCACAGCTTGCGCTCTCTCAGGCTCAAGAAAAGATAACTGCTGCCATTCAGCAAGAGGATTTCAAAACGGCTGCACACCTTGAAGCCACGCTTCCTACGTTGCAGGCTGCTGCTGACAAAGAGAAGCAGAGACTTGCTGCTGCCAAACAGCTTGCGGCTACCTACGAAGCGATTGAAAAAAGTTTCGCCAAAGGTGCGTCAAGACCGCTGCTGAAACTTCCGGCGATAGACGCATCGAAAGGCGTTGAGGCTCTATTCGGCCCACAAGCAAAAAATCCGTTGGAAGGTGCGCCTGACCTTGGTGGTCTACAGTTCCCCGATTTCACCGCTCTGAAAAAAGATACCGAAATTGGCGATAAAGCTCTAAAGGAGTTTTATGCGAATTGGGATGCAAGCTCCCAAGCAACGGAAGAGAAAGTTAAGGCTAACTACGATGAGCAGTTTGCGCACTTCGACGGCCTGCTTGCTCTGGGACAAATTGACCAAAAACAATTCAACGATGTAATCGTAAAACTTGCAAAGGAACGCGAAGCCGCTCTTGAGCAAGTTAGGCAGACCGCTGCGCAGCAACAGAAGTCTGGGCAGTCAAGCTTTGCGGACTCGTTCCGCGATATGTTTGCTCAGATAAGAGCGAGCGGGCAAGACTTCGCCAGAAGCTTGAGCATGGACATTGGTGACGCGATTCAGTCTTTGAATCACCAGCTTGCCGCATTTGTTGCTACAGGAAAAGGGCTGAGCCTGCAAAAGCTCGGCCAATCACTCAGTGAAAACATTTTTGGCTCTGTTCTCAGAAAAGCGGAAAGCGGCGCGTTGAGTTTCTTAGGGCTTGGAAATTCCACCAAACCAGACGGTTCCTCTGCACAAGCTGCGCTGTGGGTGCAGATGTCAAGCCCGCTTGGTGCGGCTGCTGGCGTAGGTGCTTTGCCTCTGGGAAATCTAGGGGGCATTGTCAGTTTGCTTGGCGGCGGTGGCGGCGGGTCTGCTTCTCTTGGCAACATAGGAAGCACTCTCGGCGGTATAGGCCGTGGCATCGGTGGCTTCTTCGGTTCCATCGCTTCGTTCTTCGGCGGGTTCCTTGCTGATGGTGGTGACGCACAGCCGGGCAGAGCCTACATCGTTGGTGAGAAGCGGCCCGAACTTTTTGTGCCACGGTCTGCCGGAACTGTTGTTCCCAGTCTTGCGACGGATGATAGTTCGGGGAAGTCAACGACCATCACGTTCCACCAAAACCTTTACGGTGTCACTGACGCAGACAGTTTCAAGAAGTCAGCGGCGCAAATTGCCTCTGGGATGACGAACGCTCTGCAACGCGGAACATCACGAAACGGAAGATAAATCAGAACGGCCCGGCTACTCTTCGGAGTGGCCGGGCTATTCCTAAAAGATACAGAAATCCATATGCAGTACTAGTAAAATTGAACCTTGACTGATTTACGAGCCTCTTTGTATAATGCCGTCAAGGAGTTACGCAGCCTTCTTTTCGGAGACTTTCAAAATCCGAACACCGATTCCGAAAAGAAGGCTGCGTAACTCCTTGACGGGAGTGACCTGAGCAATCTATTGCACTTGGTCAAGCATCTCTTTACAGTGAGTATTGAGATACGAGAAATAACCCTGCCAATAGGACCTTGACGCGAAACACGTAAGTCGCACTTTGAAGCGGAGAACAACACATGGTAACAACCTTAAGCCGACTGGTTGAGATGATGGAGAGAGGTACCATTCCGGCTTGGCTCCGCGACGAAATTACAGCCAAGAAGGAGCAGATTGCTAATGCTCTGCGTGAAGGCGGCGAGATTACATTTGACGGACCGAACGGTGAACGTGTGACTATTAGGGCAGACAAACAGGCGGTTGCGGCGTAGCGGAATTAGCTCGTGCTAGCCGTAGTTTTTTCCCTCCTTCTTACTCTGTACCTCATCATTCCTGAAGCGATTTTCAGAACAATTTTTGGCTGGTACGTCCCACCGAGAAATTTTGTCATCTCGCGAGCTGAAACGGCTTACAGGGCATTGGTCGTGGCAA
>Ga0210400_10003515_pt1 | contig 13888 bp, 13 predicted proteins | sample IncBWH26MmetaG_FD_155456 | JGI IMG/M metagenome (GOLD analysis project Ga0210400, IMG submission 155456) | Forest soil microbial communities from Barre Woods Harvard Forest LTER site, Petersham, Massachusetts, United States - Inc-BW-H-26-M | ecosystem: Environmental > Terrestrial > Soil >...
GGCCCGCTGGCGCAGCTCCAAAACTTAGTCCTCGTGGATCGAGGTCTGACTCAGGGTCTTCGGCAACTGCAAATTGTTCTTAAGGCGGCCGAGCCCGCAAAGAAAGATAGTTTACCTGCTGCCTTGCGTGGAGAGATTCGACCTACAACGGGAGACTTGCACTGGAAGGTGAGTCTCCTTCGGCAACTGCAAGCGGAGCTGAGTTCGTTGTACGCGTTTGATGAAACCCTGCTGGAAGCGATGCAAGAAGGCTTGGCCGTTTTCGCCGTCGATGGTCGAGTGATATTTCGAAACCCGCAGTGGCAAAGCTTTTGTGAAAAGCAAGGATGGGACGCGACGGCGGATCTTGATAATTTCACCGCGACCCTCTGCGAACCCGGCTGGCGCGATTTGCGCAAATCTCTCGCCGTTCCAGGCGTCTGGCTTGACTCTGAGGCGCATCTCGGCGAGGGCCTCTGGCGCTTGAGGGCCGTAAGACTCAAACGCACTTCACCCTCTGACGCATCGGACCTGATCATGATCGTAGTGGCGGATCAGACAGCCCGGCTGGAACGCGACCGTGCCCGTGCTGAAGCGCTCGGATTTGTCACTCACGAACTCCGTACTCCGCTTGTTTCAATTCAAGGCTTTGCTGAATATCTACTCCGGTATTCAAAGGAGCGAGCCAGTACGGAAGCTGCCGCGACCATTTTCCAGGAGTCGGGCCGTTTGGTGGCCATGATCAATACCTATCTCGATGTCCTTCGGCTCGAGGCGGGAGCCCGCCCTATGCGCTATGAGGCTTTTCAGGTGGGCGAAACCGTGAAACAAGTTGCGCGAGTGATTCAACCGATTGCACAAGCTTCTGAGATAAAGGTCAGGGCCGAAATTGGTAAAGACTTGCCCGCGCTTCAGGGTGATCCTCACCTCATCGAGGGAGCCCTGCTCAATCTCGTTAGCAACGCCATCAAGTACAGTCCACGGGGGAGCGAAGTGAAACTGTGCGCCGAGGTCGAGGGAGACGGAGTCGTGTTGGAAGTATGGAATCCAGGGCCCGCAATTCCACCGGAAGAGCTTTTGCGTCTCTTCGAACCGTTTTACCGAAGAAATGAACAGGTACAAACAGCGCGAGGATGGGGCCTTGGATTGGCTTTCGTCAAACGGATTGCCGAACAGCATGGAGGAAAAGCCGAGGCACGGAGCGAGTCTGGCTTGGGGACGTCTTTTCGTATCCATTTGCCAGTGACTCGACTCGTTCTTAGTGAGGCACATCAATGAAATACACAGCCATTCGTTCCACTTATTTTTGTTCCCTTTTTTTCTGGATGGTTATCGGGTTGGCGTCCGCCCAGGAACAGCAGCCCATCTCCACACCCGCAACCGCTGCGATCGCTGGAGCTACGATTTCCGAGTGGAAGGGCAATATTCATCTGAGCCTGCCTGGCCAGTTGTCTTCTAATCCCTTGCGTGGAGAACAGCTTCCTCCAGGCACAATTCTTGACACGGGGAGCGGCAGATTGCTTCTTCGCTTGAGCGACGGCAGTGAGGTGATCGTCCGGGCGCACACGAGACTGCAGGTGCAACAACCTTCTTTGGCCGATCCAAGTTACTTCCAATTGCTACTGGGGCGAATCCGCGCGCTCATCAACAAGCGGACAGGTGGCGCCGTGCCGTTCGAACTCGGAACGCCCAGTGCCGTTATTGCAGTTCGCGGGACCCAGTTCGATGTGGAAGTGAATTCACGTAACGTCACGGAAGTGGACGTGGTGGACGGCCTTGTCGAAGTCTACGGGCGGAACGCCATTGGAGCATCAATTCTCCTGGAGCCCGGATTTTCTACGCGCGTCGGAATGAACTCTGGCCCAGAACAACCGGAACCTACCGACGAAATGCGCCCGGAAGTGGAGAGACCTGAACCCGGAGAAAACGAAATAAGTGGAAAGTCAGAGTTAGAAGTGGACTTCGAACGGGCAGAAGGAGATCGAGAAGTCGCGACAGGAGAGTCTGTAGACACTACGGAAACGATAGACGTGCAACAGATCTCTGAGCAGACCTCGGCAGTAGGACAGCCCGACACCAATCTAGGTTCGGAAGCGCAATGAATTCTGCTGGTTCGAGTGCCCCTTCTTTTCTGCCAGGTCCCTAGTCCCCTGACAAACCCGGCTTCGCCTTCAGCGTCCGCCTCAGACTTCGATGCCGTGTCGTACACCTACAATGGATTTCCGGCCCGACTAGCGAGTTGAACCCGCCCAAATGTGTGTTAAATCCCCTCACATCAACCGGCTTTTGTAATATCTAACCATTTACAATAAAAGGCTTATTAAATTTCGAATTGGTGCCCTCATTGCATAAACCTCTTATTATTCCTGGTCCAGTTAACTCCAGAGCTGCACCGGTCCCAGGTTGTAAGCCGGCACACTCTGCTGCAAGTGGCCCTCGTTGGCGCGGCGATCATGCTCACTACTCCGCGGCACCGCGCTTGTTCTCAAGGCGCAGCAGCAACGCGGAACGACAGTAAATTGGAGATCCGAGTTAAAACCGTCCTCTATGAAACGTCACTTGATGTTTTGAGGATGGAGGATGCGCCAATTTTTTGGTGGAAGAATTGGCGATCTTCCGGCTTGCGGCATACATTTTGTTAAGCTCGGCTTCGATAGCTTGGCTAATGCTTCTGCTGTGACGTTGACCGTTGGCCACGCGACTGATGTAGGAAGGGTCAAGTCTCAGCTTTTTCGCAACGCGGGCGAAAAGCCCTCGTTGTGCCATATAGGTGCGAAGTAGTGCGACTGTACGTGTCATAGAAAGTGTCTCCTTATCTGGGATTCGGTGTCTGCTCAATACAACACATATTTCACTTAGGGTGACCGAAGTTACGAGAAAGCAAATGGTGCGGCTCGCCCCCCTGAATTCGATTCAATGCACATTTGGTTCCAAGACTGTCTAAATCTCCAAACCTTCTTGATGTCCAACTGAATCAACGGTTCGGTTGCACAACCGGAACGCTTTCCCCTGGTAGAACCGGGCGGTTCGTGTCGATATTTTGACGCGTCTCGACGCCGCTCCCGGCGATTTGCGGCGTAATTGCAAAGGTCCGATTCCGAAAAACGTCGCCAGACTCCTGTCGAACTGTCGACTTCTTTTGAGAAACAAATGTGGCGACGTTGAAGCGCACAGCTATTACCAATCCTGGTAATCAACTGGGAATCGTAAAGTTAAAGGGGCTGTCTTGAGGGAATTTCAAGTTGGAATGAAAAGTGCTCGTTTCTGTGTGGTGGACTAAAACCGACAGAGTTGTTGCTCAGTGCCGAGAATGGTTGGCGACTTTTCGAGTTAGTGGCAGCCGACAAAGTTTATGTTCCAGCCCAACCAGAGTAAACAGAGGACGCCCGTTATGGGCCCCTGATTAATTAAGGAGAAGTTATGGGCGGAACCAGACGACGAGTGTCACCGTGTTTGTTACCGCCATGGATGACAAAGACACTGCCGTCAGGGAAGATAAGAATGCAGATACTGAATCTAACTAACGTCAAACCTCGAGTGACTCCATCGGAACTCAAGGAGAAAATCGAACGCGCACTGGTGCGCAGCGTTGAGACCGATGCCCGGAGGATTAACGTCGAGGTCGAAGGGAGTAAGGTCATTCTGACAGGAACAGTGCGCTCCTGGGCCGAAAAAGAAGAGGCGGAGCGGGCGGCTTGGTCTGCGCCCGGCGTCACCTCTACGGAGAATAAGATGACGATCTCAATCTAGTTTCGGGACCACCACCGTTTGACGGCCTTCACCGCGCTACTTCCATCGCGTCGCTCGCGGAAGTGCCAATTGCTAAATTCGTCTCAAAAGGCCTCAGTCCAATGACTGGGCCCTTCCATTTCGCTAAAACTGGATCAAGCGTTCTGGATTGGCATTTACTTCCTTTTGCGGTAAAGCCGAGTGAGCACATGCGAGACGATATCTTGTACCCGGATGGGCCGACGAAGGACTTCTGCGGAGGGCAGAGCCGGCGCGGGCGTGACCAGGGAATCCACAACTAGAATCACAATGTTTCGGGGTAGGTTCTCAAGAGTCTGCCGGGCAATCGGCTTCTCGAGCTCGGTTCCGTCCAGCACTACGAGCGACGGAGCGACACCACGGACGAGGGCCTCCGTCAGATCATTCGTATCTTCCATTCCGAGCGCTTCGACACCAGCTTCGCGCAGTTCGGCACGCACCATCGTTCGCAGGGTCCAATCGGGCGAGATCACGAAGACGACCGGGGCTTTCATCTCTTGCCCTCATCCCTAGGGTGAAGGGTAGGCAAGTGAGTGTCCTTTCGCTTTCGTGGAAGCATACAGGCCACCGCCCATACGTTGTGGGCTCGGTTTCCGAAAGATGTCGGAAGTGTGTCTGCTAATTGACATTCCCGGGGGCGTTATGAGCTCCGCAAACCTTCTTTCGTAAAGCTAATCAACTTAGTTTTGGGAACATAAGGGAGCGTGTGCAATAGGTGTCTTCCTGGACTTAGTCGTGCTGTGATGAAAGGGGGCGAATCCCCGCTGTGCTCGCGTCACCACAGGCTACAGACTTGGAGGAGATTTAAATGTTCGGGCGGAGAGTCACTCTTTTCAAAATGTTGGGCTTCGCGGTTCGAGTGGATGCCAGTTGGCTCCTGATTGCCTTTTTGATCGTTTGGTCACTCGCAGTCGGCGTCTTTCCGGAAGAGGTGCCCGGTTTGCCGACCGGAACATATTGGTGGATGGGCATAGCGGGAGCGCTCGGACTCTTTGCCTCGATTGTCGTTCACGAATTCTCCCATTCAATCGTCGCCAGGCGCTATGGCGTGCCTATGAAGGGCATCACCCTCTTTATATTCGGCGGCGTTGCCGAGATGGAAGAGGAGCCAGCCGATCCAAAAACTGAATTCCTGATGGCCATTGCCGGTCCGCTTGCAAGTGTCGTGATCGGAGGGGTCTTTTACGTTATCAGCGTCGCAGCTCGGACCAGTTGGCCAATAGAAGTCCTGGCCGTAGTCGGCTACTTGGCGTCGATCAACTGGCTCCTAGCCGTGTTTAACATGATTCCGGCATTTCCCTTGGACGGAGGAAGGGTTTTGCGAGCGGCGCTGTGGCAGCGGTGGGGCAATCTGGTTCGCGCCACACGGGCTGCGACCTTCGCGGGGTCCTTATTCGGGACGCTGCTGATCGTGGGAGGAGTTTTACAATTGCTTTTTGGCAATTTTGTGGGAGCGGTTTGGTGGTTTCTGCTCGGGATGTTCCTCCGGATGGTCTCCGAAGCCTCCTATCAACGGGTACTGCTGCAATCAGCGCTGAAGGGTGAGCCGGTCCGCCGTTTCATGAACCGGAACCTGGTTGCTGTTAAACCGGACATCACGGTGCAAGACCTGGTCGACAATTACATTTACAAATACCACCGCAAGATGTTCCCCGTGGTCACCGATTCGCAACAGTTGGTTGGATGCGTTGGCACAGAGCAGGTAAAGAAGTTGCCGCGGAACGAATGGAGCCAGCACAACCTAACCGAGATCGCTGAACCGTGCTCCCGTCAGAACACAATTACGCCGGATACGGATGCCGCAAAAGTATTATCGATCATGGGCCGTGCCGAAGACAGTCCGTTGCTGGTTGTGGAAAATGACCGGCTGGTAGCGTTCGTTTCACCTCAAGATCTCTTGCACTTCCTTTCGATCAAGCTAGAACTAGAAGGCGCGGACACTAAGTCGGCAGCTAAGGACGTAGAGGTTCATGCCGGCAAGGCTGCCTGACTTGACGGTACGACAAAACAGCGGTCCGTCCTTTGCTCCTTAATGGAGTGTTCAATTAGTGGAACATCCCTATCCAAACGACCGACTCGTCAAGGTTTACGAAGCTCCGACCATCGCGGAAACAATAGTGCTCCGCGGCGTCCTCAAAAGCGCCGGAATTTACGCACCCGATTTTGACATGGTTGATCCTTTTCCGCTGCACGATCCGCCCGAGGGCTGGCACAGCTCGGAAGTATGGGTCCCCGAATCACAAGCAGAAGAGGCTATGAGAATTATTGCCGCGTCCAGAAAGAAGCGTTGAGGCGATGGTGATCCTGGCAAGTCAGCTCCTGTCGAAGCTCTGTCAAAATACTAACGCGGGGCCATTCTGCATGCAGGCCACTAGCTGTAGAAGCGATACTGAGGACCTTGCGTTCTCATTGGAACCAAAGGTGCTCGTCGTATTCCGATGAGAAAGGCGCGTGAAACCGTCCATGCTTGACACCAAATTACTTGAGTCCCTGCCTCAACTCCCGCCGCCCGTACTGACCGCCTACATAGAAACCAATCCAGCAGACTCGCGTAATCTACGGCATCCGCCCGGCTACCTGATCTGGCTAAAATCGCAAGCCAAAGACATCGAGGGAGAATTACCCGAGGGTGAACGCAAGGCATTCCGAGAACAGGTCCAGCGGCTCGAGGAGCACTTGACGCAGTACCCGCCTCGCGCCCGGAGCATTGTGATTTTCGCGGGACCCGAAATCTGGCACGCGATCTCCCTTCACGTCGAGGCGGAAGACGAACTTTTCTGGGGCCTACCGTCGCTCAGTCAGATGCTGTGGCTGATGGACGAACACCGTCTGTGTGGCGTGGTGCTTGCGGATCGCTCGGGCGCACAGTTCTTTCACTACTGGATGGGAGAAATCACGAAGGATCACGAGGCCCGAATAAATATCGACACCTTCGAGTGGCGCCGGAAGGACCTGAAGCCGCCGTCGCAGCCCGATATTGAGGTAATTCGCGGCACACATCGGGATGCCTTTGAACGCCACGTCGAGGCTCAGTACGCCTCTTTTTATTCGAAAGAGGCTGAGCGCATTCGCATTTGGGCCGACGCGAGAAAGCTGAATGCGATTTTCCTCATGGGTCCACCGAAGCTGGTGGAATTAGTCTGGGACAAATTGCCAAAGGGCCTGCAGAGTCGCACGCTTTTGATCCATGAAGATCTAGAGCACTTGTCCCGGGCGGAAATTCAAGCTCGCATCGAGTCAGAAGTGCATAGGTGGGAGCACGACTACGAGAAAAATTTGGTCGATCAGCTGTTTGATGGCTCCGACGGAGCGCGGGCTATCTTTGGCGTGGATGAGACGCTACTGCGGCTGCAAGAGGGGCTTGTACGTAGCGCCGTCGCCGTCAGCGGGCTCGAAGGGCGCGTGCGGCAATGCACCAAATGCGGATGGACGGATCGCACGGTGGATTTGACGTGTCCCATTTGCAGTGGTCCACGGTTGTTGACCGACCTGCGGGCGATCTTGCCGCCACTTGTCAGGCGCTACAAGGTGCCCCTGGAAGTGATTGCCGAGGACGTGGCGGAAAGGCTAAGCAAGGCAGGAGGAATCGGCGCTGTGCTGAAGTAAAAAATCAGTGCCGGACAATTCTGGCTCGTCCTTCCCTCTCTACTTCGCCAAATACAAGTAGCCCACAGTGTTGTTTCCTGGAGAAGCGAACCACATTCGCCCTTTGGGGTCGTTATTGAGCCCCCTCATCCCGTTTCTGACGGCTGGAGTGAGGATACTCTGTGATTTTGCCAGTGGCCGGGTCGATACGTCGGACGGTGTCCATGATCCGAGAAGCGTACCAAATATTGTTGTTGCAATCGATGCCCAGGATAGGGAGTTGGGACGTCACCGGGAAGCCTGTAGACTTTGAACTGGCCCGTTCCCGTCTCTAGTCTTACCATCTGACCCGCGTGTATTGCCCAGTTCGTCCGCATCTTTTTGCTCTTTAATTTGGTTGATTACGCCGCCCCTGATTCTGCCACGCATGTCTCTTATCGCGGCTCGCCAGCCCTATTCATCGCGTGTCACCTGAATAAATTGCTGGAATCCGTGGCAACTTGCGCCGCAGGTTTGTTCAAATCGGGCTTTCCCCGGACCATCTGGTATCAGTTTGAAGCCCTGAGCGATGGGAATTTCGTCCCAACGCACTATCTGTTTCTGAAGCGTCCAATCGAATGACGCGTTTTATTTTGCGGACAAAACAATGCCGCTCTTGGGATCACTTCGGAAGCCGATCGTTCTGGCCTGAACCTGGTAGTCACCCGCGGGTAGATTCTCGATGCGGTAGCGCCCATTATTGTCAGACAGCACCATGACGGTTATTTTTGTCTTCGCATTGCGAGCCTGCACAAAGGCTGCTGGAAATGGCGCCCCGCCAAACCCATTAATGGTTCTTAGTTTGAATGATTGCATTATGACCTCTTTCGTCACTGCGCTTGGGCCTCTCACGCGGGCTTAGCGTTCTTGATGGTTGCTGTAGCATACGTCTTCCGACGCGGAGATTTTCCTTGCGATTGGCAAGCAAATCCTCGTCCCGGTCAGACCGGGACAAGCAACAAATTCGGTACGGCGGACGAGCGGAAACTACGGAATCCTACGGGATCTCAACAGCGTAGTTCAGTAGACTCCAATGCCGCAGAGGCTATCAAACCGGCGCGCTGGCTGTCCATGAAGATTCGCCATCGAGCCTCCAGTCCGCGCACTGACGAGTGTTCCGGTTCTGTGATATCGTGCGCCGCATATCCAAAAAAGTATTGGGACACGGGAGCCGCCCATGCGAAATCGCTTTTGCAAAAGTGATGAGACTTCCAAAGATTTCGGCAGCGCACAAGTTGCGCCGTTCGATTGTGGGACGTCACGCAGGGCATTTCTTAAAACGCTTGCTGCGGCCGGAGCTGGCGCGGTACTGCCGACAAGTTGTTTGCTTGGGCAGACCCCATCAGGAGGCAGCCGTGTTATCCCTGGCCGGATCGACGTCCACCACCACTTGTTTCCGCCATTCTACGTTAAGGCGATGGAACAAATGCTTCGCGAGACGGGGTTTGCTCCAAGGCCCTGGACTCCGTCCACGTCTCTGGACATGATGGACAAAGCAGGAGTCGGTGTCGCGATGTTGTCACCCGTGCAGCGGCTGGTGATGGATTCGATGAGCGAGCGCAATGAAAAATCGCGCAGCTTGGCGCGGCAGAATAACGAATACGGCGCTCAAGTGGTTCGAGATTATCCAGGACGATTCGGACACCTTGCGGCGTTGCCGCTTCCGGATCAGGACGCGAGCCTAAAAGAAATCGCCTACGCACTGGACACGCTGAAAGCGGACGGCATCTCACTTTGGACGAGTTACGAGGACAAATGGGTTGGCGATCCGGCGTTTTGGCCGGCCTATGAGGAGCTGAATCGGCGGAGCACTGTGGTGTTCTATCATCCGGCAAGGGCGTCTTGCTGCCGCAATCTTGCCGGACAATCGGGGATCCTCGAGTACGACATCGACACGGCGCGCGCGATCGATAGTCTGCTGTGGAACGGTACTTTCGCGAAGTTTCCGAATGTCCGGCACATTTTTGCTCACTCGGGAGGGGCACTTACAGTGCTTGCTGCCCGCATCATGGACGATTTTCCAAAGAACCGAGCCGACAAGGTGCCGAACGGCGTCGAATATGAAATCAAGAAACTTTATTTCGATACCGCGCACGCAAGCAAGGCCCCCGCACTCGACGCGCTAAAAGATTTGGTCCCTGTGTCGCAGATCATGTATGGGAGCGACGCGCCAATTCGAAACTACGATCTGACCGACCCGGGCCTGGACGTGTATCCCGGATTCTCTGAGAGCGACTGGAGAGCTATCAATCGAGGGAACGCTGAGCGGCTCTTCCCCAGATTGAAGACGTAAATCAGCAGTCCCCGCGCGCCCGGTTCCTGATGTCTGATTCGATAAACCCTGTGTCGCCCTTGCAGGGCTTAATGCTCGACGCTAATGGATCCCACCGCTGCCGCGGTGGGCAACGTTGTTTCGTCCCTGACGGGATTGGGACACGGTGCGCTGCGCTTTTTGTTTCTTGGCGGGACTGGCATGGGGCCACTCCTTCCGTCCCTCACGGGACCACGGCCATCAGCACGACTTTTCGATAAATCCACCGTCTTCCAAGCGGCAGACCTGCATACCCCTGGATATTTCCGTCCTGGGTTCTTCTTGCTTCTGTTCCTGTACCCTTATATAGAATCTACCGATGCGCAGCGTCTGCTTGGGCTGACTCGCGGGCGCGGTCTAGAATGTACGCTTGAATTAGACGAATTTGCGCGGATGTGAGGTCCTCGGAGAACGACGGCATTCCGAACTCCCGGCGTGCGCCTCCCCGAACTATTTCCTCGAACATCTGGTGCGTTGGCTCTTCGGCGTAGCGCAAGTCCGGGACAGATCCGCCGCTCACCGCATTTCCGCCGTGGCAGCGACCGCAGAACGTCGCGAATAGCACGCGGCCTTGTTCTATCTCGGCGCGTGAAGCAGCAAGCTTGAATGTCGGCATCGGAACCGGCAGAACCTTGCGCACAAAAGGAGTGAGGGGCGCCGTACCTCCCAGCGCGAACGACAAAAGCAGTCCGGGGCCGACTTTTCCTCTGCCGACTGGCCGATTATTCAGCACCATCGGTCCGCCCCATCCCGCGAGTACAGCAACGTACTGGGTACCGTTCACGTCGTACGTCATAGGTGGCGCTGCGATGCCGATTCCAGAGTCGAAATCCCACAGCTGCTTGCCATCGGTGGCGCGATACGCCACGAGCTTTCCGTCCGCGCGTCCTTGAAAAACCAAGTTGCCGGCAGTCGTGAGAGTTCCTCCACTTTTCGGATCAGGAAGATCGGCGTGCCACACTTCGCGCTGGGCGACCGGATCCCATGCCATGAGCCGTCCCGTAGACGGCATCTTAAGCCATTGGTCGCGCACTGGTCCCACGTAAGCCCTGTCGGCTCCAGTAGTCTGGTCATGGAGGTTAATCTTAAAGTCTGACGCCACAGCGTGGACTGCCGTATCGTTAAGGACTCCCAGGTACACCAGCCCTGTACTTGGATTGTAGGACATGGGGTGCCAGTTGTGGCCGCCCTCCGGTGAGGGTTTTACGATCGTCGCGTCCTTGAGCTCGCGGATCGCAGCGTTTTCAATGGGACGCCCTTGGGAATCGACTCCTGTGGCCCAATTCATCTCAGTAAAGGCGTGCGCTGAAATGAGTGCGCCTTTCTCACGATCGATTACGTAGAAAAAGCCGTTCTTGTTCGCTTGCATCACGACGCGGCGTTGACGTTCATCGATCCTAAGGGTGGCGAGCATCAACGGTTGCGTCGCGTCGTAGTCCCAATTGTCTCCAGGCGTCGTCTGATAGTGCCACACTTGCTCCCCAGTTTCGGCGCGCAGCGCCACGATGGATGCGACGTACAGGTCATCGCCCTTGCCGCGCAGGCGGTCGTACCAGGGCGCTGCGTTACCGGTGCCGAAATAGACGAAGTCGAGTTCTGGATCGTATACGATCGTGTCCCATGTGCTTCCGCCACCCCCGGCCTTCCACCACTCACCGGACCACGTGGCTGCGGCACGACGCATGGCCTCTGATTCAAACGGCTTAGACGGGTCGCCGGGCACGGTATAAGTTCGCCAGATTAATTTTCCAGTCTCGGCATCGTACGCTGAGAGGTAGCCACGAACGGCATACTCCGATCCGGCGTTTCCAATGAGAACCCGCCCTTTTGCAATACGGGGTGCGCCAGTGATCGCATACGGGCCATCCTTGGGCGTTGTTTGAACTTCCCAGACCACTTTACCGGTCTTGGCATCGAGCGCAATGAGGCGCCCGTCGAGCGCTCCTACATAGGCGCGGCCCTCGTAGAGGGCGACCCCACGATTGACCACATCGCAGCAGACAAACTTTGCGTGATCTTTCGGGACATGCGGATCGTACATCCATAGCATCTGGCCAGTGCGCGCATCGAACGCATATACGAGGCTCCACGCACTGGTCGTGTAAAGCACGCCGTCCTTGACGAGGGAAGTCGCCTCGAGACCGCGCCGGGTTCCCAAATCGAAGGACCAGGCGAGACCCAGCTTGCTTACCGTGTGTTCGTCGATTTGTTTCAGAGGGCTAAAACGCTGCTCGGAGTAAGTGCGACCGTAGGTCGTCCAATTCGCCGAATCGGCGTCGCCTGCGCGGAGCGCGGCATCGTCGAGGCCTTTATTGGCGCTACCCTGGCCGAAGGCAGTGAGTGTCATGAGGCAAGCTGCCATCGATGCCAGTGTCAATCTTTTGGAAGCTTTGTGACGCATCGCAATCCTCCTCTTTCAATTGGAGTCCGCGGCACCCTAACTTCCAGGTTCGTCCCTAGTGCGGCTCAGCCCCTTCCGTGGGGGCAACACCCGGCTTCGTACCTGCGCCTTGCGTGGGATTGCGCGATAGGTTCACCTGGGCTCCGAGCTGGATGAGCGTCGTCTCGCCGGGAGCCTGAAAGAATGTGAATCCCGGACGATCCTTCCAAGCCTGAGGTCCCCCGAGTCTGATCCCGTGCTCCAGAGTCACATCGTGGATTTTTGTGACCAGGGATTCGTACTCCTTCTCACCTTGCCGGTGACCGGAAAAATTTCCCAAGTCGGTGCTCGCTGCAAAGATCACGTCGATCCCGGGAACGGACGCAATATTCTCGGCGTTTTCGACGCCGATGGGCGTTTCGATCATGATCACTACGACCATGTTGTTATTGGCGGTCTGGCGGTAATCGGACCCGTAAAGTGGCCCATACTGGCCGTTGCCTTGGCTGCGCCTGCCCTCGGGCGGATATTTCGCCCACTTTACCGCAGCCTGAGCCTTTTCCACTGTGTCGACAGTGGGAACAATTATCCCCAGAGCGCCGAGGTCCGTCGCCTTTTGAATGTCGCTTTCCGTCGCGTCCGGCACGCGAATGAAAGGCATCGCCGAGGCTCCCCGACAGGCCCAAATCATTCTGGCCACGTCCTCGAATGTGAGGGGGCTGTGCTGCATTTCAATCCACAGGAAATCGTACCCGGCATTTGCCATAGCGCAATACATATTGGGGTCTGGGGAGAGGACCGTGGCGCCGAAAATCTGCTTGCCCTCTTTCAGTTTCTGTTTGGCGGTATTGTAGATCCGGACTGGCGAGGTTTGCTGTGGAGCCTGCGCTTTTCCAAGTGTTATCCAGCAAAAGGCCAAACAAATTGCGGTGAATGAAACGAGTTGTCTTGCTCTCATCACGTTCTCCTTGGCGCCGCACCCGAGATAACAACCTGGAAGATACCCCGTGAAAATAAATTTATCCACTTCGGTGCGAACGCACCGAAGTGGTGGAGTAAGGACCGTTCTTTGTTTACTCGCTTCTAGGAACCGGGTTTTGCCATGCGAACCCACTCAGCCATGGTCTTCCAGTCCGGGTCATTCTGTGATTCAAACTGCCGGCCACCAGAGTGAAAGGGGTCGCCGCCCGCTTCAGGCGCGAGCGGATGCAGCAGGAGAACGCTGTCGCTCGTATCGCCGGGAGTGACGAGACGCGAGACATTGTCGAAGTTGAGTTTTGATTGGTCTTCGGTCCACTCGGTATTGCCGGGCGACAATCTTTGAAGATGGAAGGACACGTCGTTTTGTGAATGACAGGCATAACATCGGGCGTGCTCGCCTCTTTGCTTAAGAAAGATCGGCTCGACCTTGCTCTTAAAATACTGATAATCAAGGGGCGATTTTTCCGCGGAAGCTTGTTGCATGCTGGTTACTCCGGCTGGCTTCGCTACCGTGTACACGGCAGTCATGAGAAGCGCAGCCGCCGCAACCAGAATTCCCAAGTGGCGCTGTGTCATTGTTCCTCTCCTCCACCCGCTGCAAGACAGCGGGGATTCGAAATCTAGCTGACTGTATTACCAGAAGCACCTACTCACCAAGCAAACAGTCGGGGTCCCCAAAGCTATTCCAGGTAGGCTCCAACCAGAGCCCCACCTGCGATGCGCATAATACAGCCTGACCGGGCAAGCGTCTACACCAAGGCTGAAACATGAAACGGCGGAACGCCTTCCTGCGTTACATGTATTTTGTAGTTACCCCGTGCCCTGCACGGGTTCTTTCAAAATTT
>Ga0210400_10003516_pt1 | contig 13888 bp, 10 predicted proteins | sample IncBWH26MmetaG_FD_155456 | JGI IMG/M metagenome (GOLD analysis project Ga0210400, IMG submission 155456) | Forest soil microbial communities from Barre Woods Harvard Forest LTER site, Petersham, Massachusetts, United States - Inc-BW-H-26-M | ecosystem: Environmental > Terrestrial > Soil >...
CATCCCGCGCCCCGCTGGTGTGCAGCACCACCTTCCCGCGGAGTTCTTCCGCCCCGATGCGCGCCAGTTCCCGGGCCACAACGGCAATTTCATCATCGGGCGTGGCGATCAGGATCACGCGCGAAGCGAGTATCTGCCGCGTCATGCCTGCGTGCGGTTTTCCCGCTCCGATGAACCGGACGGCGCGGCGCGCGCTCGCTTCACCTCGCGTAGTGACCGCGCCAATTCTCCATCCGAGCTCTCGCAAGCGGCGTCCCAGCGCGCGTCCCACGCGCCCCGCTCCGATGATGGACAAGCTGTTTTCCATCTTGTGTTAGCATAACCTGAGATTAACGCTGACACCAATTTTCATGCACGTTTTCGGACTTGTTCTTTTTGGTTTGATCGCATTTTTTTGGCTTACCCACGGTCTGCGCGTCGCCTACGGCGCCAGTAAGCTTCCCTGGCTGAAAGATTTCTCTCCCGCTGGAGATGCGGATTGTCCGCGTATTTCATTGCTATTTGCCGCGCGGGATGAAGAGGAAAAACTTCCGGCGGCGCTGGCCACGCTGATAGAAATCGATTATCCGAATCTGGAAGTGATCGCCGTGGATGACCGTTCGAAAGACGCGACCGGGCGCATCCTGGATGAGTGCGCGGCAACGAATCCGCGCCTTCGCGTGGTGCACATCACGGAACTTCCCCCGGGCTGGCTCGGCAAGCCATACGCGCTGCAAAAAGGCTTTGAAGTTTCCACGAGCGATTGGCTGCTGTTCACCGATGCCGATGTGCGCTTCGAGCGCGATGCGCTCCGCCGCGCGATCACGCTCGCAAAACAGCGCAAGCTCGATCACCTGACGCTATTTGGCGACGTTGAAATGACTGGATTCTGGGAGAAGGTGCTCATTCCCTTTTTTGCCTTGGCGTTCCAGATCGCCAGTGATCCGCACCGCGTCAGCAATCCGCATTCACATTTCTACGTGGGAGTCGGCGCATTTCAGCTTTTGAAGCGCTCGGCGTACGAAGCAAGCGGAACCCATCGGCGGCTGGCCATGGAAGTGGTTGACGACATGAAGCTGGGAAAAATCATCAAGCAATCCGGCTTTCGTTCCGGAGCTGGAATTGCGCAGGACAGCGTAGCCATTCGCTGGCACGCGGGAGTTGGCAACGTTGTCCGGGGCGTCACCAAGAATTTTTTCGCGGCCGCGGGCTACAGCCTGCCGTTGGTGGCTATTGCCATCGCAGGACTTCTGCTGACGAACGTCATGCCATTCCTGGGAGTCGTCTTCGGCCACGGCTGGATTCGGTTCCTCGCAGCCACGGCGCTAGTCATTATTCTTGGCTTCCACACAGCCATCGCCCTCACCATGCGAATCTCGCCGCTTTACGCGCTAACGCATCCGCTGGGGGCGGTGCTCCTGGGCTACATGCTGCTGCGCTCAACGGCTGTCACGATCAAACAGGGCGGGATCGTCTGGCGCGACACGTTTTATCCGCTCGAGGAATTGAAACGCGGGGTGGTTTAGCTCCCCGACCCTGCCGATGCCACAGACGGAGAGCTCTCCCGGGAAAATAGTCCGGTCAAGTCTTTTTGCTTCAGGGAGCGTATGCGATCACGCAGCTGGGCGGCTTTTTCGAATTCGAATTTCTTGGCGGCTTCGCGCATTTGCGTTTCGAGTTGCTGCAAGACTTCGGCGAGCTGCGCTTCGCTCTTGACGCCGGCCGCGGCGGAATCGAGCGCGGCGTCATCGATGGGCACGGTGACATAATCGGCTTCGACAATTTTGGCTAGCTCCATGTCCACGGACTTGATGATGGACATTGGCGTGATGTTGTTCTCGGCGTTGTAGGCGACTTGTTTGGCGCGGCGACGGTTGGTTTCGTCAATGGCCTGATTCATGGAATCGGTGCGGCGGTCGGCGTAGAGAATCGCGCGGCCTTCGACGTGGCGGGCGCAGCGCCCGATGGTTTGAATCAGCGAAGTGGTGCTGCGCAGGAATCCTTCCTTGTCTGCATCCAGAACAGCTACCAGCGAAACTTCAGGCAAATCCAGTCCTTCGCGCAGCAAGTTAATGCCGATGAGCACGTCGAATTCACCGCGACGCAGGTCGCGCAGAATCTTGATGCGGTCGAGCGTCTCCACTTCCGAATGCAGGTAGCGGCATTTCACGCCGATTTCAGAAAAATACTCCGAGAGGTCCTCAGCCATTCTTTTCGTCAGCGTGGTTACCAGCACGCGTTCATTTTTCGCCGAGCGCACGCGAATTTCCTCGAGGAGATCGTCGACCTGGCCCTTTACAGGGCGAATCTCCACCTGGGGATCCACGAGTCCCGTGGGGCGGATGACTTGCTCGACGACTTCGCCACCCGCTCGCGTCAATTCGTAGGGCCCCGGTGTGGCGGACACGTACACTACTTGATTCATGCGGTGTTCGAATTCTTCAAAGGTGAGCGGGCGGTTGTCCAGCGCGGAGGGCATGCGAAAGCCGTAGTCCACGAGCGTTTGCTTGCGCGCGCGGTCGCCATTGAACATGCCGCGCACCTGGCCAACCGTCTGGTGCGATTCGTCGATGAACATTAGAAAATCCTGGGGGACGTAATCCAACAATGTCGGTGGCGCTTCTCCGGGCAAGCGCCCGCTCAAGTGCCGCGAATAATTTTCGACGCCGTGGCAGTAGCCGATGGTGCGCATCATTTCGATGTCAAACATGGTGCGTTGCACCACGCGCTGGGCTTCAACGAATTTTCCCTGCTTCTCCAGCTCCTTTTTCCACCACCAGAGCTCTTCCTGGATGGTCACGATAGCGCGATCTCGTTGTTCCTGGGGCATCACGTAGTGCGTCTTGGGAAAAATCGTCACTTGAGGAAGATCTTCCTTGCCGGAGCACACTTCGCCAGTCAGCGGATCGATTTGACGGATGGAATCAATCTGCTCGCCCCACATTTCGAGGCGGAAGCCTTCGTCCTGATAGGGCGGATAGATTTCGATCATATCGCCGCGAACGCGGAATGTTCCGCGGCGCAAATCCTCGGAGCGTTCGTATTGAACGTCCACCAACCGGCGGAGCAGGGCTTCGCGCGAAGTCTGCTGGCCTTTTTGAAGAGTGATCAACATTCCGTAATAGGCTTCGGGCGAACCGATGCCGTAGATGCAGGAGACGGAAGCGACGATGACGACGTCGCGGCGTTCGAAGAGCGAACGCGTTGCGCTCATGCGCAGCTTGTCCAGCTCGTCGTTGATGGTGGCTTCCTTGTCGATGTAAATATCGGCGGAGGGCACGTAGGCTTCGGGCTGGTAAAAGTCGTAGTAGCTGACGAAATATTCGACGGCGTTTTCCGGGAAAAATCCTTTGAACTCGTGGTAGAGCTGAGCGGCCAGCGTTTTGTTATGGGCGAGAACCAGCGCGGGACGATTGGCCTGCTCGATCAGCTTGGCCATAGTGAAGGTTTTTCCGGAGCCCGTGACTCCCAGCAACACCTGGTGCTTTTCGCCGGCGTCCAGGCCGCGATAAAGCTGCTCAATCGCGGTGGGCTGGTCGCCGCGGGGCTGATAGTTGCTGTGCAGCTTGAAATTCATGGGAAGGGTCTCCTGCCGGTTCGGCGGCCACTGCCGAAACTTTCATTATACTCCGGCAGGCAAGCTGCGCTACCAGGTGTCGCCGCCAGCGCTTGGCGGCCATGCGCCCAGCGCCCGGCGCAACATAGCGATCTGACCGACGTGATAGCTGTTGTGAACCAGCGTTTGCCAGAGCACTGCGTGGAGTGACGACGAGTGCTTGATGTGATCGGGTGAGTGGCGGGCACTTCACGAGCAAGGACTTCGGGTGTGGATTCCGCGAGTGCCGCCAGTTTCGCTAGAAGATCCTTGAATTGCGCAACGGCCTTCTTCCACTCGCTCTCGTCTGAGGGAGAGGCGTAGGCCAGCCAGCTTTCCGCGGCGTGGGCGGGATAAGCGGGCATCTCTCCGCGAATGCGCTTCAATTCGTAGTCCATCCAGTAGTTCACATGGCTCACAAGCTGGAAGATGGAATGCTGAAAGTTGCCGGCGCGTTTAGCCGCCAGCTCGAAAGAAACATCTTCGACACAAGCCACAGGATTGGCGTGCGCGAATTTGCCGTACAAAAGTTCGACCAGGGTGCGTTCGGGCATTTCCGAAGCCTCGAGAAAATCTTAGTCTAAGGATGAGTCAGCGGCGTCTCGGTCACCAGCAGAACTTCTGAGTGGCTCTTGGCATCGACGTTGTAGTGCACGCGGTTCGAACCATCCAGCATGGCCACGGTTACGTCCATCGACTGGTTGGCTTCTTCGGTGGCGCGCATGACTAGCCCGGTGCGTAGCGAGACGTAAGTGATGATTTCGTTTGTTCCCTTTGCTGTGCCAGTAGTTTTCAGCTCGTGGAGCTTGAAGTCTTCGGGCGTGGCGTCCTTGGGCGAGGATTGCTGTTTCAGCTTTGCGGTCGTCAGGAGCACCGCACAAGTGTCGGGGGGGCCGCTCGTGGCCGAAGGCTCCCCGAGGAGCGATAACTGGCTGGCGTGGCACGGTTCGTTTCTGACGTAGGTGGATTCACGGAGCCAGACCAATTCGGCGATTGGAGCTCCTGCTGATTCGGGTTGCTCGGATTTCCATTTTTCGCCGAGCTTCACGCCGGCCGCGGGAAGCGTCCATGCAACCGCGAAGCGCGCCACCCATTCCCGCCAGGCCTGCTGCTGTTCGGGAAAAAAAGAATCCAAGCCGGTTACTTTTTCCGCGGAACCGTTCTGCGAAATCGTGAATTCGATGCTCTTGCCCTCATTGTCCGTTTTCTGAACCTCCCAATTCGGTTTCTTGTCGCCGGGCTTCTTCACCCACACTCCGGAATCCAGAGTCAGAAATTTGCCGCGCGCATGAATCGCTGTTTTGCCGTCCGCCTGCTGGACATCCAGAATTTCAATCTGGAGCAATCCGTGGGCATCGAGCTGCGCGGCATTGGGAGCCATCGGTGCAACTACGTTGCTTTCCGTCTTGACGTTCTTATCGCTGCGGTAGCGGATCAAGTAAGTTACGGTTTGTCTGGCCTGCAATTTAGGCAGGAGCGTGATGCGAGTGTCAGCGGCCCACAGAGTGAAGGCCGCGAGCAAAAGCATTCCGATCGCGAATTTCAAGCAGCGCTTCATGCTATAGGCCAAGACATGGCGCGATCTCTTGAACGCTCTCCGCATAGGATTGCCGCCGATCAAAGAACTGTTATTTTCCAGAACCCTTGAAGTGGCGGTCGAAAAAATCGCTGGCGGCGTGATAGGCCGCGAGCCAATGGCGGTGCAGCAGAAAATCGTGAACGTCATCGGGGAAAACGAGCTGCTCGATTTCCACGCCCTGCTGGCGGAGACGCGCGACCAAGTCCACCGTTTGCGTGAAATAGACATTGCGGTCATCGTCGCCGTGGATGAAGAGAACGGGGGACTTCCAAGTGTTCACCGCCGTGACGGGAGACGAATCGTGAGCCAGTTTGTTCAGCTCCGGCGAAATATTCTTGCCATCCCAATTGTCGGTTGGCCAGTCGTGCACGCCGTGGAGATCCACGCCGGCGGCGAAGAGGCTGGAATTGCGTCCCAGACCCAGCGCGGTCAAGTAGCCGCCGTAACTTCCTCCCCATAGTCCGATGCGTTTTCCGTCGACGTCGTTGCGGCTTTGCAAGTATTTTCCCCCTGCCACGACGTCCTCGTACTCCTTAGCGCCGCGGCCGGCACGGCCTGTGGCTTCGCGAAATGCGCGGCCATAGCCGATGCCGCTGCGGTAGTTCAGGGCAAGCACGACATAGCCACGGCTGGCGAGATACTGATTCATCGCGTAGGAATTCGAGTAGTAGTACATGTAGTGCCACCCGAGCAGCATCTGCCGCACCGGTCCGCCGTGGAGAAAAATTGCGGCGGGGAACTTTGCGCCCGCTTTGGCATTCTTAGGCAGGAACAATTGCGCGTGGATATCCAGGCCGTCGCCGGACTTGAATACAACTTGCTGAGGTTCAACAAGATCGTCGGCAGGAAAACTCTCCGGAAAATCTTTCAGCGCCTTGTTAACGGTTGCGTGATCGGCCAGCGTCGTAAGCAGCGGCATTGGCGGGACGTTGGCATCAGATCCCAGATAGGCGACGGTTTTTCCATCTGACAGGGCCACAGGGCTCCACTTGATGCTGCGCAATTTCTCCCACTGAAATAGATGATCACCATCGACGCCTACGCTCCACAGATGGCGGCGGTCGATGTCATTGCAATTCGAATTGAAGAGAACTGTTTTTTTGTCGGGCGTGAACGACCATTGCTCCACTTCGCAGTCTCCCGGTGTGAGGAGTTTTGATTTGCCGCCGTCCGCGGACAGCGCATAGAGGTGCTGCCAGCCGTCTTCCTCGGAAGCGATCACCAGTTGATTGTCAGCGGCCCAATTGAGGACGCCGCCGCCAGTATCGCCCGCCATATAGGGATAGGAGCCCTGGGGCGCCGAGCTGCTATGCCAAATTTCTCTTGCCGCGCCCGTGGAGGGGTCCGCGATCCAGATGGCCCACGGATGCGGTTTATCGGGCGCGATGAAGTATCCCAGTGGTTCGTCTCGAGGTCCGGCGGGCCTACGCACAAATGCAATGCGCTTTCCGTCCAGCGACCATACCGGATCGCCATCGCGATCCACGGACGGCGCGATATACATGATGCTGTGCGCAGCGACGTCGTAAACGGCGATGAATGCGTGATCGCTGCGCATGGCTACAAACGCCAGTTTTCCACCATCCGGTGACCACCGAGGATCGGAGCAATTGCCTCGCACCACGATTTGTTTGGGCTTCTCGCCTGCATCGAGCGGGGCGGTCCAGATTTGGCCATCTTTGGTGTAGGCCACCCAGCGTTTGGCAGAAATCTGCGCTTGCAGGCCGCCTTCATCGATTTTTCTGGGCGCGCCGCCTTTCCAGTCCACGGCCCACAGTGCCAACTGTGCACCAGCGGGATCGCTGGTCGGATTGCCATATTGACCGGAGGAATTTTTCTGCTCCCCGCGAACGTAAATAATGGTGTTGGCATCCTGCGAAAAGCCTACGAGAGGAAGATCGCCGCCGTCATCTTCGGTGTAGGGCGTCAACTTTCGCGCCTGGAAGTCCGGCCCTTCGGCCACCCAAACATTTCGTTTTCCTTCCTCGTTGAGCGTCCAGGCGACCCGGTTTCCAGTTTTCGCCGCGGTGAGATTCTCCGGGTACGGCGCGCTCATCACTTGTTCCAGAGTGAAAGGTTTCTGAGCATTCGCTCCCGGGATCAGGAGTAACAACCCCAGTACACTCAACAGCGCGTGACGCTTCATCGGTCATCACCTCCAAGCTTCAAGTTAGCGAATTCCTTCCCGCGATCCGAATTCAATCCGCAGGTTGCCGGACGCTGGCCTTTTCCACGGAAATTTTGGGGCCATCGAGCGGGCCGGAAATTTTCAGCACGCGGCCATTTCCAAAATCGATTGTTTTGTGATTCTTGTTTTTGGGCGCGCTGGCCGTCTCGATGGACAAATTGGCATCATGATCGAAGCTCAGCGAACCATTGACCAACGTCCATTCCTTTCCGCCGTCCAGATTCAATTCTTCCAAGGAGATGCTGCGGTCTTTCAAATGGAAGGAGCCCTCTCCGGCAATCCAGCGCGAAGCTCCGGTATGCGCGGCGCCGTCGGCAACGCTGGCATTGACGTCCCAGCCGCGAAATTCCACCTTATTCAAACGAAAATCGCCGCCGCCGGCGAGCTTGTCGATCAATTCTTCGCGCCCTACCCCTTCGGTCTTCAGCTGCAGACTTCCTGTGGCGAAACCCCGCAGGCGTTCCGCAACTTTTCCGGTGCCTGGAAGTTGCGCCAGATTCACGCGGTCGAGCTGCGCGCTCACGTCATACATGGGCCGGGGCAAGAATTTTGCGTCAATCTTTGCGCGGACTTTTCCGCCCGCCCACTCGGCGTCGGCGTCGCTAACTTCCAAATGCAAATCGTGAAGCGCACCCTTCGCGTGAACGTACTCCAGGTTCAGCTGTTCGATCGTTAATTGCTCCACGAAGAGTTCGCCTTCGGCATTCATTCGGCGAACCAGCTCGCTCGCGGGCACACTTGGCGACGCACCACCCAGGAGGGACGGCAGCAGCCGCTGCAGCCAGCCTGGCCGGGCCCTAGGCCCGACCCAACGATCCAGTTCTGCCGCATCCAACTGATCTCCGGCCAAATGGAATTTCCACTTCAGCTCAGTATCGCCGTCGGTGACAGGAACTTCCTCAATTCTCCCCGTCCATCTTCCCCCGAACGCATCGACCCTCATCACGAGCGCGATGCGCCGTCCGTCGACCCAGTCCAATGCACTTTCGGATATTTTCAAAGGCTGGTTCAACCCGGCTACGGTGAGATCTGCTCTGTTAAATCCGATTCTGCCATTCCAGTTTCCGTGAAACGGTTTTTTCCATTCCCAGCGGGTCAGCGCGGTGACCTGTCCGCTCAATTCCCAGCCGTGATTCAGCGGATAGCCAAACGCTGCGGACAATTTCAGAAATTGTTCCGCTTCGAAGAAATTGCCTTCAATAGCGATGCTCCCGGCTTGCGTGTTCAGGTCATGCTCGAGAGTTAGATCCGCCGCGTTGTTCATCGCAAGTGCGATGCGGCGCCGCTTCGGCGCAACGACATCGCGGAGGTCGCCACCAAGCGCGACGCGCACCGGGCCAATCACCAACATGGAGCGCTCGCGGCCTCCATGCACCGGGCCGACGCGCATTGGCTCGGCAAAGCCGGGCACTCTAACAACACCTCCGTTGCTGGCGAGCGCAGCCGATTCCACCGCGAGCGGCCACCCCCGCAGAATCATCCCTCCGGTAAAATACTGCTCCGCGGTGATACCCTCGGCGACGTCGGGATGGAAAGCGCGGAACCAGGCCAGCAAATCAGCCGCTTGAACACCCATCGAATCGAGCCGCAGTTCCGTCGAGGCGGCTATTCCGCCGGTCCGTTCGAATCTTCCGCGGAGATTCGAACTCGGTCCTTCCACGACAATCTGCTCGGCAACCAGGTTTCCGAATCCTATATTCCACCGGCCCTTCAAGCTCAGGTTAACGCGCGGATTGTCCTGGCGTTCCGTCAGATCCCAGCGATGAATCTGCGTTGCGCGACCCTGGACTGAAAACGTCCAGTCCCCCGGCTGGTCGTCTTTGGCGTTTCCGCTTTTCGCGGTAGCGTCCAGCGCGAACAGGCCGCGCACGCCATAATCCTGGCCACGGAAAAGGCGGAAGACGTCCGCAAGCGATGCCTGACTCCATTGCAGATTAATTTCCGCGGGCTGCAGCCGCGTGGAAGTGCCCGCGAGGTCTCCGCGGACCCGAAGCATGCCGGCCGATTGCAAGGAGACTCCGCTGCGCCAGGGTTGGGCCTCCAATTGAAGGCGCCAGCGGCCGGCCGAGACTTGCTCCACGCTCCCGGAAACATTGGTGAAGGCAAACGGTTGCTTGTCGTCTTCCACCTTGAAATTGATGCGGCCATCCTCAATTTCAATCCTCTGCAGCCGATTCACGGGCGCCACAGGCGAAGGTGGTCCGTACCCGCGAGCCATCTGTCCGGGACTCAATTTCGCCGGCGGGAGCCAGCGTTCCAGATTCCAGCGTCCTTCGGCATTTCGAACAAGCACTAAGCTCGGCTTGCTCAAGGACATGGTTCCAAATTCAAAATGGCCGCGCAGCAATCCTATCCATCGCAAACCGGCGCTCAGGTGTTCGGCGCGCAGGAAATATTCGTACCCAAATGCCTGGTCCTCGCCGACGGTCACGCCGTTGGCATCCAGTCGCAGGATCGGCAGAATCCGCACATCGAAACTCTCCACCTCCACGGGCCGACCAAAGGCTCTCTCCAGGTGCGCCACGAGATAGCCATGCACGCGGTGGGTGCGCGCGAGCAGGGACACGGCGACCTGCAAGGCGACCAGCGAGGCTACCAGCGCCAGCGCTCGTTTCCACCACTTTCGAAGCATTTTCATTTCGCTCGGAAGTTTCGCAGACTCATGAAGAAAAAGGTAGTGGCGAACCCTTGGACGGAACGATGCGAAGGGCTGGCACACTCCCGTTCACAATGCACATTGAAAAGAGACGCGCCTAATGCACCGTGCGGAGCATGCGGCTCCAGCGCGTTCGCGAAGGCAGATGCGCCAGGGTTTGAAAAATCCCCGTCAGGCGCGTCCAGAAAGTGCTGTCATTGCTGTAGTCGCTGCTGGTGGCATCCACCGACCAATAGATCAGGAACGGGCGTCCCATAATGGCGCCGCGGTCGACGAAACCCCAATAGCGGCTGTCCTGGCTGCGATCGCGATTATCGCCCATGGCAAAAAATTTGTCGGGAGGGACGACAATCTCGTCGCCCTGGACATAGTCCTGGATATGAGGCCTCCACTCAGGAATGGCGTTGCCTGAAATCAACTGGCCGCGCTTGGGCGGAAAGGAGTAATTGAACGGGTCATAAAACGCCGTCGCGTCGTGAACCGCGTAGGGCTCGTTCAAGCGTTTCCCATTGACGAAGACGTCTCCGTCGACGACTTTCACGCGGTCGCCAGGCAGACCGATGACACGCTTGACGAAATGCTGGTGATCCGCGAAGGGGTACTTGAAGACGATAATGTCGCCGCGCTGCAACTGGCGGTACGGCAGCACTTTTTCAAACCAGGCGCCGGTTCCGCCGAAAACAAATTTGTTCACCAGCAGGTGATCGCCGATGAGCAGGGTGCCTTCCATCGAGGCTGAAGGAATTTTGAAGGCCTGGACGATAAAGCTGGTTCCGAAGAGCGCCAGGATTACAGTGACGAGGAGCGACTCCAGATATTCGGAAATTGTCGTTTGATCCCCAGGATGCTCCTGCTTCTGCTCAGGGGGCTGTCCATGGGACTGTTCTACGACGATAGTCTCTTCGGGCATTCCGCCTCAGCCTTTCATTTCCATGCGCTCGAGCTGTTCCAGGGCGCTGCGAGCGGCTCGCTGCTCCGCTTCTTTTTTTGTGCTGCCTTCGCCGGTCGCGCGGCACTCCCCGTCCACCCACACGTCGATCAGAAAAACTTTCTGGTGGTCCGGTCCGCTTTCTCCGGCGAGACGATATTCCGCCGGTGGACGCCCGCGCCCCTGCAGGAATTCCTGTAATGCGGATTTGCGATCGGAGTCCGCAATGCCCTCGCCGCGTTCTTCCAATGCGTGCTCAAACAATACGCGACGCAGCACTTCTCGCGCCGGGCCAAGCCCTGCATCCAGGTAAATCCCCGCAACCACCGCTTCGAAGGCATCCGCCAACAGGGTCTGTTTGTCGCGGCCGCCGGTCTTCTCTTCGCCGCGTCCCAGCCGAAGATGCTCGCCGAGCCGCAGTCTCCTGGCCGCAGCTTCCAGCGACCCCGCGTTCACAATCCGCGAGCGGCTTTTCGAAAGCTGACCTTCGCTCCATTCCGGAAACGTGGAGAGCAGGTATTCGCTTGCCAGCAGCTCGAGTACGGCGTCCCCCAGAAACTCCAGCCGCTCATTGTCCATGGGGAGTGTGGCGTTGCCCGGCTCTTCTGCCCCGGATGCTCGCAGCTCCGGCACGGCCGAACTGTGTGTAAGCGCCCTTTCGAGAAGTGCCGGGCTGGAAAACTTGAAACCCAGCCGCTCCTCGAGTGCATAGTCGCCGTTCCGGGTGGTCTCTTGCATAGTTCCGGCGCGCCGGGGATCCTGCTGCTTACTTCGGCGCGCTCAATTGCGTGGAGCCGAGTTTCTTGGCGTCTTCTGCGCCGTTCTTGCATGGCGTTTGCATCTGGCCTGCAATTGCCGCGCACTTGTTGAAAGCCGACACGGCATCATCGAAGTGCGATGCACTCTTGTTCGCCAATCCCAGCAAATAGTAATTTACAGGATCCGGCGTCGGATCAATCTTCAACGACAGCTCGAGTTCCGGGATGGCCTCGGCATATTTCCCGCGCCGCACAAAAACCAATCCAAGACCACTGTGGGCCATCGCCAGGGATTGGTTCTTGGCCTTTTCAAATTGCTCGTCGGTTATTTCCGCCGGCTTGGGCAGCGTAGGAGCAATTTCAATCGCCTGTTTGGAATACTTCTCCGCCTTGCTCAGAACCTGAGCCGCGTCGGACGGGTTACCGGGCAGCTTGCGGGGAAGAGTCTGGCCGAGCATGGCCAGCGTGGTCACGTCGTTCGGCGCCAGCGAAAGCTCCTTTTCGCCGTACTCCATCATCTTTGGCAGCTGCCCAGTCTGCTGGTATTCGTACACCAGGGCCACAAAAACGGGAGACCTGTAACGGCTCTGTGGATACTTTTGTAGAAATGCTTCTCCCGATTCAATCTTTTTGTTTGCGTCCGACATCGAAACTTCGTGGAAAACCTTATAGGCGGCGTCTTCTTCAGCGCTGACAGGCGCTGGGATGTCCAAGGTCAAGTTAGTGACGTCCGGCGTTTTTGCTTTGTCGGCTGGCTGCTGCGAAGCCGGCTGACTCTGGCTACCCGACCCGCTCTGCCCACTCTGCGCGGCCGCGATTCCAGCTGTCCCCAAAAGCAAACCGGCAATCACCAGTGTTTCCCAAAAAATAGTCCGATTTCTGATCATTCCTTTTCTCCTCTTCCCTTCGTCCATGTTGGACCTGCCCGTGTCGCAACTTCAGCTACTTCGGAGAAGTCGTCTGCATCGCAGCAGCCGCCTTGTCCTTCTCAGCGCCGTCCTTGCATGTGGCCTGCAGGCTTCCCTGGAATTCCGCGCACTTGCGGAATGCCGCGGCCGCCTCATTGAAATGTGACAGATTGTGATGGGCAACGCCCAACACGTAATAATTGGTCGGATCGGATCTGGGAGCCAACTTCACCGATTGCTCCAGCTCCGCGACCGCTGCCGTATAATCCCCGCGGTGGAAATTCACCAGCCCCAGCCCGCTGTGGGCAATCGCCAGGGTTTGGTTCTTGTCTTTTTCAAATTGGTCGTTGCTCACGCCATCCGGCTTGGTCAACGCCGGTGTTCCTTCGATGGCCCGCTTGGCGTATTGCTCCGCCTTGTCGAGCTGTTTCTCCGGCTCCGGCGTGCTTGCGGTAATTACGCGGGGCAGAGTCTGCCCCAGCATCGCCAGGACTTGCACGTCTTTCGGATCCAGCGCCAGAGCCTTTTCACCCGCTTCCACCATTTTCTCCACCTGATTGGTTTGCAAGTAGGCGGAGGTCAATGCGGAATAGACTTGGGCCTTGAAGTGGCTCAAGGGATATCTCTCCAGGAAGGTTTTCCCCTTCTCTATCTTTTTCTTCGGATCCTCCGGCGAGATTCTCTGAAATTCATTGAATGCGTTTTCTTCCTTCAGATCCACCGGCTTTATCAACTCCAGCGAGTTTTCCGGGTTAATAGGAGAGGTGTCTCTGCCGATGGTCTTGTTCGTGTTAGTGCTGGCTGTCCCACGGCTGGTGGCCGCGCCACTCTGCGCCGCCGCATTGACCGTCAAGCACAGCATTCCTGCCATAAGTAAAGCCGCCGCTCTCACTCTTCGCCAATCTCTGCTCATCGGATTCGTCCTTCTGCTCCCGTGCTCAGTCCATCAGTTCTTGCTGTCTGCCATTCTCGCGCATGGGTGCTCTGTTGCAAATCGCTCGAAGGCTTAAGGCCGCGCCGTCGGCCTCTCTGTTGCGCCAAAAGCCGCCAGCCCTTTTTGCGCAGCCAATTTTGCCTGATCCGGCCCGCCTTGCACCTCCAACGCGGATTGATACTCCGCCTTGGCTACCGCCGGATTGCCCTCATCGTCGTAAATCCGTGCCAGATATATGTGAGACCACGCCAGCACCAGAGGGTCTTGCGTCGCCGCGTGTTCCCCGGTGGTCAGCCGCCCGAACACTTGCTTGGCTCTCGCGGCGTCATGATCCAGCAAGGCCACCAATCCGATTCCATACCA
>Ga0210400_10003518_pt1 | contig 13882 bp, 11 predicted proteins | sample IncBWH26MmetaG_FD_155456 | JGI IMG/M metagenome (GOLD analysis project Ga0210400, IMG submission 155456) | Forest soil microbial communities from Barre Woods Harvard Forest LTER site, Petersham, Massachusetts, United States - Inc-BW-H-26-M | ecosystem: Environmental > Terrestrial > Soil >...
CGATGGGCGCCCTCGCGAGGTAGGTCATGAAGCCGCTACGGCTGGTGCCGCCAGTACGCTCGTGGCAGCCGACAGGGAGAGGCCGATGGGCCCTTCGCCAAAGTAAGTCATGGAGCCGCTGAGGTTGATGCCGTCAGTGCTCTGGGCGTTGACTGCCACGACGCCTTGGGCGTCGCCGCGACAACCGATGACGAACTGGCCCCCGGGGTGCCATGGAGCGCTGGAGCCGCCCCACTGGTTCTCAACCTGGTAGGTGTTGGCCATGGTGCGGGTGCCTCGGAACCCGATGGGGCCCTCGCCCGCGTAGGTCATCGTACCAGTGAGGGTCTTACCGTTATCGGAACTCGATACCGCGAGGGCGACTACGGCCTGGTTGGCCCGGCAGCCGAGAACCCACTGGCCTCCCGGGTGCCATGGAGCGCCGGAGCCGCCCCACTGGTTCGCCGCGTTGTAGGCGTAGCCATCGGCGAAAGTGCCTTGGAACCCGATGGGCCCCTCGCCCGCGTAGGTCATCGTACCTGTGAATGTCTTGCCATTGTCGGATGACTTGATATCGAACGCCACCGGGTTCTGTCCATTCCGGGCGCCCAGTAGAAAGAACCCTGCGTCGTGCCATGGGGCTGTGGAGCCTCCCCATTGATTCTCCACGTGGTAGGTATTCATCGTAACTAGCGTCGCGCGGAAGCCGATGGGCCCCTCACCGACGTAGGTCATGGTGCCGGAAAAGGTTGTACCGCCATTGTTCGAGGTGATCTGGAGAGCGATTGGCAACTGGGAGCCACGGTTACCGATGTTAAAGATGCCACCGGGATTCCAAGGTGCGTTATTACCGCCCCACTGGTTCTGAACATTGTAGAGAGACATATTTTTCCTTCCGTAGTTGTTGAAGTTTAAATAGTCAACCCTTTATGCATCTTGCTATTCCTGGCGAGACGTCGTCAAGTTGGCTACTTATGGGAAACAACGACAGATGATCAAATGTCCCTTCATATATTTATGTTAAAAGTATATAAATAGCAATCGGAGTAAAAATCTGTTAGGGCACACGCTTAAAGTTGCGTAGTACTCTTTAGAAAACTCTTATAGTCAGTAGCTTTCTACCCGCAGTTGTTGTTTTGATACCCGGCACAAGTGATAGAGCCAATGAGGTTAGCATAGCCAAGGTTATATTCTTGATTAGGCGAGGCTGGTAGGCGACAGCGGCTACCTGCAGATTTTTTAATTTACGGCTCTATGGCGCCGTCAACTGCAAAGGACAAAGGATCAAGCTGGGATTCATCGCAAAAACTGAACCAATCAGTCGTACGCCTGGCGCAGCACTAGAGGATTTACCAGTCAATTCGAATAGTTATTCCTTTAAATAGATTAAATTCCTGTAATGGTATGGCAGGCGGACGAAGGAATAGCGGCGCAAGCACGTACATTTGAATAAGAAAAGGTGCGCCTCGATGTGTTTCGAGGCGCACATTCTGCTGAACATTTACCCCGTAATGTTGCTGTTGCAGCTACGCTCTGGCTACTATGCCAGATGAGGCTATTAAGGCCCGATGGGCAGAGTACCGTTCGCCAGGGTGTTGTACGGCGAGCTGCCCTGGCATCCGTGTCCGGCACTTAATCCGTGCCGCCGGAAAAGCCCCTGCGTCGCACCGAAGATCGCTAGTTATTTCGAGTGATGCTCACGGTTGAATCGCGGGCTTTGCCGACCAACGCCCGCCCGGGGTCAGTGAAGCTGGATCCTAAATAGCTGCCGGAGGCATCGGCGGAGCTTTCGTCCTGATCAAAATCCAGGTGACGTGTGAATGGGCCGGAGGTGAAGCTAAGGTGCTGGACGCTTTTGGTTGAGCTGGCCCCGTTTGGCTGCCAGTCAATCTGAATAAGGCCTAACGGAGAGCCGTCGGTGCAGGTGACCGTGAATGTAACCGAGAAGATGCAAGTAGTGGCCCGGAATCCGGCGACCTGGCTGGTATCCACATTCAAAGTTACATGCTGAAGGGTTTGTGCGTCGAAGGCGCTGCTGGGGATCACTCCGAAACCGGAAGTAGAGGTGGCAGAACCGTCGGGATTTTCAACAAAGCTGCCGTAAGACAGGAAGGTGTTGGTGCCGCCTGAGCCATCGGGACCGCGAAACACAGAGATATCCACCTCCCCGCCACTGACGTCAAAATGGGTCTGGGCAAACGCGTCCCGGGCATGGAAAGTTTCGGTCTGTGCGGCGGCAGGGCCGTGCACGGCAACCAGTCCAAAGCCGATCAAGAGTGCTGATAACAAAAAGCGTTTCATGGTAGTTTCCTTTTCTCCAGTCCTGCTCAGTTCTGCTTATTGATGGTGATAACGGTTTCTTTATTCGTGCCGATCTTGGAGCGGGAGCTGTCGGAAAAACTCGTGCCGAAGAAACTTCCGCTGCCGGCGGCCGTGAAGAAATCCTGATTTTTATGGGTGTTGGTCGCAGCCGGGCCTCGGGTAGTGTGGTCCTCCTCGACCAGCGTGGTGGAGCCAGCCCGAGTGCGCCGCCACTCAACCTGGATCACGCCCGTCGGCCCCGGTTGGCACGTAAACCCTGAACCCGGAGTGAAGGTACATGCGGTGATGATAAACCCGCTGGCCTGGCTGGTATCCACGTTCAAGGTGGCATGGTTAGGGCCGTTGGTTTGAAAGGCGGAATCTGGAATCACGCCGGCGCCGTCGAGAAACACAACACCATTGGCGGTGGGAACAAAAGCGAAAATAACTAGAATCGTGTTATTGGTGAAACAGGGGTCTCCGATGCAGCCTCGGGCTGCGAATATATCCACAAGAGACCCGTTTGCGTTTGAAAATGTTTCGGCAAACTCTCCAGAAGTATGGAAAGTGGTTGATTGTGCGCTTGCCATGCCTTGCGCGGCAAGCAGCAAAGTACTCAAGAGGGTTAGAACCCAGAACCGTATCATAGGAAAGATCCTTTCTATCGTAGGTTAATTCCAGGGGGAACTTGGGATGTGCTGGATGGGATTCGAACTCCGTGCTCCTGGTTGGCCACAGTAGGAAAATCAATTCCGCCGTTGGGATTCTCGCGACTTATGCGAAGTATGTGCATCCTTGGCGATCTTTGTCGTTCTTGTAGTGGTCGGGGCACTACTGTAAGTCTCGCCACAGCGATTTGGCTGACCGTTAGCTCCAAAATCACTGGGCGGCGGATAGTGGAACATGCGCAAGCTTCCGCCTTCACGAGTAGCCGACCTCCCGCCACGCCCGGAGCCGGGCTGCAACCACATCGCCAAACACGGCTTGAGAGAACCGCGGCAGCTTATCCGCCGGTTGAAGCGGTAGATGCCGCGGCCTGCACTTGCGACAATGGTAAACTTTGGGTCTTTTTCGCGTCTTTGATTTTCTTCGCAGCGTGATTCCACTCTTCAGCAGCCTCATGGGCGATCCGCAGACAATCATGAGTCAGCAGCCAGGTTGCAAGCAGTAACAGCCAAAACGTAGCGTTGCGGCTGACACTCGGGCCGAGATCCAGAGTGGCAAGATCATTGCGGAAGATTACCAAAAGCACCGTGCCTGGCAGCCAATACCGGCCGAGTGATTGCTGAATGCTTCCAACTCAGGTCGGCACAAATAGCGTTCAGGTCGGCGCCAGGAGCGCAAGGCTAAATGCGACTCATAGTTAGATTTGGGTCAAGGGCTACAACCCCCGTTGATGCAGGCTCCCTCGAACTGCTCCGAGACCATTGCTGGTCCCGAATAAGCAAGGGGTCTCCCTCAGGAAGCCGTTCCGGCCGCCTCAGTGCAACGTCCTTTTGGCAGGCCGGCATCAAAACAATATCAGCGAACGATTCTAAGGCCGTCAATTCACGTTGGCTGAACTCATGGGCGCACCACTCATGCTCGCCATCAGCGGCAACTTGCAAGCTGCTCAGGCGGGCTAACGTGGCCGGAATTTGGATACGAAGGTCAAAAGGTTGACGCCGACGCCTATTCTGAACGCTTGCTCTCCCTCGGCAGCCACTTTTGACCCACACTCCCGTTGCCTTCAGTGACATTCGAGTGGAAACGCGCGTGCTTCCTGTTCCTTGCCGCGGGGTCGGTCGGCATCTGGTTAGCAACAGCGACCGGAGTTGGCTGCAGCCGGAGGCGAGCGGAAGGGAAAGTAGTTGGGTTGAGAGTGTTCGCTCGCAAAGCTTCGCGAAGGAAGCAGATCATGCGTATCAAGAGCGAAATGCACACGCCAGAGACAGATCATAGTTTCACACTAACTCGGCGCCGCTTTGTCCAAGGAATTGCCGCATCAGGTGTGGCCGCCTTCGTTGGAGGAAAGTTCAACCTGGCCGCCGCGGAGACGACTTCCCACTCACCCCCTGTTCTGACGGGCAATCACTTCGATCTGGCGATCGAGGCTCATCAAGTTGATTTCACAGGGCGGCGAGTCAAGGCGATCAAAATAAATGGAACTTTACCGGGTCCGACACTGAAGTGGCATGAGGGAGACACAGTGACGATGGCCGTGACAAATCACCTTCCGGCCGAGACATCGATTCACTGGCACGGTATGCGTATTCCTACAGCGATGGATGGCGTGCCCGGTTTGAGTTATGCAGGAATCGCACCAGGCAAAACATTTGTTTACCGGTTTCCTGTGCCGCAGAACGGGACGTATTGGTATCACAGTCACAGCGGCTTTCAGGAGCAGTTAGGCTTGTGGGGCGCTCTCGTGATTGAGCCGCGGGACAAAGATCCCATCGAATACGATCGAGACTACGTTGTGCTGCTGAGCGACTGGACGGATACAAAACCTGAGACCCTCTATAGCAACCTCAAGAAACAAAGCGATTATTACAACTTCCACAGGCGCACGGCCGGCACGTTTATCGAGGACGTAAAAAATAAAGGCCTGCGCTCCACAGTAGCGGATCGACTGAGTTATGGACGCAGGAACATGACCCCGGCCGACATCGCCGATGTAACCAGCGCCACCTACACTTACCTGATGAACGGTAATCCCCCTGACGCGAACTGGACGGCGTTATTCAAGCCGGGTGAGCGTGTTCGACTTCGTTTCATCAACGCGTCGGCCATGACTCTGTTTGACGTGCGCATCCCCGGTCTGCCCATGACCGTTGTGCAGGCGGACGGAAATTGTGTACGGCCAGTGACGGTGGACGAAATGCGACTGGGCGTCGCCGAGACCTACGACGTCATCGTTCAACCGCACGAAGAGATGGCATACACCATCTTTGCGCAGCCGGAATCTCGTGGTCGCTATGCACGCGGTACCCTGGCTCCGCGCATGGGCATGACGGCGGAGATCCCGCCCATGGACGCGTACCCCCTTCGCACGATGGCCGATATGGGAATGAGCGGCATGGCTCACATGAAGGGCATGAAGATGGGCGGCATGTCTTCTGATCAAATGCCGGGAGGGAAGGACATGCAAATGAAGGGGATGAGCGACAACAGCATGCCCGAAATGAAGGACATGGACATGAGCGGGATGAAGGATGGAGCCATCGACCCGCTGGCGGGCAAAACCCCGTTTCCGCAGCCTGGGCCACGCACGACGCGGCTAATGCCGCCGCCATCTCGAATGATGTCTCGCCCAGCCCAAACGAGGGAAGGAGAGCTGCCTTTGCGCCTTGGCCCTGAAGTGGCCAGTGTACCAATGAACACTTCTCCAAGGCTGCACGATCCGGGAGATGGGCTGAATGGAAATGGTCGTCGCGTGCTGACGTATGCCGACCTCCGCGCGCTCTACAAAGGCGTGGACGGTCGACCGCCGACTCGCGAAATCATTCTTCACCTCACCGGCAACATGGAGCGGTTCATCTGGGGTTTCGACGGGCACAAGCTTTCCGAGGCTGAGCCAATCCGTCTGAAACTCGGTGAGCGTGTACGCTTCGTTCTGATCAACGACACCATGATGGAGCATCCGATTCATCTGCACGGACTTTGGAGCGAGTTGGAAAATGGCAGCGGTGAGTTCTCTCCATACAAGCACACTCTCCTCGTCAAGCCTGCCGAGCGGGTGAGCTATCTCATCAGCGCGGACACACCCGGACGCTGGGCTTTCCACTGTCATCTGCTTTACCACATGGCTGCGGGGATGTTTCGTTCAGTAGTGGTGTCGTAATGCCGCGCCTCGCTCTTCAACTTGTTTTCGCGGGAGCTTTGCTGGCAAGCTTCGAAGCAATGCCGGTTTGTGCACAGGTTCCGGCGACTCCGGTCGACGCGCCAGCTCCGGCATCAGGTTGGCCCAAGCCAGTGGAAGATAACCGGGTCCTCACCTTTGTAACCTTCGATCAACTGGAAGGCAGAACGAATGGCCCGAACACTGCCTTTCGATGGGACGGCGAAGGCTGGATTGGAACAGACTTTAACAAGTTGTGGCTCAAGTCCGAAGGAAGAGTGACAAACGGCGACACCAGCGATGGAGACCAGGAGATTCTGTACGACAGGCCGATTCCGCACCTGCGTTACTTCGATTGGCAGGCGGGTGTGCGTCTCGATCTCGATTCCGGTCCAACTCGCGCATGGGCCGCAATCGGGGTGCAGGGACTTGCTCCTTACTTCTTCAATTTTGCGCCAACACTGTATATTCGCGATGGAGGACGCGTCGCGGGAAGAATCCAGGGCTCGTACGATTTGTACCTCACTCAACGCCTGATACTGCAACCTCAAGTCGAATTGAATTTCTACAGTCAGCCAGATCGTGGACGGGGGATTGGAACCGGTCTATCCGAGCTCGACAGCGGGTTGCGGCTCGGCTATCAGTTTTCGCGCAAGTTCGCTCCCTACCTTGGGTATGCGTACTCCGGCGTATTCGGCCAGACCGCCACATTCAGTCGTCAGGCCGGGGAACCAACGAGTGCACCTCGGTTTGTGTTTGGGGCTTGGGTGTGGCACTGATCAACGAGTATTCGATAACTTAGCACAGCTTATAACCGAGGCGTGACGCTCGGACAGACTATCGGGACCTGCCTGAGCACAAAGCGGAGATACGCTTCTGGATCGAGTGCATTCATCTTCGCCGTCCCGATGAGGCTGTAGATTCAATGGCTGCCGGGACCGATACCATATATGACATCCTACTCCGCGATTCCTTCTATTGACTGTTGACGAGACCAACTTAAATGCGGCAATCAAGGTATGCAACATTTAGGGGTAAATTCTTCTTCAAGATTGATTTTTTGGGGTTGTTGGAGCGTAAGGGCCAAGTGGAGCTTGCGGCGCAAGCGCGCACATCTGAATAAGAAAAGTGCGCCTCGATGTGTTTCGAGGCGCACATGTTGGATTGTTCTGCTGAACATTTACCCCGTAATGTTGCTGTTACAGCTACATTCTGGCTACTATGCCAGATGAGGCTATTAAGACCGATGGGCAGAGTACCGTTCGCCAAAATGTTCAACGGCTAGCTGCCCTGGCATCCGTGCCCGGCACTAATCCGTGCCGCCGGAAACCCAATAAAAATGCGGTTTGTCTCAATGTCACTGATGCCCCCAGGGGTGAGAAAGAGCTCTTTGACAACTGAATAATGGAGATGAGCAGCTTTCTGAGAGACGAAGGGCTGGCCACGGTGGATGTGTGTGCTGGCCCGCGCGGCCTGGACAGGGTAGCTTGAGCTGTTTTGCGCACGCCCTGTCACGTTGCGTCATTTTGTGCTTCCAGGCTCCGAATCCCAAAAGTATATTTCACCCAATAAAAATGCAGGTTGTCTCAATGTCTCAACCTCAATCGAGGTTCTGTTTTGGCATTTGCCATTTTGCAAAACGTTAGGGCTCACATTTGGGGGTAAATTCTTAAGTGTGGGCCTTAACAGTTGATCTGGCTGAATGCTGATAGCTGATTGCTGAATGCTTCCACTCAGGTCGGCACAAGCAGCGTTCAGGTCGGCACCAGGAGCGCTCAAGTCGGCACAAACGGTCTTCAAGTCGGCACAAATTGGCCTCGAATCGGCACAAAAACTAGCTCATCAGCCATAACCCCAATGTTTTCAACGTGTGTGTCGAATGTATCGGTCTGAAAAAACGTTTTCAGTTCAAGCACTGGTTGTAACGGGTTGCGCCAAGGGCGACGGCACTTGTAGTCGAGATCGTGAGCCTATGTGGGTTGGGTGGGAGTGAATCACCGACCCAATCACTCTCAACAGATTGTACCCTTACGTCCAAGCGGGTCGAGAAAAGTATCGGGCATGATGACACACCATGTAACATTGCTCTACCGACGAAACCTGCTGGGAAAATGGACACAGAGTAGAGCAATGAGTGCAAAACGCCCCTTCATTAACCTCACATTCTACGAAACCTACTTTTTCGCTAATGCCGTGAAAAATATTCTCGAAGACCAATTTAGCTATTTGAGGCATCTCGACGAGTTCTATGGAGATAATAGATATCTTGCCAACGCCGTTCCATTCCCGAAATTTTCAGCATTTCACAGCTTCATTTACTTCATCATCGATGATCTATTGAATGACGACGTGACAAATATTGACCTGGAGAAGCGTCAGGAGGATGTGAAAAGGTTCAAGACGATTCCAAGCGCTCTTGATCTTCATCCATCTAAGCTTCCGGTGAATTTGGCTTTTGATCGGTTTGGGATCGCGCACGAAAGCTTTGATACTTGGCTCGAGATACGGAATCGGACGTTCTTGGAAGCAAGCAACGACGATGTCAGCGACTATTACGATGATCTTCGACTGGAAGGGCCTCTGGAGGAATTGCTCGAACGCGCAACATCAGAGGTGTTTTTTGTTCTGTTTCAGAACAGGCGTGTGCTTATGCTCTTCAACGATATGATGTCGCGCCAAATGAATGAAGCGGTAGAAATCGAATTAATCGATCCCGAGTATGCTCGGTTTTTTGTTCGTCCTGGTGTACTGCGACGCGTTTCGATCCCATCGTGGGCTCGGCGAGCCGTCTACTTTCGCGACCGCGGATTGTGCGTACTCTGCCATAAGGACCTATCTGGCGTTCTTGCGGTTGGCGGTGAAGAAAACTACGACCACATTGTGCCTCTTGCTGCTGGCGGCCTGAATGATGTCACCAACATTCAACTGTTGTGTAAAGAGTGCAACGCCAAGAAACTTGCTGGTGAGCCTATTACGTCGAGTCATTATCAACGATGGTATCTGGAACTCGAGTAACCTTCCCACACCAGGGTCATCTGCCTCCGAAGCGCACACCGGTGCGACTAACACCGACGCGGCCCTAGGTGCACTTGGTCATTTTCTGCAGCGGCTGCTCTCTGTTATTTCTTTGCCTCCGGCTGGACTGCATCAATCCGAATCAGCTTTAGCGAATCGGTTTCCTGCGGGAGTTCTGTCTTGCCTGCCGGAAACTTATTGGCGCTCAGCAGGAAAGTTACAACATCGAGATACTGTGGGCGGCTGAGGTGTCCGGGATTGTCCCTCGGCATCTTCTTCTGGGTCTTGTCGAACAGCGCGCCGACGGTCCCGCCGTCCCAGCCCTTCAGAAAGTCCGGGCCAGCCAGCGATGGCGCATCTTCCAGGCCTTCCAGCTTGCTACCGTGACAACTTGAGCACTCGCTGCGGTAGACCTCTTCGCCGCGTTTCGCCTGCTCGGTGGTGTACACGCCATCCCAGGCGGAGCGCGTCTCCGCAGGAGCCTGCGTCGCTTGCAGGTGCGTCCGCACGTGCGCGGAAAGCACGTAGTGATAAGACACGACCATCACCACCATTCCAATGGTCCCAAAGGCGATCCTGATGTTCATGCGATGGAGGGGTCCTCAAAGTTTTTAATCTTAGCAAAGAATTCACTGCGGAGAAGAACGCGAAAAATCGCGCACTGTTTTTTTTCGCAAATGCTTCATGTCATTTTCGAAGCCATGAAGCTGACTGTATTTTTCTCCGTGACCTCCTTGATTTTTTGGGTTTCCTCCGCGCCTCCGCGTCGGAGCCTGCCCTTGAGCGTAGCGAAGGGCGGTGAAACTGGTTCTTGATTGTCTCCGTATACTAATCGTGAAAATCTTGTTTTGGTTGCGGCTTGTCGCGCCGTTACCTTGTCGTGGATTTCAAAACACATCGTAGTACGGAGCACGGAGACGTGGAGAAAAACAAGATCGAAGCGCAATTGCGAGCTTCTGACTCGAACGAGGTGCAGGGAAGGGGTGCTAGGCTGCGACGATGAAGCGGTAGCCGGCGTCAAAGTTGCTCCACGTCAGTACTTCTCCGTACTTGCGTTGCCACGTTCCGTCCGTGAGGTCTTGGTTGAGGCGTTCCAACCCGCTCGCTACCTCCTCTTTATCCGCGAGAACAAACGGAGACATGCCGGCACGGACCTCAGGCTGCAGATACAGCTCCGGCCGTCTCCAACATGCTGCCAGAAATGCGTCGTTGAGATCTGGAGGGAGCGGGAAGGCGATATCGGTGACGATGCGTCCGGCCGCCTGGGCAAGCATTGATTTCACGTCTTTCAGGGGCTGAAAGGTCTGGTATGCGGACTGAAACATGCCGGGGAAATAATCTGCCAGCCAGAAAGCGTGGCTGGCGCGAGGATCGAAGGTGAAGAGCACGATCGGGCCATTCTTCACCACCCTCGACATCTCGGCAAAAGAGGCAGTCAGGCTATTTAAATGATGGAGGGCAAGCACGCAAACCACAGCGTCTACACTTTTTGATGGCAAAGAGAGCGATTCCGCCGAAGCGTCGATCCAGGTGATGGCCGGATGCTCCTTGCTCTGGCTCCTCATTACGGCGGATGGCTCAATCGCTTTGACCGACCATCCTCTTTCTGCCAAAGCCAGGCTGTAGTTTCCGGTGCCGGCGCCGATGTCCGCCAGCGTTCCATGATTCGCGGGGCCGAGCAGCTCCGATAAGCGCTTCGCAATTCGCAGGTCAGCCGAGCGCGTTTTCGCGTATGAGACTCCGATTGAATCGAATAAAGGGTTATCAGTCACAGCTTCGCTGTTCGGTCCGTTCGTCATTATTTAAGTTTGTCAGTCTGCAAAATATCTAATTCAGTGTGCCAGCCATCATAGCGCGCAGATTCGCTGACCGGGCAGAGGTCTTCTTCATGGTTCCCAGGCATCGGATCCGACGATTCTAGTCCAACCACGGCATTTTGCATGAACTTCCGGCGGTCCCGGCACGTTCTAGAATCTTGCCAGAAAAAACATGCAACCGGGAGCAGCCTCCCATCGTATAGGTCTGTGAGCACTTGGACCGCAACCATGGAGGCAGGCTGATGGCGACTTTCTGGCAGGACATTCGTTATGGACTGAGGATGTTGTGGAAAAATCCCGGCTTCACCGTGATCGCCGTGCTGACGCTCGCGCTTGGCATTGGGGCGAATACTGCGCTCTTTTCAGTGGTAAATGGAGTCCTGCTCAATCCGCTTCCGTATCCGGAGCCCCACCAGCTCGTGGCGCTCTATTCGAAAACAGCCGAGTTCGAACAGAGTTCCATCTCCTATCCGAATTTTCTGGATTGGGAGACGAACAACCGGACCTTTGCCTCGCTGGCGGCCTTTCGCAACGACGCCTTCAACGTGACCGGCCAGGGCGAGCCTGAGCGCCTCCGAGGCTATATGGTCTCCGCAGACTACTTTCCCATGTTGGGCGTGAGTCCTGTGATTGGCCGTACCTTCCGCCGCGAAGAAGACCTGCCAGGCGCCGGCCCTGTGGCCCTGATCAGCGCCGGACTGTGGAAGCGCAAGTTTGGATCAACCGCCGATGTTTTGCAAAAGACCATGACGCTCAACGGCACGGGATATAGCGTAATTGGTGTGGTCCCAGCGGGTTTCCGCCTGTATGGAGATGCGGACGTGTTCGTCCCAATTGGCCAGTGGAACGATCCCACCTTTCGTGATCGCAGGGTCAGCATGGGCATGAACGCCATCGGCCGTCTGAAGTCGGCAGTCACGCTGGAGCAGGCGCGTTCCGACATGGCATCCGTCGCCAAGTCTCTTGCAGCGTCCTATCCGGAAGCCGATGCCGGCACCGGGATCACGCTTCTCTCTCTGAAGAGCGACATGGTGGGGGACATTCAGCCTTATTTGTTTGTGCTGCTCGGCGCCGTTGGCTTCGTTCTTCTGATAGCCTGCGCCAACGTGGCCAACCTGCTGCTTGCGCGGGCCACCGGACGCACGCGGGAATTTGGCGTCCGCATCGCTCTGGGCGCCAGCCAGGGGCGCGTGGTCCGCCAGCTTCTCACAGAAAGTGTCCTGCTCTCCCTCACCGGAGGAGCACTGGGTCTGCTGCTGGCATGGCAAGGCACGCGCGCAGTTCTGGCGATACTGCCGAACGCACTGCCTCGCGCCCATGAGATCTCCATGGACCTACAGGTGATGGTCTTTACTCTGGCCATCTCGGTTTTTTGCGGGATCGCTTTTGGCATGGCTCCGGCGCTCAGGACATGGCGTACGAATTTGCAGGAGATATTAAAGGAAGGCGGGCGTGGAGCGAGCGCGGGCCGGCATCGCGCACAAAGTATTTTCGTCGTTGTGGAAATGGCGATGGCCCTGGTGCTGGTGATAGGCGCAGGCCTGACCATTCGCAGCCTGGCCCTGCTCTGGAACGTGAATCCGGGATTCAATTCACGCAATGTACTGACCTTCTCAGTGGCGCTTCCGCCGTCGCTCGGCGACGATCCTGCTAAGATCCGCGCTGCTCTGCGCCAACTTCACGACCAGGTGAGGGCGGTTCCGGGCGTTGAGGCCGTCTCCATTGCTGGAGGCTCGCTGCCCATGACCGGGGATTCGGAGCTGCCGTTCTGGCTGGATGGACAGCCCAAGCCCGCAACCAATCAGGAAATGAATCTCTCGCTGTTCTACCTGGTTGAGGCGGATTACCTGAAAGCAATGGGTATCCCGTTGCAACGGGGCCGCTTCTTTACCGCCAGGGACAACGAGAGTGCTCCCAAGGTAATTGTGATTGACGAAAGCCTGGCCCGCAAATTCTTTCCTAATCAGGACCCCATCGGCAGGCGGCTTAACCTGGAACTCATTGGCAACCAGGCGGAGATCGTAGGAGTTGTTGGACATATCAAGCACTGGGGACTGGATTCGGAGGGTCACGAAACTATCCAGTCGCAGTTCTATATCCCATTTATGCAAATTCCGGACAAGTTCATACCCCTGGTGGCCCACGGCGTAAGCGTGACGCTGCGTTCCCAGGTTGCTCCCTTGTCCCTGGTTAGTAATGTCCGCCAGGTTGTTACCGGGATCAACAACCAACAGGTTATGTACGGCGTCAGGACGATGGAAGGGATCGTCTCCGATTCGCTGGTGGCCCGCAGGTTCCTGATGGTGCTGCTTGGCGTGTTTGCCGTGCTTGCTCTGGTTCTTTCGAGCATTGGCATCTACGGCGTGATCTCCTACCTGGTGGGCCAGCGGACCAAGGAGATGGGTATTCGCATGGCGCTTGGCGCTCAACCGTGGGATGTACTGCGGCTGGTCGTAGGACAGGGAGCTAAGATGGCGGTTTTAGGGGTCGCGATTGGCTTGGTCTTTGCGTTCTGGCTCATGCGCTTTATGGTCAAGATGCTCTTTGGCATCAGCGCCCGCGACCCGCTGACATTTGCCGGAGTAGCGCTCCTGCTGTTGGTGGTTGCACTGGCAGCATGTTATGTCCCTGCCCGGCGGGCGACGCGAGTAGACCTGGTGGATGCTCTGCGCTACGAGTGATGTCGTTATGCCGTCCGATCACGAGAAGCCTTGCTCACGGTTGAGGGGGCTTGCAGCGCTTACTGGATGCTGCCCCAGAGATGATATCTATCCTTACGCCAATCAGTTTGGCATAGTTTGTGCAAGTCAGAGTAGCGGATTTTCGGGTTCACGTTCGAATGCCCCCGAAGTTCATGCACTTCCGCATTCCCGGTCACGCTACCAGTGGCAATTGCGGAGGCTGTTCCAGGCCACCATAATAAGTTTCCGGTGCGTAATTTTTGTTTTCA
>Ga0210400_10003519_pt1 | contig 13877 bp, 21 predicted proteins | sample IncBWH26MmetaG_FD_155456 | JGI IMG/M metagenome (GOLD analysis project Ga0210400, IMG submission 155456) | Forest soil microbial communities from Barre Woods Harvard Forest LTER site, Petersham, Massachusetts, United States - Inc-BW-H-26-M | ecosystem: Environmental > Terrestrial > Soil >...
ATGCGTGAAAAGTATCCCGAGATGATCTGCTCTGCTAGTTCGTCCTCTTTGCCCATGCGGGCCAAATTCTAAACGCGAATCAGGTTGACACCTCGGCTGCTGAGGTGTGTAATTTCCTGCGTCCGGCCTCCCCCAAAACACAAACGGGCTAAGCGAATGTTTGAGCACTCACCCAGCCCTAACCAGAGTTCGCCCAAGGAGGGGCAAACCATGGCTATTCCGACGTTACCACTTTTGAACCTTCACATCTGCCCGGCGTGCGATGACGATTTTGCCTCGGGTATCGATGCCGATGGCAGCCCGACACTCTGTCGCCGATGCGAGGCACTCAACAAACTGCGCACTGCGCGAGTTCGCATTCTGCCGGCACGCCAACAGAAGAGGATTTCTGGACGGAGGAAACGATAATGCCACACTCGATTCCCGCTCAAGTGAGCGATTTTCTCAATTACAAGAATATTGAACGTGGGCTCTCGAAGTACAGCCTAGAAAGCTACCGCCACTGCCTCAGCGAGTTTTGTTCTCTTCTGGACTGTGATCCGGCGCAGGCCAAGCGGCATAATGTTGATCAGTACATTTCCTCCTGCTACGAACGCAAGCTGCAGCCGGCGACGATCTCGCACCATATTTCCACACTGCGGGAGTTTTTCAAATTTCTGCAGATGGACCGTATGATCCAGCGAAACCCGACGGCCCACACCCGGCTGCCCAAGAAAGGGAGGCGTTTACCGAAGGGTCTATCCGAGCTCGAGGTTTACGAATTGCTACGCCCTGTATTGCCCGACACTCCCATCAGTCCCCGAAACCAGAGGCAAGCGCCTTCTCTCGCTCTTCGCGATCAGGCCATCATGGAAACACTTTACGCAGGCGGAATGCGAGAGTCCGAACTGTGCTCGGCGAAACTAGGCGATCTAGACCTCGAAAACCGCGTGCTCAAGGTGTTCGGCAAAGGTTCGAAGGAGCGCCTAGTGCCATTGGGTTCTACCGCCGCTGTTGCTCTGCGGACCTACTTGAGCGATGGAAGGGCGATGCTGGAACGCAAACAGTCGCCATCCCCGTATTTATTCATCGGCCGTAATGGCAAATCGCTCACCAGAATGCGGGTCTGGCAGTTGGTCAATGGACGGGCGAATAGAGCTGGCGTGCCGCATATCTCTCCTCATGGGCTCCGCCACAGTGCCGCGACACACATGCTGAGCCATGGGGCCGACCTTAGGACAATCCAAACCATCCTCGGGCACTCGGATATCAGCACTACTGAGATGTACACCCATGTTTCGCTAGAAGACGTGAAGGCTGTTCTCTTACGGTGTCATCCACGCAATAATCCAAAGCGGGCACAAATGGGCCTTTTCCAAACTCCGGCGCCAGCTCTTACCCCAGGTTACGCAATGTGCACGCAATGCCGTAAGCCAGCGTCCGAAGGCAAGACCCTGTGCGGTTTACATCTGACTTTAGCCAACGCGGCTGGCAAGCGTAGCCACGAGAGGACGAATCTTAAGAAGCCGGTGGAATCGGCAGAGCCATTCAATCTGTATGTCACGGCCCGCGATTAGTGCGAGCCACAATGCGGCCCGCACGTATGGAGCCTAGAGGAGATGGTTAATCTGCTTACAATTTGACGCGTGTGCTTTAATTACTCTCAGAAAACAGAAAAGCCCGACTTAGCGGGTCGGGTTCTGCCTTGCGGTTTGGTGGGCAACCAAATCATCGCATGAGGTGTGCCCATGCTGCAAGAGTTCGATTTCTATTCTCTAAAAGAAACGGACATGACCCTCATAGTTACAATTCAAAGCGATGATAGTGTCGTGATCGCAGCCGATGGCATGGCTTACTCTGGCTCTGGCAGCGATGGCAATACTCCTTATCCAACACAAAAACTACAGGTTGCTAATAATGCGTGGGTGTTTGGATTTACTGGGTACGCTGGACCTGCATCAATTCACAAAGAAGTGGAGGCTGAAATCGCGGCTGGCAAGTTAGGGTTTGACGTAGATTTGGATATGAGCGCGCGTTCATATTTTGACGCAATCTGTCAGAGAATGGAGAAGACCCACGTGCCGCCAGACGTAAGGGGAACGATGATTCTTGCGGGATGTGGAGAGAGCGGATTAGTGATAAAAAAGGCTGACCTGTGCAAGATCGACAACAGACTCCAATTTAGCTTCTTGGAGGGGGCAGCGGGCATTACGGGATACGGTTCTAAATCGCCTACCGCTAAGGCAATTATCGAGATGTTCATAAAGTGCTGCCCGACGCCCGAGGCTCTCAAAGAACTGGCAACTTTTTCAATATGGCGGGTATCGCTCCAAGAATTAGTGGTGGGTAGGATGGAGAATGATTACCAGATCAGCACTTGCATACTCTCTCGAAATAAACCCCCACAAATCGAATCATTGCCGATTGAGGCGACCTTAAAACGTATGCAGGAATGGAAGGAATGTCTTGAACAATCTTGTTCATCGTTATTTGAGCGTCCGCAGTGATTAAAATTCAAATCGAGCCACTCCCTAGAAAATGAATTTTGTACATGGAATAAATACCTGACTGTTTTCCATCTTCCCACCCACGAACACCTCTGCTTAACTCTCGCTCATAGCGCAGTTATCCACAGCCCACTGGCGCGGAACCTGAATATGGAACCTATTTGTAGATGCGCAGTGTATCCCGCGCAATCCGGTTCCACTTGGGGAGGATTTGATGGCGACGCCGGCAGCAATGTTAACTCCGGAGAAATTGTTCGTGGGTCGCGGCAGAGCCGCGGACTTACTCGACGTCTCAACCCGCACCATCGATGATGCGATTCGCGCCGGCGAACTCGAAGCGTATCGTATCGGCCGGCGTGTTCTGATTCGCAGGGATGAATTGATCAAGTTTGCGGAGCGTGTTACCGCATGAACGAAAACACGATGGCGAGTCCCCCCGCAAAGGAAAACTCGCCAAAGGAGCCTTCGAAATGTACCAACAGGAATCAAGCTATACCACACCGGCGACCATCGAGCAAGAGAGTAAGACTTCGTTCAACCACCTGGCCGACCATCTCCGCACCACCCGGGCCGCAATCGCACAAACCAAACTAACGCTCGCGCGCCTGCGGCGCTGCTACTCGTCCGCTCGGATGCGGGGCGTTGTAGACCAGCTTTGCACCGGCATGGATGCCGCACTTTCCACCTTAGAAAGACTGGACGTCGGTCCATCGTCCGGGGGGACTTTGTGAGTCGCGACTCGCGGGACAGACAGCCCACGGCAACCGCTAAGGCTAAACGCGACGCGCTACTGCGTGAACTCAGGACAGGTCGCAAGATCCCATGTTACGAGATGGTCTCGATCGCCGGATTGCAATATAACCGCGCCGTGCATGAACTCCGTTGGAATATTGGCGGATGCGTTTCTCCGGACTACCCCAAGGGAGTGGAGTATGGTCTAAATGTTCAAAACGACAATCCAGACCCAAAACACCCTGACCACACGGTTTTTTGGCTGGCGCCTGGTCGTTGGACGAAGCCTGTTCGTGTTGGCTCGAAGGTTAACAGCCGGGTAGTCGATGCAGTGCGTGCGGCAATCGACCGCGACGACGCCCGAGAAGCTCGCCGGGCCGCGGGCACTCCCTCATTTCCTCAGTTTGGAACTCTCGTCAAAGAAAGCTATGGGGTGGACTGAATGGCACGGTACCGAAAGATCGACACCCGCATGTGGGGCGATAGCAAATTTCGCGAGTTGTCTTCGCCACAGCCATCGGGGAAGTACCTGTGGATGTTTCTATTGACCGGACCCCAGACGAGCAACGTCCCCGGCCTGTTTCATGCCGGCGAGATGGCTCTAGCGGAGGAATTGGAATGGACCGTGGAAGCCTTCCGGGAAGCCTTCGGGGAAGCCTCCAGCAAAGGCCTCGTGGAAGCTGACTGGAAAGCGCGTGTGGTGTGGGTACCAAATGCGGTCAGGTACAACCAGCCGGAATCGCCCAACGTTGTAAAAAGCTGGCGCTATGCGTGGGATGAAATTCCAGAGTGCGCCTTGAAAGCCGAAGCTCACGAAAGACTTAAAGCCTTCATGGAAGGCTTAGGGGAAGGCTTTGCCAAAGCCTTCGCGGAAGCCTGCGCCCATCCTTCGCCTAATCAAGAGCAGGAGCAGGAACAAGAACAGATAAGTACTTTTCCGCAAACTGCGTTTGCGGATCGGCGTGCGGCTATCGCTGCCACAAAAAGCGCGAAACCCAGCGAAGCTCAACTTGAGAAGCTCTATAAGCTCTATCCGCGCAAGCGGGACAAATTGGCTGCCAAGATCAATAAAGCGATTGCCGTCGTCATCGCCGGCGATCCCGATCACGCCGCGATGCCTCTCGAGGAGGCACTCAACTACATTGCCCAGCGGATTACGCTCTACGCTCACTGTGTCCAAGGGCGCGATCGCGATTACATACCGTATCCGGCAAGCTGGTTCAACGCCGGAAGCTTCTGGGACGACGAGCGAGACTGGGGCAACAAACAGAATGGCAAAACAAACGGAAATAGCACACACATCGCTGGCAACGTTTTGGATTACCACCAGGAATTACTGAAGGACGGTGCTCAATGACAGCGGCACATATGCTCGAAATTGATCTGAGTCGCAGCTTGCCGGCCAGCGTCGACGCTGAGCGATCCATTCTCGGGGCCATCCTCCTAAACAGCCGAGCTTTCAGCGAAGCAGCGGGTCACCTGAAACCCGAAGATTTTTCGTTGGATTCACATCGACGTATTTTTGGCCGCATGGTCGATCTTGCCGAGTCATGCAAACCCATCGATCTTGTAATGCTGGTGGAGGAGCTTGATCGCCGCAAAGAGCTGGAAGCCGTGGGGGATAGCGGTTACGTCGCCGCATTGGTGGATGGAGTCCCAGACCGGCCGAGTATTGAGCACTACGTGCGCATTGTGAAAGAAAAGGCGCAGTTGCGAGGACTGATCTCAGCCGCGCGAATCGCTATCACCCGGGCCCTGGACGGCGAGCAGCCTGCAGAAGTTGCGGGTGGATTACTCCAAACGGTTCTCGACGTAGAGGCTCAGGCACAGATGAATCACGCTTTGACTGGACGAGACTTCATGCCGGAGGTTTTGCGCGAGTTGGAGCTGCAGGCACAAGCTGGCGGTTTGGTCGGATTGCCGACCGGACTTGATCCGCTCGACTTGATCACTGGGGGTCTTCGGAAAGGGGAACTGGTTGTCGTGGGTGCATTGCCCAGCGCTGGCAAGACTGCACTCGCGTGTCAGATTGTCGCGGCGAACGCAGAGGCTGCGAATGCGGTCGGCGTGTTCTCGTTAGAAATGAGTCGGTGGGATCTCGGTAAACGGTTCCTATCCACGGTGACTGCTGTTAGTGCGAGCAAAATCAGGCATCCTCGACACATCAAGGCTGACGAATGGTCGGCACTGGCCGCAGGGGCCGCTGAGATCGCTGAGTGGCCGGTCTGGTTCGACGACAGCGGAACGATCAGCGTGCCCGAACTCCTCGCACGGGCGCGGATGTTCATCACACGCATGAAAGCGAAATTGATTGTTGTGGATTATCTGCAACTAGTGAGGGCAGAAGCCCGGGACACACGGAAGCGAGTAGGCAAGGTTGCTGATGCGCTGCGGCAATTGGCGAAGGCTGAGCGCGTCCCGGTTGTGCTGCTGTCACAGTTGCGGCGCCCGCAAAACGTGAACGAACCCCCGACCATTATTGACCTCAAAGAGTCTGGGGACATTGAGGCGCACGCGCACCTGGTCCTGTTGCTTCACGCACCAACCGCACCCGACGGAAAACCGACCGGAGAAGACACCGTCATTGTGGCCAAGAATCGTAATGGCGCTAAAGGTCCCGTGCCGGTTGTGTTCAATCCTCACAAGCTGCGCTTTTATCCGCGGGAAGGAAGGGATCTATGAGCGTCTCCGGCATCTACAAACGCCCCGCAGAGTTGGCGGCGCCCGCGATGCAGTTTGAGACCATCGACGCGGATCAGTTAGCCGAAAGATGGCGTGTCCCCAAGAGCTGGATCCGCAATTGGACACGCGAAGGGTACGCAAACGATCCCATCCCCCACGTCAAGCTTGGGAGGTATGTCCGCTTCGAGTGGGGCTCTCCCACTCTCGCGGCGTGGTGGGCCAGGCGGAGGCAGTAAAAGGCAGCTTTCCTCTTGCACTCCTTAGCCGCTTAGCAGATACTGTGCTTAGCAGCTAAGCACAGCGGCCAGGAGGAATAAATGAAGAAAAGCGAGTTAAGCCAGTACCTAGCCGGAATCGGGAGCAAGGGCGGAAAGGAAACCGCAAAACGTATGACCAAAGCCGAAAAAGTGGCGCGGGCCAAAAAGGCAGCGAATGCGCGCCATGCGAAGAAAGGTGGCCTAGCATGAGACGCAAACGCGAGCAGCAAGGCACAATCTACTCCAAGTGCGGATCGTGGTACGTCCGTTACTCGGATTTCCGCGTCACTGAGGGCCAACTAGAGCGCAAGCGACTGGCGAAGCAACTAGGCTCCATGGGCGAGATGAACAAGAAACAGGCGCGGGATGAAGCCAAGAAGTTTCTCGCGGGCATCAATCGCCCGACGCTCACGCCCGAAACGGCCGTTACTTTTGTCGCGTTCGTGGATTCGGTGTATCTGCCGAGAGTGGAACAGCGCACAAGGCCGTCAACTTTCCGGGGATACAAGGTCCTCTGGAATCAACTGAAACCGTTTTGCGCGAATCTCTGGACGCGGGATATCCGAACACGCCACGTGCAAGGCATTCTCGACACCATGGCGCAAACCGGACGATTTAATCTCAATTCCATGAAGCACATCAAATCCTTTCTCAGTGGAATTTTTCGCCTAGCCGATCAGCAAGGGTACTTCGACGGGGCGAACCCTGCGCGGGAAACCTCCCTGCCCCAAGCGCGGGCCGCGGATGAGACGTATGCTTACAGCCTAGAAGAAGTGCAAGCGATGATTGCGGCTGTTACGGAACCCGCTGCCACGCTTCTGGCGACCGCAGCATTCACGGGCGCGCGTCGGGGCGAGTTGCGCGGGATGTTCTGGGAAAACTACCATGACGGCGAAATACTCATTGCGCGTTCGATTTGGAACGGCATTTCGACCGACCCTAAGAGCCGCAAAAGCAAGGCGCCGATTCCAATCATTCCGAACCTTGCTGCAAGGCTCGAATTACATCGCGCCCGCCAAGGAAACCCGACAGCGGGTCCGATATTCCCGAACGGTGCAGGGAAAGCCGCAGACCCCGACAATTACACACGGCGCACAATTCTCCCGGCTCTCGAAGTTTGCGGGGTGTGCAGCAAGCCAGAACGCGACCACGGAAAAATCGCGCACAAGTACCTGAGAAATACTCGCCTGCCCGAGTGGCACGGCTGGCACGCTTTCAGGCGTGGACTCGCAACGAATCTTCATCGGCTCGGCGTGCCCGCAGAAACCATCCAGGCAATCTTGCGTCACTCGAACGTTGCTGTCACGCAAGCCTGCTACATCAAAACGACCAGCGCAGATTCCCGAGCAGCTATGCAGAAACTCGAGATTGCGTTAACTGACACCAACGTGACACCAAAACAGTCCGAAACAGGCAGCACTTCCATCCAGTAAAAGAGGGCCGATGCATTCTAAAACTTGCTTGGTCAACAGTTACGGGGAATCGTAAGATGGAGGCCCCGGGCGGAGTCGAACCGCCGACCAACGGTTTAGGAAACCGCTGCTCTATCCAACTGAGCTACGGGGCCACTGTGACGTAACCTCATTCTCTCACACTAGTTTACAGACTCAGGCATTGCACCTGAACCAACTTTTACTGTCCTATCGCTGTCCCGAAGCACTTGAGCAGCGGTCTGCGCAGCAAGGTTGTCTTCGAATTTTCCCATCGCGCTGCGAACATCATCTGCCGCAGTTTTGATGTAGTAGGTTTGGGTCACGTTGATGTTTGAATGCCGCAGCATTCTCTGAATCACGGAATCATCAACGCCCAACCGGTTAAGGTTTGAAGCGAGTCCACGTCGGCAGGCATGCCAGCCGCGCCACTCAGGAATGCGCGTGTCTCGCTCGTATTTGTGATCGTGCTTGATGTGAGGCTTCCCTTCAGTTGTGCCGCAATGCACGCAGCGGTTCAACGCCGGCAGCATTGTGCGCCCGAGCAAGTTGTTGAGGTTCAATCGTCCACCAACGGAGTTGGCGAAGATTGGACCCGTTTTAGAGAGGCCCGTTTTAGGATCGGCAGAGCGCAACCTATGCATGTCCAGGCGCTCAGCTAGTTGGCGAATCACCGGAACGGGCGCTTTTGATTTCCTCGTCTTGGGATCGTTCACGATGCCGTTCCAGACTGAGCGGGCGACCCATAGCTGCCCATCATGGTAATCGCCCCAGTCTAGGCCCTGCAGTTCGCCATGCCGCAACCCAGCGAATGCAGCAACAGCAAAGGCTGTATCGCTGGGAGCCGGTAGCACGCTGAGGATCTTCTGTATCTCCTCCAGATCGTAGGCGTATGTTTCGCCCGGCTCAGGAGCTCTCGGATCGATTGCACTGCCCTGCGCTGGATTGCTGCCGTCAAAGTAACCAAGCTGTTTTGCGAGAGTGAATATCCCGCTGATGGTGGACTTGATGTGCTTCAGTGAATTCCGACTCAAGTCACCCTTCGCGAGTTGGTTTAGCCAACCCTGAATTGTGAAAGTGCGAATCGCTTTCAGGTTCCCACGTTCTCGATTCGTGATCGGCTTCAGATGAACACGCCAAATATCCGTGTAGCCTTTGTAGGTGGACGCACGCTTGTGCTCCTTGACCCAGGGCAAGTAGACATCCTCGACAAAACTGGAAAACGTAAGGTTTCGCTCTGCAGGGATCGAACTGTTATTGACGGTGCGCATGTGATCCTCGGCGGCCGTTTTTATATCGGCAGGAGGATGCTTGCCTCGGCTCTCCACAGGCCCTAGGCAATGGGTTACGCGCTTGCGTTCTACCACTCCGTTGACGTTTTGGCGTTCATAGAAGCGGACATACCATCGATCATTGATGACGACGATTTGTCCCTCCTGTTTTCTGTTCCGCATTTTTCATTCTCCTTTTTTTGGTTTAGCCCTTTTTTGTTCCCTTGGTTTTACCTCTAACAGTCGGTGACGCACGTCGGCGCTCGCGCCTCTTCCGATGACGATTGGCGCAAAGAAAATCGTGGTAAAGCTGGTTTGGCCGATGAGGAGTGAAAAGCTTTCCACAGCCGAGACAGGCAGTAACTCCGGAAAACAACAAGTCAACAAACAAGGCCGTCTCGCGGTCGGGACAGAAGACCGCCGGGACAAGGGATAACTTGCGTGGAGACCACCACATCACGAGCCGTGCTGATCGAATCTCCTGATTGAAGAGCGGCAACAGCCAACGGTCGGCTACCTTTTTCGGGTTCTCTATTGCCTGCTTACTGGTTGCATCCGCCAACGGTGTCCCGGAAACATCCGCGAGCAGTGTGCGAAAAGTCTCTTGCAGTTGCAGCAGAGAGTAATCAATCTTTTTTCCGAAGCGCAAACTGAATAATTTGGCGATCGCTGAGAAGCGTCTCGACGCAGGCTCGCCAGTGCGTCGGAACTGTCTTACAGGCTGAATTCTGGTAGAGATGCCGTCTTGAACAAACACTGTGCCACTTGGTCCGTTCATCCGCACAGTGCCAACTCCCTCAGGTTTATCGCCGCCAGCGGGAATCAATACGGGTAGGAAGTGTGTCACGCTTTTGTCGCGGGCATGTGACTTTTTATTGACCATGACACGCAATCGTAGCACAGTAGTGTGGATAGTCAAGAAAATCAGTCAATCATCGAGCGGAATATTTGGAGTTTCACTATGTCGAAACATTGCAGAAAACGGAGACTGTTGCGAGTTCCTGCAGCGGTGCGCTACTTGGATGGCATCGTGAAAGAGCCAACACTACGCAGTTGGATTTTGCAGAAAAAGCTTGAGTTCGTGAAGGTCGGTCGCACTGTGGCGATTCCTACTTCGGCCTTGGACGCGATCATCGAGCACGGCACAGTCAAAGCCGTGAAACGAGGTTAGCTGAACCGCGCCTCACTATAAGGAATTGAATCTATGAGCGGAAAACTCGCGAGTGTCCTGAAAATGGCGAATAAAGCGGACTTGGAGCAAAGTACGCAGCCAAAGGTGGAGAACCCCCCCATATTGATCGATGCCGATGAACTGGCGCGGCGATGGAATGTCCCTCCCTCATGGATACGTTCGCACGTTCGCGGGCGAGTCGCGGCGGCTGACAGAATTCCGCATATTCCACTTGGCCGTTACATTCGTTTCAAACCCGGACCAGAGCTCGATGCATGGCTTGAGGCCCGGAAGACGCAGTGACACTTTGCAAAAAAGAAAGAGCCGCGATCAGGCGGCTCCAGTAATTTAAAACCAACTGTCTGTTTTCGCGATTATACATCGCGACGGTGGCCTCGCGGCAATGCAATTACCGAAAAAAAAGTGCCGCTGTAATACGTTAAACCTCGAACCAGGTTGCGAGGAAGAGAAGAGAAGTCTCGGCGAGGACGCTATGGGCTGGTGCCAGTGCAACAAGGGTAAATTCCAGCGTAACCCCACTACCGTCCATGCAAATGGCTGGCTCAACCGGTAACTGCCTTCTCAAGACGTTTAAACAGACGGAGAACGAGAACAAGGGAGCACGACCCTCTACAGCCAAGACGGATGGGGTGTCGAAAAAAGAGGAAAAATGACAGCGATTGCAGAACAGAATTTAACCGAGCGAGTAGCGCAAACGGCCGAAGCCGCAGCACAGAGTGCTGTGCGAGTGCAGGAAGCCGAAGAGGAAGTGCGCAGACTTGAGGAAGAGCATTCGCGTTTGCTTGGGCGTGTCAACACCTGCACAAGTGCCATCGTCGCCGGAGCTCAGATCGATGAGAACTTATCGGACCTCGCGGAGACCACAGGCGCAGTGGCAAGGAAATTGGCCGCAATGCGGATTCAGTTGCGGGAGCGAGAGCGCGAGTCGGCGGCGGCAACCTTGGCCGCGAATAAATCTCTTTTCGAAAAGACCGCGATTGAAGCGGAAGACTTGCGGACAATATTTCACGCATCGCATCGCCAAAGCTGTTTGTCCTTTGGCCAACTAATGGACAGCATCGGCAGGCTGACTGCATTGGCGAACGCTTGCCGCACAAGTTTTGGCCTGCGGAACGATCAAAAAAACACGTTGGCCGATTTCAACTCCGAACCGAGTCTGAATCCGTTGACGAAACTGCTCGATGAGTTCGAATCATCCCGCAACGTGCAGATGGACAAGATGAGCGCAGTCATGGGTGTCCAGTGCCTGCCGTTGGTGCCGAAAATCGTTCCGAGAAAGAAAAAATCATGAGCGGAATCTTCACCAACGTCTTAAGCAGTCTGCCCGGCGTCGGCTTACTATTCAACAACGGCTTCCGTCCGCCGAACTGGTCGTATGGTCCGCAGACGGTTTCAGTGACTGCGAATATTCCAACGTCTGCCGTTTCAACGGCGGTAGATACGAAGAATATTTTGCCGCCGATTTCTGGGGGTCTTCCTCCGGATGTACTCACTCCGACAATGGGAACTGGTTCCGTTCCCATTTCCCAAAACAACGTCACGAGTTTCGTAGTCAAAACATATTTTTTTGATGCGGTGATTCGCTTGCATCACGAACAGCGGTTGCACGCAACTGAGCATCCCATTCAGAACGGCGCCATGATCAGCGATCACGCTTACATCCTGCCGGCGCGGGTGAGTCTGGAGGTGGAGATTTCCGATGCGATGGATTCATTTGTTTCTGGACAGTACGGCGGTCAAGCATCGAAATCCGTAGCGGCGTATCAGACTTTCAAGAAACTCCGCGACTTGCGCATCCCGCTGTCCTTGACCACTAAGTTGGACAACTATGACGGGATGCTAATTGAAGAACTCATTAGCGACGAAGACGCGCGGACGCAGTTCTCTTGGAAGGGGCGTTTGGTCATGCGGCAGATTTTCATGGCCACAGTCAGCAGTCAGCCATTGAGCGCCCGTCCGAACCAGTCGGTCGAAACCAATCCCGGTGCCAGCACACCACAGCCGGTGCCACAAAATATTTTACAAAACTACATGGACCCAGTGACCGGCGCTTGGTCTTCGAATCCAACGATACGATGAGACACCTTGAGGACACCGGATGGTTTTAAGTGAGCAGTTGTAACGATGTGCAGTGAGGAGTGGTTAGACAAACGGCATTTTTGACAGGAGGAAGAGAGATGGCAGAGAGCGAAGCAGTCGAACGCAATGCAGCAATTCATGCGCTTGCCCTTGCGCGAGCGCGAATGCGAAACGGGTACCCAGAGCCAGCGCCCGCTACCACCACGCCGCCAAGCCCGACACAGGAAGCAGTAGGGGACGCAACCCTATCGTGGGCCTCTGGCGACATTCGGGAAGTACAGGGACATGGTGAAGAACCTTTGCCCTCAGAACTCCAGCGTGTCGCGGGCGTGTCCGGGACCGTACTCAAAGCAACGGAACAGAAAGAGCTGACGGTGGGAACCCCGGTTCCCATGATGCGCGACTATCCCTCAGGAGTGGACGAAATCGTGAACTGGAAGCCGCGAGGCAAATAAAAATGGGACAGGCAGCTTTCTGCGGAACGCGGATTTCTCCTCGCCTGAGTGAGGACAACGTCGGCAATTTAATTTGCCACCGCGTTGTCATCGCCCGCTCTGGGCTTCAAGGCTACTCGGGCCGTGAGATTGGCTTGGATACTGATAATCGTGTCGTAGTCGTTCGTCCGCCTTCAGAAGTGTTGAGCCCTGCGACCCTCGCGAGCGCGACTGGAAAAGTCCTCACCGACGGCCACCCCGAGCAGATGTTGACGCCGTCGAATACCTACGCATTCAGCAAAGGATTCGTTCTGCATGTCGAACAAGGCCCAACGCTGGCCAGCGGGGACGTAACCATTGTGGCGGACTTGGTCGTGACCGATAGTGTCCTCAAGCAGCAAATCCTTGACAACGTCAAGCGCGAAGTCTCGGCGGGCTACCGTTGCATCTGGGATGGACCGAATGATGACGGGAGATATGTTTGCAGGGAAATCCGCATAAACCACATAGCAGTCGTGCCGCGATCGCGCTGCGGCGCCGCTTGCTGCATTCGAGACGAAAGGGAAATCATGGCCGAAACTCTACAAGAAAAACTGGAGCGAGTTTGCTCTGGTATCGAGCGCTATCTTGCGCGTGAGCCGCACCTCAAAGTTGAGGATGCCGACAAACTGTCCAACGCTACGAAAGCTCTCCGAGCCTACGCGAGATCTACTCCCACCAATGACGCTGAATCGGTTGGCCCGTTTCTGACTGAACTGCGGCGCCAGGAAGCTGAGGACTTCGGGAAAACTGCCGCGCTGTATTTCCGGCGGCGACCATGCGAGGCCCGCAGGATCGCCGCAGAGCGGAGCATAGCACTGGCTGTAGCCGCATCTGACAATGAGCCTCAACCAATGTCCCTGCAAGAGTTCATGGAAAAGGATGCTCGCGACTTTCAGCGGGAATGCGATGAGGCACGGGCGAGGGCGAATGCTCCACGCCAATAAAAGTTTGGGATCGCTGTCCGCGTTGACTGGCGCGGCGGGCACCCTTCTTCTGCCTGATTGGAGCAGCGATCCCAGCCACGGGAGTGTTCGCTTCGGGGTTCTTGAATCTCCTTCTTTCCTCGGAGCGACACCCCCCGTGTTTTTGCCTTGGGTTCACCAGAAAACAAGCTGGGCGACCCAACCTCGGAGAACCTTCGCGATCCAGCACGCGAGGGTCTCCGACTGTTCTTTACACTCGAAAATGACTCAGACTGAGCCACTATGAGCAAGAAAACGACAAAAATCGCCCGGTTCGGACGGCGAACAAGCATTGCGATTGCGGCATTGC
>Ga0210400_10003520_pt1 | contig 13877 bp, 9 predicted proteins | sample IncBWH26MmetaG_FD_155456 | JGI IMG/M metagenome (GOLD analysis project Ga0210400, IMG submission 155456) | Forest soil microbial communities from Barre Woods Harvard Forest LTER site, Petersham, Massachusetts, United States - Inc-BW-H-26-M | ecosystem: Environmental > Terrestrial > Soil >...
CTCATGATGCACCTCATACACGCTGACCGTGTAATATCCTGACCACTCGCGGTAATTCAAGCTGTGGCAAAGCGGAAAAGTTCTCTCGTGAAACGCGGTTCCAATAGGCAAAGGAGTGGCCTCAATAAATATTGAACTCGAAACCGGATTATACGCTGTGACCCACACCGGCGGCGTCATCCCGAGCGCACGCGCCGGAGCGAGGGATCTCATGCACAACAAATCTCAAGCGCTGGTCGGTGGTGGGCTACTATGATGCGTTATACTCGCTTGTCGAATGGATTCAGCCGGAAACTGGCGAACCACGCCCCGCCACGGCCCTTAATTATTTCGCGTACAATTTCATCAAGACTCACCGTACACTTCGCACGTCCCCGGCTATGGCAGCGGGTGTGTCGGACAGGCTGTGGAGTGTAGAGGATTTGGTGGCCCTCTGGGAAGCCTACGAGCAGCGGAGAGCGGAAAGAGCGGCGTGAACGCTAGAATCGTGATTTAAGTGGCGCGTGAACTCTTCATACTCTTCTTTTGTGCGACGATCGCCTTCCTCCTTGGAAACGGTTATTACAAATCCTTTCGCAGTGGTGTCCTTACTACAATCAAAGGCCGCACCTCTCGCCGGGACAAGGAACCGATCAGCTACTGGGTTGGCATGGCTATAGGGACTTTCGCATTTCTCGTCATGGTATCCGCGACTGCGGTTATGGCGTTCCTAGTCTGCGTGGGTTTATCCGGGACTTCAAAGTAGCCGACTACCGCGCTGGTCAATCTTGCAGACAAACCGCCGCATTCCCGATAGAATGACCCTTCGGCTCATGCGCTCACTCATCCCAATCCTATCGAATGCCCTCCGCAACTGGAGCGTCCTACCCAGCGGCCTCTAATACGCGCACCCCAAAACTGCGCTAAGATTCCTCGTCCCCATTCTCAACCAGCAAGCGAACAGCTAAAGGCTAGAAGCTCATGCCCAATTCATACGATGTAATCGTAATCGGCGGCGGCCACAACGGCCTGGTCAACGCCGCCTACCTCGCCCGTGCCGGAAAGAAAGTTCTGGTGCTCGAACGCCGCCACATTCTCGGCGGGGCGGCCTGCACTGAAGAAGTCTTCCCCGGCTTCAAGTTTTCCGTCTGCTCCTACGTGGTGTCGCTGCTGCGCCCGGAAATCATTCGCGACCTCGACCTCCCGCGCCACGGCCTCGAAATCCTCCCACTCGACGGCACTTTCACGCCCATGCCCAGCGGCGATTACCTGTGGCGCGTGAATGACCACGGCAAAACTCACCGCGAGATCGCCCGTCACTCCGGCGTCGACGCCGAAGCCTACGACGAATTCGGCAAAGCCATGCAAGCCATGTGCCGCTTCGTGAAACCGATTCTCAGCATGGTGCCCCCCGATCCCAACACGCTCAACCCGCGCGAACTGATGAAGCTGCTCTTCATCGGACGCCGCTTCCAGGGCATGTCGAGCAACGACAAATACAACCAAGTCCAGCTCATGACCATGAGCGCCATCGATTTTCTCGATCAGTGGTTTGAGACTGACGTGCTCAAAGCAACGATGTCCGCATCCGGCATCATCGGCACATTCCTCGGTGTGCGTTCGCCAGGAACGGCTTACGTCCTCCTGCATCACTACATGGGAGAAATTGACGGCGCATTCCGCGCCTGGGGCTTCGCCCGCGGCGGCACCGGCGCAATTTCAAACGCCATCGGGGACGCAGCCCGCGAAGCCGGCGTCGAGATTCGCACCCAAGCTGCGATCGCGAAAATCATCGTCAAAGATGGCAAAGCCAAAGGCGTTGTTCTAGCCAACGGCGACGAAATCTACGCCGATACAATTTCCTCCAGCGTCGATCCCCGACTCACCTTCAACAAGTTCATCGAAGCCGAGCATCTTCCTGCCGACTTCCTCGAAGACATCAACCGCTTCAAATACCGCGGATCTTCGGGCAAGGTAAACATGGCGCTCGACGCGCTACCGAACTTCAAAGCCATCCCCGGACCCGGCGCGCATCTTCGGGGCGCCATCTCCATCTCCCCGTCGGTTGAATATATGGAACGCGCCTACGACGATGCCAAGTATGGCAACTTCTCCCGCCGACCCTACATTGATATGGTCATCCCTTCGCTCACCGATCCTTCGGTCGCGCCGCCAGGCAAGCACGTGCTCTCCTGCTTCGTCCAGTACGCGCCCTACAAGCTTCGCCCCGGCTTGAACTGGGACGATCAAAAAGAAGCCTTCGGCGACACCGTCGTCAACACCATCGCCGAGTACGCGCCCAATATCAAAGACATCATCCTCCACCGGCAAGTCATCACGCCGCTCGATCTCGAGCGCGAATGGGGTTTGAGCGAAGGCAACATCTTCCAGGGCGAACTCTCGCTGGAGCAGCTTTTCTTCCTGCGTCCCGCTCCTGGCTATGCGCGCTTCCGCACTCCCATTCAGAATTTATATATGTGCGGTTCAGCCACGCATCCCGGCGGCGGCATCATGGGCGCCCCCGGACGGCTCGCCGCTCTGGAAATGTTGAAAGACCTCGGGGGAGCCGCCTAACATGCCCGAGACCACACGCGACATCGTTATCATCGGCGGCGGCCACAACGGCCTGGTCACCGCGTTCTACCTGGCCAAAGCGGGATTCAAGCCTCTCGTCCTCGAACGCCGGCCGCAAGTCGGCGGCTCGGCGATCACCGATGAATTTCATCCCGGCTTCCGCTGCTCCACGCTCGCCCACACCGCTGGCCCAATTCGCACAGACATTGTCCGAGACATGCAACTCGAAAAGCACGGCCTCAGGCTGATCACACCGGAGACTTGTGTCACCGCGCTTTCGCCCGACGCCCGTGCGCTCGCTTTGTACCAGGACGAAAACAAATCCGCGCAGTCAATCGCCACCTTCTCCCAAAAAGACGCAGCAAAGTATCCCGAGTTCGAGAAGTCTCTAGGCAAGATCAGCAGAGTAATCGCGGAAGCGCTCGCCACCACTCCGCCCGACATCGATCATCCCAGCGGCGGAGATATGTGGAGCATGCTCAAAACCGGCCGCGCCCTCCGCAACCTGGGCAAGCGAGATATGTACCGCGTCCTGCGCTGGGGCCCGATGGCCGTCGCAGATCTGGTCGCCGAATATTTCGAGACCGAATTACTGCGCGCGGTCATAGCCGCTCGCGGAATCTTCGGAACCTTCCTCGGACCGTGGTCCGCAGGCAGCAGCCTGCAGTTGCTGATCCGCGCCGCTGGAGATTCTCATCCCGCCGGCTCGGCCTTCTTCGCCTCTGGCGGAATGGGCGCGCTCACGCAAGCCATGGCCTCCGCCGCGAAGGCAGCCGGCGTTGAAATTCGCACTTCAGCCGAAGTCATCGAGATTCGCGTGAAAGACGGCGCCGCCACCGGCGTGCTGCTCGGCACCGGCGAAGAAATCAGCGCCAAGGCTGTCATCTCGAACGCCGATCCCAAGCGCACGCTGCTCAAGCTCACCGACCCCACGCATCTTTCCCCTGACTTCGTGCAGAAGCTGCAGCACTTCCGCGGCAACGGCACAGTCGCGAAGGTTAACTTGGCTCTCTCCGGCCTCCCGGTCTTCACTGCGTTGAAAAATGGAGACGGCAACGCGCTCAAGGGACGCATTCACATTGGCCATGAGATCGACTATTTAGAACGGGCTTTCGACTCATCCAAGTACGGCAATTTTTCGCCTCACCCTTATCTGGAAGCCACAATTCCGTCGCTGACCGATCCCACACTCGCGCCCGACGGCAAGCACGTCATGTCGATCTACATGCAGTACGCGCCCTACAAGCTGAAGGGCGATTGGGAAGACCAGCGCAAAGCGCTAGGACAAACGGTCGTGCAGACGCTAGCGCAATATACCCCAAATCTTCCCGAGCTGATCCTCACGCACCAGATCATCACTCCGCTGGATCTCGAAGAAGTGTACGGACTAACCGGCGGCCAGATCTTCCACGGCGATCTTGCGCTCGATCAGTTCTTCACCATGCGCCCGCTACTCGACTGGGCGCGCTACAAAACCCCGATCGAAAACCTGTATCTTTGCGGAAGCGGCACGCACCCAGGCGCAGGCCTGACTGGAGGATCGGGTAGAAACGCCGCAAGAGAAATTGTGAAGGAATTAAAGCGTTGAATTAATGCGGCAACAGATTGCGTAAGCACCATGATCTGGGGTCGCGCGGCTGCGTCAATTCTGCTTATTGCTTGTTTTTAGCGTCACATGACGCTTCAACACGTCACAAACTTTGGGCGGGGCCCGCCTTGGTGCGAAGCTCGTGTAGAATTGGCGCTGGCTTCCCGTATTTCACTTTTATCTTGGAAAGCAAGAATGCGGGTACTTACAGGTGTTTCCCTTCTTTGCTGGCTGCTCGCCTGGCAGGGTCTCGCTGGCGTCCAACACTCTACTTTGATCCACGAGACAGACAGCTATCGCGTCGATGTCCGTCTCGTGCAGGTAGATGCGCAGGTAATCAGTAAGAAAACGCACCAGGTCGCCGGCTCGCTGCGACAGCATGACCTGCGGGTTTATGAGGACGGCGTGCAACAGCAGATCAGCACCTTCAGCCAGGACGAACTTCCTCTGTCGGTTGTTCTCTTGGTCGACCTGACCGACACCGTGCGTCCGGTTCTGCAGGCGCTCAGCCAAGGTGCTCAGCAGGCTCTGCAGCATCTTAAGCCCCAAGACGAAGTCGCTGTGATGGTCTACTCGGCTTCGACTTATCTGCTCCAGAGCTTTACCACCGACCGTTCCCTGGCTGCCGCCGCGATCGACAAAGCTGCCCACCTGGGAAGCCAGGAAGCCGCGTTCTTCAATGAAGCTGTCTTTCAAGCAGGTTGGTATCTGTCGGCGGCAAAAAATCCAGACAGTCGGCGGGTCATACTCTGGTTCACCGATAACGTCCCCAACACTCCTTCGCCTGAACTAAAGGCGCGGGCGGGAAGAAGTCTTTCGGGAAAAGAACTGCATACGGAGAAACAGGCGCTGGAGCAACTCTTTCGAACTGGGACCGTTGTGTGCGCCTTGCTCAAGAGGAGCCCGCTTTCCGATCAGCATGACATGGGTTACCGTTCGGAAATGGCTGTTGACCGGAGGTTGTACCCCCCGGGAGATGTCCACCAATACGCTCGAGCTACTGGCGGCCTGGTGGTGGAGTCGAGCGGCAAAACCGTGCCCGCCAAGCTCGCTGAGTTGATTGACGACCTTCGTCTCCGCTACACCCTTGGCTATCGCCCGTCCGTAGCGAAACCTCAAGGCACGTTCTGCACCATAAAGGTCGAACTCGCGCCTGAGGTTAAGAAGCTGCAAAAGGACCTGGTGGTAGAGGCGAGACAAGGTTACTACCGGTGAGCCCTCGTAGGTCATTGGCGAAAACAGCCGATTACATTCGTTGACAAGACCGTGCGCCACTCACCCTCACAAAACCAGCAGTGCAGTGCCCTTCCACAGCGCGAGACCATTGCTTGCACTGATGGTTCCCGGTAGAGTACTTCTTCACAAACTCTCCGGGACTTCCTAATTACTCATTCGGATCAATGTCGCGCCGTACAGACTACATGAAAAATAGCGCCATCCTGCTCATCTCCTGCCCTGACCGCAAAGGCGAAGTCGCCACCATCGCCGACTTCGTCTACCGCCACAACGGCAACATCCTGCACGCCGACGAACACGCTGACGAGGAGTCTGGCCTCTTCCTGATGCGCGTCGAGTTCGATCCCAAAGACTTCGACATCGACCTCAGCGACAAATATCTCACCGCCTTCGCCAAACACTTCTCGCCCATCGCCGAAAGCTTCCAGATGAAGTGGCGCCTTGCCCAATCCTCGCACCGCCCGCGCATGATCGTCCTGGTCTCAAAGTACGACCACTGCCTGGTCGATCTCCTCTACCGCCACCAGAGCGGCGAACTCGCCTGCGACATCCCTCTCATCATCTCCAATCACCCCGACAACCAACCCATCGCCGACTTCTACAAAATTCCCTATACGGTCGTCTCCATCAGCAAAGACAATAAGCAGCTGGCCGAGGAACAAATCCAGTCGCTGATTGAAATCCACAAAGCCGATTTCATGGTCCTCGCCCGCTACATGCAGATTCTTTCGAACGATTTCGTCAACCGCTACCCGCAACGCATCATCAACATTCACCACTCATTCCTGCCCGCCTTCGTCGGCGCCAGGCCCTACCATCAAGCTTTCGAACGCGGCGTGAAGCTGATCGGGGCAACCAGCCACTACGTTACCGAGATTCTCGACGACGGTCCGATCATCGAGCAGGACGTAGTCCGCGTCTCCCACCGCGACACCGTCGAAGACCTCATCCGCAAAGGCCGCGACCTCGAGAAGGTCGTGCTCTCCCGCGCCGTCCGCTGGCACGTCGAAAACCGCGTTCTTCTCTATGGCAATAAGACTGTGGTCTTCTGAACAACCATTCCCGTTTTGAAAGAGCGTGGCTTCAGCCGCGCCCCAGGGTGCCCAAATCAAAAACGACTTTAGCCGCCGTGGGAAGTTTTCTCGCCCACACGGAAGGCCATGCACCTCTGGAAAAGAAGCCCGTGCATAACAGTGTCGCTCCGGTAGTAACTTGCGACTCAGGTGACTTTCGTCTTTACTTAAACAGCAGTAAAGAATCCCCCCGACCGACGGGGAGAATCTCGCTCGCGGGAGCGTTCATTGGCCGAGGACCTTAAGTTTGAGTTAGCCATCCTGGCGACAGTCCAGGGTTTTTACCAGAAGCTGCTGCGAGACTCGCTCGGCGGCGACGTGCCCATTCCGAGCGGGCTCGACGAAGTCTCGCTTCGCCACTCGGAGGGCGATCTCCCGGAAACTCTTTCCCGAATGTATCGCTGGCTGCATGTGCTGGACATGGCCATCACACCCGCTATGCTGCGGCAGGCGCTCACTCCAGACACGGATTCGGAAGTTGCCGAGGCCCTGCTTCGCTACTTTGTGCGGCGCCGCGAGCCTAGCGAGGTCAACCGCGATAAGACCGATCTGATTTCAACCTTTCTGTACCGCCATCCTCGCGTTGCCGGCCAGTGGCAGCAGCACGGCTACGGACTGGACGGCGCGCTGCCTCTTTCTCCGTTTGAAATTGCCTTGATCGAGATTCTTGCCGATACCGACGTGCCCTCGCTCCCGGAAGAACACGTGCAACTGCTGCGAAACTTCGACCTGCTGCGGGAAGAGATTGCCCGCTATCGCGATTTCAACGCGCTCATCGACTCCGGCATTGTTTCGCGGGTGCGCGACTTGAAGCGCTGGCTGGATTCCTCCTTCTATCATCCCGGCGTGCTGGCCACGGTGGCCGCCCACAATGCCGCGTTCGGCGCACGCTTTGACCAACTCTTCGCCAAGTCCCTGGGAGAGATTAAGCAATTCGCCCAAGCCCTCGACGAAATGGGCGGCAGCATTCTAAGCACGGTCGACGGCGTCGAAGTCACCGTCGAGCACGTGGCCGCAATCGAGCAGAAAGAGATGCTCCAGGCCGACTACGGCGGCGCGCTGGAAAAATTTCGGCGGGTCTCGCGATTGAAAAAAGAGCTGGACCGGCGCCCACCCATCCGCAGGTCACTGCTAGCGCCGTCTGCCGGTAACGCCATTCAATCCGGCGGCACAACTGCTGCGGCCAAGAGCGCGCGAGCCGCAGCCGCTGCTGCAAAAGCTCCAGTTCCGGCTCAGGCCTTCCAGCCCCCAGCTATCACGGCGCAGCAAATCTCCGTCGAAGAAGGCAAACTACGCCGCGTCGAGGAATCGATCCGGGTCTTTGTCCGCGTGGCCGATCCCAAGTATCGCCAGATTGTGCCCATGCGCTTCTTCAACCTCACGCTGACCGCCCCCGAAGCTGAAGCCTATAACGCCAGCTTCCTCGAAGAGAAGAGCCTGCGCGCCGATGTCGCCCGCACGCTGATTCGCCTGGTTTCCTGCGTGGCGCGGGTCAACACCGAGATCGAAGAACTCAAACGCAGCCAGAGCATGTCCTCGCTGTGGAAGCTCCACGCGGATGCGCTGGTGGTCTTGCTCGACATAGCCAGCACTAGTACGGAGGACGCCGCAGGCGTTGCTAAGATGGCCGAAAACGGCGATGCTGGAGCGTCGTCTAAAGCCATCCACCAAACCGTGCAGAAACTCCGCGACCGCTCCGACCTGGCCGTGAAGGCCTTGGCGCATCCAGGGAGTTAAAGCAGTTCCCAGTCCCCAGTTCCCAGTTCTCAATTCTCAGTTTCGGCTTTCTGGTTGTTAAAATTCTTGGGAAAGGACCGAGGATTTCGAGCCGCCCTGGTGGCTGAACTGGTGCATCGACCAGGCACAATGGCGTATTCTGGCTCGATGAGGAGGAACAAATGAACGACTACTTTCACGTCGTGGGCAGACGGTCTCTCACGAAGATTTGTAAAGACGAGCCACTGTCGTGACAGACGCCTCAGGAACTAAAGACAAAGCCTCTGCCGGCGACCCGATTCCTCCCAAGTGCTATGTCATCGAGGTGCATGTAGGCGAATTGAAGCAGATATTCAATGCCATCGATCCTTCTCCGTTTCGCGACAAGGACCTGGACCCCAAAGCTGAGGAGTTCATTGTAGGTTGGGCCAAGGAGCTGCCCCGTGACGCAGCGCTTGCTCTGGTGGTTGATCTCGACCGCAAGGCCGGGTTACCCGACGAGGCGGCCGTGCTACGCGACGCGATTCACGAGTTCTTCACTCAGCGCGCTCAAGCCTATGGGCAGCGTCTGCGCGAATTGTTCCGGGTGGGCCGGACCAGCCTTGTGATCGGTCTCGTTGCTTTAACGTCGGCGATTGCTTTGGGCGATTTTCTCGCTGTTTTGATGAAGGGCAGCCGTATCGGCGAGATCCTTCGCGAAAGCCTTACGATCGGTGGCTGGGTCTCGATGTGGCGCCCTCTTGAGATTTTCTTGTACGACTGGTGGCCGATTCGCAGCGAAACTCGGCTTTCTGAGCGGCTTGCAGCGATGCCCGTACGTATCAGATACGCGAACACCACAGGTCCCGATGCGTGGAAAGAAGACTGGCCAGCGGTGTCGCCAAGAGGTGAACGGGCGAGCAGCGAGCCCCAGCCGCGAGCTCTAAATCAGGCAAGTTGACCCCTTACGCACAACCCCGTGAATGATCAGATCGGCTGGAGCCGAACGAACTTATCCCTTGCCCGGATTCGGCGCAGCCGTTTCACGGAAAGCTCGTCACCTTCGGCGCAACGCGAGGATGAATCGCGGTGGCCTCGCCTGTGTCGTCGATCACGTGGCGGATTCCGCCGTGATCACCCAGCGCCACGGTAATCATGTCGTGGAACTGTACCTCCGGTCTCTTCGGCGTCTCGATTGCCCGGGTCAGCGCCACATCCGGATACTGGAAGACGCTGTACACACCCAGCCCCCACGCCTCATGACTCGTCACTCCATCCGCCACTTTGTACGAGGCCCAGCCGTTCACCCCCGGCGCACTCGTATAGCTCGCCTGGTTCGGTGGATCGTAAGGAATCTCCGACTGATAGAAATACGTTCGTCCGCCATTGCCCTTCCACAGAACCTGGAATTGCTGGTGATGCTCCACAAACAGGCCGTAGATCGTGACCTCATTTCCATTCACCACCAGACCGTTCGCGCTGGTATTCAGCTCCCAGCCCACGCCGGAGCCGTGGTCCGCTCTCCAAATCCAGGTATGGTCCACCAGTGTGTCGTTGCTGTTGATCCTCAAATTCACCTTGGCCCGGCCCACTCCCGCGCCACCCACGCGAAAGAAAACATCGTGCAGCGTGATCGGGTCCTTCGCATGGCGCTCCCGACTTCCCTCCGGCCCCACTTCCAACAGCACCGGAGACTCGCTCGGTCCCGCATCGAAGAGCAGTCCGGCAATCTCAATCCCGTCCACATCGGCTGTCGTCATCGCGGCCGTGCCGCTCGTCGGACGCAACGTTGCGAACCCCAGCCCCAGCACCACTGCATGCGGCCGTGTAACACGAATCGGAGCAGTTAGTTCGTAGATCCCCGGTGTCAGTATCAGGTTCTTGCCTTGGGCCAGCTGCGCGTTGATCGTCTCCGCCGTATCCACATCCGGGCGCGCAATATAAAACCGCGCAATGGGAATCGTCTCTCCCGCCGTTTCTCCGCCGCGCCATGTGATCCCGGCGCTGTCGCTGTGCAGTTCCGGAACCCGCACGCTGAACTCGCCCGCAGCATTCACTTGCAGGAACGGCTTCTCGCGCACCACGGGCGTCTGCGCCAACTTCGTGTATGGTGGTGACGGCCATGCGCCATCCGGTGGATGCACCACCCCGACAAACACCATGTTCCAGTTCGAGCCTGTCCAGCTCTTCCAATCGCAGTTGCGGGAGATCCACTGCTGCTGGCTTCCGGAGTCGACATTGCCGTCCACCAGCGAATCTGACATCCAGCCGCCGCTTGCCCAGCCGTGCTTCTGGTGCAGCACGAGGTCGCCGCGCACATGCATGCGCCGCAGAGAAATCGCCTGCGAGACCGCCCACTGCATCGTGCCCCCTGCGGGCGTTACCGAGAACCCTTCCGCAGCTCTCCAGAAAGTTGTCGTCGCATTGTTGTGCTCATGATTCGCATCCGCATGCACGTTGCCTGTGATCCGCGTCGCATCGGGCGACACACCCAGCCCCATTACCTCCGTATAGAAGCCCACCGGTACGTCCACCGCATAGCTTCCGGGCAGAAACAAGAACGCATGCCGCTGCGGCCCAAACTCATTGTGCTCCTGCGTCGCATACACGGCATCGATCTGCTTCTGGATCGCCTGCGATGGCATCGCCGGATCGAAGATGAGTACATTGGGTCCAAACTCCGGCTTCGCACTCTTCGCCGCGATCGCCGGCAAAGCAGCAGCCAGTACGCCCGTCGTGAATACCACTCGCGCTAGAAGCCCGAGGGTGCAATCACCAAACATAAGTCCCCGCTGATCTTTGATTTTGATCTTTGCGCTTCGACGGTTAGCCTTGGCTGCGTCAATCATTTTGTGCCGTGCGATTCCCCTTGTCACAATTTGCAAAATTGGGCCGATTTCCTGCAATTGCCCGAGGAATACAGGCAGGTTTATCTGCGTTCCAGACTGCGTGGCGGAGGGAGAGGGATTCGAACCCCCGGTACCGTTTCCGGTACAGCGGTTTTCAAGACCGCCTGTTTCAACCACTCACACATCCCTCCGCATGGTGGGGAATCGCTTGGGATAGTTTACAACACGCGTCCGAGTCGCTTAGATCCAACGGATACCTGAGTTACCCCAGTTTCGGTTGCTGCCGTCATCCTCATCCATTCTCGTGGGTGAGCCATTTACGCGGAAACATCTGAAAGCAACCCGATTACTTGTGGTTGCGGGGGCCGAGGGTTTTCGGCGGATCCAGCAAGGCGAAGGCGCGCGAGTGAAAAGTCATTACCTCTTCAAAGTGGGACTGGAAATAAGGCAGGCTGTGGTCGCCGGCATAGGCGTGATATTCATGCTTGACGCTCTTCTTTTGCAATTCATCGTGAAGAGCGGCAGCGCCTTTCTCGAAGCCGTAGTTATCATCTTGACCACAGTTGAAGTAGATCGATTGCCGCCGCAGTGCTGCGGCATTCCTGCTTGCCAGCAGAAACACGCTGTTCGCATTCCAGTGCGGTACGTCGATCGGTTTCCCAAAGACTGCGCCCAACACTCCGGCGAGCGGCGCACCAGTGCTGGAAGCGGCATCGAGTTGCTGAGGAGTTTCGGTAATCAGAGCCGCGCTCTGCGCGCTCGCTGCCGAAAACAGCTCAGGATGCGCGAAAGCGAAACGTAGCGCTCCGTAGCCTCCCATGGAGATGCCGCTGATGGCGCGGCCTGAGCGTCCGGGGCGAACCCGATACTTGCCTTCAACGTGCGGCATGAATTCCCGAAGAAAAAAGTCGTTGTAGAGCACGGAACCGTCGGCGGAGTTGATATAAAAGCTTCTTCTGCCTTCGGGAGCGACGATGACAAAGTCTCCCATCTTGCCTTGCTTTCGCAGGTCGTCGAGCATCGTCCAGCCTCCGCTGTTAAACAGCGTTTGCTCGTTGTCGCCCAAGCCGTGCAGAAAATAAAGAATGGGATAGCGCCTGGAATTTTGCTCGCCCGATCCATCGTAACCCGAAGGTAAGTACACGCAATATCGAACAACTTGCCGGAGGATGCGGCTATTTAGCGCGCTGCAGTCGATTCGGCTTTGAGCAAATAACGATGAACCGCAGGCGAGCAAGGCAAACGCGGGAAGGAGCAGTCGAAAGCAGCGAAGCATGCGAATAAGTTTATTCGTAGCGCAGTGCCTGCACGGGATCGAGCCGAGCCGCGCGTCCCGCGGGATACAACCCCGAGACCAGGCTCACCAGGAATGAGAACAGCACAGAGAACAGCACCAGCCACCAAGAAACCGACCAGAAATGTTCCGGAGTCAATCCTTCGCGCTTCAGATAAATATTCGTTCCGAGATTGATAACCTGGCCAATCGCCCACCCGAGAGCGACTCCCAGGAGGCCGCCCAAAATTCCCATTGCGCCGGCCTCCGCGAAGAAGAGTTTCTTAACGTCGCCGTCGCTGGCCCCGATTGCTTTCATGATGCCGATTTCGCGGCGCCGCTCGAGAATCGCCATGACCAGCGTGTTAACGATGCCGATGGACGACACCGCCAACGCCAGGCTGCCGAAGATGCCGAGAAAAAGATCGAGAATTTTGAAGAATTGCTGCAGGCCACGGTTGGCATCAAGTATCGAGAAAGTATTGAATCCCATCTTCTTGATCGCGTCTTCGACAACCTGGACCTGCGCTGGATTCTTCACGCGCACGCTGATCGATGAATACACCGGCTGATCGCTCGCGGCGCGCGAAATCTCGCGCAGGTCCGTCGGTTGCATCACGTGCAGGCTCTCCGCCAGTTGCAGAGGCAAAAAAGCTTTGGCGCGGGTAGGGCCGCGCATGGTCTCAGGATCGAGATCGGAAACTCCCACGATCTTTAATTTCTGTTCGCGCGAAATCACCGAGTATGAGGCGCCCATCAGGCTGGTGTCGGAAGAAATGTCGGCATTTGCGCCGGGCAATGCGGGTTGAGATGAACCGGCCGCACGCTGCGCATAGCGCATGATTAATTCTTTGCCTAACAGGGGTTGGGCCAAGTCAGCGACTTTGGTTTCATCAACTCCCCGGCTCGGGGCTTTGCCCAATAATTCCTCGGCGAAAGACTTTTGCAAAATCACTTCTGCGGAGGTGTCAGAAGAAAAGTATGCTCCCTGCATTCCGTCGAATGCGTCATTGGATTTTGCCGACGCCGGCAGAGCGGAAATCATCGTCAGGTGCGGCTTGCCTTCAAAGCGCAGTTCGGTGATGAAGCGAATGTCCGGATAGGTCTCAGTCACGTTCGACATCTTTGCAATTTCGAGGCGTGAGGATTCGTCGAGCACTCGGCTTTCGCCGGGGATCGGTCCGCTGCGCTCGTCCTCGCGTCCCATGCCTCGTAAATCGCGGCGAGATGTGACTACGACGGTGTCGAATAGTCCAGACTTCATCAGCCGGCGCGAAGCGAGTTGCTGGAGCCCGATACCGAGAGAGAGCATCGCGACCAGCGATGCGACGCCCACCGAAATACCGACCGTGGTGAGCGAATTTCGCAGCAGCGATTCGCGCAGGTTACGCAGAGCGAGTTCCGCCAGGTCAGGAATTTTCACGATCGCCCTCCTGTCGTGTTCGTCCTGTCGTCGATTAACCTGCCATCCGCTAGAAAAATCAAGCGCTGCGCGTAGCGTTCCGCCAGCGCCCGTTCGTGCGTCACCATCACTACCGTCATTCCCAGGCTCTGATTCAGGTCGCGAACAATGTCCATGATTTCGGTGCCAGTATGGCTGTCCAGGTTTC
>Ga0210400_10003521_pt1 | contig 13876 bp, 12 predicted proteins | sample IncBWH26MmetaG_FD_155456 | JGI IMG/M metagenome (GOLD analysis project Ga0210400, IMG submission 155456) | Forest soil microbial communities from Barre Woods Harvard Forest LTER site, Petersham, Massachusetts, United States - Inc-BW-H-26-M | ecosystem: Environmental > Terrestrial > Soil >...
AGGTTTCGCTTTCGGTGACGGGATTGAATGTCGGCAACCGGCGCGTGCTGCTGGACAACAGCTTCACGTTCGGAGGGACGCATTACAACAATCCGCGCGAGATTTTCGTGCAGGTGCGCTATCGTTTCCACTACTGAGGAGAAGATGAGACTACTTTTAGCGATTGTCGTTGTTATTTGCGCGGGACTAGCGGAAGGTTGCCAGTCCGCGCCGGAAAAACATTATTCGATCCAGGGAGAAGTTATCTCAGAGGATCCCGCGAAGAAACTGCTCACGGTGAAGCATGGAGATATTCCGGGACTGATGCCGGCGATGACCATGACCTATCAGGTTGCGGAGCCGAAGCAGATCGAAGCTTTGCAGCCGGGGGACAAAATCTCGGCCGACCTGGTGGTATCGGAGAGCAAAGGGCGGCTGGAGAAGATTGTGCTGTTGAGCAAGGGTGACGGGAAAAGTTCTCCGGGCACAACGCAGCGCATTCCAGAAAAGGGGGACTCGGCACCCAACTTTGCCCTTGTGAATCAGAACGGGGAGAGCATTCATTTGGCCGACTATCACGGCAAGGTGCTGCTGGTTACGTTCATTTATACGCGTTGCCCCCTGCCGGATTTTTGCCCGCGGATGAATGAGAATTTTCGGGCGGTGCAGAAGTTGCTTCAAGACACACCCGGCGCCACCCAACGTACGGAATTCCTGAGCATCAGTTTCGACCCGGAGCATGACACCCCGGCGGTGCTGAAGCATTACGCTTCGTTGTATAAGAAGAGCGCGCCAGGCGAAAAATCGTTTGATTGGCAATTCGCGGCGCCTTCGGTGAAAGATTTGCCGCAACTCGCGCAATTCTTCGGCCTGGTGTACCGGCCCGAACAGGCGCAGATTGTGCATTCGCTGAGCACGACGGTAATCGGGCCGGACGGCAAGGTGGAAAAATGGTATCCGGACAATGAGTGGACGCCAGCCGACGCGGCGCAGGCGATGGCGGAAGCGATTCACCGCGGTTGACGTGTTGCGGATTCCGGGCCGGCACGGTTAGACTGGGGCACAATTTCACGGCGATGGAGTTCGCCATAACCGCCCGGGCGGGACGCGCCGGGGCTTATGACTCCTGGCTGCCACGCGGCACCAGGAATTTTTTCTTCTGTGCGGCGGGAGCAACCGGATCGGAGACAGATTGCGTTTATTCCTGATTGGAGCGTTTGGAGCGATTGGAACGCTGGCAAGATACGGCCTGCAGGGGCTTGTACAAATCAAGATGGGGAGCACATTTCCGTACGGGACGCTGCTGATTAACCTGACGGGATGCTTTTTTCTGGGATTGATCGGGCAGCTTCTGCTGAACCGCGTGATTGTGCCGCCGGAATGGCGCATGGCCATCGCGATCGGATTTTTCGGCGGCTACACAACGTTTTCGAGCTTCGGATGGGAGACGGCGAAAATGCTGGAGGCGGGAGAATGGCTGTGGGCAACGGCCTACGTGGCGGCGAGCGTTGCGTTTGGGTTGCTGCTTTCGGTCGCGGGGATTCGGTTGGCGAGCCGGTTTTAGGGATACAACTCTTGGCCACCTGAAGGTGGCCGCTACGCGGGTGGCTTATGATGCACCAGAAATTTGAGGGCGAGCGGACGCTGATGCGGATTCACATCGGCGAATCGGACAAGTGGCATGGAAAACCCTTGCACGAAGCGATTGTTGAATTGTTGCGGAAAGACGGCTTCTCCGGCGTGACGGTGCTGCGCGGCGTAGCGGGCTACGGCTCTTCGAGCGTGTATCACACGGACAAGCTGCTGCGGCTCTCGCAGGATTTGCCGATTATTCTGGAAGTGATCGAAACGCAGGAACGTATCGACCAGATGCTGCCGCGGCTGGACGAAATGGTGGACGGCGGTTTGATTACACTCGAAAAAGTTCGCGTGATCCTTTACAGGCCGGCGAAGAGATAGGCAACCCGGTGGCCGAGAGGGCCATCATGTTGTCCTTTTCCGCGATCTTATTCGTCCTCGGAGCGATCTTCCTTTTTAGGTTGCGAAAGTTGTTCCCCGCGCAACGATTGGGGCTCCCCGGCGGCTTCGCGTTTGGAAGCTTGCATGCGGCGATTCACTTCCGCTTGCAGATACTTGCGAAGATTTTCTGGAACAATGCCCGGAGCGGCGAGTTCGCGCAGATCCACCACGGTGAGCTGCGGCAAATAGCTAAGCACAATCGAAAGCGGTGTGGACGAATTTCGCACCAACGCCAGGCGCACGTTGTAGTGCTGCGACCACTTGCGGTGATTGGCAACCGTGAGGACGACAGCCTGCGGCAATTTATCGCGCCAAAGCACCTTCAAAACTTGCGCTTCGGTGAGGCGTGGATTGTCGAGAGCGATTTCGAGAACCTGAGCGTGCCCCGTGGCGATCAGGGCTCCGGCGACGCGCGCGGGCCCGCGGCGGGCCAGGGTAATTCTCTGCCCCAGGGGCAATTGGGGGAGACGCGCAATGATGTACTCCTCGGCGTGGCGCTTCAGTTCGGCGGAAGCCGAGGGCGACAACGAAAATTGCACCAGGTCCATGAGGTAGAGATCGCGCAACAGGCGCAGGCTGACAAGCCGGGGAGCACCGGGATGAAAAACCAAGGCGCGCTTGGTGGCATAGGTCTTTAGCAAGCTTTTTCGGGTGGCGATGTTTTCGATGATTTCGGCGGGCAAATCTTTTCGAGAGAGCAGCAAGCCGATCATCGTGTCGTCCAGCGCGGGATTCTCGAGCAGCGCGTAGAGCACTTCGGGCGACGGGTGAAAGAGCAACGACTTGAGTTCCTCGCCGACGGCGAGGCGCGCGCGGTCGCGTTGTTGTTCGAGGAGAGTCAAATCCGTTTCCCTACATTGGCGGCAGAAGCTGAAGCGCTAGATGCGCCGCCGCTTCCGCGGGACTCAAATTCAGCGCGCTGACCTGCGCAAGCGGTGCGGCCTTCCGCAGGTGGTAATCAATACGTTCGTCGAACCAGGCAGAGGGGCCCAGCATTCCGCCCGTCTTCGCCAGGCGGAAATTCCGAGATTGCAACTGCAAGCGCTGGGCGAGGTCGCCGACAAGTTCCGCGAGGGCCGCGGCGCAATCATCGAGCAACGAACGCGCCGCGGCATCACCTGTCTCCGCGGCCTGTAGCACCGTCGGAAACAGACGCGGGAAGACTTCGTCGGGCGAGGCGTAGACACGGGATTGCAAATCCGCCCACGTGGCGGCTCCGATCTCGGCAAGTATTTTCGTTCCCATCGGCGTGTCCACGTCCGTTCGCTCAAAGTGACGCAAGGCGCCGAGCACGGCTTTTTGGCCGACGTGGTAGGCGCTTCCTTCGTCGCCGAGCAGGTAGCCGTGGCCGCCGACGCGCGCGATGTTTCCCCGAGCGTCACGCCCCACTGCGGCAGATCCCGTTCCGGCGATCAGCACAATCGCCGCGCCGTCGCCGATGGCTTCGAGAGTCAATTCCATGTCCGTGCAGACGCGGACCAGTTTGCCGGGAAATTCTTCTTCGAGAAGCATCCTCATTTTTCGGCCGGACTCCGGATACGCGGTTCCCGCAAGACCCGCACAGAGCGCGACGACGGCATTGTTGGAAATTTTCGCCGCGGCAATCGCCATCCGCACCGCTTCGCAGACCGCCGCCAGCGCGCCGCCGAAGCCCACGCGCATCGGATTCGATGGGCCTCCGCGGCTGGAGGTGACGACGTGGCGCGACTCATCCATCAGGACGCACTCCGTCTTCGTGCCGCCGCCATCGAGACCCAAAACATAGCGCATGGAAAAAGCATACGCGAGCCGGGCGGTTTTTGGGGCGGCGAGCGGGGACCTGGTGCTGAAAACGCTGCGGCGGCGAAATTGGCGTGGATTGCTTTCTTGACGCACCGGAAAGCAGCCACTATTCTCGTCACACTTCGCAGGGCCGCGCGACGGGCAGCGGAGTCCGAAACGCATGCGCATTCATCTGCTGGACCTGGCGATCGTCATTATTTACCTGTTGGGAGTGACGGCGCTGGGCGTTTACTTCCGCGGCAAACAGCGGGACGTGCGCGACTATTTTCTGGGCGGGCGAACCGCGCCGTGGTGGGCGCTGGCGTTTTCGATTGTGGCTACGGAGACGTCCACGCTTACGATTATCGGGACTCCGGCGCTCGCTTACTCCGGCAACATGACGTTTCTGCAGCTGGTGTTCGGTTACCTGGTGGGGCGCTTCCTGATAAGCCTGTTTTTTCTGCCGGGATATTTTCGTGGCGAATTTCTGACGGCTTATGCGGTCATCGAAAAACGGTTTGGCCAGCGCATGCGTTCCGTGGCGGCGGTGACATTTTTGGCGACGCGCACGCTTGCGGAAGGCGTGCGAGTGGCGGCGATTGCACTGGTGGTGAGCGTGGCGCTGGGTACTTCGGAGCGGCTGGCGGTCGTTATCGTGATTGCTCTTACGGTTCTGTACACGTTTGAAGGCGGGATGAAGGCGGTGATCTGGACGGACGTGGCGCAGTTTCTGCTCTATCTGGTGGGCAGCGTGGTGACGTTTGGCATGCTGCTGCATCGCATTCCGGGCGGATGGAATGAAGTGGCACAGGTGGCGGCCGCGAATGGCAACAAGCTGCAGGTGTTCGATTTCAGTTGGAATCTGGCGACGAAATATACCTTCTGGTCGGGCGTGATTGGGGGGGCATTTCTTACCATGGCCAGCCACGGAACGGACCAAACCATTGTGCAGAGGCTGCTGGCGGCGCGGAATCAGCGGGATAGCCGGCGGGCGTTGCTTGCGAGTGGCTTCATTGTGCTATTTCAATTCGCACTTTTTCTGCTGGTGGGAGTTTTACTTTTTGTGTTTGCACAGCATTGGCCGTTGCTTGGGCCGGGAGATCGAACGGACAGCATCCTCCCGCATTTTCTGGTGAGAGAGATGCCCACCGGACTCGCGGGATTGCTGCTGGCTTCGATTTTGGCGATCGCGATGTCGAATGCGAGTGGATCGCTGAATTCGCTGGCGGCTTCGAGCGTATTGGATTTTGCTGCGCTCGGCGGAAAGAAAGCGGATCCGGCCGCGTTTTTAAAATTGTCCCGCCGAATGACGCTGGTCTGGGGCGGCGTGCTGATTTTGTTCGGCTTGCTTCCATGGGGACATCTGCTGGAGGCGGGGCTGACGGTGGCCTCGCTTCCTTTCGGCAGCCTGCTGGGCCTTTTTCTGCTGGGGACGTTTGATTCGCGCGCGAACCCCACGGGCTCGCTGGTGGGCATGTTCGGCGGATTCGCAGGCGTGCTGCTGATATTGGGCTACACGAAAATTGCTTTCACCTGGTATGTCCTGATCGGATCTTGCGTGACGTTTGCGCTCGGCGCGGTGGTTAGCCGTGCGTTTTCGCCGCGCGCTGCGACTTCCTGATATTTGGCGGCTCGGATTGGGCTACACTTTCGTGCCATGCGCGACTGCGGAGGATTATGAGCGAAAAGCGGCTGGAACTGGTGCGCGGCCTGGGGGCGTGGGCTTCCATGGCGATCGTAATAGGCACAATGATCGGCACGGGAATTTTCCTGAAGCCGGCGGAGATGGCGCGCGAGGGCCGCAGCGTGTCGATTGTGTTTGCGGCATGGATCGTGGGAGCCATCCTCTCGATTTTCGGCGCGCTCGCGTTTGCCGAGTTGGGCGCGGCCATTCCGGAAGCGGGCGGCGAATACGCCTACCTGCGGCGCGGGCTTGGTCCCAGGTGGGGATTTCTGTTCGGCTGGATGCACTCGATCGTGGGGCGGCCGTCGTCGCAGTCTTCGATTGCGGCGGGGATGATGCGCTTCATGGGATTTTTTATTCCCGCGGTGGGCGCGCCGATCTTCACCTGGCACATCGCGATTCCGGGGCTCACCGGTTGGCTGAATCCGTACGATTTTGTTTTTACCTGGGCGCAACCGCTTGGCGTCTTTTGGCTGGTATTGATGACGGGGGTGAATTATCTCGGCGTACGGTTGGGCGGCGGCATACAGGTTTTTCTCACGGCAATCAAATTATTCAGCGTGATGATGGTGATCGGAGTAGCGTTCGCCCTGCCCGTGTCGGGCGCGCACATGCCGGGGCCGATTTGGCCGGTGGCGGGAAGCACGGGGCTGCTCGGCGCGTTTTTGGCGGCGTTGGCGGCGGCGCTGTGGGCTTACGACGGTTGGGAGGATTTGAACCTAGTCGGCTCGGAAGTGGAAAATCCGCAGCGAAACTTTCCGCGGGCACTGGTTGGCGGGGTATCGGTAGTGGCGATTGTTTATCTGCTCTTCAGTGCCGCGTGTCTGAAGGTGTTGCCGTTTGAAAGCGTGGCGAATTCTGCGCACGTTGCTTCGGACGTGATCGAGCGAGTGGTGGGGCATGGGGCGGCGGCGTGGGTGACCCTGGCGATGGTGATTTCGGCGCTGGGTTCGATGAACTCCTCAGTTTTGAGCGGGGCTCGCGTGCCGTACGCGATGGCGCGCGATGGAATTTTTTTCAAGATTGCGGACGGGATTCATCCAAAATACCGGACGCCCGGGCGAGCGTTGATTTTTCAATGTGTGCTCTCTAGCCTGATGGCGCTGACCGGGACATTCGAAGAACTGACGAATCTATTTATTTTTGCCGGGTGGATTTTTTATGGGCTGGCGGTAGTCGCGCTTTTCCGCTTGCGGCGCACCGAACCCGATATGCCGCGGCCGTACCGATGCTGGGGATATCCGTGGGTGCCGGGATTGTTTGTGCTTGGCGCGCTGGCGTTGACGTTTAATATTTGGCTGGATCGGCCGGGGCGGTCTTCGATTGGGCTGTTGCTGATGGTGGCGGGGTTGCCGTTTTACCGGTATTGGGTGAAGCGAGAAAAAAACAATGCAAGCGAGGCCACCTGAAGGTGGCCGCTACGCTTTAGAAGGTGGGCGTGCCGGCCGCGGCGGCGCGGTTGCGCATGTGCGTTGCAGGAACGGTGAGCATGCCGAGCATCGCCTTCACGGGAACTTCAATTTGCGGATGCATGGCTTTAGCCATGGATTCGATGCCCGTAACGAGGCGGCCCGCGGGGCGGGAAACATGGCCGTTGGCGTCGAGGGCGAAGATGCGGCCATCGCGCACGGCGGGGATGGTGTACCACTCCTCGGGAAACGTCACGGAGAGATATTCGTCGCGGGCTTGATCGGCGACGTAGCCGCAGGGAGCGATGAAGATTACCTCCGGGGCTGCGTCCACGATTTCCTGCAGGCTGACGCGGCGTGAAGGCGCCTTTGCCTTACCCAGCACGTCGATGCCTCCTGCGTGTTCGACCATTTCCGGAACCCAGTGGCCTCCCACGTAAAAGGGTTGCAGCCATTCGAGCACCGCGACCCGGGGTTGTTCGGATTGCGAAGCGAGCTGCGCTTTCAGGCGGCCGAGGCGTTCGCCGATGTGGGTGACGAGCTGTTGCGCTCGCTCGCGGCGGCCGGTGGCTTCGCCAATCCACAGAATGTCGCGCCATACGTCGCCGAGGTCGTGCGGATCGAGGCTGATGATTTCGGGCTGCTTCGAAATGGTGGCCAGGGCAGCGCCGAGTTCTTCGGGAGTGGCCGCGCAAACGTGACAGAGGTCTTGCGTGAAAATCAGGTCCGGAGCGAGCTCTTCGAGGCGATCACGATTTACGGCGTAGATGGATTCGCCGCGCTCCACATGCTCGCGTACTAGGCGATCGGTTTCCGCGGGAGTTGCTTCTTTCGGAAGCCGGGAGGAGACGACCGTGGTTTTGGTTTTCGCACGGAGGGGAAAATCGCATTCGTGGCTGACGCCGACGATTTCCTCATCCAGCCCAAGAGCAAACAGAATCTCCGTGGCGGAGGGCAACAAGGAAACGATACGCATATAGCGGACTCTAGCACACTGCGTCGCGCGTGGGAATTCGGAGCAATGCCCGAAACCTGCCAGCTTTCGATTTGTGTTCATCGAATTCGGTGCGGGATGGTGAAGCATTAATACGTTGACGCCCACATCCCAAGCAAGACGAATACATTCGTGACCAAGCTGACTCCTATGGCCGTCCAGGTGATTAAAGTAGCGAAGAGGGCCATAGGGGTAGCTCGTTTGGCTTTCAAAAGCGTGACGATAGCAATTACCGTGGTGACGGGCGTAACTAAAAGAAACCACAGGGCCAATATCTCGGCGAAATTTAGCGGGAACCAGTGTGGGATTCGGCGGTCAATTGGAAACGCGAGAAGGAATAATAAGAATCCCGCTAAAGCTGGTAAACACCAACGAAGCGGATTCCATATTTTGCCGCTGCCTAGCGACATTTTCTCTGCCTTCGTCACTGTAGTTTCCGTCATCGGCAGCATTCTAACAGTCTGAGCGCAGGTTTTGTTCTGTTAGTTGAACGACAGGAAGGTCAATTGTTTCCAGAGACGGGTGGGTCAGTCTATTTGTAGAGGAAATACCGGCGGCGCACGGCCTCGTAAGTCGCCAGGTCTTTGGCCCAACCGGCGATGATTTCACCGACGGGAGTGCCGGACTGGAGTTGCTGGATGGTGGAATCGTTTCCGACAAGGAAGAGGATTTTGGCGACGTCGAAATTGCCGGGATATTTTTTGTGCAGCTCGGCTGCGATTTCCAGGCCGACGCGCATGGCACGAAGCACGAAACGATCGGTTACCCGAATCCCAACGCCGCCGCAGTGCTGGCCTGCATAGAGGCCGCTGACGGGGATGAACGGCTGATTCGCGAAGTGAACGCCCGGCAGACCTTTTGCATTGAGCGCTGCGGCCACTTCTTCGCCATTGATCCAGGGCGCGCCGAACTCTTCGAACGGGGCTTCCGTGCCACGACCGACGGAAACACCCGCGTTCTGGAGAATTTCGAGCCCCGGATAGAGCAGCGAGCCTTTCAGCGTGCGCAGATTCGGCGAGGGCGGAATCCATTTCAGCCCGGTGCTTTCGAAAAAATAATTCCGATGCCAATTTCTCATCGGAATCACGTGAAGATCCGCATTGATGCGATTTTCCGCGTTGTAAAACTGGGCCAGTTCCCCAATGGTGAGGCCGTAGCGCACCGGCAACGGGTAGTAGGCGACAAAGGTAGTTTTGTCGGCGTCGAGCATTGGGCCTTCAACGATGTCGCCATTCAAAGGGTTCGGCCGGTCCAGAACGAAGAAGGCGATTTTGCGCTTCGCGGCTTCTTCCATGCAGTAGGCCATGGTGGTGGTGTAAGTGTAGAAGCGGACGCCAGCGTCCTGCACGTCGAAGACGAGCGCATCGATGCCCTGCAGCATTTCGTCGGTGGGGCGGAGGTGGTCGCCATAGAGGCTGAAGATCGGCAAGCCGGTGGAGGCATCTTTCGAGGAAGGAAGTTTCTCATCGGAGTGGCCGGCGATGCCGTGCTCCGGACTGAAGAGGGCGACAACTTGCACACCTGGGGCGTGAGCGAGAACGTTGATGGTGGTGCGTTCCTGAAAATCAAGGCCGGTGTGATTGGTGATCAGTCCGACGTGCTTGCCGTGGAGTGGCGCGAACTTTTCCGATTCCAGGACGTCGAGGCCGGTCTGCACGCGGCCGGCATGGCTTCTCGTCTTTGCCGGTTTGGCGTGAGTTTGGGCCGAAACCGAAGCGCTTGGTGTGAGAAAGAAAACTGACAGCAGAGCGGAAAAAGTGATTCGCGGGGTATACGAGCTTGCACGAACTCGGGAGCGATGTTTCATATGTCCCAATGATATTCTGGAACGGCGGTTGCGCACCTTCATTGTGAGCGGGTGGTGCGCGTGCTATATACAGTCAAGGCATGGGGCACAACAGGGATTTCTCCACTATGAACAGGCGAACCGCCCGGTTGATGCTGTTGCCGCTGGTCCTTCTATCCCTTATGACACCGAAAGTTCGCAGCCAATCACGCAGTGGAAAGTCTCCGAAAACCACAGGTTCGAAGTCCGCGGCGAAGCAGAATACCTCGCAGCAGGCCACAAAAGTCTCCAACCCATCAATCGAAGATCCCGGCAAATGGGTGGAATCGACGCTGAACGCGATGAGCGTCGAGGAGAAAGTCGGGCAACTGCTGTTTACGACGTATCACGGCAGCTTCACGGCGACTGACGCAGCCGCTTACGCCCAGATGATGCACGACGTGGCGGATTTGCACGTCGGCGGCTTCATCAACGTCACGCAAGGCTCGCCGCTGGGCTTTCTGAAGAGCCAGGTGTATCCCTCGGCGGTGCTCAGCAACCAGTTGCAGGCGAAGTCCAAGCTACCGCTGTTGATTGGCGCGGATTTCGAGCGCGGCACAGCGATGCGGTTGGACGAAGGGACTTCGTTCCCGACAGCAATGGCGTTGGCGGCGGCTGGAAATCCCAAAGACGCCTACACGATGGGCAAAGTCACAGCGCTCGAAGCACGCGCGGCGGGAATTCAGTGGATTTATGCGCCGGATGCCGACGTGAACAGCAATCCCGGAAACCCGATCATCAACACGCGATCGTTTGGGGAGAATCCGGAGAAGGTATCGGAGTTTGTCACCGAATTTATCCGCGGCGTTCAAGAGAACGGCGGACTGGCCACCGCGAAGCATTTCCCCGGGCATGGCGACACCACGGCGGACTCGCATATTGATTTGCCGGTGGTGACAGCCGATCGCGCGCGGCTGGAGAATCTGGAGCTGGTGCCGTTTCGCGCGGCGATTGCGGCCGGAGTGGGCAGCATCATGACCGGGCATTTGAACGTTCCGGCGCTGGAACCGGACCCGAACACGCCGGCGACACTGTCGTCGCGCGTGCTGACGGATCTGCTGCGCAAGAAACTTGGATTTCATGGGCTGGTGGTCACCGACGCAATGGACATGGGCGGGATTACCGTGCGTTACGCGCCTGGGGATGCGGCGGTGCGCGCGTTTCTGGCCGGTGCGGATGCCCTGCTGATGCCCCCGGTGCCGGACGCGGCGTATGAAGCGCTGGTTGCGGCGGCGCACTCTGGACAGATCTCGCAGGAGCGGCTGGACGCTTCCGTGCGGCGGATTCTGGAAGCGAAGGCGCGCCTTGGTTTGCAGAAGAACCGCCTGGTGGATGTCGCCGCTTTGAATGAAAAATTCGGCAGCGTTGCGCGGCAGGCCGAGTCGCAGGAAATTTCCGACCGGGGAATTACGCTGCTGCGCGACACGCCGCATCGACTGCCTTTGGACGGCACAAAACCCGCGCGGGCGCTGTTGGTTTGCTTGTACGCCGATCCGGAGCCATATCCGGGGGAAGATCTGGAGCGCGAACTACGCAAGCGATTCGACTCAGTGACGACGCTGCGTGCGGATACAAAATTTGCAAAGGCGGAGAACCTGAAGCTACCCGCGCCGGATTCCTACGACGTTGCGATTCTGGCGCTGTTTGTTCGCGTTAGCGACCGCAAGGGCGATGTGGACGTGCCCGCGGACCAGTTCCCGCTGATTCAGCAGATTTACAAAACGGGCAAGCCAGTGATTTCCGTCGGGCTCGGAAGTCCTTACCTGATTGAGCGGTTTCCGCAGGCGGAGACGTGGCTTTCCGTGTTCGGGATTGCCGATGTGGCGCAGATTTCCGTGGCGCGGGCGCTGTTTGGAGAGATTCCCCTTCGCGGCCGCTTGCCCGTGACGATCCCTGGCGTTGATCTGAAAGCCGGCTATGGCGTTCAGGTACCGGCGAATCCGGTGGCGTTGGAGCCGATGGATGTGCGCGGTGAAGCGGTCTTGAAACCCGCATTTGCGGTGATTGAGAAGGCCATTGGCGACAGAGCGTTTCCCGGCGCCACGCTGGCCGTCGGCTATCGAGGAAAGTTGAGCGTGCAAGCGTTCGGCAATTTGAAATATGACGCGAGCTCGCCGGCCGTGAAAGCGGAAACGATGTACGACATCGCCTCACTCACGAAAGTGGTGGTGACGACGACGCTGGTGGAGAAGCTGATGGAGGGTGACTTCCCTTCTCCGCTCAATCTGGATGCGCCGATCGAGCGTTATTTGCCCGAATGGTCGAAAGGGCCGCAGCCGGAGTGGCGGCACAAAGTGACCGTGCGCAATTTAATGACGCACACTTCGGGGCTCCCGCCGTTCAAGGAATATTGGCGTACATCCACCAGCAAACAGGAGACGCTGGCAAGAATATTCGCCGAGCCGCTGGAATATGAGCCGGGGACGAAGGTTGTCTACTCCGACCTGGGGATTATTTTGATGGCGGAAATTATTCAACGGCTGACCGGGAAGCCGCTAGACGCGCTGGCGAACGAAAATATATTTGGCCCGTTGGGGATGAAGCATTCGATGTACAAGCCGCCAAAGGCGCTTTGGCCGGAGATTGCGCCCACCGAATTTGACAGCCAACTGCGCCGCCGGCTGGTGCAAGGAGAGGTCCACGACGAAAATGCGTTTGCGATCGGCGGCGTTTCCGGGCACGCAGGCGTTTTCAGCACGGCGGCGGATTTGGCGGCATTCTGCCAGATGCTGCTGAATGGCGGCGTTTACGCACATCAACGGATTCTGAAGCGCGCGACCATCGCCGAGTTCACCGCGCCGCAGCCGCTGGCGCAAAATACACGCACGCTGGGCTGGGTGGTGCCGACGGAAGGCAGCTCCAGCGGACACTATTTTTCATCGCACAGCTACGGGCACACGGGGTTCACGGGAACAACGATCTGGATCGATCCGGACCGCCAGCTCTTCGTCGTGCTCCTCACGAATCGCGTGCATCCTACGCGGGAGAACCACAAGATCGCCGAAGTTCGCCCGGTAGTGCATGACGCGGTGATGAAGGCGCTGGGGCTGGCGGTAGAAGCCGCGCCGGCGAAATAAACGCTTCGAACCAACACGCCATCTCAAGACATGAATTAGAGACTTTCGCCTTTTGCGGCCTGGCACTCGAGAGGAAGGTTTTCGGAAACGGACCTTGGCCACAGATTTTGAAGGAACCAAAATCCTTGTACCAATCCCCTTCCGGCACTTCTGGCTGGGAATCAATCCAAATTCGAAGCTGATTCAGATCGGCCAAGGAGATTGCTCGCTCAAGCATACGTTCAATTAGGTGTTGGCGCACATGTGCCGGAAAATTGTCCCAGCTTGCAATCCTGGGCATCAGCCGCCAAAAACCATTCGGCCCAGCTTATCGCCGAGACGTTTTGTCTCTTCCGGATCCGTAGCGTTACGAAATCTCTCGGCCAGTTCGAAGAATTCCTGCTGTTTGCGCTTCTCTGCCTCAATACCGTTTTCGATGAGTTCAACCAGCATGCGGTTGGAACTCAGGCGGCGATTCTTGGCCAAACTGCGGACCTGCGCGGCAACTTTAGCTGGGAGGCTGACACTCTGGCGCACGGTCTTGTTCGCGGGACTCATGGCATCAGTATGCACCACAATGGTGCTTTTTCACACACTTTTCTGGAGAACATCGGCTGCTGCATTACACTGAATCTTGTTCAGCCTGGCGGAGGTCTTCGGGTTTGCCGAGGTCGCGCCAGTAATATTCGTCGGCGCGAAACGCGAGGATTTTTTCGCCCTGTCCGGCCAGGCGCAGATACGTCGCGATGATGGAGAAGACGCCTTCCTCGGTCATCTCCGTCAGCATGCGCGGCGAAATCATGTGAATGCCGGAAAACGCCAACGCTTGCAATTTTGGGGTGGAACGCACGAGTTCCGGCTCCTGGTCGCGGCCGATTCTTCGGCCGCACAATTCCCCCTGTTCGTCGAACAGCAGGTAACGCGAGCTTTCCCGCTCCTGAACAGCAAGCGTTGCGAGCGCGCGATTCTCGTTGTGAAACTTGAGCAGGCATTGAAGATCAATCGTGCTGACCACGTCCACGTTGTGAAGGATGAACGGCTCATCAAGCCGGCTGGGATCCTGCAGAAAGAACCAGCTTGCCTTTTTCAGGCCGCCGCCGGTATCGAGAAGCAATTCCTCACGTGAGATTTCCACCTGCAGGCCGAAAT
>Ga0210400_10003522_pt1 | contig 13876 bp, 11 predicted proteins | sample IncBWH26MmetaG_FD_155456 | JGI IMG/M metagenome (GOLD analysis project Ga0210400, IMG submission 155456) | Forest soil microbial communities from Barre Woods Harvard Forest LTER site, Petersham, Massachusetts, United States - Inc-BW-H-26-M | ecosystem: Environmental > Terrestrial > Soil >...
TTGAGCTGCGCGTCGCTCAATTGCACGGACGGATCGGCACCCGGCACCGGGGCATTCGTCTTGCTGCCGGCGCCCTTTGTCTGGGTATCGTCTGCCTTGGCGCTGAAGTGCGTGACTGCGATCAAGCCGGCCAGCAGCATCGCGGCAGCCCACACAAAAAAAGCCCGTACGCGCATCGACGTTGCTCCCAGGAAAATCCCCCTCAAGCACAATGGCGGCATCTCGCACGGGGGGCCACTCGGACTTTTCACAGTACCTGCGGATCGCTCCGACGTTCAGAATGCGGGCCGTGCGTTCATCCGTTATCGTTTTGCTGTCCGTCACGGCGGCGGCCATGACATGCGGCTGCGCCGTGGGACCTCGTTGGCACGCGCCGCAAGCGCCCGCCAATGCCGGCTACGCACCCTTGCCCTTGCCGGAGACCAGTGCCTCGGCTCCGGTCCACGGCGGCGAAGCACAGCATCTCATCGCCGGCCGGGATATCCCCTTTGAGTGGTGGGAACTGTTCCAATCAGCGGCGCTGAATTCGCTCATCGAAAAGGCGTTCGAGGCCAACCCCAGCACTGCCGCGGCGCAGGCGGCGCTACGCCAGGCGCAAGAGTTGGTCCATGCGCAGCAGGGCTTCTTCTATCCGTCGGTCGCAACGACGTTCCAAGCCGAGCGCCACAAGGTCTCGGGCAACACCAACTCGAGCTCGACCATCGGCGTCCAAGGAAATGGGGTCAATCTGCTGCCGGCATTGGAGGATCCGCACCACGAACCGCACAATCTGCCGTCCTACTACACCTTCTATACCGCCCAGCTGACCGTCGGGTTCGTGCCCGACGTGTTGGGTTGGAACCGGCGGCAGGTCGAGTCTTTAGCCGCGCAGAAGGACGCGCAACGCTTCGCGCTCGAAGCAACGTACGTCACGCTCGCCTCCAATGTAGTGGCCGCAGCCATTCAGGAGGCATCGGTGCGCGCGCAGATCCAGGCGACCCAAGACATCATTGCAGCCGACCAAAAGGCGCTGGGGATCCTGCGCGATCAGTTCAGGCTGGGCTTTGCCATGCGCATCGATGTAGCAGCGCAGGAGGCGGCATTGGCGCAAATCGAGACCACCCTGCCGCCGCTGCAGAAGCAACTCGAGCAAACGCGCGATCTGATCCGGGCGCTCGCGGGCGATCTGCCCAACGGCCCGGACGAGACCTTCGAGCTCGATGCGCTGCAGCTGCCGCCGGAGCTGCCGGTGACGCTGCCGTTCAAGCTCATCGAACAGCGTCCCGACGTGCGCGCCGCTGAGGCGCAGCTGCATGCTGCGAATGCCCAAGTCGGAGTCGCGGTCGCGGCGATGCTGCCGCAATTCTCGATCTCCGGCGAGTATGGCGGCAATGCCACACAAATCACCCAGATGTTCAGCGCCGGGGGGCCGTTCTGGAGCTTGTACGGTAGCGTCTCCCAACCTGTGTTCCAGGGAGGCACGCTGCTGCACCAAGAACGGGCAGCCCAGCAAGCCTTGAAGCAAGCCGCCGCGCAGTACCAGAACACAGTGGTGACCGCCTATCAAAATGTCGCGGACACGCTGCACGTGTCGCTGTCCGACGCGGACACGCTGAGCTTGGACGTCGAAGCAGAGGCTTCGGCCAAAGTGACCTATGACCTCACCCGCCGTCAGGCCGAGTTCGGCTATGTCGATACGCTGACCCTGCTCAGCGCCGAAACGGCTTATCAGCAGACCCGGCTCACGCGCGTTCAGGCACAGGCCACGCGCTACGGCGACACGATCTCGCTATTCGAGGCACTCGGCGGCGGCTGGTGGAATCGCCAAGAGGTTGCCGCCAAATGAGAACTGCCTGCGTCGCGGGTGCCGCGGTGCTCGCCGCGAGTTGCGCCGTCGGACCGAATTTTCACAAACCCGACGCGCCGGCACATGCCGGCTATGCCCCCGCGCCACTGCCCGAGGCGAGTGCCTCCCCGGAGATGCACGGCGGTGAAGTTCAGCACTTCGTCGCGGGGCGCGATCTGCCGTTCGAATGGTGGCAGTTGTTTCAGTGTCCGGCACTCAACTCACTGATCGAAAGGGCATTGAGGAACAATCCGACGATCACGGCGGCACAGGCGGCGCTGGCTCAAGCCCAGGAGCTGGTCTATGCCCAGCAGGGATTCTATTTTCCGTCGGTGGGTGCCACCTATCAGGCTGAGCGTCACAAGATCGCCGGCAACCTCACCAACGATCAGGCACCCGGCGTGCAAGGCAACGGCGACAATCTCCTGGCGCCGCTGCAAAGCCCGGGTGTGCCGCCCTATACGGCCCCCCTCTATTACAACTTTCAGACCGCCGAACTCACGGTGGGGTTCGTGCCTGACGTGTTCGGCGGCAATCGACGGCAAGTCGAATCCTTGGCCGCGCAGACCGAAGTGCAACGGTTTGCCCTCGAGGCGACCTACATCACGCTCGCCTCCAATGTCGCAGCAGCCGCGATCCAAGAGGCGTCGCTACGGGCGCAGATCCGCGCGACGCAGCAAATCATCGCGGCCGACGAGAAGGCGCTGCGGATCTTGCGCGATCAGTTCCGGCTGGGTCAGGCCATGCGCATCGACGTCGCCGCGGAGGAGACGGCTCTGGCACAGGCCAAGGCCACACTACCCCCGCTGCAACTTCAGTTCGAGCAGGGACGCGACCTGATCCGAGCGCTGGTGGGCAATCTACCGAATGAGGATGTCCCCGAGACATTCGAACTCGACGCGCTGGTACTGCCGCCGGAGCTGCCCGTCTCACTGCCATCGAAGATCATTGAACAGCGCCCGGATATTCGAGCGGCTGAGGCCCAACTGCATGCGGCGAATGCCCAGGTGGGGGTGGCGCTTGCCGCCATGCTGCCGCAATTCCCCATCACCGGCTCGTATGGCGGCAACGCGGATCAATTCAGCTGGATGTTCCGCCATGGAGGTCCATTCTGGAACCTGGTCGGCGACATGACACAACCCCTGTTCCAGGGCGGTACGCTGCTGCATCGAAAGCGCGCCGCCAACGAAGCCCTGAAACAGGCCGCCGCGCAATACCAAAGCGCGGTGATCACGGCCTATCAAAACATCGCCGACACCTTGCATGCGTCGCTGTCGGATGCCGATACGCTAGCCGCCAACGTCGAAGCAGAGAGGGCGGCCAAAGTGACCTACGATCTCACGCTGCGGCAGATGGAAGTGGGCTACGTCAACACATTGGTCTTGCTCGCCGCCGAAACGGCTTACGACCAAGCGTTGCTGAGCCGGGTACAGGCGCAAGCCGCCCGCTACACCGACAGCGTGGCTCTTTTTCAAGCGCTCGGCGGCGGCTGGTGGAATCGCACGACGCAGGCCGCCGCCATGATTCAATCGCCTACCGGGGGCTCGGCGTCGATGACGAGCCGGTAGCCGACACCGAGTTCGGTGAGGATGTGCCGGGGCCGGCTCGGGTCAATCTCCAGCTTTCGTCGCAAGCTTCCGATATAGACCCGCAACGCGCGCGAATCATGGCGATGCGGGCCCCAAACCTCTTTGATGAGCGCCGCATGGGTCACGATGCGATCGCCATAGCGCGCGAGCGTCTCCAGGATGCGGTGCTCGAGCGGGGTCAAGCGCACGTCGCGCCCATCCTTGCGACGGGCGACGCGCCGGCCGAGGTCAATGGAAACGTCGCCGAGTTCCAGTACCCCCATGGGCAATTCGCCGCGCACGTGCCGCCGCACGATCGCTCGCACCCGCGCCAGCAGTTCGGGTGCGCTGAAGGGTTTCATGACATAGTCGTCGGCGCCGTTCTCGAATGCGGCAAGGCGCTGCGCTTCGGCGGTGCGCGCCGTCAACACGACGATGGGTACCGGCGACCACGCGCGGATGGCGGTGATGACATTGAGGCCGTCGCGGTCGGGCAGCCCCAGGTCGACCAACACCACGTCAGGCCGGTGCAGTCGAGCGTCTTGCTCGCCGCGAGCGGCGGTATCGGCGATCACCACCCTGAAGCCGTTCGCCTCGAACAGCATGCGCAGAATGTTCTGAATCGCCTGATCGTCCTCGAAGATGAGCACCAGGTGCATCGCTTCCGTCATGCAGGTTTCCGCAGCAGCAAGGCGTGCATCTTTGCAAGCAGGTCCGGAGCGCTGAAGGGCTTGGCGACATAGTCGTTGGCGCCCGCATCGTACGCCGCACGCTTCTGCGACTCGTGCGAGCGAGCGGACAATACGATGATCGGCAGGTCCGACCAGGCGCGAATGTTTTCTATCAAGTGAATCCCGTCTCGATCGGGCAGACCTAGATCGACGATGGCCAAGTCCGGCCGATGCGACTCGGCCTCGCGGATCGCGAGATCGCAAGTATTGGCGGCGACCACCTGCATGCCGTTCGCTTCGGCGAGAATCCGTAGGACATCTTGGATCCCCTGATCGTCCTCGGCGATGAGTACGACGGGCATCGTGCCGACCTCAACACGGCTCCGCTTGAGGCGGTGCCGCGGCCTGAGTCTCGACGGGGAGCGTAATTTCGAAGCGCGCGCCGCCTCCCGCGTTTTCCGTGGCGTGAATGTCCCCGCCATGCAGGCGCGCGGCCGCGCGGCAAATGGCGAGTCCAAGCCCCACGCCGACGATGTTGCTTTCCGAGCGGCCGCGCTGGAACTTCTCGAACAGGCGCTCCGGGTCGCCCGGCGGCAGGCCCGGCCCGTCGTCCGCAACTACCAATGAAATGTGCTTTCCGAGTACGGCCGCCGAGATCTTGATGGTCGTGCCGGACGGCGTATATTTGGCGGCGTTTTCCAGGAGGTTGCTGAGGATCTGCACGATCAGAGTTGCCTCGACCAGGATCAGCGGCAAGTCGGCCGGCAGATCCAACGTGATGCGCAATTTGGCGAGCCGGGCCTCGTTCGAACGCAGCGCCAGCGACACCAGATCATCGACGGCGTGCCAATCGGTGCGCAGCGCGCCCCTGCCAAACTCCATTTGCATCAATTCGAGAACATTGGTCAACAGCTGCGACATGTCGCGGGCCTTGCGCTCGATCAAATAGCCCAGCGTGGTTCTGCGATCGACATTGAGCGCGTACTCCGGCTGAGCGATCAGACTGCCCGCCCCGGCGATCGCCGACAGCGGCGTGCGCAAATCATGCGAAATGGAAGCCAGCAGCGTGTTGCGGAGCAGGGCACGTTCCTCGGAAATCCTGGCCGCTTGCGCGGCTTCGGCGAGGCGCGCCCTTTGCAACGAGAGCGCAAGCTGGGCCGCGAACGCATCCAGGAGATTCAGCTGTTCTGCCGGCAGCTTGCGCGGCGGGGGGCGCAGGCAAACCACGACAACACCCTTGACGCGACGGCTGCCCTGCAGGGGCAGATAAATCGCATCCTTGATGCACCGCTCGCCGCGGGCGACGACTTCCTGGGCGAGGGCGAGATCGACTTCGTCGGCTTGAGTCGGCTCGGATGATATCGGCGACAGGCGACCCTGTGCGTCGGCGGTCAAAACGACAGCGGTGCCGTGGAAGACCGCGCAGATATGGCTCACCGCGGCAGCCGCCATGGCTTGCGCATCGGTAGCGACCGCAAGCTCGCGACTCATCGCATAGAGAACGGCAGTGCGCTGTTCGCGGGCGTCGGCTGTCTCGCGGTGGCGTCGAATGCTGACCATGAGGTTTGCGATGATCAAGGCGACGACCAGCATCACCAATAGCGTAAAGATGTAGTGCGTATCCTCCACATCGAAGCTGAAGCGCGGCGGCACGAAAAAATAATCGAACGCGAGCATATTGGCGCTCGCCAGCAGCACGGAAGGCCCGCGTCCCAGGCGCAGCGCGCCCACGGTCGTCCCTAGCAAGTAAACCATGACGATGTTGACCAGCCCAAAGTACGGCTCGAGCGGGAAAGCGATCGCCGTGCACAGGCCGGTGATCACCAACGCGCGCCAGTGGTCGGGCCAGTACCACGGCGGGTGCGGCTCGGGTGCGTCGGTTACAATCCGCAGCAGCGAGTTCCAACCTTGGCGCAGCATTGCGGCGAGGATTGGTTGCTCCGACATTCGCCTCTCTTCCGACCCGCACGGCAACGTGTCAGTCAGGGTATTCAAGATTCAGAACTTGACCAGCACGCCGCCCGACAAGACGGTCTGGCGAGTGCGCAGATCCGGATACCAGATGCCACCTTGCGTACTGCACGCGCTGGCCGCCGCATTGGGGTCAGAGGTACCGGCCGAATTACCCGAATTGCAGACGTAGTTGCCCGGGGACCCGGTGTTGCCCAGTGGAGGCGTGACACCGCCTTGGCCTGAGAAGTAGGGAATGCTCGAATGACGAAATCCAGCCTCCGCCCACCAGGTGATCCACTGCTTTGGCATGTACTGGAAATTGAGCGTGGCGTCCCATTGAAAGGCGGGCTGACCGGGATTTTCCGTGAAATAGGGAGAGCCGGTTACGGCGGTCGCTCCATTGATGGGCGGCAGCAGGGTGAGGTAGCGGCCCGGATTGTTCATCGAGCCGCCACCCAAGGTGATCGCGTAGAGGTCGTTGTCGAACCAGAAGCGGTTGTACATCATCCAGCCGAGAAAGGCGGTCTTGTTCGGCCCCTTCGTGCACGAGAGCCCACCCACGCCGCCGCCATACTCACAGCCGGCGTCGAATGTGATGGAGAAGGCCGCCTTCGACAATCCCTTGCTCGGGCTATTGAACCATCGATACTCGAGGCTATCATCGGTGTGAATGCGATTCGCGTTGCGTATCGGATTGGGCGGCCCGCCGGGCAGCGAGTAGGCCAGGTTATCCTCGCCGACGCCGTAGTTGTTGAACACCCATTTGACGTTTTCGGTCGGCTGCCATAGGACCTGGCCGCCGAAACCGAGATTCTTGTTGAACCTGCCGTAGGACTGCCAGCCGTTGATGATCCAGGGCTCGATCTTGAGCGTATTCGTCGGAAAATACTGGATACGCAATCCATTGAAGAACCAGGGCGTGTTCGAGGACACGTACGAGGGTTGGTAAGTCCAGTTATCAAAATTGTAGTAACTGAACAGGCCGATGTACGAGACGAAAATCCCGGCGTCGACATTGAGTCCATGCGCCACATCGAAGTGATAGCCGGCATTCGCCTCCGAGAGATACCGGTAGGCGTCGCTCAGGTCCCATTGACCGACTCCGGCGCTGGCGTCATTGCGCGGCGTCGTCGTGGAAAACAGTCCCATCATGGATAGGAATCGGCCGCGCACGTTCTCCCAGTGAAAATCACCGCCGAAGCTCACTTGTTCCAACTGGAATTCGCCGGAACGGAACGATTCGGTGGAACCGACGATGGTATGGTCCTTCGGGTGGTTCAAGTCGCCCATGTAGTGCACGTCGAAGCGGATGTCGGGCGTGAAGAACTTGGTGTCGAACACCGGTTCCTTGTTGCGCGGCGATCCATTCAGCCAGCTGAAATCCCCGAAGGCGAACGGCGTGAAGGTGTCGACACCCGAAGTCGCGTCGGGCGAGTGCAATGCGTCGGGAACCGACTGCGCATCCGGCGCCGCGGGTCTTGGTTTCGGCGCTTCCAACAGCGACGACCAGAAAGATGAAGCCGATTTCGCGGTTTTGGCCGCCACCGTGGGTGCCGCTTGAGCTTCCGGCTTTTGCGTGGCCGCAAGCGCGGGCGGCTGCGCCGGTGCCGCCGCGGGGAGAGTCATGACCAGGTCACGCCGAGTCGCTTTGCTCGGGACGACTTGCAGCGAGGGCACCGTCGCATCCGGGTAGCCTTCGACCCGCACGCTGACGGACCACTCGCCCGGCGCAAGATCGGCGAATGAATAGATGCCGTCGCTGCTCGACACCGTCGCACGAATGCCGCCGCCCGTCCTGACCGCCGTTACCGTCGCGCCGGCAACCGGGAGCTTGGCCGAATTCGTAACGACCCCTACGATCGCCCCTGCCGATGCTTGGGCCGGAGCCGAGGATTCCTGAGCTTGGGCGGCCGGCATGACGCTGCCGGAAATGACAACCACCATCAGAAGACTCTTCAAATGCTTTTGCAACGTCATTGACCTCATCCTCATTCTCACGACGCCCCAAGGCACGACGATCTTAAGTCTACGATCGAGGCGAATCGTCGGTAGACCAAAGGTTGTTAAGAAAAGGGCGCGGCGTGTAAGAAAAGCGTTAAGAAAAAGTGGCGCCCCGCCCCAATGATTCGCAGTCCGGTTCCGCCCGCAGGGTGTGCGTTTCGGCCGCAAGCCTCGGCAACTGCACCGTGAACCGCGAGCCTTCGCCTTCGCCGCTCAACAGCTCCACCCGGCCCTTGTGTAGTCCGACTATGGTTTTGACCAAATAGAGGCCGACGCCGCTGCCGATGATCCCGGTCGTATTGCTGCCGCGGTAGTAGCGCTCGAACACTTGTTCGCGTTCGCCCGCGGGAATGCCGATCCCGTGATCTTCGATTACGACCAAGATCGCGGCGCCGTGAGCCCGGGTTGTTACCCGGATGAGGCCGGCATCGGGCGAATACTTGACGGCATTCGACAGCAGGTTGCCGAAGACCTGGCTGAGCAGGCTTGCGTCCCCATATACCGGGAGCGCGTCGGGTGGCAGCTGATCGAGGATTTGCGCCTCCGGCGTCAATTCCCGCTGCAGATGGCAGATCTCGCGCACGAGCGCCGCCAAATCGACTTGCGTCGGATGGTAGTTGAGCTCGAGACGTCCATCGATCAGGCGCGCAGAGCCGATCAAATTGTTGATCATCTGCGTCATTCGACCGACGGTGCTGCGGACCTTGCGGGCGCGCTGGGTGATCTCATCGGCCGTCAGGCGGTCCCGCATCGAAATGAATCGTTGTGCGTGCCCATCGATGATGGCCAGCGGAGTGCGGAACTCGTGCGACGCCATCGATACGAAATTTCTCTGCAGCAGCGTCAAGCGCTGCTCCTCGGCGAGTTTTTCCTGAAGCTTGGCTGCTTGCTCCGCCAACGCGTGGCGATTTTGCGCCAGGTCGACCGCATTGTTGCGAAACACGACCACGGCGCGCGCCATTTCGCCGATCTCGTCGTGTCGCTGGGTGCCCTGCACTTCGATGCGGATTTCACTGGCGGCCAGCCGGTGCATGCGCTGCGCCAGATCAACCAGCGGCGCTGAAATCGACCGGGTCACGTACAGCATGGCGCCCGCCACCAATAGTCCGGCAAGAATGATCGTGCAGGCGATTCGGCCGCGTGCCTGAACATAGACGAGATCCGAGCGCTCGCTGGCGTCACGCGCGCTCGCCACGTTGCGTTCCGTGAGCAACCCGAGCGTCTCGCTCGCGGCATCGTATGCCGACCTCGACGCCGCAACGGTATGCAGACCGGCGACGACGCCCCGGTACTCGCTCCATTGCGACTCGAAGCGACTGTAGAATTCATCCTCCGCCGCGTCGTGATGAATCTGCCGATAAGCGTTCTGCGCCGCGCTGATACCGCGGTCGAGGTCCGTCATTTGACGCAATGCCGCGGCTCGCTCGCTCGCGCCGCTCGCCCGCAGCATGGCATCCTCGGCAGCCGGATAGTCCGTGGTCAAATTATTGAGGTCGCCGAGAGCGCGCGTGCTCGGCAACCAGCGGCCGCGGATCTGCGCCGAAGCGTCATTGACATAGCTCAGGCCGTGCAGGCTTTCGAGCCCAAGAATGATCACCAGCAAAAATAGAAACAAAAACACCAGCGATAGGCGGGCCCGGATCGATTGCCCTCGTTTCAAGGAGTAGTAACGCATGACGCCGACAGCGTAGCAGGGCCGGTGGCGGCATTTCAGCGGCAAACACCTCGTCGGGAAAATTTTACCTTTTCTTAATACCGCGAATGCTAGGGTGCTGCGGTCATGGAAACCACATCGACCCTGGCCGGGCCGCGCGGGAGAATCCTTTGCATCGAAGATGACCGGGACACCGCATCTTTGATTTGCGAAGAGTTGGACGATCGCGGTTTCGAGGTTCGCGCAGCCTTCAATGGCCGTGAGGGTCTCGCGGCCATTCTCAAGGAGCCGCCGGATCTCGTGCTCTGCGACATCGGCATGCCCGGAATGTCCGGCTTCGAGTTGCTGGGGACCCTCACGTCCATGGAACCGCGGTTCGGCAGCATGCCTTTCGTGTTCCTCACGGCGCTGAGCGATCACGATACCGAGCTCAAGGGTTGGCAGTTGGGTGCCGACGATTACCTCACCAAGCCGGTGGACTACGACGTGCTTGCGGCGCTCATTACGGCGCGGCTCGCGCGCGTGGCGCGCAGCGCCATCTGGCCGAAGCAGATCGGGCTGCGCGAACGCGAAGTCGAGACGCTCACATGGGCTGCGCGCGGCAAAACGTTTTGGGAGATCGGGGAGATTCTGGGTGTGAGCAAGCGCACCGTCGAATTCCATCTGGAGAATGCCCGCAGGAAGCTCGGTGTCGCCACCCGTACCCAGGCCCTGATCAAGGCGGCGACCGGACATCTCATCCAGCCTTGAACCGAGCGCGCTTTTTGGCCGGCTGCCTCTTGCTGTGCGCCGTCGCGCAAAGCGGCACGCAGAAAGATGCCCGGGTCGCCCGCGACCGATTGCATCCAAACAACAATCGCGATCACGAAGATGAAGCTTTCTTGAATGCGGTGGGCGGCGTGTGGCCCTACGTCGTCGTTAAATCGGCGTCGGGCTACGACGCGGCGACCGGGCACGAAGCGGCCACGGGATTCCTCATCGATCAATGTCATGTTCTGACGAGCATGCATGTGGTGTATCCCGAGGCCACCGTCGTGAATCCGGCGCTCGGTAAACCGGTTGCATTTGCGGTCGGTCAAACCGAGCGCGACAAGGATCGCGGCGCATTGCAGGGACTGAGATATCTCTTGCAGGGGACGGTCGTCGCGCACGGCGGCGCCGTCATCGTGGATCACTTCGTTCACGATCCGGATGACGACTGGGCCGTCATTCGGCTTGCCGGCATCGTGGATGACACCATCACACCCATGAGGATTGCCGCCATCGATCCCGCGCAGCTGCCGGCGAAAATGACGCTGGCGGCGGCCGGCTTTCCGACCGATCACAGAGAATTGCGCGGAGACGGATTCAAACTCAAGGATTTGTGGGGCTCGGAAGGACAGCTTGTGGACGTGACTTCGGTGAGCGCAACCGGAGCCTACATTCAGACCACGATCCAAACGACGCCGGGCAGTTCCGGGGGACCCATCTACGGCGACTTCGATGGCCGCCGACACGTCGCGGTCGGCATGGTGCAAGGCATCCGCGGCAACGGCATCGATGTGTCGGCAGACGTGCCCAACATTCACGTGCTGTTCACGCCGAGCACGCTGGCCAAGGTCACGGCGGCTGAAGCGCAGACTCCCTGTCCGTAATCGCTTCGGGCTAGGGCTTGGGCTTCGTCAGCGCGGCATCGATTGCCGCGGCCTTCGCTTCCTCGTCGAGCTTGTCCGGTCGCGTCCAACCCGCAATCGTCTTCTGCTGCGCGCGCGTCAGAGTGAGCTCGCCGTCCGCGGCGCTCTCGGTGATGGTCGAGCCGGCGCCGATGGTGGCGCCGGCACCGATCCGCACAGGCGCCACCAGCATGCTGCCTGAACCGATGAAGGCGCCATCCTCGATGATCGTGGGCCATTTATTTTGGCCATCGTAATTGCAGGTGACGCTGCCGGCGCCCACGTTGACGCCGCTGCCCACGCGGGTGTCGCCCAGGTAGCTCAAGTGATTCGCCTTGCTGCCCACACCGATTTCGCTGTTCTTTACTTCCACGAAATTACCGATGTGCACGCCGTCATGCAGGACGGTATCGGGCCGCACGCGGGCGAACGGACCGATCCGGCAGTTCTCGGCAACGCGGGCGTTGTCGAGGAGGCTGTTCGCGTACACCTCGGTGCCGGCGCCGAGTTCGGAATCGCCGATCACGCAATTCGGTCCTATCTTCACGCCCCTGCCGAGGCGCACATGGCCGATGAAAACCGCGTTGACGTCGATGAACACGTCGCGCTCAATCGCGACTTCGCCGCGAATGTCGATGCGCTCCGGATCCACCAGCGTCGCGCCGGCGAGCATCAATTCCTCGGCCCGTTCGCGGCGATACAATGCTTCGACCTGCGCCAGTTGGATCTTGTCGTTGACTCCGACGACTTCCGCGGCGCGTGCGGTCAGCACCGTGTCCACGCGGTACCCGCTTTGCACGGCTCCGGCGACCGCATCGGTCAGGTAGTACTCGCGCGCCGCGTTGTTGCTCCCCAAGCCCAGCAGCCATTCGCGCAAGCGGCCGGCCGGCGCCGCCATCAGCCCGGAATTGAGTTCACGAATGTCGAGCTCGGCCGGACTCGCATCGCGGTGCTCGACGATGGCGCTGACGCGGCCGTCGGCCCCACGCAGGATGCGTCCATAGCCCGCCGCATCGTCGAGAGTCACGGACAACAGGGCGAGCGTGCCTTCGGCAGCCAACGCGACCAGCTTCTTCAAGGAGGGCGCACGGATCAATGGGACGTCGCCGTACAGCACCAGCACCGTGTGATCGTCCGGTATGACGCACATCGCCTGCATCACCGCATGCCCGGTGCCCAGCTGATTCGCCTGCAAGATCCACTCGACCGGCTCTTGCGACAGCGCCGCCTGAACCTGCGCGCCGCCGTGGCCATAGACTACGTAGATGTTGGCGGGCTCGAGCTCCCGCGCGGTGCGAATCACGTGCTGCAGCAGCGGCCGCCCTGCCAATGGCTGCAGCACCTTCGGTAGGTCGGAATTCATCCGCTTGCCTTGGCCCGCTGCCAGAATGACGACCGAAAGATGCATGAAGACTCCCTATGCGGAGGTCCCTAGCGTTTCTTACGCAGACGCTCGATAGCTCGCAATTGTGCCACGGCGCGCACGAGTTCGGCCTGCGCTTCGGCGATATCCACCTTGTCGGTGCGCTCGCGCATGGCGTCTTCCGCGCGCTGTTTTGCGGCGAGGGCCGCGGCCTCGTCCAGATCGTGCGCGCGCGCCGCCGTATCCGCGAGCACGGTCACGAGATTGGGCTGAACTTCCAGCGCGCCGCCGCTGACGTAGAAGGATTGCTCCTCGTGGCCTTCGGACAGCACGCGCACTTCGCCGGCCTTCATCGTGGTGAGCAGCGGCGCGTGGCGCGGCGCGATGCCGAGTTCGCCCTGCGAGCCCGGAACGAACACCATGGTCGCCTCGCCCGAAAAGATGTGTCCCTCGGCGCTGACGATGTCGACGTGAATGGTGTGGGCCATGTTCGCTCTTAGGCCAAGGTTTTGGCTTTTTCGACGGCCTCTTCAATGGCGCCGATCATGTAGAACGCCTGCTCCGGCAGATGATCGTATTCGCCGGCGATGATGGCCTTGAAGCCCCGGATGGTGTCCTTGAGCGGCACGATTTTGCCGTCCTGTCCGGTGAACACCTTGGCGACGTTGAAGGGCTGCGAGAGGAAGCGCTGGATCTTGCGCGCGCGATACACGCTCAATTTGTCCTCTTCGGAAAGCTCGTCCATGCCGAGGATCGCGATGATGTCCTGCAACTCCTTGTAACGCTGCAGCACGGCCTGCACGCCGCGCGCCGTATCGTAGTGATCCTGGCCGACCACCAAGGGATCCAACTGGCGGCTGGTGGAATCGAGCGGATCGACCGCGGGATAGATGCCGATCGAGGCGATTTGCCGCGACAGCACCACGGTCGCGTCCAAGTGCGCAAACGTGGTTGCGGGCGAGGGATCAGTCAGATCGTCCGCCGGGACGTATACGGCTTGGATGGAGGTGATCGAACCCGTCTTGGTTGAGGTGATGCGTTCCTGCAGCACGCCCATTTCCTCGGCGAGCGTCGGCTGGTAGCCCACCGCGGACGGCATACGGCCGAGCAATGCCGACACTTCGGTTCCGGCGAGCGTGTAGCGGTAGATATTGTCGACGAAGAACAGCACGTCGCGGCCTTTGCCCGA
>Ga0210400_10003523_pt1 | contig 13874 bp, 5 predicted proteins | sample IncBWH26MmetaG_FD_155456 | JGI IMG/M metagenome (GOLD analysis project Ga0210400, IMG submission 155456) | Forest soil microbial communities from Barre Woods Harvard Forest LTER site, Petersham, Massachusetts, United States - Inc-BW-H-26-M | ecosystem: Environmental > Terrestrial > Soil >...
TTCTCGGTGGATTAAACGAAGGCGATCAGGTGATCTTGTCCGACATGTCGCGGTGGGACAACGTCGATCGGATCCGCCTGGAGTAAGCACGGGAAAGGCGAACACGAAGGTCACTGAGGAAACACAAGGGGGCACGAATAGCAGGATTACACCGGCTTCTCCGATTTCTTCGTGACCTTGGATTGAGAACTTCGTGACCTTCGTGTTCGCTCTTCCCCGGTAGATGGATAAACGATAACGAGGGGAACAAACATGGCATCGAACGGCAATGGCCGGCCGCTAATCACGCTGGAGAACGTCACCAAGATCTTCTACACCGATGAAGTCGAGACCCACGCGCTCTCCGGCATTCATCTCGAGATTCGCGAAGGGGAGTACGTCTCCATGGCAGGACCGTCGGGCTGCGGGAAGTCCACGCTGCTCTCGATCATCGGCCTGCTCGACACGCCCACCGACGGCACCTACGTCCTGAACAGCAAAACCGTACAAAGCCTCGATTTTGCCGACCGCGCCCGCATTCGCAACCAGGAGATCGGCTTCATCTTCCAAAGCTTCAACCTGATCGGCGACCTCACCGTGTATGAGAACGTCGAGCTGCCGCTCACCTATCGCAAGATGGGCGGCGTCGAGCGCAAGCAACGCGTTCACGAAGCGCTGGAAAAGGTTGGGATGTCGCACCGCATGCGGCACTATCCGTCGCAACTCTCCGGCGGTCAGCAGCAGCGTGTAGCAGTAGCGCGGGCGCTGGCGGGAAAACCCTCGATCCTGCTGGCGGACGAGCCAACCGGAAACCTCGATTCCCGAAATGGTGAAGCCGTGATGGAACTGCTGCAGCAACTTCACCGTGAAGGAGCAACCATCTGCATGGTCACCCACGACGAACGCTTCGCCCGCCATGCCGAGAGAACCATCCACCTGTTCGACGGCAAGGTGGTAGAGGAAAGCATCGGCGTAGCGTAAGCCCACCAGAGTTTGCTTCATGTAAAGCGTTCGACAAGAACGAGAGGAGAGTTGTGTCTGAAGAATTTTGCGATTTCGTGATTGTTTGATTTCGCGAATCAGGAAATGGACTCATGGAAACTCTCATCCAAGATCTCCGCTACGCCATGCGGATGTTCGCGCGCAAGCCCGGTTTTACGCTGGCCGTGGTCCTCTCACTAGCTCTAGGCATCGGCGCGAATACGACGATGTTCAGCTTCGTGAACGCTGTGTTGTTCCGTCCCCCGGCCGTGCGGGAGCCAGGCCGTCTGCTCGAGGTATGGCCGCGGAATCTGAGGTCTCGCGGCGCGTCCCGCCTTGGGACGCTCAGCGCGCCAGACTTTCAATACTTCCGCGATCACAACTCTGTGTTCACGAGTCTCGCCGCCACCCAGAGCGAACCTTCCGAGCTCGCCTGGACGCACAGCGGCGTTACTGAGCATGTGAAGGCACAGCTTGTCACTACTGACTACTTCTCGGTGCTTGGCGTGCCACCGTTTCTGGGGCGCACATTCGTTGACGCCGACGATAAATCCAGCGGGAATCCCGCCGTCCTTCGGTACGCATTCTGGAAAGAACACCTGGGGGCGGACCCCGGGGTGATCGGCAAGACAATCTCCCTGAATGGTCATCTCTTCACGGTAATCGGTGTTGCCGCTCCGCAATTCAGCGGGATCATGATTGCGTTCGAGTCGGACCTCTGGGTTCCCATGGGGCTGCAGCCGATCGTGTTGCCCGATCAGCAGCACATGCTCACCGAGCGCCACAGTCACTGGATTGTTTCGGTGGGAAGACTCAAGCCGGATGTGTCCGTTCAGCAGGCCAACGCGAATGTAACCCTGCTCGCGCAGCAGCTCGCGCATGCTTTTCCCGACCCGGACAAAGACACCGGAGCTGTCACTACCCCGGTTACGCTCACCCCCGCGCCGGCGCGGGGAATTGTCACCCAACTACTTCTGGTGTTGATGGCAGTCGTGGCCATGGTTCTCCTCATCGCATGCGCCAATGCGGCAAACCTGCTGCTTGCCAATTCGGCCGCCCGTACTGCGGAAATGGCAGTGCGCACTGCGCTGGGAGCCAGGCGCAACCGCTTGGTACGAATGGTTTTTACCGAAAGTATTTTGCTTGCCTCTATGGGCGGCATCTCCGGGTTGCTGCTCGCATTTTGGATGGCGCCGCTCATTCTGCGTTTGAAGCCAGCGGACCTGGCGGTCACATTCGACGTCGCGCCGGACTGGCGCGTGCTCGCCTTTACTGCGGCAATCTCCTTCATCACCGGCATCGTCTTCGGAATTGCTCCGGCGTTGCGTAGTTCGGCCGTTCGCGTAATTGCCATCATCAATCAGGGATCGCATGGTGGCGACAGCTCCAAGTCGAGATTGCGGAGCGTCCTCGTCATCGGCCAAGTCGCTGTCTGCATGGTGCTGCTGGTCGGCGCCGGTCTTTGCTTGCGCAGCTTGTTGAATGCCCGCTCCATCGATCCAGGATTCGCGTTTCATCAGGTTGTTGCCGGAGAATTCGATTTACGGGTCGGCGGATACAACGAACAGTCGGGCACACTGTTTCGCGAACGCGTGCTCGAACGCGTGAAGTCGCTCCCGGGAGTCGATCAAGTCAGCCTCATCGATCACCTGCCGCTTGGACACTCCACCAAAGTCACCTTCACCCGCGAAAAATCGGAGTATGAGGGGAAAGGGATCGAAACCGACGTAGCTTCCACGCTGCCAGGATATTTTCAGACCCTCGGTGTCTCCATGCTGCGCGGGCGAGACTTCACAAGCGCCGACAGCCGCAATGCTCCGAGGGTCGTGATTATCAACGAAGCGTTGGCCAAAGCGATGTGGCCGAATGAAGATCCTATTGGAAAGCTGATAGTTGTCCCGGTCGGTCCGGGGATCCTGAGCACCCATAAAGCGAGCGAACCCGATCCGGCGCTCACTCGCAGAGAGGTAATAGGAGTAGTCAAAACGGGAAAGTACCGAAGTCTAGGGGAAGATCCGCGCCCGTTCGCCTGGTTGCCGATCGCGCAGAACTACGAGTCACGCGAGGTGATCTTGGTTAGAACCACAGGCGATCCTGCCAGCCTCACCAGTGCAATTCAAAAGGAGATTGCGGCACTGAATCCGGACCTCAACGTTCACATGGAGACGTTGAAAGAGCACATGCAGATTCCCCTCTTTCCTGCGCACGCCGCTGGCGCTCTGCTTGGCGGCTTCGGATTGGTCGCCCTCCTGCTTTCGACCTTGGGTCTCTATGCCGTAGTCGCCTATTCCGTATCGCGCCGCACCCGCGAGATCGGCGTACGCACAGCTTTGGGAGCGCAGAAAGAAGATGTGCTGAAGCTCGTGATCGGGCAAGGCGCGAAGATGGCGCTGGTTGGCATAGCCATCGGATTGCTCGGCGCGTTCGCCTGCACCCGCGTATTGGTGGAATTGCTCTATGGAGTGAAAGCCCTCGATCCCGCGACGTTCATCGGCATTTCCATTTTGCTGATGGGAGTAGCAGCGCTCGCCAGTTACGTCCCGGCACGAAGGGCGGCGAGAGTGAGTCCGGTTGAGGCGCTCAGATACGAGTGAGTTTTTGTGTGTTTGTCAATTCCGAACGTACTGAGGAGTCTCTGTGGATACGTTGATTTGTCGGAGGCATGAGTGAGGAGGAAATCGTGCTCCGGCTATCGGTGACCGGGTGAAGTAAGAATCCTGACTCGTGGCCTCCGCGCCCTCTGCCCTCGGGCAATTCACCCAATCGCAGAATCACGAGATCGCAAAATCGAGTCTCTTCCGTTCGCTTCCGAACAGGGGCTTGCATCTGCGGACAACCGGCTAAGACGCGGAGGACCGTAACACGTTGAGTCTTCGAGCGATAGCGGAGGCCAGCAAGTTGCACACCAGTTCCTGAAGATCCTGCGGAGGTTATCGATGCTGAGCTTTTTTCATGCGATTTCAGAAGAGATAAGGTATGCAGCGCGGCTCCTGCTGCGCAATCCCGGCTTCACCGCGGTGGCCACGCTCTCACTTGCGCTTGGCATTGGTGCGAACAGCGCCATCTTCAGTCTGGCGGACGCTTTACTTCTGCGGCCATTGCAGATCTACAGAGCGAGCTCCGTAGTAGCCATTAGCACCGATCAAGGAAACGAAGCTGGGATCATCGGCGGGGTCTCCTATCCGGACTACCGTGACTTTCGTGATAAGTCGCGTTCCTTCGATGGTATTGCTGCCTTTCAGCTATCCAGAGTAAGTGTCGCAAAGTCGGCGAAGGACAGTGCCCACCTTCGTGGCGCGCTGATGGTCAGCGACAATTTTTTCGGCATGCTCGGAGTCAAGCCCGTCTTGGGCCGGGGTTTTCTTCCTACGGAGGGCGCAGTATCCGGACAGAGTCCGGTAGCCGTGATCGCCTATGACTTCTGGCGCAGTGAATTCTCCTCCGATCCCTCGATCCTGGGCCAGAGAATCAGGATCAACGGCATCGACTTCAACATCGTCGGTGTTGCTCCCGAAAGCTTTACCGGCGTCGACCAATACGTTCGTCCTCATATCTACATCCCGGCGGCGATGGCTCAGACTTTGGGTGCGGGTACAGACAATCCACTCGAGGACCGAAACGGTCATAACTTCGACGTGAAGGGACGTCTCCGTACTGGCGTAACGCGTGAGCAGGCCCAGGCTGAACTCGCGACTATCTGGAAGGGGCTTGAGCCTCTGCACTCGGTCGCCGACCAGAAGCGCATTGTTAGGGTTCGCACCGAGCTGGAGGCCCGCATAGTCCAGGATCGGCCCGACGCTTATCTGATCACGCTTCTTCTGACGCTTGTCGGCGTGGTGCTGATAATTGCCTGCGCGAATGTCGCCAATCTTCTGCTGGGTCGAGCCCGCGGGCGGAGCCGTGAATTCGCAATCCGCGTGGCCTTGGGGGTGACGCGCGCACGACTCGTGCGTCAACTGTTCACCGAGAGCCTGTTGCTGGCGTTGTTGGGAGCCATGGCGGGGCTTGGCTTCGCGTCTGCCGGCATCCGCTTTTTACAGAGGATTCCCATTCCCACGGATCTGCCCATCGTCATCTCACCCCAACTGGACGAGCGAGTCCTTGTATATAGCCTCTTGTGCGCTGTCATCAGCGCAATTGTCTTTGGCCTCGCGCCAGCGCTGCAGAGCTCGAAACCTGACCTAGTGCCTGCGCTCAAGAGTTCCGAATCGGGACGAACAGCGCAGCAGCACCGCTTGACCGGGCGCAATGTGCTGGTGATCGGCCAAGTGGCGATGTCGATGATTCTCCTGATCGCCGCGGGAATGCTCATGGACGCGTTCCGCAAGGCGCTGGTGCTCAATCCCGGGTTTCGCATCGATCACATCTTGACCATGCAGTTCGATACTTCCCTCGTCCGCTACACTGAGGCGCAGACCCATGATTTTTACCAAAACCTTGCCGAGAAGGCGCGCGCCGTTCCTGGAGTTCGCGCGGTTACGCTGGCCAACATACTTCCGCTCTCGCCAGGAGAAGACGTTGAGAACGTCGCTCCCGAAGGCCATCAATTCCCGACGGGGCAATCTGCTGCGCAAATCTTCAGCAGCGTGGTAGATGAGAACTACTTCGAGGTGATGCAGACGCCGGTCTTCCGCGGCCGTCCTTTCGCCGCTTCCGACAAAGAAGGGGCGCCTGCAGTCGCCATTGTGAACGAGCAGTTCGCCAATACGTACTGGCCTGGGCAGGACGCGATTGGGAAACGGCTTCGCCTCGACAGGAAAAAGGATGCGTGGCTGCAGATCGTTGGCATTACCAAGACGGGAAAGTACACGTTTGCCGGCGAACCGCCAACGCCATTTCTCTATTTGCCGTTTGCCCAACATCCGCAAAAGAGCATGTACCTGTTCACCAACAGCTACGGCGACCCAGCATCGCTGGTTATGCCGCTGCGCGAGTTGGTACACACTCTCGATCCCGACCAGCCGATCTTCAATGTCCGCACGATGGAGGACTTCTATCAGCTCCGCGGCATTTTTGTGATGCGCATGATCATGCAGATGGTCGCGACGATGGGGGCAGTCGGCCTCACGCTGGCGCTGATCGGTCTGTACGGGCTGGTCGCTTATTCGGTTGCGCGACGCACGCGCGAAATCGGAGTCCGAATGGCCCTGGGAGCGCGGCGCACCGATGTGTTGGGCATGGTGCTGCGTCAGGGACTGAAATTGGCGGTAGTGGGAATCTGTGTAGGTGGCCTGATCGGCGTGGCTGTGGCACGAGCCCTAACGGCGCTGTTGGTCGGCCTTGGTCATCCGAGTTCCGCCACCTATGTGATTGTGCCTTTAGCTTTGCTGATGGTCACAGCGGCGTCGTGTTATTTGCCGGCGTTCCGGGCCTCGCGGGTAGACCCAATGGTGGCGCTCAGGTACGAGTGAAGCATCGGGCGATCTGGCAATCGGGTGATCGCGTGAAGCAAAAAGGCGTCGGCAATCGGCTGTCAGCTTTCGGCCCGCGGCGATTTCGGACTGTCCAGAAAAACCGGTTTACGGGGCCGAACGCCGAATTCCTTTACTTCGCCCGATGTCCCGGTCACCTGATGGCCCGATTTGAAGGAAGCTTGAATATGGAAACTCTGCTTCAGGACGTTCGCTACGGCATCCGCAATCTCGCCAAGACTCCGGGATTCACAGCCGTTGCCCTGATTACTCTCGCGCTCGGTATCGGGGCGAACACCGCGATCTTCAGCGTAGTAAACGCAGTGCTACTGCGCGCGTTGCCATACGCCGATCCTGACCGGCTTGTGGTGATACTCCATGACGGACGAAATCCCACGAGTCCGGCGAACTTCTTCGACTGGAAGCGCGACAATCACGTCTTCGAGAACATGGGGGCGGCCGAGGCCTGGACGCCGAACCTCACTGGCGTGGACAAACCGGAAGAGTTGCCTGGACTCCACGTTACCTTCGACGTGTTTCCCACTTTGGGCGTAGCCCCTCTGGTGGGGCGCGGTTTCCTTTCGGAAGAACAGCAGGCCGGCAAAGACCATGAAGTGATTCTGAGTTACATGCTCTGGCAACAGAGGTTTGGAGGCAGTAAAGACATCCTCGGCCAAAGCATGCAGTTGAACGGCGAGTCTTACACCATCGTAGGCGTCATGCCACAGGGCTTTCGCTTCGCCCCATTTTGGGCCACAAAAGCACAGATTTGGTCTCCACTGCGGCTTGATCCGACGAATCGCAGTGGATTCAGCCTGCGAATCTTTGCGCGATTGAAGCCTGGCGTATCGCTGCAGCAGGCAAAGGCAGAGATGGCCACCGTCAGCGCAGGCGTGGAAAAGCAGTTTCCGGGAACGAACAGAAATGTTACGGTGATTTCGCTGCGCGAGAAAGTTGTCGGCGATATCCGTCCGGCCCTGCTCGTTTTGCTTGGCGCGGTGGGATTCGTGTTGCTGATTGCCTGCGCCAATGTGGCCCACATGCTACTCGCCCGCGCTTCATCGCGACAGCGCGAGATCGGCGTAAGGACTGCGCTGGGAGCGAGCCGCGCTCGTCTGTTGCACCAGTTCCTCACCGAGAGCGCATTGCTGGGATTGACTGGCGGATCGGTCGGCGTGCTGATGGCCGCGTGGGGATTGCGGGCTGTGCTCGCCTCCGCTCCGGCTGAGGTGACGGATTTTGGCCGGATCGGAATCGACACGAGGGTGCTTCTTTTCGCTTTGACGATTTCCATTGTCACGGGCGTGGCGTTTGGATTGGCCCCGGCGTTGCAAAGCTCTGCGCTAAACCTGGTGGAGTCGCTGAAAGGTGGAGGTCGCGGAACGGGCGGGGGACATCGCAGCAACCAAGCGCGTCGACTGCTCGTGGCATCGGAGTTCGCGTTGGCGCTGGTGCTGCTTGCAGGCGCCGGATTGATGATTCGCACCTTCGCCGCGCTTCAGGCGATTGATCCCGGATTCAATCCTCATCACCTGCTCACGATGGTGGTTTCTACGGCTGGAGCCAAAGAAGCAAACGCCGGGCGCGTTGCGTTCTTCGAGCGTTCGCTGGACCAGATTCGAGCGTTGCCCGGCGTAACGGCCGCGGGTGCGATCAATCATTTGCCAATCGGCGGAGACATTTGGGGGTTCCCTTTCATGATCGAAGGGCGACCGATCCCGAAGCCAGGCGAATCGCCGGTGGCGACGTATCGCGTGGTACTGCCTGGATACTTCCGAGCCATGAACATCCAGATGTTGCGCGGCCGTGACTTCACCGAGGCTGACAACCAGAGCACGCCGGGAGCGGCGATCGTGAACGAGTTCCTGGCCAAGCGCTACTGGCCGGGCCAAAACGCAATCGGCAAACGTCTCTCGACCGAGGAAGGGAAGTCATGGGCAACCGTGGTGGGAGTGATTCCCAATGTGGTGCGGAGCGAATGGGCATCTCCACCCGAGGAGGAATTTTACTTTCCTTATCTGCAAGAGCCAACGTACCTCAAGAATCCTTCTCCGCACTTCGGTTACCTGACGTTTGTGGTACGCGCCGCGGGCGATGTGACTGCGCAGATCGCGGCGGTGGAGCGTGCGATTCACTCTCTTGACAAGAACGTAACCATCTCCGAGATCGAGACCATGGACGAAGTCGTGGCCGAAGCCAACGCTCAGCCCCGCTTCTATCTATGCCTGCTGGGAGCCTTCGCCGGAGTCGCGTTGATCCTGGCAGCAATTGGCATCTACGGCGTAATGAGCCACTCGGTTTCACGCCGCACCCACGAAATGGCGGTACGCATGGCCTTAGGCGCGAAGCGGTCTGAAGTGCTGCGCATGGTCATCGGAGAGAGCATGTTGCAGGCTTTGATTGGAGGCGGTGCGGGCCTGGTCGGAGCTCTAGCTCTCACGCCGTTGATGAAGACTCTGCTTTACGGAGTACGCCCCACCGATCCTGCGACGCTTGTGATTGTCGCAGTGGTGCTTGTTGCGGTCGCGCTGCTGGCAAGTTACGTACCGGCACATCGAGCAACGAAAGTCGATCCGATGGTGGCGTTGAGATATGAGTGAGGAAGAATCGGGCCATCGGACCATCGGGTGAAGTGGTTGTGGCACAGGCGCCCGGGCCTGTGCTGCCTGCATCGTCCACAGCCGAGGGCCGCTGTGCCACAAAGTGGAAGTCATTTGATTTTTCTTACTTCACCCGATGGCTCGATGGCCCGATTTTGAAAGCTTGATATGGAAACTCTCTTCCAAGACGTTCGCTATGGCATTCGTATGTTGGTCAAGACACCGGCCTTTACCACTGTTGCCGTGCTCACGCTCGCTCTCGGCATCGGCGCGAACACTGCCATTTTCACGCTCGTAAATGCTCTGTTGCTGAAGATGCTTCCGATCAAAGCTCCTCAGGAACTGGTGGTTGTCGGGAATCCCGCAGAGGTTCATAGCATGTGGCACGGCACGCCGGAGACAGAGATTTTTTCTTATCCCCTGTACCGCGAGTTCCGCGAGCACAACACGGTTTTCAACGGCCTGATGGCGGCTGCCACGGAAGATGGCATTGACGCCGATATCGGCGGCGCGAATGCGCCTTCCGAAGTGGGCATGGTTGGCCGTTTAGTAAGCGGTAACTACTTTTCCGTCCTCGGTGTCGATCCCGCAGCCGGACGGCTGCTTGCTGAGAGCGATGACACGCAGGAAAACGCCAGCCCGGTCGCGGTCCTGAGCTACGGATATTGGAAAAATAAGTTTGCTCTCTCGCCGGCCGCCGTCGGCAAACAGATTCGCCTCAATGGATACCCGTTTACTGTAGTGGGCGTCGCCCAGGCCGGCTTCAAGGGGGACGTGATTGGCGACGATGTCGCGGTCTTTGTTCCGCTCAGCATGCAGCCGAAGATTATTCGTATCGATGGCATGAGGAACGATCCGCACGCGTCGTGGCTCTCTCTGATCGGCAGACTCAAGCCGGGAGTTTCCGTCGCACAGGCCAAAGCCAACATAAACCTGATCTTCCAGCAGGCGCTCAAGAGTCAATATGGAGCGGCGCTCACCGCCGACGACCTCAGCGAAATCTCTGGCGCACACATTGCCGTAGTTCCCGGAGGCAGTGGTCTCTCAGGGCTTCGCCTGGAATACCGTGCGCCACTGCTGTTGCTTATGGCGATCGTTGGGCTTGTTCTGCTGATCGCTTGCGTAAACGTGGCCAATTTGCTGCTGGCGCGGACCACAGCGAGGAGCAGAGAAATTGCAGTGCGACTCGCCATCGGTGCGAATCGCCGGCGCGTCTTCCAGCAGGTGCTCACTGAGAGCATCCTGCTCTCAGTCCTCGGAGGCATCTCGGGAGCCCTGCTCGCGATTTGGGGCGTGCGTCTTCTAGTCACAGTCTTCGGGGCGGATACAGAAGCTCTTCCTCTTTCTCCGGATTTCAGGGTGTTGTCGTTCACTACTGCGGTCTGTTTGGCCACCGGGATCCTGTTTGGACTTATGCCTGCCTTGCGCGCGCTTAAGGTGCAAGTGGGTCCAACTCTGAAAGAGGCCGCACCTGGCTTTTCGGGAACTCGCTCTCCCTTCGGATGGGGAAAGGCGTTGGTCTCCGGACAAGTCGCGCTCTCGCTGTTGGTCCTCTTCACTTCCAGCCTTTTAGTGCGCAGTCTGCAAAAGCTGATGATGCAAGAGCTTGGCTATGAAAGCGACCGCATCCTGGTCACACACGTGAGCGCTTATTCCGTTGGATACCGCGGCGATCGGATTATCCAGCTCGCACAGCAACTCTCCACGCGCATGGCAGCGCTTCCCGGAGTCCGCGGCGTTACCTATTCCCGAAACGGCTTCTTTAGCGGAGGCGAATCCTCCGATGCCATTATCGTTCCCGGCTTCATCGCCGCGAAACGGGAGGATCTCTCCGCCCGCGAGGATGGAGTCGGACCTGACTACTTTAAAGTCGTTGGCATTCCCGTCATCGCAGGGCGGGGCGTTAGCCCGCAGGACACCGCGACCTCAACTCGCGTGGCTGTCGTCAATGAGGCCTTTGTCACTCACTTTTTCCACGGCAAAAATCCTCTCGGCCGGCAATTCAAGATCGATGACCCCAAGGAAAAAGGGGGACCCTTCACGGTGATCGGCGTCTCTAGAGATGCCAAGGATCACCGCGAGTTTTTGCGCGAAGCTATCCCGCCGCGTTTCTACTCCGCATTTCAGCAAGAGGCCAATCTCAGGGGATTCGTGCTCGAACTGATTGTGAATGGTGACCCAAGCGCGGTCGTTAGCGGAGCGCGCGGGCAAATCAAGGCGGTCGATTCCAATCTGCCGGTCGACTCTGTGCGCAGTGTGCGTCAGTTGCTCGAAACAAACTTAGGTAGCCAGGTGGCATTGGCCAAGCTGTCGGCGTTCTTCGCCGCGCTCGCGTTGGCGCTTGCCTGCGTTGGACTCTACGGCGTCATGTCTTATGCCGTTGCCGGCCGCACGCGTGAGATGGGCGTGCGTATCGCACTGGGCGCGCAACGCAGCGACGTGCTGCAGATGGTCCTGAGAGAAGGCATGCTGCTGGTGGGCGTCGGCATCGTCGTCGGAATACCGCTTTCACTGGCCAGCAGCCGAGTGCTTGGAAGCTATCTGTTTGGACTCAAGAGTACGGACCCGCTTTCGTTGGGCGCAGTGATCGCGATGCTGGGTGCGGTGGCGGCCATTGCAGGTTTCATTCCGGCACGGCGCGCAACCAAGGTGAATCCGATTGTGGCGTTGAGATACGAGTGAGGAAGAATCGGGTGATCGGATCATCGAGTGAAGTGGTTGTGGCAGTCATTTGATTTTTCTTACTTCACCCCGGTCACCCGATCGCCCGATTTTGAACGGAGCTTGATATGGAAACTCTCTTCCAGGACGTTCGTTACGGCATTCGCATGCTGGCCAAGACGCCGGCCTTTACCGCAGTCGCGGTTCTCACGTTGGCGTTAGGCATCGGCGCTAATACCGCGATCTTTACACTTGTAAACGCGCTATTGCTGAAGATGCTGCCAGTGAAGGCGCCTCAGGAGTTGGTGATTGTAGGCGACCCCGCGCGTGCGAACGATCGGTCAAATGGAACGCCGCAGACTGACGTCTTCTCTTATCCGCTTTACCAGGAGTTCCGCGATCACAATACGATCTTCAGCGGCCTGATGGCGGCAGCCACCGATCATCGCGTGGACGTGGACGCCAGTCCGGCTGGCGGCGCTTCTGACGAGCGGGTCGTCGCCCGTCTGGTGACCGGTAATTATTTTCCTGTTTTGGGAGTCGATGCGGCTGTCGGCCGTCTGCTCAGCGAGAGCGACGATACCCAGGAGGGTGCGAATCCGGTTGCGGTGCTCAGCTATGGGTATTGGAACCGTAAGTTTGCCCTTTCCTCTGCGGTCGTCGGCAGGCAGATTCGATTGAACGGTTATCCATTCACGGTCGTGGGAGTTGCTCCGCCAAATTTCAAGGGCGACGTGGTCGGAGAAGACTTCGCGGTGTTTACGCCGCTCAGCATGCAGCCACAAATCATTCGGGGCGCCAGTTATCGCAACGACCCACATTCTTCGTGGCTGGGTGTGATTGGAAGGCTGAAGCCGGGCGCATCCGCAGAGCAAGCCAAGGCCAATCTAAATCTGATTTTCCAGCAGGCGCTCAAAGGCGCTTACGGCGCCAGGCTGTCTGCCGATGACCGCAGTGCCATCGGGAATGCGCAGATACAAGTAGTAGCCGGAGGCGGCGGACTGTCGTCGTTTCGGGATGAGTATCGAACGCCACTGCTTCTGCTGATGGGTATTGTAGGACTCGTGTTGCTAATCGCCTGCGTCAATGTAGCCAACCTTCTGTTGGCCCGCGCTACTGCCCGCAGCAAAGAAGTTGCGGTACGGCTCGCGCTTGGAGCCAATCGCGGACGTCTGGTGCAACAGTTATTGACGGAAAGTCTTCTACTCTCTTTCGTTGGCGGGGCTTGCGGCGCGCTGCTGTCAGTTTGGGGTGTTCGGCTTCTGCTCGGCATCCTGGGATCTGACGCGGAGTCTCTGCCGCTCTCCCCCGATATTCGGGTGCTGTCGTTCACCATGGCCGTGTGTCTGCTCACGGGAATCCTGTTTGGGATCGTTCCCGCGCTGCGGACGCTCAGGGTACAGGTAAGTCCCACGTTGAAGGACGCAGCCGCAGCCGCTCCCGAGTCGCGTTCCCGTTTCGGGTGGGGGAAGGGACTGATTGCCGGTCAAGTGGCGCTGTCGCTCCTCGTTCTGTTTGCGGCTACGCTCCTGGTGCGAAGTCTTCAGAAAATGGTGACGCAGGACCTCGGCTATGACGGCAGCCGAATCGTTACCACCCGCCTGAACCCAGTCGCCGTGGGCTACAAAGGCGACAAGATGAAGCAATTGGCGCAGCAGCTTACGGAACAGATGGCCGGGCGTCCCGGAGTTCGCAGTGTCAGCTATTCACAGCTTGGATTGTTCAGCGGTTCAGAATCAGCAGAGGCCATCGTGGTACCCGGATTCACTCCGTCAAAGCCGAGAGACCGGGTAGCCTATGAAGACGCGGTTGGTCCGGACTATTTTGCCACTGTCGGAATACCCATTCTTATGGGGCGGGGCGTAGGACCGCAGGATACCGCGAGCTCCACACGCGTGGCCGTGGTCAACGAAGCAATGGTGAAGTACTTCCTTCACGGCGAGAACCCTCTGGGACGGCAGTTTGCCATCGACGATCCTGCCGAGAAGGACAAGCCGTTCACTGTGATCGGCGTTTCCAAAGATGCGAAAGATCATGGCTGGATGTTGCATGAAGCCACCAAGCCGCGCTTTTATTACGCGTTCGCACAGGATGCCACCCCGGGCATGCTGGCCCTCGAGATCAACACGACGGGCGACGCTGCTACGTTGATAAACGACGTCCGCGCCCAGATCAAGGCAGTCGATTCCAATATTCCAGTCACCTTCGTCCATACGGTCCGGCAGCTGCTGCAAAGCAACGT
>Ga0210400_10003524_pt1 | contig 13873 bp, 1 predicted proteins | sample IncBWH26MmetaG_FD_155456 | JGI IMG/M metagenome (GOLD analysis project Ga0210400, IMG submission 155456) | Forest soil microbial communities from Barre Woods Harvard Forest LTER site, Petersham, Massachusetts, United States - Inc-BW-H-26-M | ecosystem: Environmental > Terrestrial > Soil >...
CGGTCACCAGGCCATTGGCGTCGGCAAAGCCAGCCAGGAACGTGCCGGCGGAGTCTTTTATCACGATTTGCGCCCCGGCCACAGGTGTAGCGTCGGGATTAAGGGTGGTCACGTTGAGCGTGGCGGTAGCCGTACCGGAGGCCGCCGGAATCGTGAAGTTCACCACTTCCGACTGTTCCGCGGAACTCATGCCGGCGAGCATGTTGGCATCGGTAAGGTTGACCAACGCCTGGGCCTGGGTTTTGGCTCCGTCAACGTCAGTCGGGAGCCGCTGCTCGGTGAAGTGCATCAAGATCACGGTCGTACCGGGAGGAACGGTTACGTCATTCCAGCGGAAGAAGGTGCTGCCATTGCCCGTGACATATTGGGTTGCAGAAACTCCGAGCACTGGATTGGATCCCGCAAAAACATCGGCAATGACACAGCAGGAACCATTATCACTGGTAACGGCAAAGGTGTTGCCGGTTGTAGATGGATCAACGGCAACCGTCGGGTTAATGAAGAACGGTCCGGGTGCGCCTTCGATCTGGACGCTGGCAGTAACGGGCGTGGCGCCGGGGTTCGATAGAACTTCGAGGTAACGAGCAAACCCGCCTTGCTGGGGCACGAATATCTTGCGGGTGAGGATCAGCCCGCCGACCTCCGCAGGACCCAGCACAACCTGCCGGCCACCGGCTTCCTGCGTAGCGCCAGCCAGGCAGGGGAAGATCTCTCCGTTGATCTTGGCGGTGTATGCCGAGTGATAGGCGTTGAACAGGGTAAAGGCAAAAGTGCCTCCGGACTGCACCCGGCCTTCGCAGTCAAGGTTGTAACGGAACCCATCATCGCCATCCAGGTTGACGGAATTGTTAAAGAACCGCAGATCGGTGGCCGAGCCCAGTGTGACATTGATGGCCGCCGGCTGGTCCGCCGGAACCATTCCCGTGGTTATGCCGGACGTGTTCGTAAGCCGATCAGAGGCAAACACCTGCACCACGCCAACTTGAGCCACAGCCTCATAGTGACCATTTGAATCAGAAGTGACGTTGCGCTGCATGAACCCAAATGGCCCGGTACTGCCGACACTCTGAACGAAGACCGTGGCATTCGCGACCGGGGTCACGCCATCGGACTGGAACACGGTACCTGTCACTGCGCCGATGGCGGGAAGTTTGAAGTTCAATGTTACGACCTGCCCGTCACTTGCGACCACTCCGTTTCCGCTGGCAAAGGTGTTGCTGACGACCTGGATGCTGAATGAACCAAGGGCAACATGGTCGAACTCATAGTTCCCCAAATTGTCGGTGTTCGTAAAGCTGTCGCGGCTAATCGCGTTATGGGAGAGGCTGAGACGCGCGAATTGAGCAGGAGTACCGTCAGCGTTGAAGACAGCGCCCACAACCTTTCCTGACGGAGGCAGAGTAACATTCTGCACTACCGGCACCGCCACATCAGCGACCGTAGATTGAACTGTAGACGTAAGGCCCGATTGAGAGTCCTGAGCAGTCAGCGTGAACGGTCCGGCCGCAGGTCCCAGGATCAAATAATTGCCACTCTGATCGGACGAGCTATTGAAGAAGGTATGCCTGTTCCCTGAGGAATCAGTCTGGGTGGCGAAGACGTTGGGGAATGGCACCGGCGACGCATCCGCGAAGGAAACCTGACCCTTCACAACGCCGATCGGCAACGTCACGTTCACATTCACCGTATCTCCAGCATTGGCAAATTGACCGCTCTGCTGCGTGGAAACCGAGAAATCAGACGGCGAGTGTGCCCGGACAATGAAGCCCGCACGCCCGACGCTCACCCCTGAAGCCTGATAGGTGCCATTGAAGTCGGTACGAGTGAATCGGAGTTGGGCTTCGCTAGCAGCGTCGAGAATCTCAACATTGGTAAATGGAACTGGTGTTACGCCGTCGCCTGCGAAGACTGTTCCCGTCACAGAGCCCGAGATCGGCGCATTGATCGTGACGCTGATGGTTTGACCGTCATCGGCCGGGGTGACCGCGCCGTTGACCGAGCCGGCAAAGCCGGAGAAGAAGGCCTCGACCGCAAATGTGCCTTCCTGCACGTTGGGGATGCTCAATTTGCCATTGGCATCAGTGAATCCCACAAAGTTGAAGAAGGTGAAATTCGACGCCTTGATGTTGATCTGGGCGCCGGCCAGAGGCGTGCCGTTGGCCTGCAAGACGGTCACCTGTACGGTGGCCACCGCCGGCAAGGCAATGTTGGCAGTGAGTGTCTGTCCATCTGTGTTAAGGATCAGATTGACATCGCGGAAGGTGCTGAAATTCCGGTTGAAGGCGCGCACCACGAAGTTGTGGCCCACGGGGATTTCGGTGATGGTGTAATTTCCGTTGGAGTCGGTAGTTGTCTGCTCAAAGGGCACGTCGCCGAAAACTTCTACCGTAACGTTCGCAGCAGGAGCGCCATTGACCAGGGTAACTTTGCCAGTGACCAGTCCGGTTCCAGGCAGAGTGACCGTCACCGGCACTGTATCCCCATTGTTGACCAGGGTCCCGTTCACCGCCGCAACCAGTCCAGAGTTGTTGGGATGGTGACCTTGAACCGTGAAGATGCCGGTTGGCACGTTGGTGATGGTCAATTGACCAGCCGCATCGGTAAACCCGGCGAATTCAAAACAGCAATGGGCGAATTTGCGAATGTCTACCTGCGCATTCGGTGCAGGACTACCGGAAGCAAAGTTTACCAGTGCCCGTACGGTGCCCAGACCCACGAGCCTGACAGTGATATTCGTGGTTTTGTCCTGAGACACAACTACCGGAACGTTGGAGGCGGTCCCGCTGGTGGGCTCCACGGCCGCGACGGTAAAGCTGCCTACCGGAATGCTGGGGAAGGTGAATTGCCCCGTGGCATCGGAGGTAGTGGAGCGCGAGAACCCAAAGAAGATGGTTCCATTGTGTACGGGAAGGGACATGTTGCCGCTGATTTGGACGTTGACGCCAACGGCAGGAGCACCGGTCCCGGTCAAGACCGTGCCCGTAACGGTACCAGTGGGGTTGAGGTTGATATCGGCATTGGTGGACTGGGCCGCTACAACATTTGCGGTCGCAACACCAAACAGCGGAGTGCCACCCTGGGCCACCGGAGCCTCAGTGATCAAACCATAGGTACCTGGAGCTACGCCCGTGAGGAGATAGCTTCCATCTGAGGCAATGTTGTTGAACCCGAAGGCAAAGAAGTTAAAGTTCGTATCAAGCTGTACATTTCCTCGGCTCACCGCTATGCCGTGATCACGAACAACGCCACGGACCACTCCGGTGTTGCTGAAGACGACATTCTGGGTAGCCGCGGTCTGACCTGCCGGGAAGCTGCCGGGGGTCGAAGGCGACTGAACTCCGGTTTGCGGGTGAACGGCCTGGAGCGTGAAGCTGTCTGCAGGCACAAGCAAGGTTTGCCCGAAGTCCTGAATCTGGGAAGCAACTGTAAAGGCGCCAGTCGCGTCGCTGGTAACTGTGCGTTGCCGGCTGTAAAGAAGGTTGGCGCTCCGGAACTGGACCGATGCATTTGGAACCGGAGTAGCGTTATCACCCGCCAGAACCTGTCCGCTGATGGTACCCGTGAGCGGAGGCAGCGGCGCCACGTTACTGACGCCATTTGCCGGTACCGCGAAGTTGCGGACCTCGCTGATGTCATCCTGGCCCAGTCCCACCAGGGCCTCGGGCGGCAGTTGACTCAGGCGATTGGCGGAAGCCTCGGCCGCAACCCGGCTTACTTCCAGGCTGCCAAAATGCATGTAAGCGACTGTGCCACCGGCGGGGATGGTGACATTGCTCCAGGTCACGGCAAGCTGCCCAAAGTTGGAGGTGGTGAATGTGGCTGCTGCAGCCCGGTCGGCGGCACCTTGACCGTCAAAGGCGAAGGCCAGCGCGGGCAACGTGAAGAACTGTAGCGGATCGCCGTCGAAGTTGTCGTCGAGTACCACCCAGCGATCGGGATTCGTGGGGTCTGAAACATCCAGCACATTATCACCGCTCGAAGTGGCAATGATCTGTGGCAGTCCATCGATGTTCTCGATGTTGTGGGTAACTCTTAAGTCCGCAGTGATCGGATTAGAGCCGGGGTTGGTGAGAATTTCGACGTATCTTACAAAATAACCGTCCCGCGGCAGGAACACCTTTCGGGTAACGTTCAAGCCCGCCAGATTCTGCTGGCTAACCGTTATTTGCCGTCCATTCTGATCCGTGGTGCCAAAACCCTGGCCGGTAAAATGATTGGCAGTGCCCTGGGAGATTACGTCCAACCGGAAGGCTCCGGTATTGGTATTGAAGTCTCCTAAGAACGTGCCGTTGGTTGCGCGAGAGATGGAACCATCGGCCTGGAAGGTAAAGAAGAAATCATTTCCATCGAAGCGATCCACCGGCAGATTGATGGCGTTATTCAGCAAGTGAATATTGACGGCCACCGTCTGGCCATCCGCCGTAATCTGGCCGGCTGACTCTGCGATGAGTTGGCGCTGGAAATCGCTGGCGGTCACGGTGAACGGACCTACAGGAACAGCGGTGAAGAAGTAGTTACCCTGGGCGTCAGTCGCCGCATTCAAGAAGCCGCCAATTACGCTGTTTCCGCTACGCAGGCTTACGGAGATATTCGGCGCGGTCGTCCCGTCAGGATTGAATACCTGGCCGGTTACCGTCCCCTGTCCGATGAAGGTAAGTGCCTTACTGATGACATCGCCATTGTTGGCCAGGGTGACGGTATCGCGGATCCTCTCGCGGCCATTCACATCGAGGGCGTCGATGGTGTAGGCGCCCAGCGGAACGGCATCGAAACGGAAGCTCCCGTCACTGGCTGTGTTTATCTGGCGATTGACTGCGCCAAAAATGCGAACCGCGGTGGCAGCCAGCGGAGTAACACCATCTGTGGAGAAGACTGTTCCTACAATGGTTCCGGCCGGCTGCAGTTGTACGGTCACGCTCGCGGATGTTCCGGCAGAGACGTTCGTGGTTTTTGATCCGCCGAGCTGAGTGACGGGATCGGTCGCCGAAACAACTACTGGACCGGCAAACACGTTGCTGAAGATCACAGTGCCGTTGGCTTGCGTTGTGCCAGACTGGCTTCCCCCGAAAGGATCCTGTTCTTGAACGTTGACCTGGGCATTGGCAATCAGATTACCGGCAGCATCCTGGACGGTGACGGTGAGTTGTGCCGTGCCATTCAGGATGACGTTCACTACTCGCGTCTGGCCGTTGGCATTGACCTGGTTGGTAGTGCGTCCCCGATCTCCTGTCACCGGATCAGTGACATCGACTGCGAATACTCCCAGGGGGACGAACGCGAACGCGTAGTTACCCTGTGTGTCGCTGGTGGTCGTTCCAGTGAACCCGGAGGTGAACAGTGAGACCTGGGCGCCCGCGACCGCCGTGGTACCGTCGGCGCGGAACACGGTTCCAGTGACGGCGCCGAACGGAACAAGCTGAATATTTACCGTAGCGGTTTGCCCGGCAAAACCAATTGTGCCTCCGCTCCGGCCTGCCAGTCCGCTGACCGGGTCTTGCGCCTCCACGCCGAAGTTTCCTACCGCCACATGGTCGACGAAGTAGGTACCCAGGGAATCCGTGCTGACTTTAAATATTCCGTTGTTTGCGCGCACGGTGACCTGAGCGCCGGATACCGGCTGGTTCGTCTGGTTGAATACACGTCCGGTGACGGTCGCACCGGCAGCCAGGGTCAAATCCTGATTCGTAAGCTGATCCGCAACCACTGTCACGCGCGCGCTGGCGGCGGTGCTGGTGGCATCATCAGAACTCTCAATGGTCACGGCGACCACTGGAACATCGGTGAAGGTAAAGTGGCCCGCGGTGTCAGTGCGGACAGAGCGGAAGAGGCTGCTTCCGTCGGGATTCTGGCCGTGCAACTGGACCGGGACATTAACCACAACTTCGCCGGTGCTGCGCAGCACCGTGCCGGTGACCCCGCCGGTGGCCGCAAAAGTGATGTCAGCAATGCTGGTTTGATCCAGAACGACGGATGTGGAAATGGCTGCCGTCAGCGGACTTCCTTCGGAATTGGGAAGGGTGGCGACAATCGAATATGTTCCGGAGGGCACTCCTGCGAAACTGTAAGTGCCGTCCGAAGCTATGCTGGTGGTGACAACCTGGAACAATCCTCCACCGCTGATCTGCACCGTGCCAAAGCTCACCACATCCTGGTTGGCCCTCCGTACGGTACCGGTCACCAATCCGCTATTGCTGAAGGTCACGTTTTGCGTTGCGATGAGCAGGCCGGGCTGGAAGGCGCCAATGGTGGATGGCGAAACTAAGCCAGTCTGCCGATCTGTGGCCTGAAGAGTAAATGCATCCAGGGGCACAGCCAGGGTATTCCCTGAGTTGCTCAGGCTGGAAGTGACGACGAAGTTGCCGCCGCCGTCGGAATTTACAAAGTAGGTCCTGCTATAGAAAGCATTACTACTCTTAAAGGCAACGCTGGCATTGCCAATGGGCGTGGTGCTGTCGTCGGCCACAACCTGGCCGCTGACCGTGCCATTGATGGTTGGCAGCGGCGGTACAGTGCTGGCCCCGCCAGCTGGAACGACGAAGTTCTGGACCTCAGTCATTTCATCCGCAGAGAGTCCGGCGAGGGATTCCGGCGGCAGCTGGACCAGGCGCTGGGCTGAGGCCGAGGCGGACGCCCGGCTCGTTTGTTGTGTGGCGAAATGCAGGAAGGCGACAGTCGCTCCCGGAGGAATGGTGACGCTTGTCCAGGTCTCGGCCAACTGGCCAAAGTTATTGTTGAAATCAATGTTATATTGCGCGTCCGTAGCGTCCCGGCCTGCATTGGGTCCGTCAAAAACATGTGCTGTCGAAGGCAGATTGATGCCGGCAGCAAGGAACGGATCGCCATCCTCATCATCGTCTATGACCACCCAGTGGTCGCGAGAGGCCGGATCAGTGACGCTCAAGACGGCGTCGCCGCTGGAGGTGGCGATAATCCTGGGCTCACGATTAAAGGTGAAGCCATTCTGGACCTTGCTGACGAAGCGGAAATTGCTGGTCAGTCTTACGTCCACGGTGACCGGCGAGCCTGACGGATTTTTCAGCAGATCAAGGTAGCGGGCAAAATACCCATCATTGGGAACGAATATCTTGCGGGTCACATCCAACCCTGCAAGCCCAGGCTGGGTGATCACAATCTGCTTGCCATCGAGTTGTGTCGTTGCGAAATTCTGGACAGCCGAACTTTGTCCAGTAAAGCGGCTGGCAGTCCCGGAGGAGATGATGTCCAGCAGCATTCCACCGCGATGGGCGCCAAAGTTGCCGGCAAAAATCTGGTTCTTGCCATCCTGGACTGCGCCGCTCTGCTGAATGCCATAATCAAAATTGTTGGCGTCATACAGCGTGGCCGGCAATTGAATGACGTCGGCGACAAGCTGAATATCGGCGGTGACCGTGGCGCCGTCACTGGCAATCTGCCCAGTGTTTTCTCCGAGAAGCCTTTGCGTGGCGTTTTGGATACTGGCGGTAACCGTGAAAGCTCCGGTCGGAACCTGGATTATCTTGTAAATGCCGTTTACGTCAGATGCAGCGCTGAAATTTCTTCCCAATCCAGAGGCCTGGGCCTGCAACAGGACAGCCACTCCTCGGGCCACACTTCCATCAGGGTTGAGGATACGGCCCGTCACAGTACCAACACCACTCAGGGTAAGGTTCTGGACCACCTGCTGGCCTTGTGTGGAGATGGTAACGTTGGTGACAGCGCGTATCGTTCCAATGCTGTCGATGGCCTCCAACTGATAGGTATTGGCGGGAACGATGGCAAACTTAAAGCTTCCGTTGGCCCCGCTGACAGTCTGGCGATTGACCTGACCGACCAACTGCACGTTGATGTTGGACACCGGTGTCGAGCCGTCCGCGGCAAACACGGTCCCTGAAAGGTTGCCGGCCGACTGCAGCTGCACATTGATGTTGGTGGTGTTCTTGACCGTGACGTTGCCGGTGTTGGAACCGCTCAGGCTAGTCTTGGGGTCTCTGGCGAAAACTGAGAAGTTTCCGGCGAGTACATTATTAAAACTTAGAGTTCCATCCGCTTGCGTGGTTCCGGTCTGCGTCCCGCCAAAGATCGTCTGGCTGGCGAGATTAACCTGCGCTTCACTTACCGGATTGTTTCCACCATCCAGCACCTTAATAACAACTTTGCCAACTCCATTGAGGGTGACATTCGCAGTGACCAACTGGTCCTGCGTGGCCAGCGTGGCGGCGGTCTGGCCCCGGTCGCCGGTAGTGGGATCGGTAACATCCACGGTATATCGGCCTACGGGCACAAGATCGAGACGATAGTGCCCCTGGCTATCAGCCACTGTATTCTGACTGTTGGAGAGACGCACGATCGCTCCCGGCGCGGGCGTGGTCCCATCAAAGTGAAAGACAGTACCGGTCAAACTCCCGGTAGCGGTCAAGACAACGTCAGCATTCACAGTCTGAGCGTCAGCCGTCAGATTACCGCTGGCCTGACCACCCAAGCGGGTAATCGCGGAGCTGGCATTCACGCTGAATTGCCCAACAAAAACGTGGCTGAAGGAGTAATGCCCGGTGGCGTCACTGGACGTTGACTTCACGCCTCCAAAAATACTGTTGCTGAATAAGTTGACAGTAGCATTGGGAACAGCAGTGCCGGTGCCATCTTTAATTAAGCCATTGACCGAACCTTGTCCCAGGAAGCTCACATTAGCGATCGCGACCTGGCTGGTGGTACTCAGGGTGCCGCTGGTCCGTCCCCGATTTCCTGAGTTGTCGCTGGTTTCAACGGTGAAACTTCCCAGAGGCACGAAGTCGAACAAGTATTGCCCTTGGGCGTTGGTGGTAGTGGTCAGGAATGCCGGACCGGACAAAGTAACATTGATCCCGCTGCCGACCGCGGTATTGCCATTGCGTCCGAACACCGTACCCTTGATTGTTCCGGAAGGCCCAAGAACCAGGTTCACAATGGCCGATTGGTTCGGCGGTAAGGTCCCAGTTGTGCGTGAACGCAATCCACCGGTCAGATCAACGGCTGTAATAGTAAAGCTGCCCGGGGCAACACCGTTGATTTGATAGACTCCGGTACTGTCGGTGGCCGCGGTGCGCACATCGGCCCCCGAGGTGAGCGTAATCTGCGCCGTAAACACCTGCCGGCCCTGCTGATCGGTCACCGTTCCGGAAATGACTCCGACATTGACAACAATCTGTATTGTGCCCACATCGGTGGTTCCCTTAGCTACGGGGCTGAACGGCTGCGAAGTTCCTTCCAGGATTTGGTTGTCGCGGGTGGTCCGGGCGACAGCTGCAATTGCACCCAGGTCCGCGGGGACAATGGGTAAGGAGAAGAAGCCGGCTGCATCCGTGCGGGCAACGAAGAAACGGAAAACCACCACATTGGCACCGGCCACAGGGTTACCGCTTTGGTCAATCACATGCCCTTGAACAGCGGTGGTGGGATCGGCAACCAGGGGATTCAGGCCCAGCTTTACCTCAATGCCATCCGGAATGCCGTCGCCATCTGTGTCTGGATTCAGGGGATTGGTCCCCAGGCGGATCTCATCGCCGTCACTCAATCCATCGCCATCGGTGTCAGGGTTCAGGGGATCGGTATGAAACTTGTGGACTTCGTCACCGTCGGAAACGCCGTCGCCGTCGGTGTCCGGATTATTCGGATCCGTACCGTGCTGGAACTCCTCGAGATTGGTCAAACCATCGTGGTCGGGGTCCTGCCCGGCAACAGTCGGATCGGTAATGCTGAATCCGTGGGCAATCTTCCAGGAATCCGGGATTCCATCCCCTACGGTGCTCACCACCGTGTTGACGTCAATTTCAAGTGTTCCAGTTGCGCCTTCATTTTGGGCCGTAATGATGGTCTTGCCCCGACCAACCGCGGTGACCAACCCGTCGGGGGACACTGTGGCGACAGAAGGGTTGGAAGTCCTGTAAGTAGTTCCGTTCGCCGCAGGCCCAACTTCGGCGAGATTTCCATCTGAAAGGGTGGCAAAGATCCTGATCTGCTGGGTAGCCCCCGGCGTCTGTAGAACATTGGTTCCGGAGTCTGTCAACAACTGCAGAGAGACGGGGGTGGAATCAAAACTGGTCAAGTGGAGGTTCTTAACTTTGAGTTCCACATTGGGAGACAATGTTATGTAGTCGGAATGGTATTTGGTGACTGTCCCATCCGCGTTTCGACAAACAATTCTTACTCTCGCCTGGGTCTGATCCGCAGGGACGTTAGGGACGGCAAACCCACCATCATGGTTTAGCTGAACGCTGCGATTCTGGACCGTGGCAACGCAGTGCTCATCCAGCACTGGCGTCTGCTGGCCCAACGCTGTCGAGGTTCCTGCGCAAAGGAATGCCAACACCGTGAGACCGTAAGAATAGATTCGATACAGTAATCGCATTTTTATCTCTTAACGTTGCTATTTGGCTCTGGCAACCCGCTTAATTACCGTGCCTGGCTCTCGCCAGTTAAGCAAAACGGGATCGGAGGCCAGGTCTTGTGATCCCAACCAGGCACCCTTTACCTGGGTGAAAACAAATTCCATGTCCTGCGGTTCCCCGCCGCCTGAGGGCGAAAAAGTTGCAACTACGACCACATAGGGACCAGTCTCTATACGCTTTGTCAGCGTGATTGTTTGCTGGGCAAACAATTTTGACCATACATTTTTGAAGAGCTCAGGTCCTTTTCCCAACTCCTGAAATCTCTTGCGCATCATCTCCTGGGATTCCGGGGTCCACAAGGTGAGCCAGCGTTGGTAGTCCATGGAAGACATAGCCTGAAGCATATTCATGGCAGCAGTCTCCGGAGTGCTGAGATCGTGTGGCCCCGTCAGATCAACCGGTACAGGTGGCGTGTACGACAAGATCTCGTAGTAATAGGTCAGTTCTTCTACGACTTTCTGTTTTTCAGGATTACCGGTCTTGAATTTCGGCTGTTGCGCAACGCCCGCGACGCTGCACAGGATTGCCAGACCAGCCATTGCTCTACAGACACGTTTCACGTCTTTTCCTCAATTCCCGCAATGCGTGATGTTGGTCCACGGTGTGCCTTTCGGATGCAACAAGCAGATGAGCTTGGCTTGTTGTGGGCCCCAAAGTTGGGCGCTCTTTTCCACATGGAAGAGGCCATTGGCTAAAACGATTTCCGCGCTTAGCGTTCCCGCATCCAAGCCCGCTTGAATAAAGACTTTTGTGCCGACTTCGCTCGAATTTCCCGCGAGGCTACCCGATATGCCTGATGAACCGCCGGCGGAGAAGCTGACAATGTTTGCCGGAGCCTTGAGCTCGAGCTCGATGCCAATCTTGAGACCGATCGATCCGCTGGCCTCACCTTCAACCTGCTTCTCACAGGGCTTTGTCGTCTCCTGGATTGAGCCGTTCGCTGAAATCGAGACCTTACCATTCAGCCCGACTTCGCTGTGAAGCGCCTTGGCGATTCTATTGACCACCGCGCTGATTTCCGGGAACGGACTGATCGGGAATTTGCCCAAGTCGGCACTGACACTTCCCTGAAGTCCATCCTCTACCTCATCCAGGAAATTACCGTCTTGTTCTTCGCAGCACTTTCCGGTCTTCTTTTCTTTAACCGAAAAAGTAAGTTTGGCTGCCGGGAGGTTGTCATTGCCGAATATGATCCTGAGCATATCCCCGATGCCCTCAAAGCCATTCGTCGAATCGAATGCCATTGAATAGGCTGTCTCTACGGGGATGTGGTCCGGCTTGGGAATCCCATGACATTCTCCCTGAAGATTGCACTGATCACGGTCCGTACACTTTTTGCCGTCGTCGCAGTTGAGGCTGTTCGGCTGAATGGAGTGAGCCACACACTTCGTGTTTTGGCATGAGGAGTCGCTGCATTGGAGGTCGCCGCACTGCTTACCATCATTGATCGGCACATTCTGGCAATGTCCACCCACGCACGTTCCAATGAAGCACTCACCATCGGGGCAGCCATTGACGCACTTGGGCGGCGGTGGAGGCGGCGGCACGGCGTGCCAGCCCGCCACCCTGAGGCCAAAACCGGGATCGGAAACGATCACCGATCCATCTTCGCTTGCGCGCGCGGTACCGCTGGAGACAAATTGCTCCAGATCGTGATCGAAAGAAAACACCTCAGCCACCTGACCAGGCAACACCGCATTGGCATTAGGAACCTGGACTCGAACCGGCGGATTGAACTTTACGCGCGCCGGCTGCAACGTGCCCACCACTGATGGAGATGTTCCATTCGGGAGGGCCATTGGTACTTTGTCGGAGTGGACCTGGGACAAGGTCATGCGGCCAACTTTGGAGCCATCAGGGAACGTGGCCGAGTGCGCAAAAACGGTGTAGGCAAGTCCCGGCACGCCCTTCATCGTCAGCACAACATCCTCATCTCCGCCTACAATTTTGGAGTTATCGGTGTCCAGCGGAGGCAGGAATATCGGTCCGCTCAAATGGTTGTTCTGCCCGGCCACCGTCACCATGGGGAACTCCAGGAACGGAAATGTTTCTGTGCGGGTGCTGGTGCTTCCGTCTATGAACAACACGATGCTGCCGATAGGTACGTTGCTAATAGTGAATTGACCGTTACTATCGGTCAAAGAATTCAGGTTGGTATCCTTGATGCTGGCAGTGGCATTAGGAACAGGCTGATTTGCATTGTCGAGCACCAACCCTGTGACTGTGGTGCTTGCAGGATTTTTTGGAGTCAATCCAGAGGCAGTGAAAATCGCGGGAGGACCCGAAAGACCGCTAAACGTCGCTGTGACTTCATTATTGCCAACACCCTCTTCCTGCGCCAACGCCAGAACCACCGCCGCAAGCCCGTTGGTATCGGTGGTCTTGGTCACGGTGGTTTTCCCTTCCAGCGTTCCTCCGCCGAGAGCCACCGTGAAAACCACAGGCACACCTGCAACCGGGTTGCCGCTCTCGTCGAAAACTCCCGCGACGAAGGGTTCGGGCAGTGGCTGGCCAATCACTCCGCTTTGCGCGGCGCTTTGGGAGGAGCCGATAATTTCGTGGATTTGTGACGGCGGGCCAACCGTGGACGAGGCGCAAAACATTACTTCGCCGACGAAACCAGGAGCGGTCACAATCACCTGATTGTTGCCGTTGCCCACGCGGGTGCCCAGCTGAAAAGTTACGCTGGCCTGCCCGTTAGCATCGGTCTGCACGGCAAGCTGGCGTCCTTGTTGCGGGACAGCACTGAGTTGGCCGTCGCTCTTGTTGACACTGAAAGTGACAGGTACATTGGGCAGCGGCTGCCCTACAGCATTCACTACCTCCACCACCAGCGGCTGAGGCAATGTTGACGATATCGGAGCCGACTGACCATTCCCTGAAACCATCAGGATGCGCTGTTGGCTGGCTGCATCCTGCAAAGTGACGGTAATCTGGCTCTGGCTGATGTTTCCGGCCCGGTCTCTTGCCACAGCTGTGATGACGTTTTGTCCGGGCACAAGCAGAACGCCATCGGCCATGAAGCTGCGATTGCCTACATCAGCCTTCACGCCATTCACAATCACGCTGGCTTGAGCATTATTCACGGTGCCGGTCACAACGTCATTCACCAGACCGGTAACATAAATCTGGGGAGTGGTGAGAATTGCTCCATCGCTGGGTGAGTCGATGCGGACGGTAGGCGGAGTAGTGTCGAGGACCACGTTGACGCTGGCCGTTCCCGCTGCGCCGCCGGCATTGGTTCCAGTGGCGGTGACCAGGTTGTTGCCTTCGCGCAGAATTACACCGCTGGCCATGAAAGTTGCCCCGTTGCTGGTAGCTTGCGTGCCGTTCACCACGACAGCGGCATTGGGGTCGTCCACAGTACCGGTCACGGTAATCGAACTGTTGCTAAACAAGTCCAGAGGCGCAGGAGAAGTGATGGTCAACTTCGGTCCTTGAAGGTTGACACTCAGACTTGCCGAAGCCGT
>Ga0210400_10003525_pt1 | contig 13872 bp, 8 predicted proteins | sample IncBWH26MmetaG_FD_155456 | JGI IMG/M metagenome (GOLD analysis project Ga0210400, IMG submission 155456) | Forest soil microbial communities from Barre Woods Harvard Forest LTER site, Petersham, Massachusetts, United States - Inc-BW-H-26-M | ecosystem: Environmental > Terrestrial > Soil >...
CGCGAGGTACCGTTCGCACATTATTACGGCAGCGTCGATGCGACACCGCTGTTTGTGCTGCTGGCGGGTCTTTATGTCGAACGCTCCGGCGATGATGAGACGCTGGCCGAGCTATGGCCTTCGATCGAAGCCGCGTTGCGCTGGATCGACGGAGCGGGCGATCCGGACCAGGACGGATTCGTTGAATATCAGCGCGCGTCGGAACAGGGACTTGCCAATCAGGGCTGGAAGGATTCCTATGACGCCATCTTTCATGCCGACGGACGGCTCGCGGAAGGTTACATCGCGCTGGCGGAAGTGCAGGGCTATGTCTTCGCCGGCAAGCAGATGGCCGCGCGTTGCGCCGTGCGTATGGGGCTGCCGGACAAAGCGCGGCAGCTAGAGAGCGAAGCGGAACTCCTCGCCGAGCGTTTTGAAGCCGCGTTCTGGTGCGAAGATCTCGGCACGTATGCGCTCGCGCTCGACGGCCACAAACGGCCCTGCAAGGTGCGCACCTCCAATGCAGGACAATTGCTGTTCACCGGCATGGTGCGCGCGGATCGCGCCCGAATGGTGGCAGCCGATTTAATGCGACCGCATTTCTTCACCGGCTGGGGTATCCGCACCGTGGCGCGCGGCGAAGCGCGCTACAATCCGATGTCCTATCACGATGGCTCGATCTGGCCGCACGACAACGCGCTGATCACGCTCGGGTTGGCGCGTTACGGCCTCAAGCATTCGGTCGCACATGTATTTGAAGCTCTGTTCAGTGCCGCGACCTATATGGATTTGCGACGGCTTCCCGAGCTGTTCTGCGGTTTTCGGCGAGAGAAGGGACGTGGACCGACGCTCTACCCGGTCGCCTGCGCGCCGCAGGCCTGGGCGAGCGCGACGCCGTTTACATTGCTGGAGGCCGCGCTTGGTCTCGAATTCGATGCGCAGCGCGGCGAAATTCGTCTGCGCAATCCGCGCCTGCCGGCGTTCCTTAACGAGGTGATCCTGCGGGAACTGCAACTGGGTCCTTCCAGCGTTGATCTTTGCGTTCGCCGGCACGGCGAAGACGTGTCGCTTGAGGTTTTGCGGACGCGCGGTCAGATTCAGGTTTCCATCGTGCTGACGCACTAGAACCGGCGCCTTGAGCTGGGTGCCACGGGAAAAACTTGACCAGGCGTCGAACTTTGGTCATCGGCCCGGCTTGGTACGGGCCCGCAGCGCCGCGAGGCCGACCGGCTGTGCATGAATTGTGGCGAGGCATGCCCACGCTGCCTTCCGGTCGAAGATTCCAGGAGAAGATATGCGCGCGAGATTTTTGTTCACGTTGATTGTGGTCAGTCTTGCGGCCTTGTCGGTTGCTGCATCCCAGGCGCAAAACGATGCGGCCGCGCCGGCGCCGCCGCCTCAACAGAAGACCACGGCTTCGCCGGCCGCGCCGGCGCCGCCGCCTTCAGTCACCATTATTGGCGCAAGGGATGCGCACGGCGTGCTCGGCCGCGACGTCCGCAGCCCGACGGACGAGGATATGGGGCACATTGTCGATGTGATCGTCGATCGTGTTGGTATGGTGCGCGCGGCAGTCATCGATTTCGGCGGCTTCCTCGGCGTCGGCAGCCGAAGGATCGCGGTCGATTGGAATGCTTTGCATTTCGGACGAATCGCCAACAAAAGTGACAGCATCACGCTCGAATTGACCAAGGATCAGGTTACCGCCGCGCCCGAATACAAGGAGGATACGCCCATTGTGGTGCTTGGCGCTTCCGGCACCTTGCAGCCCCTGCAATTCGATCACTAGAGAAGGCGGAGAAACATCCTGTTCGCTCGTCCATCCCGACAGCCGATCGACCGGAGCGACGGTGACCGCCTTGAGCGGCCCATCGTTGACGATGGCGTTGCAGCGTCGGTTCGAGAACCAGTGACGCCTGAGACGACACCGACTCCCTCGCGCCAGAGCCTGCGCGGTCTCGACTGGTTCATTTTCTTTCTGGCGGATGTGCAGACCGGATTCGGTCCATTCGTTGCGGTTTATTTGACGACGCAAAAATGGACTCAGGTGGAGATTGGCTTTGTCCTGTCGATCGGCGGCATTGTCGGGTTGATCGGACAGATGCCTGGCGGAGCCATCGTCGATGCGGCGAGGTCCGAACGGCTGGTTGCCGCCCTTGCCATTGCGACGATCGGTGTCAGCGCGTTGGGATATGCGGCGTGGCCGATCCTTCCGGTGGTGATAACCGCAGCCACGTTGCATGCCGCCGCGAGTTGCGTGCTCGGCCCGGCAATTGCCGCGATCAGCCTCGGTCTGGTTGGACCGCTTGCGATGGGAGAGCGGCTCGGGCGCAATGCTCGTTTTGCGTCGCTCGGAAATGGTGTCGCGGCTGCCGTGATGGGCACCGCCGGCTATCTGCTGTCGAGCCGCTCGGTGTTTCTCGTCACCTTCGTCCTGGCCATTCCGACCTTGCTTGCGCTGGCGCGGATCCGCGAGAGCGAAATCGATGCGGCGCGGGCCCACGGTGCCGTGCCCCGGGAGATGCCGGATGCCAAGGCGACGAGTGTATTAGGTCTGGTGCGCCAGCGGCCCCTGTTGATCTTTGCCGCCAGCATCTTGCTGCTGCAACTCGCCAACGGGGCGATGCTGCCGTTGATGGCGGGGGTCGTGACCACCCGCTCAAGCCGCTGGGCGCCGGTATTGATCGCCGCGTGTATTATCGTGCCGCAAGCCATTGTGGCGCTGACGTCTCCGTCGGTCGGACGCAAGGCGCAGCAGTGGGGACGGCGGCCGCTGCTGCTGATGGGGTTCGCGGCGTTGGCGATCCGCGGCGCGCTGTTTGCGACCGTCCACGATCCCTATCTACTGGTCGCGGCGCAGGTGTTCGACGGCGTCACCGCGGCGGTTTTCAGCGTCATGGTGCCGTTGATTGTCGCCGATGTGGCGTTCGGAAGCGGCCACTTCAATCTGGCGCAGGGCATCGTCGGTACAGCGACCGGGATCGGCGCTTCGCTTAGCACCGTGCTCGCCGGTTATGTCAGCGACAAGTTCGGCAGCACCGTTGCCTTCTCCGGACTGGCCGCGGTTGCGGCGATGGGACTCGTCTTGGTCTGGTTCGTGATGCCGGAAACGCGACGGAGCACGGCTTAGGACAAGGCCTTGCGGTAAAGTGCGCCGTAGCAGGCCGCCGAAATGTCCCAGCTGAACGATCGCGCCATCGCGCTGCGACGCATCGAGTCCAGGCGATCCTTGGTCACGTAGGTTGAAAACGCGCGCCGGATACCGCCGAGAAATGACTCGGTCGATGGTTGCGCGAACAGAAATCCGGTTTCGCCATCCGTGATGGTTTCCGCCAGCCCGCCGGTTTGATGGCCGATCGGCAGCGATCCAAACTTCTGCGCGTACATCTGACTCAGTCCGCATGGCTCAAATCGCGACGGCATCAGAGTAAAGTCGCTGGCGGCGAAAATCCGCCGGGCCTGGCCTTCATTGAAGCCGATCGCGACCCCGATCGCATCCGGTCTGCGGCGGTGTGCATCGATCAGGGCTAGTTCGATCTCGGGTTCGCCGCTGCCCGTCACGATGATCTGTCCGCCGGCGTCGATGATCGCGTCCGCAGCCGACAGCACGAGGTCGATGCCTTTTTGGTGAACGAGACGGGCCACGAGGCCGAAGATCGGACCACGCGACAGCGCCAGACCGAATTGCTGGCGGACGTAATCCGAGTTCGCGCGCTTGCCTTCCCAGTCTCCCGCGCCAAACGGCTGCGCCAATTGGGAGCAGACGCGGGGATCCCAGCTCTCGTCGATGCCGTTCAATATCCCGGTCAATTGCTCGGCATCGGAGCGACGGCGAAGCAGACCCTCGAGCCCGCAGCCGAGTTCAGATGTCGTGATCTCCCTGGCATAGGTCTCGCTGACGGTGGTCAGATGGGAGGCGTAGACGAGGCCGCCCTTGAGGAAGGATAGTTTGTCGTAGAACTCAAGCCCGTCGATATGAAAGGAGTCCTCGGGAGCGCCGATCCGGCGCAGCGACTCCTTCGGAAAAAGGCCCTGATAGGCCAGATTGTGGATGGTCAGAATGCTCGGGATCTTGGTGCCGTTCCAGGCGAGGTAGGCTGGCACCAGCGCGGCCTGCCAGTCGTTGGCGTGAACCAGGTCGGCTGCCCAATTCTTGTCCAACGCGCCTGCCGCCAACTCGGCAGCTACCGAGGCCAATCGCCCAAAGCGCACGTCGTTGTCCGGCCAGTCCCGGCCGGCCGCATCGCCGTAGGGGTTGCCCGGGCGGTCGTAGAGTTGCGGACACAGCAGAACGTAGACGGGTAGACCGTCCTTGGTCGATGCCAGCCCGAGAGCGCAGGCCGGCATTTCCGCCAATGCCGGGCATTGACCTACGATTTCGAGATGCGTGAATTGCTCGACAACTTCGCGATAGCCCGGCAGCAGAACCCGAACGTCGCTCCAACGGCGAAGTGCGCGGGGCAGTGCCGCTGAAACGGCTGCGAGACCGCCAACCCGGACGAAGTCATCCATTTCCGTGGTAACGAACAATACCCTCAAGAAAAGCCCTCACACCGAGTGCCGACCGAGTCTATGCAAGAACGGTTCCAGTTTCTCCTTGGAGTAGACAGGAAAATTGCGCGGTCGCGGTCAGCGCTTTCAGGCGCCGGCGCCGTGAGGCTTTCCCGGCGTGGCGGCCCAATCTAGAGTCACGCTGCGGCGAAGGTGCGAAGGTCGAAGGGAGTTCTGCAATGACCATAACGGGAAACGATGAGGGGATTGCGACAGGGAGCTTCCAGGGCCTTCGCGTGCTCGATTTTTCAACCACGATTGCCGGTCCCCATTGCACGCGGATGCTCGCGGACATGGGAGCGGAGGTCATCAAGATCGAGTCGGCTGAAGGGGAAACGATGAGAACCCGCCCGCCGCTTCGCGGCAGTTTCAGCACCGTGTTCGGCCAACTCAATGCCGGCAAGAAAAGTCTCGTTCTCGATCTGAAATCGCCTGACGCGGTCGATGCCCTCCGCCGGCTTGTCGCCGGCACCGACATCGTCGTGGAGAATTTCCGCCCGGGGGTGATGCGACGGTTGAAGCTCGATTACGGCTCGCTGCAGCAACTCAATCCGAAACTGATCTATTGTTCGATCTCGGGATATGGCCAGACCGGGCCATCGGCGGAATTGCCGGCCTACGCGCCGGTGATCCATGCCGCCTCGGGTTACGACATGGCCCATTTGTCGTACCAGCCCGGGCGAAACCGGCCGGACTATTGCGGCATCTACCACGCCGACGTCCTCACCGGCGTCTATGCCTTTGGCGCCATTGCGGCAGCATTGTACCAGCGCCGCGAGAGTCAAAACGGTCAGCACATCGACGTCTCCATGCTTGAATCGATGCTCAGCCTGACGCTGAACGAAGTGCAGTGGTCGCAATTCGAGGTCGCGCCGCCGAGCCGCCCGATGTTTGGCCCGGTCGAGACCGCGGATGGATATGTGATGGTGGCGATCGCCAGCGAGAAGACGTTCCAGGGTCTTGTCAGCGCTGCCGGCCACCCCGAATGGATCAGCGATCAGCGCTTTGCGAAATACGCCGACCGTCGTCATCACTGGAAGGATTTGATGGAGGGCGTCGAGACCTGGTCGCGCGCCGTCACCACCGAAAGATGTCTCGCCGCATTGAATGCTCATGGGGTTCCCAGTTCGGCCTACCGCACCGTTGCCGAAGCGTTGAGCGATCCGCAGATCGCGCATCGCGGCGCGCTGGCAGAAGTGGAAGACGGCGGCGGCACGTTCAAGGTGATGAATTTGCCGTTCCGGATGTCCGGAAGCAACGTCGCCGCGGGAAAGCGCACGGCGACCCTGGGCGAACATACGGTCGCGCTGCTGAAAGAGAGCGGTCTTTCTGCAGATGCGATCGCGGCCTTTGCCGGCAAATCGAGGGTGGTGCGGAGGCGCTGAAGGCAAGCGCGCTTGAATCAGGCTGCAAGCGCTGCCGCTGTTGATCCGGCATGTCGTTTGCGGCCTTGCCGGGGCCCGTATTTCGGGCCTATCTAAAAAGCAAAGCCATCGACGGGGAGAGAAACAATGAAGAGTTTCCAGGTCACTGATTTCAATGCCCCCTTGCAGGAGGTGGATCGGCCAACGCCGCAGCCCTCGGGCACGCAGGTCCTGATCAAGGTCAAAGCCGCCGGCGTCTGTCACAGCGATCTGCACATCTGGGAAGGCGGCTACGATCTCGGCCACGGGCGAAAGCCGCTCTCGCTGAAGGATCGCGGCGTATCGCTGCCGCGAACGATGGGACATGAGACGGTCGGCGAGGTGCTGGCATTCGGGCCCGACGCCAAGGCCGAAACCGGCGGCCTCAAGATCGGCGACGTTGTGCTGGTCTATCCGTGGCTGGGTTGCGGCAAATGCGAGACCTGTCTCGCCGGTGACGAAAACATGTGCCTGAAACCCAATGCGCTCGGCGTCTACTGTGACGGCGGCTATGCCGACCATATGACGGTGCCGCACCCGCGCTATCTGCTGAATTTGGAGGGTCTCGATCCCGTCACGGCGGCGCCCTATGCCTGCTCCGGCGTCACCACCTACAGCGCGCTGAAGAAGGTGGAAGCCAGCTTCCATACACCGATTGTCATCTTCGGCGCGGGCGGCCTTGGCCTGATGGCGCTGTCGCTGCTGAAAGCGATGGGCGGCAAGGGTGCCATCGTTGTCGATATCGATGCGCGCAAGCGCGAGGCGGCCGAGGCGGCCGGGGCACTCGCGACCGTCGATGGCGGCGCGCCCGACGCGCTGGAACAGTTGGCCCAGAAAGCCGGCGGCCCGATCCGTGCCGTGATCGATCTCGTCGGCAACGCCAAGACCACGCAACTCGGCTTCGACTGCCTGACCAAGGGCGGCAAGCTCGTCATCGTCGGCCTGTTCGGTGGCGGCGCGCCGTGGGCGCTGCCGCTGATCCCGATCAAGGCAATCACGATCCAGGGCAGCTATGTCGGCAATCTCCGGGAGACTCGGGAACTGCTCGAACTCGTGCGCGCCAAGACGATCGCGCCGATTCCAGTGACGCCGATGCCGCTCGCCAAAGCAAATGAAGCGCTGGTCGATCTGCAAAAGGGCAGGCTGGTCGGCCGCGCCGTGCTGACGCCGTAGGTAGCGGTTGACATCTTCGTCATGGCCGGGCTTGTCCCGGCGATCCACGTTTTTTGCTGATAATCTGTCAAGACGCGGATGCCCGGGAACAACCCGGGCATGCCGAACTTCGCAACTCAAGGAAACTCCATGTCTGCTAACGACGCGCTCCACATTGCCGTGCTTCCCGGCGACGGCATTGGTCCTGAAGTGATGGACCCGACGCTTGAGATCCTGCGCAAGATCGAAAAGACCTCGGACCTGAAGTTTCGCTTCACCGAGGCACCGGCCGGCGCCAACCATTACCTCGCGACCGGCAAGTCGATGCCTGACAGCACCGTGCGGCTGTGCGACGAGGCCGACGCGATCCTGCTCGGCGCCTGCGGACTGCCTTCGGTGCGCTATCCCGACAATACCGAGATCATGCCGCAGGTCGAACTGCGCTTTCATTTCGACCTCTATGCCGGCGTGCGCCCGGCCCGGCTCATTCCCGGCGTGCCGAGCCCGATCGTCGGCGCCGACCAGCGCGGCATCGATCTGGTCGTGATCCGGGAATCCACCGAAGGCCTGTTTGCGTCGATGGGGAAGGGCGTCGTCACCGATACCGAGGCGCGCGAAACGCTGGTGATCACGCGCAAGACTTCGGAGCGGCTGTTCGAATTCTCGTTTCGCCTCGCCGAACGCCGCAAGGCGCGCGGGCGCGCCAATGGCGGGCTGACCTGCGTCGACAAGGCCAACGTGTTCAAGGCGTTTGCGTTCTTCCGCGAGATGTTCGACGACGCGGCCAAGCGCCACCCCGATGTCAAGACCGACCGGCTCTATGTCGATGCCTGCTCGGCGCTGCTGGTAAAGCGTCCCTGGGATTTCGACGTGATGGTGATGGAGAACATGTTCGGCGACATCCTCTCCGACATGACCGCCGGCCTGATCGGCGGCATGGGCATGGCGCCGTCGGCCGATGTCGGCGATCACCATGCGGTGTTCCAGCCGTGTCACGGCACCGCGCCCGATATCATGGGGCAGGGCAAGGCCAATCCGACCGGCATGATCCTCTCGGCCGCAATGATGCTGGACTGGCTGGCCGACAAGCATGGCCTTGAGGCCGCGGCCGAGGCCGGCGAACGCATCGAGCGCGCGGTCGACAAGGTCTACGCCAGCGGTATCAAGCCGATGGAATTCGGCGGCCGCAACGGCACCGCGGATATCGCCAAGGCGGTGCTGGAGGCGTTGTAAAGGTTGTCGCGCCATCTTGGCGTGACCTGATCTCTCAACGTCGTCCCCGCGAAAAGCGGGGACGACGTCGTCATGCCGTGCCGCGGCCACCTGTGTCTTTTTTGGATTCAAATTTCATAAACAGCGGTCGTCGCTCGCAGACACAGCACCGCGATCTCGCGGCACGATGGAGCCGCTTCGAACGGCGTCCGAGCATGTCCTTGTTCGGTGCATCGAGCTAAAAACATGCATCGAGCTAAAACAAAAGCTCCTGGATCAGGCCGCCAGCTTGGTAGCTTTAGATTTCTTCCATCACTTGCGCGTACGAAATCAGCGCGAATAGCGCCGTCCCGCCGATCATGTTGCCCAGTAGCACCGGCAACAAAAACTGGCCGAGCATCTGCCACCATTCCCATTCGCCGTTGAGCACCAGCATGTGGGCTTCCATGCTGCCGGCAACAATATGCGTGAAGCCGCCGATCGCGATAAGATAGGTCATCAAGGTAATAACGAGGAATTTCGCGTTTTCGGCGCTGGGGATCATCCACACCATGGCGGCAATCAGGAATCCCGATGTAACACCGCGAAAGGCCATATTCCACCAGCCGAGGCTGAGCAAGGCGCTGCTGATTTTTAACATGCCGGCCAGCAGGTCGGCTGGCAGCACCGGCGTGAACGTACAAAACATTGCAGCAAACAGCGTGCCCGTGAGGTTGGCGATCAGAACGATCAACCATATGCGCGCCATGCCCCAGATGCTCTGCCAACTGACTTTCGAAAGGACCGGGAGCACTGCGGTGATTGTACTCTCGGTGAACAATTGCTGGCGTCCGAGAATGACCATCAGGAAGCCGACGCAATAGCCGAAACCCGCGATCAGCAGCCGCCACGGCGTGTCGGGCAAATGCATTTCCAATATCGCCTGCGCCAGAAGTGAAAAGCTTATCGAGAGTCCCGCTGATACTCCCGACCACCACAACGATGTGATAGGCCGCTCCATTTCTTCGTCGCCCAGACGGCGAACTACTTCGTAGATTACCGGCGCGCGAGGAGATGACATTTCCTCGACGTCACGTATCTCTTGCTTGTTGATACCCTTGAGGGTCCGCTTGCCTTGGCCTTGGCCTTGGCCTCGGCGTTTGGCGTTGTTGCTCCGGTCGGTCGTCATGGCAACTTTCCCCGCAGGAAACGCTGGTCAATTGTGCTCACGATCAGAAATTGCGCTCGCGGCATTTACCGACATGGCGCGATGTCCGATATCGTCGCAGAGCGATCAAAAGCGGACATAGAATATGCGCCTTGGCAGGCCGCCGTTGCTATCAGCTCGTTGGGGGTTTAATTTCCCCTCCGTCGTCCCCATATATGCATCATGACCCAATGGCAAAACCTGCGCGGGAACCCCCGAAAACCAAGGCCCAGCTCCGCGAGATGCTGACCGAGGCCGTCCGCAATACGCAACCCGAACCGAAACGGCCGCCGCAGCCCAAGAGAGAGCGCGGCTAAAGGCGGACGCCTCTTTGCGAGTGATGAATCCGTCTAGCCCTGCGCGAACTTGATGGTTGAGATCGGCCACTTTCCGACGTGGCCGATGATCGAGATTGGCAGGCCGTGAAGTTCGTCAAGCCAAACGTTGTCTACCGTCCCGGCCTTTCCGTCGGTGAGGACCACGGCTTTGCCGACAAGCTCTGACCGCGCCTCCTCGACTGCGCCGAGAATCGTTGATGCACGCAGAGTAGGCATTGGGTGGTGTCCCGATTGAAATGCGAAAATTCGGGCTCGTGCTTAAACGCAAAAGGCGCGCAAATCGTGACCGGCACGCAGCAAGCGGGTGTCCAGGCCAGAACATCGACGGCCTCACCCTCGTTCCACCGATGGATAGCCTCATCCATGGAGCCTTTCTGGTGGATTGCGCGCGCGCCTGTACTCGACGGGCATGGTTTCCCCACAATGCGCAGGCGCCTGGCGCAAGCCGGCTGACGCCGATCCGAACGATCCTTCGACATTTTACGCCGAGATCAAAATGGGCGCGCAAGCTGGCGCTCTCGTCAGCACTCGCGTCCACCGCCTACCGTGACGTCCGTGACGGTCGCGATCCACCCCGAGGGACGAGACGGCCAACCATACACAACTCATTTGAGTGAAGCGCGAAGCTGGGAAATTGCCGGATATGTTCGGTCGGCGTGTTGAGGTGCGGGAAGGCCTTGAGACAAAGCCGGAAGCGGTCGGCCCGACGCCCAAACCGGCATTTTTGAAGGACACCGGAAAATCGGCTGCGGATGGGAAATGACGCGCGCGGCCTGTACGCCCCTGGCCGGATTAGCTAATACTTTACCGTAGTTTCCCCGGGGGGACAGAAAATGGCCGAGGGCGGTCGAAAAGCAAAGAAGCGCGCTACGGTGACCAAGCGCAAAAAGACCATCCCCCAATCCAGATCGGGCAAGACGAAATCTAGCAAGCTCAAGGCGAGCAGTCGTAAGTCAATCGATCCCAAGTCCGAGAATGCGAGGCTGAAAAGCGAACTTCGCGCCGCCCGGGATCGTCAGGCGGCGAGCACCGAGGTGATGCGCCTCATCAGTGCGTCGCCGGGCGATGCCGACCAGGCATTGCGCCGGATCGCCGAGATCGCCGAGCGGCTGTTCGGAGCGTCGAGCGTCTCGCTGCTGATCGCCGACGGCGAGCGCTGGGGCCGAACGATCCGCGTCGGCGCCGGCTCGGAGCGGATCGCCACCGCGATCCCGCTGGCGCATGTCGCGATCACGCCGCAGTTCATGCCTGGTGCGGTCTATCTCGAAAACCGCCAGGTCCACGTTTCCGCCGACGATCCGGCGGCGATAGCCCGATGGCCGGGATTGACTCCCGCGCGAGCGGCCGGCACCCGCACCATGTCCGGCACCCCGCTTCGGAGCGAGGGACGGGCCATTGGCGCGCTGATCGTGCATCGTGACCGCCCCTTACCATTCACGGAGGACGACCTCGCGCTGCTGCAGAGCTTTGCCGATCAGGCCGCGGTCGCGACCGAGAATGCGCGGCTGTTCAACGAGACCCGGGAGGCACTGGAGCGGCAGACCGCGACGGCCGAAATCCTGAAGGTCATCGCCAGTTCACCCTCGGATGCCCAGCCAGTATTCGAGGCCATCGCAGCCAGCTCCAACAGGCTGATCCGCGGCTTCTCCAGTGCGGTTCTCCGCTTCGTCGGCGACGAGCTTCATCTCGCCGCATTTACGCCGGTCAATCCAAAAGCGGACGAAGCCTTGAAGTCTTCCTTTCCGCGGCCGCTTTCCGAATTTCCGCTCTTCATGCTGGTTCGCGACGGCGAGACCCAGCAGTTTGCCGATACCGAAGCGCAGGATGTGTCGCAGTTGCTGAGGGATCTGGCGCGGTTGCGCGGCTATCGCAGTATGTTGTTTACGCCGCTGATGAACAAGGGTACGCCGATCGGAATAATCAGCGTCACGCGCAAGGCGCCGGGGACGTTCGCCGCGCACCACGTCCAGTTGGTTCGGACCTTTGCCGATCAGGCCGTTATCGCCGTCGAGAACGTCCGGCTGTTCGACGAGGTGAGGGCGAAGACCGCCGATCTCTCCGAGTCTCTCCAGCAGCAGACGGTGATTGGCGACGTCCTCAAGACCATCAGCCGCTCGACCTTCGATCTGCAACCTGTTCTAGAAGCGCTGGTCGAGTCTGCGGCGCGATTATGCGATGCCGAGATGGCATACATCATGCGGCGCGAAGGCGATGTGTATCGAGCCGGCGCCGCCGTCGGCTTCTCCGAAGAATATATCGAATTTATCAAACAACACCCCCTCACCGTGGATAGAGGCACTGTCACCGGCCGCGCGGCGATCGAGCGGCACGCGGTGCAGATTCTCGACGTCGCCACCGACCCCGAATACAGGCTGGTGGAAGCAAGCTCTCTGGCTCGTCAGCATACCGCGCTCGGTGTGCCGCTATTGCGTGAGAACGAACCGATCGGAGTGATCGTGCTGGCGCGCCAGCGCGTGCAGGCATTTACTCCAAAACAGATCGAGCTCGTCACTACCTTTGCCGATCAGGCAGTCATCGCAATCGAGAATGTCCGACTTTTCAACGAGACCCGGGAGGCACTGGAACGACAGACCGCCACAGCCGAGATTTTGAAGGTCATCGCCAGTTCGCCATCGGACCTACAGCCGGTATTCGAGGCCATTGCGAACAGCGCCAACAGGCTTATCAATGGCTTTTCGGCAACGGTCGTGCGCTTCATCGGCAACCTGCTTCACTTGGTGGCGTTCACCCCAACGAATGCAGTGGCGGACGAAGCTTTGCAGGCGTCATTTCCCCGACCGCTTGCCGAGTTTGCGGCTTTTGACTTGGTTCGCGATGGCGAGACGGTGCAATTCCCCGATACCGAATCGGAGGACGTGCCATCCGTGAACAAAGAAATGGCGCGATTGCGCGGTTATCGCAGCATGGTATTCACGCCCCTGATGAGTGCCGGGACGCCGATCGGCATCCTTAGTGTCACGCGGGTTGAGCCGGGTACGTTTGCCGCGCGCCACGTCCAGTTGCTTCGGACCTTCGCCGACCAAGCGGCTATTGCTATTGAGAACGCTCAGCTATTCGAACAGGTACAGGCGAGGACCAGTGACCTTCAGGAATCGCTGGAATACCAGACCGCGACCAGTGACGTGCTCCAGGTCATCAGTCGGTCGACATTCGATCTGCAGACCGTGCTCGATACGCTGGTCGAGTCGGCCTATAAACTCTGCGGCGCCAGCCTGGGCCTGCTCTATCTGCGCGGCGATGAGGCCTTTGAATGCAAGGCCATTGCCGGCACTGGCGTCGCGGAGGCGAGCCTCCTGTTCAAGGGGCGCCCGATCCGCGCGGGCCGCGGCACGGCGGCGGAACGCGTGATCCTGACCGGCGAAGTGGCGAGCATCACCGACTTCTTCGAGGATCCGGAAATGGATCCCAAGGTCCGGGAAACCATCCGAGACGCCAACGGTCCGGATTCGAGCATTAGCCAAATCCGTTCGACGCTGGCGGTGCCGATGACGCGCGACCACGTCGTTATCGGCGTGATGGTGATCGCGCGTGCGCAAACCGGGCCGTTCCCCCAACGCCAGATCGAGCTCCTGCGCACCTTCGCCGATCAGGCGGTGATCGCCATCGAAAATGCCCGCCTGTTCGACGAGGTTCAAGCGCGCACCAAAGAGCTCGCCGCTTCGCTTGACGAATTGCGCACGGCCCAGGATCGCCTGGTGCAGACCGAGAAGCTGGCTTCGCTCGGCCAGCTCACCGCCGGCATCGCGCATGAGATCAAGAACCCGCTCAACTTCGTCAACAATTTCTCGGCGCTGTCGGCCGAATTGATCGACGAACTGAACGACGTGCTCAAGCCGGCCGCGCTCGACGATAAGATAAGGGAGGAGATCGACGAGCTCACGCAGATGCTGAAGGGCAATCTCGAAAAAGTGGTGCAGCACGGCAAGCGCGCCGATTCGATCGTCAAGAACATGCTGCTGCATTCGCGCGAGGGCTCCGGCGAGCACCGGCTCGCCGACATCAACGCGATCGTCGAGGAAAGCCTCACTCT
>Ga0210400_10003527_pt1 | contig 13869 bp, 9 predicted proteins | sample IncBWH26MmetaG_FD_155456 | JGI IMG/M metagenome (GOLD analysis project Ga0210400, IMG submission 155456) | Forest soil microbial communities from Barre Woods Harvard Forest LTER site, Petersham, Massachusetts, United States - Inc-BW-H-26-M | ecosystem: Environmental > Terrestrial > Soil >...
GTATGGGAAATGGTCCGACGTACCTCTCCCCCCGGGCCAACCGGTCCCCGCGCAGGTCGGGATTGAAGTGACGCTCGAGGACTCGCGGCGGCGCCTTTGGTATCGGATCCTGGACCGCCCGCGGGAGAGCTTTTGTGTGCAGGACGGCCGGCTATTGGTTTTCAACGGACTGCCCGAGAAATCTTTCCCCGATTATCTGGATCGGTTTGGACGTCTCTGGATTACCGGGCGGGACGGTCATATGGCCCTCTGGCAGAATGGCCGTGTAACCCCTTTATCCGGGATCTCCAATTCCTCAGCGCTCCCCATTTTGGAGGATCGCGAGGGCAGTTTTTGGCTCTGCACAACCAATCAAGGCCTGGCGCACGCGCCGCTTCAGGTGATTCGCAATATTCTTTTGCCGGGCGGTCCGGGAGCCAATAACATCTATCCCATTCTCCAGGACCGGCAGGGCGATATCTGGATCGGCAGCGACGGACTGACCCGGATGCATGCAGGCAGTTTCCAAACGTATTTCCTGCCCCCGTCCCTGGCAAAATGGCCGAGCGAGCGGATCATTTCGTCGTTGTGGGCGGATCCGGACGGCACGATGCTCCTCAGCACCGACATCGGGCTGAGACGCTTCAGGCAGGGTCGATTTGACTTGCCGGACCCCCCACTCCAAAGCATCCCGGCGAAGGTCAACGCCATGATCCGCGATCGATCTGGGACTCTCTGGCTGGGCGCCAACGGCGTTTACCGGTATCGCGACTCGAAACTGACCCTGGTGGAGGCCAAAGAGGGGGACCCGCTGCGAGGCGAGATTCGGACCTTGGCCGAGGACAGGAAGGGAACCTTGTGGATCGGCACCGATGCAGGTCTGTGCAGAGTCCGGAATGGCGCGCTCTCCTGCTTTTGCCCGAACGATGAACTCCTCTACTGGCGTATCCGTTCAATTACCGTGGATCGCGACGATGTCGTGTGGGCCGGCACCGCCAGTCGAGGGCTGCTGCGGATTGAGGACGATCGGTTTCAGTGGATTCAAGCCAAGGACGGGCTTTTTGCCAACGATACCGCTGGGATTCTGGAAGATGCCAAGGGTTATTTGTGGATCGGTTCCCGGCTCGGGATCTTTCGCGTCCAGAAGCAGGAGCTGGATGCATTCGCGCACGGGCGGACCGGCCGTGTGACCAGCACTTATTTCGGCAAGGCAGACGGTTTGAGCGCCACCGACTGCGCGGGCGGTGGCCAGCCTCATGGCCTCGTCGCCCGCGATGGCACACTGTGGTTCCCGACCGCCGCCGGACTGGCACACATCGACCCCGCGAGCCTGGCATTCGACAACTCCGCCCCCCGTGTGCAAATTGAATCATGTACATTGGAACAGCAGCGCGTTCCTTGCGACCGTACGATTTCGCTTCCTCCCGAGGCCGAGAATCTTGAAATCGCTTATACGGCCCTCAACCTGGTCCGGTCGCACCAGATTCAATTCCGCTATCGCCTGGAAGGCCTGGACAAAGCATGGGTGGAGGCGGGAAACCGCAGGACCGCTTACTACTCGCACCTGGCGCCCGGCAGCTATCGATTCCTGGTCACCGGCGCCAATAGTTTCGGGCACTGGAGCGACGACGTGAAAGAGCTGAGCATCACTGTGCGGCCTCGCTATTACCAGACGCTTTGGTTCCGGTGCCTGGCTGCCGCATCGTTGATCGGCGCCTTCGTGTTCATGTGGCGGCTTCGCGGAATACAATACAACAAACGGCAGGCAATGCAGCGCGCTTTCGCGCAACAGATTCTGGCCTCGCAGGAAGCCGAGCGCAAGCGGATCGCCGGCGAACTTCATGACAGCCTGGGACAACATCTGACGGTCATCAAGAACATGGCTCTGCTGTTAAATCGGCCGGACGGCCATAACCGGCAGCACCAGCTCGAAGGCATTGCCAATGAAACAACCCAGGCCATCGCCGAGGTCCGGAACATTTCCCGCAACCTGCGTCCCTATCAGCTCGACTTATTGGGATTAAAGAAAGCGCTCGAGGTTTTGATTGCACGAACCTGCGAAACATCCGGCATCCGAGCCGATGTGGTGGTGGACGATCTCTCCGGAGCCTTCCGCAAGGAATCGGAGATTCATTTTTATCGCATTGTTCAGGAGTGCCTGAACAATGTTGCCAAGCATTCCAAGGCCGGTTCCGTTAGTGTAATGGTGCAGCGTAATGCCGGGGGTCTGCTGCTGGTCGTCAGCGACGATGGCGTCGGTTTTCTGCCCGCACGCGCGAATGGCGATGGGATAATGGGAGGGTTCGGACTCACCGGAATTTCCGAGCGGGCCCGGTTGTTGGGAGGAAGAGCGTCTTTCCGCTCCGCCCCCGGACATGGGACGACGGTTACCATCGAGATCGAGCCGGAAGCGGTGGAGAGCCGGAAGAATGGCCGCAATGACGCATGAACAATGAAGTCCGTATTGTGATTGCCGACGATCATCCGATCGTACGCAAGGGACTGCGCGAGGTAATCGAGGACGAACCCGACCTGAGGGTAGTAGCCGAAGCCGGGGATGGTCAAGCGGGCCTCGCGGAAATCGAGAGGCTGCGGCCCGCGATCGCCGTCCTGGATCTTCACATGCCCATACTGGACGGATTCGCCGTGGCTGGAGAGGTACGCAAGCGCAAGCTGCCCGCGGAAATAATCTTCCTCACCATGCACGACGAGGTCGATCTCCTGCACCGGGCGATGGATCTCGGCAAAGGCTACATCCTCAAGGAGAGCGCGCTGGTCGAGATCGTCGGCGGAATCCGTACAGTGATTGCCGGCCGGCCGTTCGTCAGTCCATCCATGACCGCCGCTCTCCTGGATCACCGCTCTCAGAGGGACGAGTTCGAGCGGAGCATGCCGGCGCTCGCCGGTCTCACTGCTTCTGAGCGGAGGATTCTGAGGATGATCGCTGTGGGCAAGCCGACTAAGGCAATCGCCGACGAACTCCACATCCACCACCGGACTGTCGAGACGCATCGCGCCAGCATCTGTCAGAAGCTGCAACTGAACGGCGCCAATTCTCTGCTCCGGTTTGCGCTGGAAAATAAGTCCAAACTGCTCGGTTAGGAAATCCGCATCTCCGTGGTCCCACGTAGATGAAATCTGTGTCAGTACGCAGCTAAAATCCGTGGCGGCCTCGATTCCTCAAAAACTCTTCTGGCGCTACAGTCGTTTTGGAACGAAATCGAGACGGCCTTTGAACCTCCTGATTGTGGATGACAATGCCGCGGTCCGGCGGTTGATCGCAGACATCGTCACACCGTTTGCGGACGAGATCCGCGAGTGCGCCCATGGCGCGGAGGCGCTATCGGCGTACAACGCGCAAAGGCCCGACCTGGTGTTGATGGATATCCGAATGGAAGGCGTGGATGGGATCGAAGCAACCAGGCGCATCAAAGCGGCCGACCCGACGGCCAGGATCGTCATCGTGACCGACTACGACGACGACGCCCTTCACCAGGCGGCAATCGGCGAGGGCGCCTGCGGTTACCTATTGAAGGACAACCTGCTGGACCTGGTCCGCTTGTTTGACGAATTGGGGGACAAGAAATGAGGAAGAATATGGCTTCGCAAAAACTGAACCTAATATCGTTGTGTCTCGCCCTGGCAGGAGCGGCTGCACCTGCTGCTTTTGCCGAGCACGGACGCAGCAAATCCGAAACCGTGCTTTACGTTTGGGCGAGCGACCAGGCTCACAGCGCGCCGGACTTTCTGGCTGTCGTGGATTTTGACGAAGACTCGGCCACTTATGGAAAGGTAATCAATACGGTCCCGCTGCCGCCGCCCGGAAACATAGGGAACGAGCCGCACCACTGCCACCTTTCCGCCGACAAAAGAGTGCTTGCTTGTGGCGGCCTGCTCAGCTTGCTCAAAGGCCAAAACGGCATCTTCTTCTTCGATGTTTCGAGTGCGCGGCATCCCAGGTTTCTGCTGTCGGCGAAGGCCGTCGAGTCCAGTATCACGGATGACTTTTTCCCGCTGCCGGAGGGCGGGTTCCTGATCACGCAGATGGGGTCCGCTAGCGGAGAAGCGCCGGGGCGCGTGGCCGAATTCGACGGCCAATTGCATTTTGTCGCCAATCATTTCGGCCCCATGACGCTGTTCCAGGAATGGCCGTCGGCGCCGCCGCTCGATGGATTCAACCCGCACGGAATATCGGCTCGTCCGGATTTGAACTTGATGATGACCGCGGATTTTATCCTGCCGAGCAGTACGCTGGCGGGATCCGCAGGCCCGGTGCTCCGCGGATCGGTTCGCATCTGGGATTACAAGGCGCGCAAGATCACCAAAACCGTTGAGATCCAATCTCCCGACGGCGGACCGGCGCTGGGCACAATGGACGTGAAGATACTGCCTAGAGACCCGCTCGGGACCGCATACACAGCCGGAATGTTCGACGGCCACATCTACAGGATCGATCCCCTCAGCGGCACAGGAACGGCGGCGTTCGACCTGTCGACCGTTACGCCCCACGTGGACACTCCGGTGAAGGGCGGGATGGGTCAGATCCTGGCCACTCCACAAAGCGGCGACCGCTTGATCTTCGGCACATTCATGGCCGGACAGGTGGTTATGCTCGATACCACCGACCGGGCCAATTTGAAGCAGGTCCCCGGAGCAATTGTCAGCTTTGGAGCGAATGCCGGACCCCACAACCTGGTCCTTACCGGCGACGACTCGCGGTTGGTGGTTTCGGACTACTTCCTGAACGAAGACGATCAGGGAATCATCCATTTTGAGGGGGACCATAAGGTGCGGGTGGTGAAGGTCACGCACGATTCGCTGACCGAAGATACCCGATTCCAACTCGACTTCAACACCGCCTTCCCCACCGGCCCGGCGCGGCCCCACGGCCTGGCCATGAAGTAAACCATCCCGAGGAGCATGGCCATGCGTGTACACCATCTGGTTCCCGCCATCGCTGTGTGTCTCGGAGCCGTATCCTGCTCTGCTTGCCGCAAGGCTCCTCAGCCGCAGGCTTCCGCGCGAAGGGTGCTTTATTACCACGATCCGATGCACCCTTCGTACCGGTCCGACCGGCCGGGCGTTGCGCCGGACTGCAATATGGCGTTGACGCCGGTTTACGCCGACGAAGACGCAGGCAAACCGGCGCTGGTGCGGGTGGACGCGGCACAGGCAAGCGCCATCGGGCTGCGGATGGAAGCGGCCCGCGACGAAACATTGTCGGGCGAAGTGCGGACCGTGGGTCGCGTAGAGGCTCAGGAATCGCGAAGGTATCAGGTGACTGCCGGGGCCGATGGTTGGATTCGCAAGGTGCGCGGCGGTGAGACCGGGTCGTTCGTGGCGAAGGGGCAGGCGCTGGCGTCCTATTACAGCCGGGAGCTTGCCTCCCCGCAGCAAGCCTATCTGTACGCACTGGACTCTCTCGAGCGAGTTAGCCTCTCGCCTGCCAGTGCGCCGGATCAAAAGGACCTGGCGGCGAAGCAGTTGACTCAGGCCCGCGATTACCTGGAGTTCCTCGGCATGACCGGCCCGCAGATCGTGGACCTTGAACGCGTGCGCCAGGAGAGTCGCGAGGTGACTCTCGGCGCACCTGCCGCCGGCGTGGTTCTGGAACGAAAGGTTTCGGAGGGCGCGCGATTCGCCAAGGGTGACGTGCTGTGGGAAATCGCCAACATCGATTCCGTGTGGATCGCCGCCGACCTCTTTCCGGAAGATCTGGCTTCCATCTCCGGCGCGCGCACGGGCGTGGTGAGCCTGCCGGACGGGTCCGAAGCCGAGGCGGTTGTGGATTCTTCCCTTCCACGGTTTGAGACCTCGGATCGCGTAGCCAGGCTGCGCCTGACGCTGCCAAACACCGGGCACAAGCTGCTTCCCGAAATGACGGTGACGGTCCGTCTGCGCAAGGCGCCGCGCAGGGGGCTGACCGTGCCTGCCGATTCGGTAATCGAAACGGGCATCAACCCGCGAGTCTTTGTGCGTCGCGGAGATGGGAGTTTCGAAGCGCGGCCGGTGACTACCGGCTGGCGGAGCGCAGGCCGTTGCCAAATCCTGAGCGGCCTCGAACCGGGAGAGCAAGTGGTGGTTGCGGGCGCGTTCCTGATCGATTCGGAAAGCCGGATCAATGAGGGTTTGAAGTGATACGTCGCCTGGTGGACTTTTCCAGCCGGCGCCGAGCCGCGGTGGCCGGTGTAGTGCTGGTCGCGGCGCTCGCCGGAGCATGGAGGGCCCTGCGTCTACCGTGTGACGCTCTGCCGGATACCGGCGACCGGCAGGTAATCGTCTTCTCGCGCTGGGACCGAAGCCCCGGCGTCATCGAAGACCAGGTGACCTATCCGATCGTGACTCGCATGATGGGGATGCCTCGTGTGAAGTCTGTGCGCGGCATTTCCGACTACGGCTACTCCTGGGTGTATGTGATCTTCGAGGATGGCACAGATCCGTACTGGGCGCGAACGCGCACGCAGGAATATCTTGCCGGCGCGTTGCCGAGCCTGCCTCAAGGCGTGAAGACGGAACTGGGTCCCGACGCCAACGGATTGGGTTGGGTGTTCCAGTATGTTCTGAGCGATCCCACCGGCAAGCACGATCCCGGTCAACTGCGCGCGGTACAGGACTGGTACTTGCGCTACCACTTGCGGTCCGTTCCCGGCGTCGCCGAGGTTGCGGCCGTAGGCGGGTTCGAGCCGCAATACCAGGTGATGGTGGATCCAGTTCGATTACGCGCCCGCGGCGTGTCTATCGGCCAAGTGGTGGAAGCGGTAAAGAAGAGCAATACCGAGGCGGGCGGGCGGCTGCTGGAATTCGGCGGGGCCGAATATATGATACGGGGCCGCGGTTACCTTCACTCGGCCGCAGACCTGGAGAGCGCCCCTGTGGCCGGCGAGGGAGAGCATGCCGTGGTCAAGGTGTGCGATGTGGCCCGTGTGAGCCTCGGACCCGAAATGCGCCGCGGGGTCGCAGACTGGAACGGCTCCGGCGAGCACGTCTCGGGAATTATCGTGATGCGCGAGGGCGCCAATGCGCTCGACGTGATCGCAAGGGTCAAAGCGAAGATTCATGAAATCGAGCCCGGCCTGCCGGAAGGCGTCAAGATCGAAGCCGTGTATGACCGCTCGATCTTCATCCAGAGCGCAATTGCCGGGCTGCGAAACACGCTGATCGAGATCATGATCACCGTGGCTCTGGTGATCCTGCTCTTCCTGGGTGATTTCGCCGCCGCGCTGATTCCGATTGTCACTGCGCCGTTGACGGTTTTGATTGTTCTGGCGCTGTTCCGTCCGTTGGGACTCTCCCTGAACATCCTCTCGATCGGAGGACTGGCGTTGGCCGCCGGTGCATTAGTGGACGCTTCCATCATCGTCGTCGAGCAGGTGCACAAGAAACTGGAGCTGCAGCGGTCGGGCAATGCGCAACGGGCCATCCGAGCGGCTTTGGACGAGGTTTGCGGGCCGGCTTTTTTCGCGCTGCTGGTGACGGCCGTCGCGTTCCTTCCGGTTCTCGCGCTGGGTGGACAAGAAGGCCGGCTGTTTGCTCCGCTGGCATGGGCCAAGACTCTGACGATCCTGGTGGCGGCCATACTGGCGGTGACCTTCGATCCGGCGTTGCGCTTATTCCTGGCGGACTGGCTGCCGCGTTCGGCGGCGCCCGAATCCCGGCATGTCTTAAGCCAGGCACTGATCCGGGTCTATACTCCGGTGGTCGAGTTCGCATTGCGCCACAAAAAAGTCGTGTTAGCGGGTGTGATTGCCGCTGCGGCCGTGACAGTCCCGGTTTGGCCCAGGATCGGAACCGAACTCATGCCGCCGCTCGATGAGGGTGTCCTGCTCTATATGCCTTCCACCCTTCCGGGAATCTCGGTTGCCGAAGCAACGCGGCTGCTCCGCAGCACGGATCGGATTCTGAAGAGCTTTCCCGAAGTAGAGTCGGTTTTGGGCAAAGCCGGACGGGCCACCACGGCCACGGATCCAGCCCCGCTTTCCATGCTGGAAACGCTCATTGTGCTGAAGCCTCGCGAGCAATGGCGGATGATTCCCGGTTCGGGCCGCATCACCAGGGAGCAACTCGTGGCGGAGATGGACCGCGCGTTGAGACTTCCCGGTCTCTCTAACTCGTGGACCATGCCGGTTCGCGGCCGAATGGATATGCTCGCCACCGGCATGCGCGGCGCGCTGGGCCTCAAGATCACGGGACCTACCACCAACGGGATTCAAGAGCTGGGTGAGAAGGTCCAGGCCGTTCTGAAAGAAGATCCCGCCACGCGCAGCGCGTTCGCCGAACGGACGGGTGATGGATACTATCTCGACATCGATTGGAACCGCGGCCAACTCGGCCGCCAGGGAATCGGTATGGAAGCGGCGCAGATGGCCGTTCAGAATGCGATCGGGGGCGAGACGGTCACGGAAGTGGTCGACGGCCGGGCGCGTTATCCCGTCAACGTCCGGTACATGCGCGATTTCCGGTCGGACATCGACGCGCTCAAAGAAGTCCTGGTGGCGACTCCGGAAGGGCGGCAGGTTCCCCTGGGACAATTGGCCGCGGTGATTGCGCGCAAGGGTCCTTCGATGATCCGCGACGAAGACGGGCTGCTCACCGGATACGTTTACGTCGATCCGGGAGCGGAAGATGTGCGCCAATATCGCGATCGGCTGACGGCCGCATTTCGTTCGCGAGTCCACGTACCGGAAGGGTATTCCATCGGCTGGAGCGGCCAGTATGAGGCACTGGAACGCGTCCGGAATCGCATGTTACTGGTCGTTCCTCTAACGCTTGCCATCATTGTGCTGCTGGTCCGGGCCAACACGAGATCTTGGGTGAAGACTGGCATCGTCATGCTGGCGGTTCCCTTCTCGACCATCGGCGCCATATGGTCTCTATATTTGCTGGGCTATCAAATGAGCACCGCGGTATGGGTCGGAATCATCGCCCTGATGGGCGTGGACGCCCAAACTGGCGTGTTCATGCTGCTGTACCTGGACCTGGCATATGAAGCCGCCAGGCGTTCCGGCCGTTTGAGGAACCATGCCGATCTGAAAGCAGTCGTGCTGGAAGGCGCTGCCAAGCGAATCCGGCCGAAGTTTATGACGGTCGCCACGATGGCGATCGGACTGCTGCCGATTCTCTGGTCAACGGGGACCGGCTCGGACTTGATGAAGCGGATAGCCGCCCCTTTGGTCGGCGGTCTGGCCTCATCGTTCCTGATGGAATTGTTAGTGTATCCCGTGGTCTACACAATCTGGAGAGAACGCGGGATAAGGTCCGCCCTGGTGGGATCGCACGTTCCAGAGCTGGATGTCGTCGAGTCGTGCCTACCGTAAGGACTTCGGCCCCAGCGTGCCCCGGAGTCTCGGAAATATTGTCTCGGGCAGAGTAAGCCCTTGATTCGTTGGAGTGCGGCCGCTCTCTGAGCTAGCCTAGCCTCGATTTCCACGCATAATAAATCGGTTAACACGATTCGTTGGTTTCAACCGATGAGGCCATGACTCAGGCAAATTTTATGATCAGCTTCTTGTCGCCGAACCATGCCATCGGCGTGGGCTGATCAGCCAGACCAGAGGCGACCAGATAAGGATTGTGCGCGCGCTTATCCAGCGTCACCACCACTGAGGTTGCCGTGACCTCCACCTTGCCAGAAAGATCCAACAAATTGCGAAACAGGGTTTTGGCCTGGGAGTGGCTGTACTCTCTACCGATGCGCTGGGCCATCATGCGGTACAGTGAACTGGCCACGAGCGTCAGTTGCATGTCGAAATCCACTTTCATCCCGACCATACTGGAGAGCGCGTCGATATGGAAAAACTGGACGGCCTCGGAGATTCCGTTTTCGATGAGCATGCGCTGCGCATAGCGCGTCACCAGTTCGACCGGACCGAGTTTGCGATGGTTGGTCAACAGAATGGTTGGCTCCTCGTGTCCCAGTTCCATCACGGTCAACTGGCGGAGTTCGCCCTCGTAGCCGGAGAGGGTCACGCGGTTCTCCAGCACTTTGGGGTTGCGATAGATGCGGGTTAATGCCGGTAAGCTGATCCGCCGCCAGGCAGAATCCGGTTGACTGTAGATCTCGCGCAACATCTTGTCCGAACGCCGGCGCAGGGTGATGAAGCAGATGCCTTCCCGGTTCAACTCCGAAAGCTTCTCGTAGGTGGTGAGTTGCGAGTCGAAAACCAGTTCGGCCGGAGGTTTGCCGGTGTGCTTCTTCCAGAACCGGACGAACTGGAGAATCTCATCGGCCTGCTCGCCTTTGGCCACACCGGCGTTGGCATAGCGCATAACCCGCTGTTCGGCATCGCGCGCCAGGAAGACCAGGATGCCCTTCTGCGAGCGGCTGCGGCTGGAAACATAGTGCTTTTCTAAGGGCTCCTCGGCGGAGTTGGCGGGCACGCTATGAAAATCCAGGTCGAACGAGGCGCCATGGGGCAAGCCGGCCTGCTCGACCTGTTCCAACCAGGCTTCCATGAAGCGCAGGCAGATCTTGTGGTCGATGCGCGAGGAATAAGCCGCCAGGTAGGAGCGTTTGGGGACGACGTTGATGCCTGCAAACAGCGCGATGGCCTGGTCCGTCACCAGATCCATGACGTGGCTTTTGCGCTCGGCGCCGATCAGTTTCAGGGCCAGGAGACTGCGGACGGCCTGGGCCGCGGGGATCATCTGCGAACTCGGCAAGCGAGCCGCAGTGACGACCGCCTGCAGATCGATGCGATCCAGCAAGGGCACAAACAGGAATAGTCCGGCTAAAGGGGTGCGGAAGGAACCGGGAGAGAGATCCAGGCGGCGCACGTCGGCGACATCGGCGATCTCCGGTTTGACCGTAACCGGGCGCTCGTCGTCGGCCCGGCGGGGAAGGCGAGAGAAGCCCTCCTCGCGGAGCAGGACGGTGAGGGAGTTGATGCTGATGGTGTGACCGGCGGCAGCGAGTTCGCGCTGCATGTCATAGACGGAGAGATTGCGTTTGCGCATGGCTACCGCCAAATGCCGAACGCGGTCGCGGGCGGGCGAGGATTGAGGACCGCGATGTGGCAGGCGGAAAAAGGAAGCGCGTTTTTGAGGATCGTGGCGGAACTGATGGCAGAGGACGCGGAAGGCGCCCGTGGAGTAGCCGAAACGGCGGGCCACGTCGCCGGAAGGTTCTTCATCGACGAGGTAAGCGCGGAGGGCTTCGTACTGGCGCTGCAAGGGGAACAGAGGGGAAAGGAAGAAGTTCCGGTCGCCCGATGTCGTTATCTGATTCGCGGTGCTGGACGCCATATTCAGATAATGCTACCAAAACATGATGTAGTCAATATGTTTAGAGAGGACAAGGAGGCTGCTAAGCACGAGACGTAAGCAGCAAAGGCATCCGCTGCATATTAGTGGCCGGAAACAGCAAGAAGGGGAATTTGGATATCTGACTGGATAGTACTCACATAATCTCATTATCAGTACTGTATATAGATAACAATAAAAATGGAAATACGCCACTTCAGCTGGGTTTTTGACGAAATCAGGTGCTCAGCGGGGGAGCGTGGAAATCGAGGCTAGGTCGCTTCTGGGATATTACTCCCGCCAAACGCCCTTCCTCCGCAGCGAGTCTATCGGGGCCGCAAGCCGCCGGGCATCGGGCGGTGTTTCCCTCCCCCGTTATTCCGCAAAATCGGAAGTGTCGAACGCCATGGTGGAACACCGGTGCCGACACTGAGCCGGCGCGAGGCATTCGGGAATGCGCCACCCACGGGCAGTAGCGGCGGCCCGCAAGCGGTACCAACCGCGGGGCGTCGAATCATGTATTGCGTCCCCACATCATGACCAGGGGCACAGGAGAAGACGCATCATGAAGAATCTGAATCGACGCATTGATCGGTTGGCGAAGGCTTCCGGCGGAGACTTCCAGGCCAAGTCTCGGGCCTTGGCGGCACGACTGGGTGTTCCTATTGAACGGATACTGGCCGCCGCCAAAGGCCACGAGACTCAGCTGAACCCGGAACTTGGCATGGATGGCTCCATTACTTGGCAGGGTTTCTGCTTCTTGCGTGAAGTCGGCGTATGGCACGGGCCCGCCGGTAGCTGAAGTGGCGATGACGGCGTGACTACCCTAATCCCTTCGAAAACAGAATTCGATAGAATTGTTCCAGGCCGCCTAACCGAGGCCTTATGAACCCGCCGACAGGCTCCCGCCCCGGACGGCCACGCTGGTTCAGTCTGGCGGGCGGAAGGCGGGGATGAACGACAACGGCTCTGTTGCGGGCGCGAATTGGGCGCTGAAGATGTTTCTTGATGCTGCGACTGATCCTGGTCAGCAAAACCCACTCCCAGCTTGCGGTTCCCAACATGGAATATGCGGCGTGCTTTCTGCATCGGCCGCGAGGATGGTTTGTTGAGTATTCCGAAGCATTGCCTGGCTGGAATCGGTGCGGTGCGACCCAGGGCCGAGCAGGATCTAAGGGCATACCTCCAAGAGTTCAACACGGAGACAACCCATGCCGATGTCCTGCCTGGCTTCAAGACTTTCGCCGCGACACTGTTTGATGGTGGCGCAACCGAATGCTGCGGCGAAGCTGCATCCTGGAGTCGCCAATCCGCCGAGCAGTTTCTTCGAGAGGAGTTATTAACAGAGGTCATGGCGCAGATGGAGCCCGCACGCGCGTTGGCGGAAGCCAAGGGAGAATACAGGCCACCTGCGGACTTTACGATCATTTATCGACCTGACGAGTTACCGCGAGCACGAAGTCGCTCGGGCGCTGACCTGGGCCCTGACGAGCAACGATACGCCTCGATGATTTACGCGCCCCATGGTGATATTGAGTTCTTCCTCGCAGAGGCTGGCATGCCTTTCAAGTTGTCTCCGGACGAGATGGACGCCATTGCGCGCGCGATCCGAACGCACCTCATGAAGAGGATCTTCCGATGGACGGTGCGGATGGTGCGGACGGACGACCCCTCGACCGGCGAAATTGACCGTGAATTGGTGGGCGACTCCACCGATGCCCGACGCGATCTGTCTGATCCGCTATTTTCCGACAGACATAGAGCGCGGTTCCTGGAGTTACGTGCGGTCGGAGAGGTCTACGCGCTCAATTTTCACCCGGAATACCTCGCCTTTGGCCCCTTGTGCCTTGGGTCTGACATCCGCGGCGATGACGCAGCCGAGCGTCTACAATCCCGATACCACGCAGCCGTCCGGCGGGCCGCAATCTCGGCGGGTGCTCCAGCGCGAGTGAACTTGCTGGACTGGTGGATCTGCCACCTAGCTGGGAGCGCGCGACAATTCCGCTTGGAAGGCCTTATTCAACGATCAGTTGAACTACGTGAAGAGTTCGAAACGAGGTCGTCCGAGCTTGGGCTACCAGTTCGGGCATCAGGAATTGGCGCGGGTCTTCGCCGGGACCTTTACCCGATCGATTTCGTAACGCCGCACCGGCTCTATGACCACCCGCATGATCTTCTGGACCATAAAGAGGAATTTACGTACTGGTCCGAGCATGTTTGGCGGGGCTTTCGGGAATTGATTAGAACGCAAGAGGCCGGACTGAACGGTGGTGATCCCGTTTACGATCTCCGCCGGCGCCAAACAGGAGAGACTCGGGTTGCCTTTCGAGCGCGCGTAGCGCATCGGATTTCGATGGTGTATCACACCCTCAAGTTTTCGTTCCGAAGTTTGTCGTATGACTTGGGGGTCCTATTAGCGAACTACTTAATTGACCGGGGGCTCAGAGGCGCTGCCGCCGTTCCAGCATTCGATTCAGAATCGGCACAACTCATCGATATGTTGGAAAGAGCTTGGCGCGAGAGCTAACAACAGACGGTGGTGGGCACACTCAACCGCATGATGATTGGGTGGGCCAACTACTTCTGCCTCGGTCCAGTCAGTAAAGCCTACCGGGCGGTGGAAGAGCACGCCCGCAAGAGGCTACGTCAGTG
>Ga0210400_10003528_pt1 | contig 13862 bp, 15 predicted proteins | sample IncBWH26MmetaG_FD_155456 | JGI IMG/M metagenome (GOLD analysis project Ga0210400, IMG submission 155456) | Forest soil microbial communities from Barre Woods Harvard Forest LTER site, Petersham, Massachusetts, United States - Inc-BW-H-26-M | ecosystem: Environmental > Terrestrial > Soil >...
CGCCGAATGTTGCGGTCATCCGCGCCATGCCCAATACACCGTGTCAGCAGGGAGCAGGCATGACTGCGATCTGCAAGGGAAAGCACGCCAGCGCCGAGGACGTGGCCATGACCTGCCGTATGTTCGATGTGGTGGGGCGCACCGTTGTGCTCGACGAGAAACATATGGACGCGGTGACCGCGCTCTCGGCCAGCGGCCCGGCTTACATCTACATCATTCTCGAATCGCTGGCGGAGGCTGGGGTGAAAGTAGGATTGCCGCGGGATGTCGCGACCCTGCTGGCCGCGCAGACTACGATGGGCGCAGCCCGGGTCGTGCTCGAAACCGGCGATCATCCAGCCCTGCTCAAGGACGCGGTTACAACCCCGGCTGGCTGCACCATCGATGCCATCATGGAACTCGAGGAAGGCAAGCTCCGCGTCACCCTGATCAAAGCCGTGGTGAAGGCGGCGCAGCGCGCCAAGGAACTGGCGTACGGCTAGCGCCCGAGCGCCGCCCTGCTCAGTCAATCATTGGTGGTGGTGGGCCGGGCGGGTTCACCGGCTGACCTTGGCTGAAGCATGTAGAACTCTTGCCATCTGTAGTGAATTTCAAAGTTCCCGAGGCATCGGAGCAGAAAGTCTTCTGACCAGCGTCCGCGTCGGTGGGCACGGCGCTGACCCGAAACTTCGAGGCAGGCGTTCCCACACAGCCGGTAATCGCGAAACGGTATCCGTTGGCTTCTTCGCTGGCGTCTTCGGCGAAAGGGGACGGTCCGTTTTCGTTGGCCGGCACCGGCGGAAATAGATTTGCCAATGTGCAGGTGTAGCCGAGGTCAGGATGCTGGGCCGCGTAAGTGGTCTCCGAGACAGCGATACTGTTCACGCGACTTTGGGCGGCGCCCTCATTCGCCTCGTTCTGTTCGCGGCGCAATTCCTGGAGGTAGTCGGGATCGGTCAGCGGAATGTGCGCCGCCGCCGTAACTTCGGTGAGCCGCCAGATTTCATTTTCCTGCTTCAGGGTAAAAGTCAGGCGGGGAACGAGGGGAAGGGTTTGCATCTTTCCTTCTTTGTAATAGCGAAACGAGAGTTCGATCTCGTCCTCTTCGCCGAGTAGGCTGTCATGTTCGACGATGGCTTCGATTTTGTCGTGACCAGGATTGGGTTCGGTGACCAGGAGCGTGGCGCCCTCGTCGAAGGTTTCGATGTGCCCGCCTCCTTCCGCCGCGAGCTGTCGACCGATGCTAGAGATGCGCAGCACGACGGACGTCCTCTCGGTTTCGCCCTTGTGAATCAGGGCCTGGTGAGCGGCATCGGGAAGATGTTTCGCAAAGTCGTTCTCGCCCTTGCCGAAAAACATTTCGATCAACGCTTGACGCGCGCTCTCGGGCGGCAGCGGTGCGAAAGTCTGGGCCGGTGTCTGAGCGATCAGCGAAATGTCCCATGCGACGATCCATATCAACACCCTGCAGAAGCGCCTCATACTTACCCTCCAGAAGCGTCGCGTTTCGCGTCGTCACAGTACATCTTACAGTTCCCAGACTCCGCAAACGACCTCGAGGTTCCCGCTTCCGGAGAAAGCTCCGGATCCAGTCCCTTGCAGCCCGCGCTTTGAGGGGTTCGCCAGTTATGGTTAAATCTCACCACCATGAAGCTGCTGATGGTGGTGCATCACCAGTTTGACCTGTGGAATGTTCCGGCGTGGTTTGTGGAACGATTGTCGCAGGAGTTTCCCCAGTTGCAGATCGTGCAGCGCGCGAGTTATGACGGGGCTGAGGAAGATCTGCGCGATGCCGAGATACTCTTTGCTATCTCGCTGGGGCCCGATCAACTTCCGGCCGCGCCGAAGCTGCGCTGGATCCATGCGCCATCGGCAGCCGTGCATCATCTTCTGTTCTCGGAGTTGGTGGAGAGCGATGTCGTGGTCACGAACTCACGCGAGGTGCATGGAACGGTCGTCGCCGAGCATGTGATGGGTTTGATCTTCGCGCTGGCAAAGAAGATTCCGCAGGCGGTGAAATTACAGCAGAAACACGCGTGGGGACAGGAGACGATGTGGAACGAGGGGCCGCATCCCCGCGAGATTGCAGGGGCGACTCTGGGTCTGATCGGCGTGGGGAGCATTGGCGGGCGCGTGGCGGAAATGGCGTCGGCGCTGGGGATGCGGGTGGTTGCGGTGCGCGAGCATGTGGAGAAGGGAAGGCCTGCGGGCGTGGAGGCGGTCTTTCCAGCGTCCGCGCTTGACGAGGTGCTGCGGCAATCGGACTTCGTGGTGCTCGCCGCGCCATTGATTTCTGCGACTCGTGGTCTGATCGATGCCAACCGTCTGGCGGTGATGAAGCCGGATGCCTATCTGATCAATGTGGGGCGCGGCGAGCAGGTGGACGAGGCTGCTCTGCTTGAGGCGCTGCGCGAGCGACGCATTGCCGGTGCTGCGCTGGACGTGTTTCAGCGCGAACCGCTGCCGGAGGATTCTCCGCTGTGGAGTGCGGAGAACCTGCTGATTACACCGCATACCGGCAGCATTACGGAAAAACTCTGGCACCGGCACTACGAGTTGTTCTCTGACAATCTTCGCCGCTACGTGGAGGGAGAGCCGCTGCGGTTTGTGGTTGACAAGCGGAAAGGATATTGAGCAGCTATCCGGCGATTTGGAAACCGCCGATTTAGAAACTCTTATCAGCAAAACTAACTAGAATAGAAAATCTATGGAACCGCGCCTCATCCTGATCAATCTGCTGGTCAAGCTGGGCATAGCTGCGGCTGTCTCGAGCAGTCTGGTGCGTTCCCGGGAATTCAAACGTCTGTTGTTTCGCGAAGAGCGCACCTTCCGGCAGAAGGTGTATCTGGTCCTGTGGTTCGGCCTGCCGATGATGCTCGGGGTTTGGATTCGTATCTCGCAGAAAAGTTTCCAGGCCAGCGACATGAGTTTCGAGACGGCCATGCTGCTGGGCGTGATTGGCGGCCGCTGGGCGGGATCGCTGGGCGGCGTGCTGATGGGTATGCCCGCGCTGCTGCACGGCGAGTGGGCCGCGATGCCGTTCGATGTGCTTTCTGGCTTTGTCGCGGGACAGTTGCGCACCTGGGCCATCGACAAAGACGATATCTGGTCGTTCTCACCGTTCATTGATGAAGGCATCTTTCGCATCATTCGACGCAATCTGCCGCGTCCCCGCCTGTTCGACTGGCAGATCATGTTTTTCTGGACCGTGATCGGCTTGCGCTTCGTGCAAACCGAATTGGTGGAATATTTTCCCCGCTCCATGTTCAGCATTGAGAGTCCCGACAACTACTGGGTCTATAGCGCAATCTACGCCGCGGCGGTGACGGCGATAGGAATCCAGTTGAAGATTTTCAACAGCGTGCGCATTCAGATCAAGCTGGAAGAGCAGGAGCGGCTTCTGCTGCACGCGCGCATGGAGGCGCTGCAGAACCAGATCAATCCGCACTTCCTGTTCAATACCTTGAATTCGATTTCGTCGCTGGTGCGGTTTGACCCCGACATGGCGCGGGACGTGATCTTCAAGCTGGCGACAATTTTGCGGCGGTTGCTCAACAGCAGTGACGCCTTTGCGCCGCTGCGGGAAGAATTCGAATTCATCGACAACTATCTCGATATCGAAGTCGTCCGCTTTGGGCGAGACAAGCTGCGAGTCGTGAAAGAGTTTGATCCGGCGTCGCTGGATGTCGTCATTCCGAGCATGCTGCTGCAGCCGCTGGTCGAGAACTCCATCAAACACGGGCTGGGCCCGAAGGTGGAGGGCGGCAGCATTTATCTGCGCAGCCGGGTCAGCGGTTCCCGTCTCATCATTGAAGTCGAGGACGACGGGGTTGGTATGGGCGGAGCGCAGCTGGAAGAAAGCAGCAGCTGGGCAGGGATGGGCATCGGCATGGCGAATATCTCAGAGCGTCTGCAGGTCCTTTACGGCGACACCGCGCGCATGACCATCGACAGTCATGAAGGGAAGGGAACGCTGATCCGCATCCGGTTGCCGCTGGTGGAGTCGGGGAGTTCGGTGCCGGAAGGCTTCTACGCGGAGCGATCGAGCACGCGGCGGTAAAAATCTTCGTACTGCTTCACGATTTTGGCGGAGCCGAAGCGTTCGATCGCCACCGACCGCGCCTGTTTTCCCATCGCTTTCAAACGTTGCTCGTCGTTGAGCAACTCAATGGCGTAGCGCGCCATGGTCTCGACGTCGCCCACGTCGGCGAGGTAGCCAGTCTTGCCGTGATCGATGACTTCGGGCACGCCGCCGGCGCGCGTGGAGATGGGAACGACTTCGCAGGCCATGGCCTCGAGCGCGGCCAGGCCGAACGATTCCAGTTCGCTGGGAATCAGCATAATGTCGGCAATCGACAGCTTCTCTTCAATCTGATCCTGTTTGCCGAGAAACAGCACATCCCCGTGAATTCCTTTCTGCACCGCCAGCCACTCGGCAACGGAGCGGTCCGGCCCATCGCCGATCAGCAGCAATTTTGATGGAATCGTCTTGTGCACGCGATCGAAGATTTCAATCACGTCGGTGAGCCGTTTTACCGGGCGAAAATTCGAGAGATGGACCAGAACTTTTTCGCCGTTGGGCGCGTACTCCACCCGCACCTGCGCGTAAGTATCGAGGTTGCGGCGGTAGACGTCGCAATTCACCGAGTTGTAAATCACTTCAATGCTGTTCTTTACATCGAACACGCGCTGGGTGCGGTCTTTCAAATAATTTGAAATCGCTGTGACGCCGTCGCTTTGCTGGATCGAATAACGCGTGATCGGCAAATAGGAACGGTCAAGGCCGACCAGAGTAATGTCAGTACCGTGCAAAGTGGTGACGAAGGGCAGGCGGCGTCCGCGCGGTCCGTCGGCCAGCATTTGCCGGGCCAGCATGGCACTCACTGAATGTGGAATAGCGTAGTGCACGTGTAGCAGGTCGAGATCATAGAGCTGCGCGACTTCGGCCATGCGCGTGGCCAGCGCCAGATCATACGGCGGATAGTCGAACAGCGGGTACCGGGAAACCTCCACTTCGTGATAGTGGATGTTAGGTTCCTCACCGCGCAGGCGGATGGGCTGGGCGTAGGAAATGAAATGAATCTCGTGTCCGCGCTGCGCCAGTTCCAGGCCCAGTTCGGTGGCGACGACTCCACTACCGCCGTATGTCGGATAACAGGTGATTCCGATCTTCATATGCGAGAAGCCATCTGCGAGAGGTCGCCTGGGTTGCTGCTGTCATTCGATGGGTTGGAATGAGCAGTGGTTGCAGATTTTACACGAGGCACGCGTCAGCGAAACACAACGGCGGGTACTATTCGCTTTGTTTTTGTGCGAATGAAGTTCCGGGGTCGAGCTTTTCGAGGTGAGCCTGAAACCTTTGCTTAGAGTCTTCCGGCATGCCCGTGAATTCGATGCCCATGCCGACTCCGGGGTCGCGGGTACGGACCACGGCGCTCGGCGACAGCCGTTCCTGCTCGATCCACAAGTCCACCCGCAGCGCGGTCGCGACCGGTAGCGGCATGATGGTTTCAATATAACAGCCGTTGCCACTGATGTCGGTGGCGTTCACGCGCATCGGTGTATTCACGCGCTCATCGCGCAGCTCCACCGGAAACGAAATTCTGTGACGCGCGAATTTTCGCCGATTGTCGTGGCGCGGCTGAGTCCGTTCTTCCACTTTCATGTCCTTGGGAAGAGCCGTTGCCCAAGGACAATCCTGATCGAGGACCAGCTCAACTCCGACCTGGGTTTTCTTCAGCGCGCCGGCATCGACGACCCAGACCACTCTGCAGCGGGCTTTCTTCGTCTCGTACTGAACCCCGATGACGTCGCCCACTTTCAACTCGGGCTCAATGCCGTAAAGGCAGGCGCCAGTCGCGCTGATATTCTGCGCCATCGCATTCTGGAAGAAAGGCTGGTTATTACCGCCCATGCCCCATACCCGGACTTTTAAGTCCAGCGTCGCGCGCGGAGCTGACCCTTGGGCGGCCATGAGCGTAGAACCCTCCCAATTACACACAACTTAGAAATCAGGATGACTGGAAACATCATACTACTTGCAGTTAAGTAAACAGGTTACCAGAGTCACTCCAAATCCCTTCGGCGGGTCTAAGGGACCACAGGACCTTTCGGAACGTTCGACGTGCATCATCCCAGCTGGGGCGACCCCGGTTTGACACTCAGCTCGCGATAGGAAATCAGCTCAATGCCTTGCTGGGTCAGGACTTCGCGGGCGGCCGGCAGAGTCAGGACGCGCAGCTCGACCTCCCGTGACTGGCGCAGCCGAGTCTTGCCCGCCTGCAAATCCACGTCGTTGTAACCGGGATGACAAACAAATTCCCATGTGCCCTCTGGAATACTGCGGGCGATGGCGTAGAACAAATCCTCGTCCAGGGTTCCGGTCACCACGATGCCCAGCGTGCCGTCGGGCGTGGCGAAGCCCTCGCGGTCGACGGCTTGGCGGAATTTGCCGGCGAATCCGCCGAGGATGCGGACCTCAACATAACGCGTCCACAGGCTGGGGCGCGCCAGAAGGTGGCTGGATCGCATAGGCAGCCGTGGCCCAAAGGGATTACGTACCGAGCGAACTCCGCAAGCCGCCGCCGCGCGCAGCAGCGGGCGCAGAATCCTGGGGAACAGGTGCGTATGTTTGTGAGTGTCGATGTGCGAAACCGCAATGCCCGCGGATTGAATCTTGCGAATCTGGGCGGTGGCCTCGGCGGTGATCTCATCCGCGTCCATGCGGCCAGTGACCGCGCGCGCCCCGAACCCAATCATGCCATCGCGAAATTGCGCATTGCGGGTGAGCGAGGGAAGTTGCTTGACGTCGAGAACCGGCTCGCCGTCGGTGAGTACCACGTGGCATCCGACGCTCAGTCTGGGAGCGGACTTTGCCATCTGCGCCGCCTCCGCGAAAGCCGGCCCGTTGGCCATGAGCGTAGAAGAGGTGACGACTCCGCGCGTATAGCACTCGACTATGGCCCGGTTCACACCTGAGGTAAAGCCAAAATCATCTGCGTTAATGATCAGTCGCCGCACCGCGCAAGTGTAGCAGCGAGCACCCTGGATTGTGGACCTGCGCGCAAGCTATTCAACGGTAGTTCGAACGGCATGTATTACAATACGATTCGACAAGGACGCCGTTCCATCGAGGAGGTTCTATGGTGCTCAAGACCTCGTTGCTCACCCTACCACTCTTAATCTTGACGGCAGGTTGCGGCAGCAGTTCACCTCGTATGCTTCAATCTGTCACCGCGGACCCTGCAAATGCCGACGCGAAGAACTTCCCTGATGGCCGGGTGCAATTCGTTCCCACCGGGACGTATAACAAGCCACCCAAAACGGTTACGCCTCAGCCGGTGACAGCTTGGTTGGCAAGTCCAAGTACCCTCGCCACCATTGATCAGACCGGAGTCGCGGAATGTTTACCGGGGCAGATGGGAACTGCGAATATTCAGGTAGGAGTTGCGGGCGATGGTCCGCTGATAACTGTGGCGCAGCTCACTTGTCCTTAATGAACGTCGTAGGAGTCAGCCCCATTCCAGGGGCGGTTAGCTCAGCTGGTTAGAGCGCCTGCCTTACAAGCAGGAGGTCGCAGGTTCGAGTCCTGCACTGCCCACCATTTTCACTCCGTCAATAGCCGCGTCGATGGAAATTTCCGCGGCAGTCTACTTCATGCCGAGGTCGGTGAGGACCTTGGGATTTTCTTCACCCGCCGCGAGAACCTGATGGCACGTCGAACAATCGTTGGTGATGGTCTGGCCGTCGGCGCTAGTGTGGCTGCCGTCGTGGCAGCGGAAGCAGCCGGGCGAATCGTTGTGCCCGAGATTATTGGGATGAGCGCCCCAGGTTAGATGCATGTCTGGGAAAATGTTGCGCAAGTAAATCGCCGACACCTCATCGCCCGCCTGCTGCACCAGCGCCCGCCGCGTCTGATAAATCTGCGGGTAATTCGTTCGATAAAAAGTGTTGAGCTCGGCGCCGATGCTCTGCCGCGCGACATCGCGGCTGGGATAATTCACCTTGAGAACCTCAACCGCCTTCTTCCGAATATAAGGAAGCTCCGGGCTGATGTGCCCCAGCGACATCTGCTTGTCCACCGCGTTTTCCGGCAAGTCGAAGGCGTGGGTGGGCCGGTTGTGGCAATCCACGCAATCCATGGTGCGATGCTCTCCCTTGTCCAGTTGTTGTGGCGTGGGCTTGGCGTCGGTGGAAATGAATTCAGTGGTCTTGCCCTGATCGTCTGTGTAATCGACGACGGGAATCGTCTGCCGCTCGGCGTCGGTGGAAATGTAGCGAATGCGCGCATTATCCGCGAGGTGGTGCCCGTGAATGCCGACCGAACCCTGCCAGGTGTGCCCGCCCACTTTCAGCAGCAGGACGTCAGTCTGCGGTGTGTTTTTTTCGTCTTCCTTGTAGCTGGTGTTGACCAGGAACTTGTCGCCAGTAAAGCGCTGCGGCCAGTGACACTGCTCACAGGTTTCGCGCGCCGGACGCAGATACTTGACCGGCGAAGGAATCGGTCGCGAATAGGTGTGGAACGTTACAGCCGCAACCTGCCTCAGCCCGGAGAGTTTCGACCGCACAAACCACCCCGCTCCCGGCCCGATGTGACACTCCACGCATGCCACATGAGAGTGCGGAGAATTCTGATAAGCGGAATATTCCGGGGCCATCACGGTATGACAGGTAGTTCCGCAGAAGCTGGTCGAGTCCATATATTCCACGCCGCGGTAGGATGCGGTCGCGATAATCAGCAGATTCAGCACGGTGGCAAAACCGACCCACTCCAGCGTGCGCCGCACCACCGGCAGGTGCAGATCGATGGCGGGATAAGTCCCAGGCAGACCGCCCCTGCCGCGCAGACTGCGCCGCCGGAGCCAGATTCCAATCGGAATCAGCAGCAACCCGAGGACAAAAATACCGGGAAGCACCAAGAAAACCAGAAGGCCAATATAAGGATGCGGCGGCCCTGGCAGGAAAATGTCGTAGAACCAAAAGGCGATGGTGGTCAGCGCGGTGCTCGTGGTGATCACGGCGCCGGTAAGCGTGATGGGATTCTGCCCCAGGAAATAAATGGGCTGCATCCAATCCCGGCTGCGCTCCCGCAGACTCATTTTCAAACCGCCGCTCCCCTACACTGCCTACACTTCGTTAAGCCGCGGCACAAGCACACTTCAACTCGCATGCCGCGGACAATTCGCGATCACCATGACCCGCCGCAACTATTTCTTCAGCGTGCGGATGTAGGCCACCAATCCCTTGATGTCTTCCGGCTTCAGAGACCCAAACTTCGGCATATTCTTGTTCTTGCCGTTGGTGATGATGTCGGTGAGCTCCGCATCCGACATTTTCTGCACCTCGGCGCTGGTGAAGTCGTGGGCTCCCATCTTCTTGCCCATCGCCGATCCGGTGCCGTCGGCGCCGTGGCACCCTGCGCATTTCGCTTTGAAGACGTCCGCGCTCTGCGCGCCCGCGGGGAATGAAAAACTTAGAACAACCGCCAACGCTGCTGCAATCGTAAACACTTTAAAGTTCATGCTCTTCATCTTTAAGCTCCAGTCAAGAGTTCATTGCAACATCGCATTGAGAATACATTGAAACATCTCGCAATACTGACCTTTTTCAGAACCGGGATTCTGTGACCCGGGTCACGTCTGCCTGTCACGGGAATTCGTACACGCCACAATAGATCCGCCTCGGAGTCCTTTGGCCGCTCCGCGTGGTATTCCTCACTGCAACCTGTGACCATGGTCACGGCGGGTGGATCGACCTCATTACGAAAGTAAATTGAACCGGCTCGGCACTGTCCCTAACATCACAAGATATTGTGCTGCGGGTCCTTAATATTGCCGATTGCGGATAGAGGGCCATGCTCGGAGAAACTCATGCGGGTTCGGCCGTCGAACATCTGCTGGTTGCTCGTTTTCATTGGGGTAGTTTCTTGCTGGGGTCAAGCGCAACAGGGTCAAGCGCAACCGGCTCAAGCCCAGCAAAAACCCGAAATCAAAATTGGATTTTCCATCGAGAACACCAAGGGCGAGCGCTGGCAGACCGACCTGGATGCATTCCAGTCACGCGCTCAACAACTGGGCGCACAAACCATCACCCGCTCCGCCGACGGCGACGACGACCTGCAGCTCAAGCAAGTCAAAGAACTGCTCAACACCGGCATCGACGCCCTGGTCCTCCTCCCTCACGATCCGCAGAAAGCCGTTCGCATCGTAGAGGCGGCCCATGCCAAACACGTTCCCGTCATCAGCTATGACCGCCTCATACCCAGTCCGCAGGTCGATCTCTATATCGGGTTCGATCTTTTTTCCGTGGGCGTCCTGCAGGCGCAATGCTTAACCGAGCATGCGCCGAAAGGGAATTACATGCTGCTGGGCGGTTCGCCGCTCGATCCAAACTCCAAGGTGGTGCGCGCCGGTCAGATGAAAGTGCTGCAGCCGTTGATCGACCGCGGCGACATCAAAATCCTCGCCGACATTTGGATACCGGAATGGAGCCCCACCCAAGCCTACGTTCTGGTAGCGCAGGCGCTGCACGATCTGAAAGTTCCTCTGACCGCAATCCTGGCCTCGAATGATGGTACCGCCGGCGGCGCCATCCAGGCCCTCGCCGACAACAATCTGTCAGGACAAGTCTTGGTCACCGGACAAGACGCCGACCTCGCCGCCGTGGCCCGGCTCTACGACGATACCCAACTCATGACCGTCTACAAACCCGTCGGCGGCCAAGCCCGGGCCGCTGCCGAAGCCGCGGTCACCCTGGCCCGGCACGCCAACATCGAAACCAGCACCACCGTTCCCAACGGAGCCCAGACCACCAAGGCGATCCTGCTGACCCCCATCGCAGTCACCCGCCTCAACGCAAAAGATACCGTGCTAAAAGACGGCTTTCAAAAAATCGAAACCGTAAGACAGTCCTTACCAAAAGAAAAGTGGGCCGAACTGGATCGGTAAGAGCGACTAAGCCTCAACTCCAATCATTTCCCATCCCGGTTGCCCCGCCCTTCTTTCGCGTTCTCTGCGAAAGAGAGCCTGCCCTGAGCGAAGTCGAAGGGGTGGGGATGTTGACGCTCCAGTAATGTACATACAAAGTTGTAAGGTCGAGCATGTACTCTCCGGGCTGGAATGCGGGATTGGGAGATGCCTGGGATATATCCGCCACATTTTTTCTATACCGACCGCGTAAAATCTTTCGTTTCCTTGGGTTGCGGGGAACGGGTATGGACGCTTGGCGGCAAAATATTGGAACCAAAGGACTTGTCGGTAAAATATTGCAGACTATGGAGTTAGCCGGAGTGGGGATCGCCGGCTTCCCGATCGATACTGTGGATGCTCTGCGCACACTCCCAGTATGCGCTTTCTGTATGCTCGGTCAAGGTTGCTCGTCACAAGAACCGAGAATTTTTCTGTGGAAGGTTGTGGAAAAGGTCAAAGCCTGTTGGCTGTTGGCCGCACCGGAAGCTGATGGGGAACATCTCCCTGTGTCGGTGGCATCGCTACCCGCCCTTGCAGAAGCGCAAGGACGGGGCACCCAAAGTTCTGTAACGGGAAGAAATCAACACCGAAAGGGCGGGCCACCCCGCCTCTGTTTAGCGGTTCGCCCATTGCAAGTCCTCAGCAGAATTGTACGCCCGGCTGGGAAAGACATGTAGTCATCGAACGCCTTGAAGGAACTTAAAGACGTCCCATCCCAGACGGAGCAACTCGCAGAGCCCTCCCAGACCTGCCAAGACGATCCACTTCTTCAAGTGAGTGCTCTCAATGAGTTCCCTGAAGAAGGTCCCCATACGTTGAACGTCTTCGATAGTCATGCGGGTCGAGGTAGGATTAGCCACACCTACCTTCTTACGGATTGTAGATTTGGTAGGTAAATTCATACACTCGCGGGCAACACCGATGCTGTCCTGCCGATGGAACCTACGATTCGGCGATTCAGGTCGGTCGCTGGGAGTGCCAGAGCGGGCTACTCTGCAGGAACTAACTTTTGGGGAAAACGATCCTGCACGTTTCATTATCCCGTCGGTCCCTTGTGGAAAAGGATTTACTAGGTTGATTCCATCCCACCCAAGATTCCCACACAGTACCAGCTGTGGTAGACTGCCGCGCATGACGGAGCCTACCGAAGATGAGAAAGCCCGATCAAAGAGGGATACCGAAGAGAACGTGCGCATCTTCCTCCCGCCGGCGTCCGAACTGTTGTTCGTTCTGCTCCCTTTTATTGTGATCGGAATAGCTCTGGCGCACCGGGGTGAGATTCTTACGATCTTCTTTATTCCAGAGTGGTCAATCGTGTCGGCGGTGATTGTGGGTCAGGCGATTGTTAAAGTAGCGTCCGCAGCGATAGGAACGAATGTTGTGAAACCCAAGTTTATATTCATAATGGCCGTCGTTCTCGTATGCCTGCTGGTTCCGATTCTGAGCATTCTTGCGATTTTGCTGACCTCTCCGACCGTATCCCCGGGCATGGCGATCACGCAGGCGATCTTCTTTATACTTAGTGGGGTTGTTTTTTTTCTTTCCTCGGCATTAGAAAATTTTGCTGCTGAGAAGTTCGGCGGAACTCATTGATAGCCTGTCGACCGCCAATGCCCACGTCGTAAAGAGGGTGAACGTTCCGTCTGTCCCCATATTTTCCCTGTCCCCATATTTTCCCCAAGTGCAGGTGATGCGCGCCATAAGTGCGATGCAGTCCGCTGGGCATGACAAGGCCCATGCTACAGGCAGCATCGTACCCGCCCCTTCGACAAGCTCAGGGCAGGCTCTTGCAAAAAACGCAAGAGCCTGCCCTGAGCAAAGCCGAAGGGACGGGGCACCCACGGTTCCGTAACGGGAAGACGAACTGCAAGGGCCGGGTCACTTCATCCAGAGAACTTTGATTTCTCCTTCAAGCGGCTTGAATTCCGTGTCCCCGGTCACGAGCTCAGCCTTGTTTTCCTTGGCGAGCGCGGCGGCGAAAGCGTCGGCCAAACTCAACTTGAAACGTGCTTTGAAATCGGCGGCAGTGTCGGCCAACGTGCGGGTTGTGGAATGAAAATCAATCGGCAGGCCCTCTAGAACCTTTGCGGCTTTCGCCCAGGCTGCGGCGCCGTCTTTCTTCACAATCGAGTACTTCACCTCGGCGTAGTTCACATCGGTCATGTGGAGCGAGCTGTCTCTTTTACTGGCGGAGACGAGCAGTTGCTCGACCGCTTCCGCGCCCGCTTCGTCGCGGAAGTAGGCGATGAGCGCAAAGCTGTCGAGCACCTTAGCGGGCATGGCGCTCCTCTAGCGCTCGTTCCTGCTTTTTGTGCTCGGCCCAGTCCTCCGTGAGCGATCCCGGCGCGCGCTTGAGGATACCGCGCCCGCGTCGGATGAGTGCCGCGGTCACCGGCTTGAGGAGGATGCCCTCCGGCGTCGCCTGAACTACTGCTTTGGTTCCGTCCTCGATTTCGAATTGCTTGCGAAGACGCAGCGGGATGACGACTTGCCCTTTTGTCGTAAACCTCACGGTCTCGGTTTTTTCTCTCGTACTCATACTTGGCAGTCTGACACGGATTTCATGGTCCGTCAATACGCTTGTAGTAGGATTAGTAGACAGCAGAAGGAATCGATCAGGCAATTCCGAACACATCGTCGGAACACCGGATACACCGAGGACGGGAAATTCTCCGGTTTTCCCGGATCGGATCACGAGCGAGGAAGATTTCATTGCCCGCCCTCGCCCGCCCTTGACAAACCCATCCCGACCCTCTTACAATTAGCACTCGTAAGGCGTAAGTGCTAACACACCCGCCTAACCCAACCAAATCATAGGTTTACGCAGATTAACCGAAGGACATCATCCTTCACAATCCTTGAAAGGAGCAACACCCATGGCGAAATTCTCACCACTCCATGACCGCATTCTGGTCC
>Ga0210400_10003529_pt1 | contig 13860 bp, 12 predicted proteins | sample IncBWH26MmetaG_FD_155456 | JGI IMG/M metagenome (GOLD analysis project Ga0210400, IMG submission 155456) | Forest soil microbial communities from Barre Woods Harvard Forest LTER site, Petersham, Massachusetts, United States - Inc-BW-H-26-M | ecosystem: Environmental > Terrestrial > Soil >...
ATGGCCTGCTCCACCGGAGCCAGCCCGCCGCCGCCGACACCCTGCAGAACGCGAAAGAAAATGAGTAGGGCCAATGAGGGAGCGAGGCCACATAGCAGAGAGCTCAACGTGAAGAGCACGACACAAACCATGTAGTAGCGTTTCCGCCCGAAGACGCGGCTCAGCCACGCAGAGAGCGGAAGTACGACGGCGTTTGATACCAGATAGCTTGTTAGGACCCAAGTGCTCTCGTCATAGCTCACGGCTAGGCCGCCGGCAATGTGGGGCAATGCGACATTTGCTATGGCCGTGTCGAGCAGTTCCATGAAAGTCGCCAGGGTGACGGTGACGGCGATGATCCATGGATTGATCGCCTTTCGCTCGGCGAGCGCATACGGCGTGGGAATGGAGGCTGTAGCAGCGCTCATATCGGTGCCAGCTCCTTTTGACGCAACAAGAGACCGAACGGTCTCATCTAACATCTGGTATGATGCAGTGAGCGACCAATCGGTCGCACAATGGAGTTGGAGAGGGTAAGGATATGCGGAAAGGCGAGCAGACTCGCCAGGAAATCATTCGTAAGGCCGCGCCGATCTTCAATCAGCGGGGTTATGACGGAGCTGCCCTCTCTGATCTGATGAAGGCGACCGGTCTCGAAAAAGGCGGGATTTATCGGCACTTCTCCAGCAAACAGGCGCTAGCTGCCGAGGCCTTTGACTACGCCTGGCGAGAAGCTTTTGGCTCGCGGATCCAGGATCTGGACACCATCTCGAATACCGTCGACAGACTCAAGCAGTTGGTTGCGAATTTTGTTGAACGCCGGGGAATTATTCCCGGTGGCTGTCCATTGCTCAACACGGCGATCGATACCGATGACGGCAATTCTGTTCTGCGCGAGCGCGCGCGCAAGGCCTTGCGTGGCTGGCAGAGCTACCTTATTTCGATGATCAGGGCCGGAATCAAATCGCGGGAAATTCGCCCGAAGGTCAACGCAAAGAAGCTCGCGACGCTCATCATTTCTTCCCTCGAGGGTGCCATCATGGTCTACCGTCTGGAACGAACTGAGGAAGCACTGCGCGCCGTCCAGGCCCATCTCGACAACTATTTCGAAACAGAAGTGCGAGTTCCACCCAAGTAACCGATGGGGATGGAGTCTAGCGTCCCTTGGCGCGGTCGCCTCTCAGGGCCATGCAAGTCGAGGCCGCCTTCGCAACTAGCCGCCCGCCTTCATCCGTGATCTCGCACTCAATATAGCCAACGGTGCTGCCCCGTCGCACCACTTTGCCTTCAGCTCGCAGGCGGGCCTCCCACACGGGACGAAAGAAATTGATCTTTAGCTCGATCGTTGTGAAGGATTCGCCGGGCGCGAGTGTGCTTGCAAACGCCATTCCCATCGCTGCGTCAGCAATATCGCAAAGTATTCCCCCGTGGAGTGTCCCCATGGGATTGGCATGTTGTCGTCCGGCCGCCAGCGTGACAACCGCTCGTCCATCGGCAATTTCTTTCGCTTCAAATCCGATCAGCCGTGCTACCGGAACGTCGTTCGTCTTTGCCTGATCCATAAATCCTCACCGATGCATAGGTTACGGGTTCATTGTCGCCGCTCTATGCGACCGACTGGTCTCTAGACGCCACTTTAACACAAAATAAATGAAACCGACCGGTCTCATCGTTCATCGAAGAGGTGCTGATGAAAACCAGGTGTTCAGACAGCACTTGATAGCGGCAGTGCGCGTAGCGACCGGATTCCTACTTGGAGGAACTTCAATGGCCGACCAACCTAGCTTCGTCTCCGCCGATCACATTGATATCGATCCATTTATAAGTTCCCAGAGCCGAGAACGCGCGCTAAATGCGGCCATCGTCCAGGCCCACATCAGCAAGAGCTTCGAGGAGTACCTTGAGATCTTCGACGCCTTTTATGCCGACCATGTCGAGGTAAGCAGCGAAACCGCGGAAGAACCGATTCGTGGAAAGGCGAGAGTACGCTCACTTCTCGCTAACTTCCTGGTTCCGCTTCATGTAATGGCCGAAGTCGGTGGTCTATTGATATCCATTCGACAGACCGCGATTCCAGGAGATGCTACAGACGAGAGGCATTCCGCGTGGACACTCGACTTGGTCGGGGTGTCCGGTAGAACCTGCACTCTGAGTTGGTGCACCCTCCGGAAATGGAGCGGGTCCCGCGTAGTGTATGAACATCACTATAACCATCAGCAGAGCGGCGGGCCGCTGACCTCCGATGACCTTAGTCTCAATGCAGCTACGTCTGCTGCAGGGTTTCGTAGGCCCTCATAACGAGTCCTAACAACTGTTTCGGACGAAGAGAGTTTTCTTATGCGGCAGTTGCAACTCATAGCTCACGGCGAACCCTCCGATGTCATCGAACTCAACACGGTCTCCCAACCGGCTCTTGGTCCGGAGGATGTTCTCATCTCGATGGAAGCGGCCCCGATGAATCCGTCGGACTTTTTGTTCGTCCGTGGCAATGGCTGAGAGCGGGAGCAGGACGTTTGATACCGACGGCACAACTGTTACAATCGGGCTAACAGGGGTAAGAACAGAGCGCAGCGCAGCGCAGGCCGTGAAGGAAAAGAGAAATGGGTTCAACGATATACTTCCGCGCCTCGGTTAAAGCGGTGGAATTCGCAGATTTCGTAAGCCAAAAAGCTTATTTGGCGGCAAGCGTTGATGCGCACCGGAGCGCACTCCCGTTCGCAGGGCCGGTGATTTTTGGCCGCGTGTGGCGGGGCCTTCCTGGTGACGTGCATAAGCTCACCTATGAATCGTTCATCCAACTCCAGAACTAAGGGTATCGGCGATCGGGGGACCAGAAAATTACCCCTCTTTTGGATAACTGTCTTATCTGGTATGGCGTCACTCCTGATCATGGTTGCCGTTCTGCAATACCGCTGGACCAAGCAGCTGAGTGTGGCCACCGAAGCGCGCATCGGAAGCACTCTCCAGCCGTTAATGATGAGGTGGCATCTTGATTTTTATGGTGAGTTGTCAGCGCTTTGCGTTGCGTTGCAGGTCGGTCCCGATTCAGGCGCCCGCGACAATTGGAATGATTATCTTCGACGCTACGTGGACTTGAGCCGCGCTCCGATGAATCACGAGTCGGTTGAGAACATCTATGCGAACCCGGACTTGGTAGAGAGCATTTACATCTGGGATTCGAGCGACAGGCGGTTGCTGCGTCTCAACGCCAATACCGCGAGAATTGAGATTTCCAGCATACCGCAAGATTTACAGCCACTGCTTGCTCGTCTGCAAGCAAAATCGTCTAGTCTTTACACTGCTTTGCGTGCTTGGGAATTCCCCGGCCCATCGGCAGAAAAACGCTTCAGAAGCCACGATGGGCTCGCCTCCTCAGCTTCACAGCGAACCGATAAATCGTCTGGATGGCAGTTTGATAAGAACATTCCGGCGATCGTTCACCCAATTGTAGACAGCGATCCCCGTTCGCTGCGGCCGGACATACAGCCTGCAAACCGCCAAAATCCGGTCGATTGGGCCATAATTGTCCTTAATCTTGATTACATTCAGAGAAAGATGCTCCCCGACCTTACCAAACGATACTTCAGCGGTCCAGAAGGACTCGAATACAAGCTGGCGGTTATGGCTACGGGGAGCACACCTCGACTGATCTTCTCTTCTGACCCTCAATTCCCAAGTAGCAATCGCGGTGCCTTCGATTCTAAAATGAACATCTTTGGCCCCCCACCGGAGAGCTTAGAGGGCCACTTTTGGCAGTTTATCGGTAACAGCGAATCCTCACGACATGAGGAATGGCGCAACTTTTCAGCGCCCGTTTGGTTTCCTGTAATCCAATACACGTCTCACGACGAGCCGTGGATGCTACTCCTGCAGCATCACGCGGGGCCACTCGAAGCCATTGCGGCGAGCATCTGGCGCAGGAACTTGATAACCGGCGGCATTGTGCTCGTCCTGCTCACAGTTGACATGGGCTTGATCATCTCCGCTAGTCGGCGAGCGCAAAAGTTGGCGAAGCTGCAGTTGGACTTCGTTGCATCGGTTTCGCATCAACTACTCACGCCGCTGGCTGCTATTTATTGTAGCGGTCAGAATGTCGAGGACGGCCTGGTAAAGACAAGAACCGATTCGATCGCACAGGGATCGATCATCACTAGCCAGGCCCGCCAACTCATAGATATGGTAAAGCAAATTCTGCTATTCGCTTCCACAGAAAACGGCACGAATCGCTATGCCTTGCGCCCGCTACAAGTTTTGGGAATACTTCAATATGTTCGCAAAAACGTTGCAGTGCTAGTTGAAGGGGCTGGTTTCGATGTTGAGCAGCAGGTACAGGCAGGAATGCCCTACGTCATGGGCGATTTGTCGGGGCTTTCTCACTGCCTGCAGAATCTAATCTTAAACGCGGTTAAGTATAGTGGCAAGAATCGCTGGATTGGTATTTCCGCCTCGGTTCATGAGGAGGAAAACGATCACAAAGAAGTCCGCATCAGCGTACAGGATCATGGTTCTGGTATCAGCAGTTCAGAGTTGCCACATATTTTCGAACCGTTTTATCGTAGTCCAAAGGCCGTGGATGCGCAGATTCGCGGAACTGGTTTAGGACTAGCCGTAGCAAAGCGCATCGCAGAAGCAATGGGAGGAAGACTGTCTGTAACGAGTGAAGTGGATGTGGGGAGTACTTTTACGCTGCACTTACCGGTGCCGAAGAAGTCGGAGGCCGAGATGGCCTTGTTTGTTCCCGGAATCGATTTAGGCGTGCAGAAATGAATGAGAATATTCTGTTGGTGGAAGACGAACAGGCATTAAGGACGGCACTCGAAGTCCGCCTTCGCGCTGAAGGCTTCGTTGTTGATACTGCAGAGGATGGCGAAGAGGGACTGCGGAAGGCTACTGATCTATGCTTCGACCTGATTATCCTCGATGTCATGCTGCCGTATCGCAACGGGTTCGACGTTTGTCGCGGCGTTCGGCAACTAGGGCTGGCGACTCCCATTCTGATGTTGACTGTCCGCGATCAAATCGTTGACAAGGTGGTGGGACTCAACCTGGGTGCGGACGACTACATGACCAAGCCATTCGAGGCCGCGGAACTCGTTGCTCGTATCCAGGCCCTGTTGCGACGCGTACCAATCCATACCGGACAAGGCGTTCATCAATTCGGTTCGATCCGCGTAGATGTTCGGCGTGCAGAAGTTACTCGGGACGGAAAGACTGTTTATCTCACCGCTCGCGAGTTCCAGCTTCTTTGTTACTTAATGGAACGCACGGGAAGTACTGTCCCTAGAACTGAACTGTTGCGGTCGCTCTGGGGCTATGAGGCCGGTGCGTTCACTCGTACTGTCGATGCGCACGTGGCCGGCCTGCGCCAAAAGTTGGAGGACAATCCGGGACGGCCCGAGCTTATTCTTACGATTCCTGGAGTCGGCTACAAGTTTATGGGATTAAGTCAGAAATAACCTAGCCGCGATCTCCGCTCGCCAGAGCCGCCTCGGCGAAGCCCCTACTTCCTGTTCTCCGTCGATCCTTAAGTTCAGCACCCACTCCACTCCCCGAGCAGGGGCCTAGGTCGGACGCTCGCAATCGAATCTACAAATGTAAAGATAATCGCTGCGTTGTAAGGCTGCTTTACAGGTCGTTCCTATAGCGACACAAATGCAAAGAAATGCAATTGCCTATAACTTATAGTCATCTCGCTAGCCACATGTAAGTTCCTTGTGAAATACCGCTCTCTCGCTGCCTACTTTGCTCTGCAGCAACACACAGATTTAGCAAAGCTCCTAATCTCGTGCCTACTGCACGCCGGTGGTTCCTGGCGGATAAGCAGTAATTGAACTTGCCGTGAAAAGGCTTGATGGTTGCTTATGTTCTCGAAAGGAAAGTGCAAGAAAGAAAGCAATCGCACAAGAGGACCATCGAGAACGGTTCGCCGAATCCTAAGCCGCATGATTCCCGCTTCGCGGACCGAAGATTAAAAAAGCGCTTGGCCGGTGGTTCCCGAGAAATATTTCAGCCGGTACATGGAGACCAGTTATGACCGAGACGACGCAGCAAAGTCCGTTGTTGGAAATGTCTGAACTATTTGCGGATCTACCCAGCTCTGTCTGCGCAGATATCACATCCATGGCTCGGACTAGAGAGTACCTATGCCGCGACGTGATGTTTTTGGCGGGCGCTCGAATAAAGGAAACACTCCTACTGACGGACGGTCGTGCGAAGATAACGCAGGCGGGTGAGAGTGGCACCGAAGTCATTCTTCGACTGATTGCTGCCGGCGAAGTGATTGGCGAGCTTGGTTTGGTGCCCGGCTTTACACACTTCTCGACAGCAATAGCCCTCCAGGAATGCAAGGTACTTGTTTGGGGTGCAGAGACCTTCCAAGGGGTTTTAGACCGCTCTCCTATCCTTCGGCGCAATGCAAAACGCATCCTTCAACGGCGCCTGGATGATCTGGAACGCTGTTTTTTCCAGGTATCCACGCAAATGGCGTCCCCTCGTCTGGCTCAAGCCTTGGTCCGCTTAGTTGATCAAGTAGGCCACAAGGTGAATAGCCATGTCGAAATCAACGTCTCGCAGCAGACGCTCGCGCAGATGACCGCGATGACTTCGTTTACCGTAAGCCGTCTGCTCACCAACTGGGAAAATCAGGGACTCTTGAGAGTTCGAAGGCAAGCTATCGAAATTTCCAATTTTCTGCCCCTCATGGGGCTATGTAAGGGATAGACAATCACCTAGCTGCATACAAAGCTCGTCGATATCGAGGCCATCGTTCCTCAACGCCAGCTAGAGTTCGGTCTCCAAGCGGACCGCGAAATTGCAGTCGCCAGTATCGAGTTTACCTTCTGTCTTATCTTCCTATCTGCCAAGCCGCACTTATTCCTTCAAAGCAAGTGAGGAGATGGGCTGGATCTCTATGGAGCGCGACCATGACGCTCAAACAGAGCATTGCAATAAAACAGCGCTACATAGTAACCGATGCTAAGCGCGAATTCCCGACCGGTCGCGCGGCCCTCAGATACATCGGGCGATGAAACGCCAGTCACCAAATGGCTCGACGGGATCTGTTAGCGAACGCAAGATGCTCTGAAGCCTTTGGTCCATGATTAAGCTCACGTTTGCTACCCGGCGGAACGGATTGAAGTCAGGACTAACCTAGCCAGCCGCGATCCCCGCTCGCCAGAGCCACTTCGGCGAAGCCCATACTTCCTATTCCCCGTTGATCCCCTAAATTCAACACACGTTCCACTCCTCGAGCCGGAGCCATGGTCGGGCGCTCACGGTCGAACCTACAGATGTAAAGTTGATCTCTGCGTTGTAAATATTCTTTACATACAGTTTCTAAACCCACCGCCATGCGAATGCATGGAATTACTTGTAAATTACCGTCATTTTACTAGCTACATGTAAGTTAGTTGTGAAATGCCGCTCTACCGCTGCTTACTTTGCTCTGTCGCAACACATCGGTTTAGGAAAGCCCCTAATCTCGTGCCCACTACACGCCGGTGGTTCCTGGCGGTAAACAGGTAAGACGGTGTTCGGCGACGCAAGCAGAGTCTTGAGAGTTTTGCAGGTTAGCAGGTCAGGTAAGGAGGCGGCATGGTCGTAGGAAAAATGTTTTATCGGTTCTGGTTGCCCACGCTTTTTTTGTGCTTCGCATCTCTTTCAGCAAGTGCTCAGTCGTTCAGGGTGCAATGTCCCTCCGCGACGAGTCTTCACCCATCCGCCAACGCCTCGGCTCCGTACACCACGCCGACGACGCGCACTGTCACCATTCAACAGGACGGAAACACGAGCTTCAGGTTGCCGTACGTTGATAATGGAGGTGCGATCAAGTGCCAGCAGATTTCCGGCGGCGACGGCTACGCCACAATGGCGGACGGCACCCAAACCTACCTCTTCGCATTTGGTCCCCTCTCAGGCTTGAACGACCTCGCGAAGGGCCAACCCGCAACGCAGCTCGGCGCGGTTTTTAATACGGCCTATGACCCCACTGCGCCGGCGGGCAGCGACGCCTCGAACGGTGCGGTTGGTCTGATAGAACCGGTCACGGGACACGTAGATCCCCGTCCGATCATGGACGTGGGCGTTATGAATGGGAACATGCCGGCGCCCCTCATGGCGATCGACGAGGATGACGAGTTCTTCCTGACCCTCACCAACGTCGGCCAGATCATGCGGCCGGACCTGTTCGAGCAGCACACCGTCCATTTCCACGGCTACCCGAACGCTTCGGCCTTCTATGACGGTGTGCCGGACGCTTCCGTGGCCATCAACATCGGTGGCAGCTTCACGTATTACTATCTCGCGCCGGATGCCGGAACTTATTTTTGGCACTGCCACATCACACCTCCGGAACACTTGCAGATGGGCATGGTCGGACAGCTTTACGTACGGCCGCGGCAGAACCGGGTGCGCGTTGGCAACAGCCTCTTCGGCGCCCTTCAGGCCCAACAAACCGATCCGCGGACCGCTTCGAATTGCAGTACCGACATTCTGTGCTCTAGTCCGCTGCCGCCGAGCAACCCAGCGCTCCGCGCAATCAGCGGAAACTATGCCTACAACGACGGCGACGGCTCCACATTCTACGACGTTGAGTACCCGATCCAGATTCACGGCTTCGATCCCAACTTCCACTTTGTCGGCATGACCTTCAATCCAGAAAGTTTTACCGACATGAAGGACAAGTTCTTCTTATTGAACGGCCGCAGCTATCCGGACACGGTCAATGTGACAGGCGGAAATCAGGATTCCAACACGGTCACCGCGAACACCGCTTCACCCTTTGTTGGTGCGCCAACAAGTTCGACGGCCATGTATACGCAGTCGGCCGACGGTGTCGGCCGTCCTTCGCAGCCGCTGTCAACCAAAATCATCATTCCGGCGGGCGGAAAAGCTTTGCTGCGCATTTCCGACCTGGACGTCACGGAATTCCAGACCCTCGCCTCGCTCGGCATCCCGATGCAGGTGATCGCGATCAATGCTCGCCTGCTCCGCGATCAAGCGGGAAGCAACCTCTACTACAACACGAACTCGATCACGCTGGGCGGTGGCGAGTCGATCGACGTGATTCTGGATGCCAGCGATACGACAAAGTACCCGGCGGGCAGCACCTTCTATCTCTACACGCCGAATCTTGATCACCTTTCGAACGATGCCGAGAACTTCGGCGGACTGATGACCGAAGTCGTTATCCAGTAGGAGAGCAACCATGAGCCAAATGAATACGCCAACACGAATCGCGATTACACGACTGCTTCGAGTGCTAGTCATTGCGTTGACCCTGCTTCTCTCGGCTACGGCTTATGCCGCAGCCCCTGGCGTTCAAGGTACAAACTTCGCCTTGACAGCCGCGCCCGCCTTCATCTCTCAGCCGGACGGGGGAGTGATCTACTCCTGGGGCTATGCGTGTAGCGGTGGCGGCACCGCAGCTCCGGCTGGCATCGCTCCGACAGTCGGAAGCGCATGCGGCGGCGTCATGCAAGTGCCAGGGCCTACCTTGATTGTGACCGAAGGGCAAACCGTCACGGTAACGCTCACGAACAACTTGCCGGCCGCGGCAGGCAATACCTCCATCTTGTTTTCTGGATTTCAGGTAACAACGGGTAGTACCGGCGTAGCTGGCTTGCTGACGCGAGAGGCAGCTCATGCAGGGACTGTAACTTACACGTTTCCCACCGCCGGCAAAGCTGGCACTCACGCCTACTACAGTGGAACTCAGGGTGACCTGCAGGTTGAAATGGGCTTGTACGGTGCCATCATCGTATTGCCCCTCGGCGGCGGCAATGCCGCTTGCAACGCAGTGTCCTCGACTCTTCCTGACGGGCAACCGGACTACCGGCTCGCGTCTTCCGCATACGATCACGCGGCGACCTGCTACGACCGGGAGTATCTGTTTCAGTTCTCCGAGATTGATCCGAAGATTCACCGGCAGGCAGAAGAGCAAGCCGACTTAGCGTGCACAATCCCCTCTGGGTGCATGCAGGTTGCGACGGAACCTTACCATCCGGCGTATTTCATGATCAATGGCCGTTCCATGCCGGATGACATGGACCCGAACTATGCTCCCCAATACCCGCACCAGCCCTACAATGGCAATCCCCATATGCATCCGGGTGAGCAGGTTCTGCTGCGGGTCATCGGTACGGGACGTTGGCAACATCCCTTCCACGAGCACGGAAACCACGTTCGCATCCTGGGCCGCGACGGAAACTTGATCCTTAGCTCAACAGATGCCACCAGGCTGGCTGGACCTCTCCTCTTCACGACCACCACTACTCCCGGCTTGGCGATGGACGGCATCTTTTACTGGACGGGTAAAGGTCTGAACTGGGATGTCTACGGGCATAAGCCCGGCGATGGAAGTACTTGCACTGCTGACGCTAACGGCTACAACACGTCGAGTCCCTCCGCTCCGAACTACTACGAGTGGTGCGCGGACCACAACAAGCCCCTGGAAACTCATCCCTTCGGCACTGTGGGGAGCGGTGGTCCTGTAACGCTACCTGATCCGAACATTCTTGCGGATGGCCCGTGGTACGGCGGCAGTCCCTATCTGGGTCCGGATGCCACGGGCAAAGCGGTGTCGCCCAGCCCCATACCGCCTTCCGGAACGGTCGCAAACGATCCCGGTTCAGAGGCAGGCTTTGCCTTCATGTGGCACTCGCACAACGAGCGCGAGATCACCACAAACAATATTTTCCCGGGCGGAATGATGATGATGATGCTCGTCGATCCCCAAGCTTACACCATCAACGAGTCGAATTAACGAGGAGAACCAGCGATGCGATCCATCTATCTCAAAGTGACAGTAAAGACCGCGATACTCGCGGTAACGATTCTCCTCCTGGCGAGCGTAAGCTCTGCCCAGTCGGTCGATCTGGCCGTGTCCAGAACCACAACCACGCTGCCGGATGGCCAGGTGGTGCAGATGTGGGGCTATAGCTGCACTGGTGCATCGGGTGCTGGTGTCAGCTGCACGCCTCTATCCACTGCGTCCGGCTGGGCGCCACCGTTGATCGTGGTACCTAGTGGAACTCCGACCTTCACCATTAACCTGACGAACTCTCTGCCCGTACCGACCTCTCTCGTGATTGTGGGCCAGTTGGGAGGCGGTTTAGGGAGCAATCCCAGGCCGAGCAGGGCTGACAATAGCCCGGATCACTCTGGTTTGGCGTCCAACACAGCCACTTGGCCGATTGCTGGCGACGCCCCTAGTTTCGCACCGCCACCCCAAGGGTCGCGCGTCCGGTCCTTCGGAACAGAGGTGGGACCGGCAGCGAGTGGTGCGCTGCAGTGGAGCAACCTGAAGGCCGGCACGTATCTTATTGAGTCGGGCACTCACCCCTCGATCCAGGGGCCCATGGGTTTGTATGGCGTTCTGGTGGTCACCGATGCGGCTACCAGTACGGCTTACGCCGGTCCACCAGCCGTGACCTACGATACGGACCGAGTCGTACTGCTCAGCGAAATCGACGCAGTGCAGAACAAGGAAGTGGATCTCGATGTGGCGACCTCGGGTTTCGTGGAAACCAGGGTTTGGAATGCCACCTGCGGTGCAGCGCACACTTGCTATCCCCCGGCAGTAAATTTCGATCCACGCTACTACACGATCAACGGTCGCTCGTTTGATAAGACGGCCCCAGGGGCCTCCCAGCTTACGAGTATTCCAGCCACGCCCGCGGCGAGCGGCGTACTGCTTCGTTTGGTAAACGCCGGTCTGCGGATGCACGTTCCGGCCGTAGTGGGTTTGGACATGACGTTGATCGCGGAAGATGGTAACCAGCTTCCCGGTACACCGAGGGTTCAGAGCGAAGTGTTTATGGCAGCAGGCAAGACGTACGACGTGAAGGTGACGCCTGCCTCCACGGTCGGCGCCGGTTACGCGGCTGGCACCTTCGCAATTTTCGACCGCGCCCTGAGCTTGTCCACCAACAATTCGCGCGATGGCGGCATGATCGCTCACCTGCTGGTGAATGGTGGCACAGTGCCCGCCGGCGCGACAGTCTCCGCGAATGGCGCAACCTATTATTGCAACGCTGGCGTGACCTTGACTGTGTCGGATCCGGGCAAGGGCGTTCTGGCTAATGCAACGGGCGCGAATGGTGCAGTCCTGGGCGCGGTTACCTTGGTCAACCCCACCACCGACTCATTGGCGTTCAACTCGGACGGTACGTTTACGTATACGCAGCCTTCCACGAACACCACGTGCGGTGGCTCGTTCAATTACCTGGTAAATGGCACTCTGACGGCGACGGCCACGATCACGCAGTGCGACGCGGGGAGTGGGTGCTCTGCTTTGGGAGGCGCGCCCACAGCGGTTGCTGATATCTTTCCAGCCAGCAACGTTGCCTCCACGCAGCACGTCAGCCCGCCAGGAGTACTCGCCAACGACACTGACCCTGATAAGCATCCCCTGACGGCGGTCTACGCTACTGGTTGCATTGCTCCTACTCCTGCTTCCACCTTACTTAGCGCAGCTCAGGCGGGGCTGAATGCGGATGGCTCTTTTACGGCGACCTCGGGGGCAGCAGGTAATTACTATTTCTGCTATCGCGCGGTGAACTCGCAGAAGACCCAGAGCAATGTGGTGTCGGCTCAGGTGACCTTCCCGACCGCCAGTGGCCTGGTCGTAACTCTGAAGGACGGGAAGAGCGGCACGACGCTCCCCAATGACTATCGTTGGATCATTGAGGAAGACCGCACGTTCCAGATTGATCCCGCGACCCAGGTGAACAACCGGCCAGCTTGCACCTCACCCGGCGTACCGGCCGGGTGCGGTCCAGTTCCGAGCCTCGGAACGAATTTCCACACCAGCTCCATGCCTGTGGTGGCCTCGGGCTGTGTTGGCACCGTGGCCTGCGAGACGGGGCAGAGTGTGCAGGGCGTTGCTTCGGTGTGCGATCTCGGCAACGGAGGTTGCCGTCCGGGATCACAAAGGGCGGCGCTCGATCCCAGCCAGGTAGCTCTCGATCCCACAAAGCACTATTACATCTCGGTCTTGCCGGGCGACGGCGCGGACCCCTTCAACGGTGGCGATTCGGGTCACACGATGGGAGGCGCGCCGATCTCGCCGGCGCAGATTACGACGACCCATGCAGTCACAGTATTTGTAGAACCCACCCCGCTCCCGACGGCGAAGATCGCCGTGTTCGTGTTCGAGGATGACAGCCCACTCAACGGTGAAATCGACGTCCACGGGGGGACCGACGTCATGGGTACCTCTAAAGAACCAGGGCTGGGAGGGTTCGAGATCACGCTGTTCGACGACGCCGGTGGCCCGGGTGACGCGACCGGTCAGATGACCTATGACATGTTCAACTATCCGCTGTCCAATTCTCTGCAGGGGATGATCGACCCCCTAAACGGAATGGACGCGTGCCCGATTTCAAACCACGTGGGTGGCGACGCGAACGGCCTGAGAGGTGACGGATTGGTAGGCATGATCGTCACCTGTCCGGAATTTGAAGAGGACGGTGTAACGCCCTCACCTCTTGTGGGCCAGGCAGTCATTGCGAACATGATGCCAGGCAGATATGGCGTGGTGGCCACGCCCGCCGCGGACAGAATTGGCCGGGGAGAAGAGTGGCTCCAGACCAATACGCTAGACGGACAAAAGGCCCACGACTCTTTCATCAAGGTGGGCGGGCCATCGTACTTCCAGGAATTTGGTCCGGCCGGATACCACGTCGCCATAGGCATGGCGAACCCGAAAATCATCAGTGACCGCTTGCCTCTACTCTGCCCGCCAAATACTACGGCTGCGTGCGGCGGCAAGATTTCAGGCAAGATCACCAATCTGCACTACAGCCGTCCGCCGAACGAGAATCTCTACGGCAGCGGCTCGCGCGACTCCCTGGGCTTCACCCAATGCTATGTAAGCTTGGG